>Ga0209939_1000011_pt1 | contig 88145 bp, 88 predicted proteins | sample SalPon2A_A_D1_MG_FD_185714 | JGI IMG/M metagenome (GOLD analysis project Ga0209939, IMG submission 185714) | Soil microbial communities from South San Francisco under conditions of wetland restoration - Salt Pond MetaG R2A_A_D1_MG (SPAdes)... | ecosystem: Environmental > Terrestrial > Soil >...
AGAGGTTGCGGCTGAGCTGCTGGAAGTTCTCGGTGGCGCGCAGGGTCGGGTAGTTCTCGGCGACGGCGCGAAGGTCGGTCAGCGCCCCCGAGAGCGCCGACTCCGCTTTCGAGGTGTCGGCGACGCTGTGGGCGGACATCGCCTCGGCTCGCGCCTTGGTCGCCTTCTCGAAGACCTCGCTCTCGTGCGCCGCGTAGCCCTTCACCGTCTCGACCAGGTTGGGGACGAGGTCGCGGCGCCGTTTCAGCTGTACGTCGATCCCGCTCCACGACTCGTCGACCCGGTTGCGCGAGGCGATGATCGAGTTGCGTTTGAGGATGAAGTAGAGGACCGCGATCACGATGATCGCGACGACGACGATGATGGCGATGGTCATGCGGTCTCCTCCGTACCTCGGGATCGGCGAGCTGCGGCCATCCTAGCGGCGTAGGATGCCGCCGCGATGAGCGCGAAGGCCGAAGCCGCGGAGTGGGCAGATGTGGTGCGCGGCTATGGCCGGGCGCGGGGGCTGACCTACGAGCCGGTCGGCGGGATCAACCCCAAGGACGGCCCGGTGGCGCTCTGCGTGGGCGGCTCCAACCGGCTGACCGGGGAGCTGGCCGACGGCTTCTGGGGCGCCTGCTGCGACGCCGACGAAAAGGAGGCGGGCGGGCTGTTCGGCAAGGCGATGCTGCCGACCGCGCTGCTCGCCAAGGCCCACATGCCCGACCTCGCCGGGGTCGTGCCCGCCTTCAACGTCGAGTCGGTCGAGGGCCACGAGGTGGTGACCCAGCGCTTCTCGCGCCAGGTCGAGTTCGAGTCGATCGAGTTCAACCGGCGGTTCTGGACGACGGTGCCCACCGAGTACGACCCGGTGGCGCTGCGCGAGCTGTTCGGCCCCGGCTTCCTGGACTGGGTGACGACGATGACCGGCGAGATCGACTTCGGGGTCAACGACCGCCAGCTCTGGTTCCTCTGGCACCTGCGCGAGCGCACCGAGGCGGAGCTGAAGCTGGCGCTGCGCAACGTCGGCGAGCTGTTCGGGCGGTTGCAGGCGGAGATGGAGGAGAGCGGCATCCACACCTACCCGCCCGGCCCCTGGCACGCCGGCCTGGAGCCCTTCCCCGACGCTCAGTCCGGGTAGTCCGGGTCGCCCGGGAGGACGACCCGCGTCCCCTCGCCCTCGCCGACGATCTTCGGCAGGGTCGGCTCGACGCTGCGGCCGCGAAAGGCCTCGATCGCCTCGGCCGAGGTCGCGAACGGGGCCAGCGTCTGCAGCTGCTTGCGGGTCGGGAAGGCAAGCGGCAGCTCGCCCGTCTCATGGGCGGCCAGCGCCGCCGCCGGCTCGTACCAGGCGGCCGCGGTCATCTCGACCCCGTCCGGCTGCGGCGGTGTGTGGGGCGGGGCCAGCGCCAGGTAGAACCAGGCGTCGAACCGGGTCGAGATGTACTCGGGGGTGATCCAGCGGCAGAAGGGGACCAGCTCCTCCCCGGCCGGCAGCTCGATCCCCGCCTCCTCGGCCAGCTCGCGCGCCGCGCAGGTCCGGTAGCCGCCCTCGCCCTCGCCCTCGCCGTCGTCGGGGTCGACCGAGCCGCCGGGGAAGACCCAGAGCCCGGGCATGAACCGGGCCTGCTCGGTGCGCTGCAGCATCAGCACCTCCAGCGCCCGCTGCCCGTGCTTGCCGCCGCGTCGCAGCAGCACCACCGAGGCCGCCGGCCGCGGCGTCGAGGGCTCGCCGAGGTTCAAGCGCTCACCCGACCCACGCACCCTTTCCGCCGCCATGCGCCCACCCTAACGCGGCGTGGGGCGCGCCGAGGCGGGCTCAGCTGATCTCCTGTGGCAGAGGTTAGTTGCGCATAGCGCAACTAACCTCTGCCACAGGGGCGTGGCTCAGGCCAGTGCCCGGGCACGGGCGCGGCGCAGCCAGGCGCGGCGGGCGAGCAGGACCAGGAGGGCGATCAGGGCGAGCGGCACGAGGACGGCGAGGGCGACGATCGCCACCGCCGCGGCGATCGAGAGCACGCGGCCGGCGTCGTCGATCGCGTCGCCGACGCTCCAGCCGCCGCCGGCGCTGGAGCCGTCCGTGGCGGCGATCGTCAGCGAGACCTGGGAGAGGTTGGCGCGCCGCTTCAGGTCGGCGAGCCGGGCGCGGAGCCGCGCGGCGTGGCGGCGCTCGCGCCGCAGCTCGGCTTCGACCGTCTCCCTCTCCGCCTCGGTGCTCGCCGCGGCGAGCTGGCCGAGCAGACCCTCGATCCGCGCCCGCGAGTCCTGCAGCCGCTCGGCGGTGCCAACGGTGGGGGCGGTGATGTCGGCGCTGCGGTCCTTGCGGCTGAGGACTTCGCCCAGCTCGGAGAATTCGGCAAGGGCGTCGCTCAGCTGGCCGCTTGGGATCCGGAGGTCGAAAAGCGCCACCTGCGGGCGCTCGCTGCCCTGTTCGAGCGAGGAGCGCATCACGATCCCATTGTTGGCGTCAACGATCGCCAGCGCCTGCGCCGCGGCGTCGGGCACCCGGTCGGCCGGGACGCCGACGTCGAGCCTGGCGTTGCGTTCGACGCTGCGCTTCGGGGCGCGGCTGGCGGCGCCGTCGAGGCGGCCGGCGGAGTCCTGGATCGAGGCCGCCGGGGCATCGGACCGGGCTTCAGCGGGCTCGGCCGCCGACTCGCCGGCGCCATCGGCCTCGTTCAGGAAGTTGAGGGTCCCCACTCCGGATTCGCTCGAGTCCTCGGAGCTGCCTCCGCCTGCGGTCAGCGCCACCGCCACGACCAGCAGTAGCGTCGCCGCCGCGCCGACCGGCACCAGCACCCTGTGCGGCGCCAGCGCCCGCAGCCGCTCCCGCAGCGCCGCCAGCCGCGAGCGCCGCGGGAAACCCGCGGCGGCGCGGCGGTCGAGCTCGGCGGCGAACTCGGGCCGTGGCTCGGGCCGCAGCTCCTCCAGCGTCGCGGTCAGTCGGTCGTCCCTAGAGGAGTCCATCGCATGCCTCCCTCAGCTTTGCCATCGCCCGGTGCAGCCGGGTGCCGGCGTTCGACTCCGAGACCCCGACCACGTCGGCGATCTCCCGGTTGCCGAGGCCGGCGAAGAACTTGAGCGCGATCAGCTCCCGCTCGCCCGGCTCCAGCCTCGCCAGCGCCGCGGCGACCGCCAGCCGCCGCTCGGCCTCGGCGGCGCTCTCGTCGGGTCGGGCGCCGTCGAGGTCGGCCGGCTCCGCCGCCAGCTCGGCGCGGCGGCCGCGCCGCCGCAGCTCGTCGAGCGCCGCGTTGCGGGCGATCCCGAACAGCCAGGCCCGCGCCTCGCCGCGTCTCGGGTCGAAGCGCGAGCGCTTGCGGTAGGCGCGCTCGAATGCGGCCGCGGTCACTTCCTCGGCCGCGCCGGCATCCCGGACCAGGCTCGCCACGTAGGCGTATACGTCGTCGCGGCTGGAGCGGTAGAGCCGCTCGAAGGCAAGGTCGGCCTCGCGTGGCGCCTCCTCCGCTGCTGCGACAAGTGCCTGGTTCACACCCCTACTACGCGCTCCCCGCCGATCCATCACAGGGGAGTATCGACGCCGGTCGGTCGCGGCGGCAGCGTGATATCGCTCACACGGACAACTATTTCACTTGAGGAATAGTTGCGCCCATGCAACTATCCTCGCCATGAACGCGAGCGAGCTGAAGGCGATTGCCGAGACCGATACCGAGGAGATCACCGCCGAGGCGAAGGAGACCGCGGCGCGGCTGACCGCGCTGCTGCGCCACGTCTTCCGCTACGACCGCGGCAGCCTGCTGCGGGTGATCGAGGAGAGCGGCCTCACCCTGACCCAGAGCAAGGTGCTGCTGGAGCTGGGCGGCCTCGGCCCCTGCGCCGAGGCCTGGCAGGTCGGCGACCTGGCGGAGCTGTTCGGGGTCTCGGTGCCATCGATGAGCAGGGCGGTCGAGGCGCTGGTCCGGGAGGGCCTGGCGACGCGGCTCGAGGACCCCGACGACCGCCGCGTGCGCCAGGTTGGGATCACCGCGAAGGGCAGGGAGCTGGTCGAGAAGCTGACCGCCGTCCGGCAGAGCGGGATGAACTCGTTCGCCGCGACCCTGACCGCGACCCAGCGCCGCAGGCTCGACGCCGCCGTCGACTCGCTGATGGACCGGGAGGACATCGCGCAGGCCTACCGCCATCTGAAGAGAGAGGACCCGGCATGACCCGTTACCGCCACCTGATCAACGACGACAACCGCAAGTGGTGGACGCTCGGCGCGATGTGCTTCGCGCTGTTCATGATCATGCTCGACAACACGGTCGTCAACGTGGCGCTGCCGAGCATCCAGCGCGACCTCGGCGCCTCGATCGGCGGCCTCGAGTGGACGGTGAACGCCTACACGCTCTCCTTCGCGGTCCTGCTCGCCACCGGCGGCCGGCTCGGCGACATCTTCGGGCGGCGGCGCATGTTCCTGGCCGGGATCGCGATCTTCGCGATCTCCTCGGCGACCGCCGGCTTCGCCCCGAGCACCACGGCGCTGGTCGTCAGCCGCGTCGTCCAGGGGGTCGGCGCGGCGCTGATGATGCCGGGCACGCTCTCGATCATCACCGACGCCTTCCCCGCCCACGAGCGCGGCAAGGCGATGGGCACCTGGGCCGGCGTCTCGGCGCTGGCGCTGGCGGTCGGCCCGGTGATCGGCGGCTTCCTCGCCGAGCACGTCAGCTGGCGGGCGATCTTCTATCTCAACATCCCGGTCGGGATCGGGGCCGTGGTCGCGACCCTGTTCGCGGTCCGCGAGTCCCGCGACACCTCGGTCGGCCGCGAGGTCGACTACGCCGGCGTCGCCACCCTCACCGCCGGCCTCACGGCGCTGGTCCTGGTCCTGGTCGAGGGCAACAACTGGGGCTGGGGCTCGCCCCAGATCCTCGCCCTGATCGCCGTGGCGGCCGTCGCCCTGCCCGCCTTCGTCGCGATCGAGAACCGGGTGCGGGCGCCGATGGTCCAGTTCGAGCTGCTCTCCAACCGCAACTTCCTCGGCGCCGTCACGGTGGCGCTGATCATCACCTTCGCGATGATGGGCCTCTTCTTCTTCCTCGCCCTCTACCTGCAGAACATCCTCCACTACTCGGCGCTGGAGGCCGGCATCCGGTTCCTGCCCTCGACCCTGATGATCGTCGCCGTGGCGCCGATCTCGGGCCGGCTCTCCGACCGCTGGGGGCCGCGCTGGCTGATGGCCGGCGGGCTCGCGATCCTGGCCACCTCGCTGCTGATCTTCAGCCGCATGCAGGTCGACTCCTCCTACATGGCGCTGTTGCCAGGCTTCGTGCTGATGGGGATCGGCGTCGCGATGACGATGTCGCCGATGACCAGCGCCGCGATGAACGCGGTCACGGTGCAGAAAGCCGGGGTCGCCTCCGGCGTCCTCTCGATGTGCCGGATGGTCGGCGGCAGTATCGGGATCGCGATGACCGGGGCGATCTTCCAGAGCCAGGCCGGGCACAGCTTCGAGGGCGCCACCCCGCAGGACTTCGTCGACGGCCTCTCGCTGGCGATGACCGTCAACGCCCTCGTGGTGCTGGCCGGGGTGGTGGTCGCGATCGCGACGATTCGCGCCAAGGGGCGTCCCGAGTCGGTGGGCGCGGCCGAGGCCTCGCTCAGCCCGGGTGGCTCGGCTGTGGTCGCCGAGGAGGCAGCCGCGGCGGGTGGCCGGTAGCCGTAGGCTGCCGCCGATGCTGATCCTGCTGCCCCCGTCGGAAGGCAAGGCGACTCCGGCCGAGGGCGACCCGGTCGCGCTCGACTCGCTCGCCTTCGCGGCCGAGCTGGGCGAGCGCCGCGCCGCTCTGCTCGACGCCCTGGAGGCGCTGGCCGGGCTGCCGACCGAGCGCGCCGTCGCGGCGCTCGGGGTCTCGGCGCGGCAGGCGGGCGAGGTCGCGGTCGACGCGGCGCTGCGCGGCGCCCCGGCCGCTCCCGCCGCCGAGGTCTACACCGGCGTCCTCTACGACCGCCTGCGGCTGCCGGAGCTGCCCGCCGCGGCGGGCGACCGGGTGCTGATCGCAAGCGCGCTCTGGGGAGTGGTGCGCCCCGGCGACCGGATCCCCTACTACCGCTTCGCGGCCAAGGCGCGGCTGGACGGGATCGGCGCGCCGGCCGCCTGGTGGCGGCCGGCGCTGCGAGAGGCGCTGCCCGACCGGCCGGGCGAGCTGGTGGTCGACATGCGCTCCGCCGCCTACGCCGCGGCCTGGAAGCCGCGGGAGGCGACCGCGCTGGCGGTCCGCGCCTTCACCGAGGAGGGCGAAAGTCGCAAGGTCGTCTCCCACATGGCGAAGGCGGTGCGGGGCGAGGTAGCGCGGGCGCTGCTGGAGGCACCCGAGCCACCCGCCGACCCCGAGGCCGCCGCCGAGCTCGCCACCGCGGCGGGCTTCCGAGTCGAGCTGGGCGACGACGCCCTCGACGTGATCGTTTGAAGCGGATGTCGAGTTTGTCCACGGGGGGTGGACAAACTCGACACGCCCCGCCTACAAGGTGAGCGGCGGCCACGAATCGAGCGCCGCGACCTCAAGCTGAGCGAGCGTTTGGACCTCGACCGCGCCCAGGCGCTCGATCGTCTCGCGGTTCGACTCCTCGAGCGTTGACGGGCGGTCCGGCCACGGGGTTAGCACCACGGCGACGACCTCGAGGCCGGCGGCGCGGGCCGCCTCGACCGTCAGCAGGGTGTGGTTGATCGTGCCGAGCCCCGGCGGGGTGGCGACCGCGACCGGGTAGCCGAGCGCGGTCGCGAGGTCACGGACCAGGTAGCCGGGGGAGAGGGGGACGAGCAGGCCGCCGACCCCCTCGCAGACCAGGACGTCGACGCCCTCCGCGGCCGACCGGGCCGCCGCCAGCAGCCGCTGCGGCTCGATCTCCTCGCCGGCCAGCTCCGCCGCCAGGTGCGGCGAGGCGGCCGGGCCGTAGCGGTAGGGCGCCACCTCCTCGTCGCTCTGCGCCGAGCCCGCCGCTGCCCGCAGCAGCTCGTGGTCGGCCGGCCCGGCCGGTTCGCCGAGGCCGGTGACGGCGGGCTTGAAGACGGCGACCCGGCGCCCGGCGGCGGCCGCGGTGCGGGCGATCGCCGCGGCGACGATCGTCTTGCCGACCTCGGTCCCGGTCCCGGTGACGAAGATCCCCTCGGCCATCGCCGCCCGACTCAGGCCCTGACGGGAACGGCGACGCCCAGCTCCCGCGCCGCGGCGCCGACCGTCCGCGCCGCTCCGCGCAGCTCCTCGGCGTCGTGGGTCGCAATCACCGTGAAGCGCAGCCGCGAGCTGCCGCTGGGGACGGTCGGCGGCCGGATCCCCTGGGCGAAGACGCCGCCCTCCAGGGCGCGCTCGCAGAGCGCCATCGCCAGCCTCTCCTCGCCGACCATGACCGGCAGGATCTGGGACCAGGAGGCGCCGACGTCGAGACCCTCGGCGGCCAGCGCCTCGCGCAGCGTCGCGGCGTTCGCGGCCAGCGCCTCGACCCGCCAGGGCTCGGCGCGCAGCAGCTCCAGCGCTGCCTCGGCGGCGCCCAGCGAGGGGGGTGGGGGCGCGGTGGAGAAGATGAACGGCCGCGCCGTGTTGACCAGCAGGTCGACCGTGGCGGCGTCGGCGCAGGCGTAGGCGCCGTAGCTGCCGAGCGCCTTGCCCAGGGTCCCGACCACCAGGTCGACCTCGCCGCTCAGCCCCGCCGCCGCCACCGCGCCGCGCCCGCCCGGCCCGATCGCGCCGGTCGCGTGGGCCTCGTCGATCATCAGCCGGCAGCCGTGGCGCCGGGCCAGCTCCAGCAGGCCGGTGACCGGGGCGAGGTTGCCGTCCATCGAGAAGAGGCCGTCGCTGACGATCAGGGCGCCGCGGTCGCCGGCCCGCTCCAGTCCCCAGGCCAGGTGGTCGAGGTCGGCGTGGCGGTAGACGAAGGTCTCGGCCCGGGCCAGTCGGCAGCCGTCGACGATGCTGGCGTGGTTGAGCTGGTCGGAGAAGACGACCCGGTCGCGCCCCGCCAGCGCCGCGATCGCGCCGGTGTTGGCGAGGTAGCCGGAGCCGAAAAGCAGCGCCGTCTCGTAGCCGGCGAACTCGGCCAGCTGCGACTCCAGCCGCCGGTGCGGCTCCATGTTGCCGGAGATCAGCCGCGAGGCGCCGGCGCCGGCGCCCCACTCCAGCGCCGCCCGCGCTGCCGCCTCACGGACCGCGTCGTGGTCGGCGAGCCCCAGGTAGTTGTTGGAGCAGAGCAGCAGGACCGGCCGCCCGTCGAGGGAGACCCGCGGCCCCTGCGGCCCATCGATCAGCCGCAGCCGCCGGTAGAGCCCGCTGTCGCGGAGCTCCTGCAGCCGCTTGGCGACATCGGTCACGCCGCGTTCGGATAGGAGGGGACCCGCTTTGACTTCTTGACCACCCGCAGCTGGGTGGAGGGGTCCCAGAAGCGCGCTTCGTCCTGGTGGTCGACCAGCTCGTCGATCGGCGTCTGCGGGGTCTCCCCGTCGAGCCAGCCGGAGCGGTTGTCGGGGCGCGGGTTGGCGCCGTTGTCGGGCTGGCGGGCGACGTTCAGCCCCAGCTCCTCGAACATCTCGCGGTCCTCGGCCGGCTCGGCGCCGAGCGTGGTCAGGAAGTTGCCCATCATCACCCCGTTCAGCCCGGCCCGGACAGCCAGCTTGTGCAGCTCGCCGAGGTTCTCGACCCGGCCGCCGCAGAGCCGGAAGAGGGCGCCGGGGATGATCAGGCGGAAGATCGCGATCCACTTCACGACCTCCCAGGGGTCCATCACCTCGCGCTCGCCGAACTTCGTCCCCTGCTTGGGGATCAGCAGGTTGATCGGGACCGAGGTGGGGTTGATCTCGGCCAGCTCGAAGGCCATCTCGACCCGCTGCTCGGGGCTCTCGCCGAGGTTGAGGATGCCGCCGACGCAGGTCTCCAGCCCGGCCTCCTTGACCGCCTGGATCGTCCGCAGCCGGCCCTCGTAGCGAACCGTGGTCGAGACCTCGGGGTAGTAGGAGCGCGCCGACTCGACGTTGTGGTGGACGCGCTGCACGCCAGCCTCCTTCAGCGCCTTGGCGCGCTTCGGCGACATGTGGCCGATCGATGCGCACCGCTTCAGGTTGGTCCGCTCGGCGACCAGCCGCGTGCCCTCGAGGATTTTCTCGAAGTCCCGTTTGGAGAGGCCCTGGCCCTGGGTGACCATGCAAAAGCGGTGCGCGCCGGCCGCCTCGGCCGCCTTGGCGTGCTCGAGGATCTGCTCGGGCTCCATCATCGCGTGCATCGGCGTGTCGGCCTCGGCGTAGCGGGACTGGGCGCAGAAGCCGCAGTCCTCGGCGCAGCCGCCCGACTTGGCGTTGACCAGCGAGCACATGTCGGTCGAGTCGCCGAAGTTCTCGCGCCGCACCCCCCAGGCGCGCTCGACCAGGTCGCAGATCTCATCGTGGTCGGTCAGGGCTCCGTAGGCACGGGCCTCATCGACGCTGATCAGCGGCTCCATCCCCCGTAGCATCGCACTATGGATCGGACGACGCAGCGTCGGCGGCGGGCCGCCCTGGCGGTCCTCCTGGGGGCCGCGCTCGGCGCCTTTGCGCTGGGGGCGGCGCTGGGCGACGGGCGGGCGCCGCGACCCGACGTTGCCGCCACGCTGCCGCTGCGCCAGCTGAGCGGCGAGCGGATCGTGGTCGGGTTGAGCGGCACCCGGATCGCGCCGCGTCTGCGGCAGGCGATCCGGCGCGGCGAGGTCGCCGGGGTGGTCCTCTTCGCCGCCAGCTTCCCCAGCCGCGCCGCCGGCCGGCGCCTGATCCGCCAGCTGCAGTCGGTTCGCCGCCCGGCGAAGCTGCGCGACCCGCTGCTGGTGATGGTCGACCAGGAGGGCGGCCTGGTGAAGCGGGTCGGCGGCGCCCCGACCGCCTCGGCCGCGCAGATCGGCGCCCGGGGCGCCGCCTTCAGCCGCCGCCAGGGTCGCCGCACCGCCCGCAACCTGCGCGACCTCGGGGTCAACGTCGACCTCGCGCCGGTGCTCGACGTCGCCCGCCCGGGCGGGGTGATCGCCGCCACCGAACGCGGTTTCGGCGATACCGCGCGCCGCGTCCGCACGACCGCGATCCCCTTCGCGCGGGCGCTGCAGGCGGGCGGGGTCGCCGCCACCGCCAAGCACTTCCCGGGCTTCGGCGCGGCGTCGGAAAACACCGACTTCGCGGTCGAACGGATCGGGCTCTCGAAGCAACAGCTGCGGGCGGTGGACGAGGCCCCCTTCCGGGCCTTCGTCGCCGCCGGTGGCGACCTGGTGATGCTGAGCACGGCGATCTACCCCGCCTTCTCGACCCGCCCCGCCGCCTTCGCCCGCTCGGTCGCCACCGGCGAGCTGCGCGGACGGCTCGGCTTCGAGGGCGTCGCGGTCACCGACGCGCTCAACACGGTCGCGGTGCGCGCCTTCGGCGGGCCGGCCAGGGCAGGGCTCGCCGCGGCGCGGGCGGGCGTCGACCTGCTGCTGTTCGCCGACCTCGGCTCCGGCCTGCGGGCCCGCCGCACTCTGGCGGTGAAGCTGCGGGCCGGCAAGCTCGACCGGGCCGAGTTCGTGCGGGCCGCGCAGCGCGTCCTCGACCTGCGCGCCGACCTGGGCGGCTAACCGACCGCGGCGCGGTCGAAGACGCGGACGTCGTCGCGGCCGCCGTCCTTGGCCGCGTACATCGCCGTGTCGGCCTCGGAGACGACCGAGGCGGCGCTGATTCGCGGGTCGGCGCCGAACATCGCCACCCCGACGCAGGCGGTGACCGGCTCGACCCCCTCCTCGCTCGGGACGTGGTCGCGGATCGCGGCGGCGATCGCCTCAGCGGCGACGCGGGCCTCGTCGGCGTCGCTGCGGGGCAGCACCAGCGCGAACTCGTCGCCGCCCAGCCGCGCGAGGACGTCGCTGCGGCGGGCCCGGCGCCGCAGCACCTCGGCGACCTCGCGGATCAGCCGGTCGCCGGCCGGGTGGCCGTGGGTGTCGTTGACCTGCTTGAAGTGGTCGAGGTCGAGCATCAGCACCGCCCCGATGCTGCCGTCGCGGCGGCTGCGGGCCATCGCCGCCTCCAGCTCCTCCTCGAAGCGGCGCCGGTTCTTGAGCCCGGTCAGCGGGTCCTCGCTCGCCTCCCGCTGCAGCTCCGCCATCCGTTCGTTGCGGCTCCAGGCGAGGATCAGCGCCGCCAGCAGGGCGGAGAGGGAGACGCCGACAACGGCCAGCAGCAGCGGCAGGCCGAGGCCCGCAGAGGCGGGGTCGCGGACGACGAGCTGCCACGGTTGGCCGGCGACGTCGAGCGGCGCGGCCGAAGCCTCCTCGAGTGGGGCGCCGTCTCCAACCAGGATTCTGTCGCCGACCGCAAGCTGGAAGTCGACCTGTGGCGGCAGCGTCTCCGCCGCGGTGGCGGCGAGGTCGGCGACCGCGATCGAGCCGACCAGGAATCCGAGCAGGGCGTCGCGGCGCCCCGCCCGGGTCGCCGGCACGTCTCCGCCGCGGTAGAGGGGCTGGTACACGCTGATGCCCTGACCGCCGAGGACGAGGCTGGTCAGTTGGGTCGCCACCGACTCGCCGCTGTCGCGAGCCCGGCGCAGGTCGGGGAAGCGGTCTGGATTGGAGCGCAGGTCGTAACCCAGGGCCGGGGTCGAGTCGCGGTCGACCTCGAGGTAGGTGAGCGGGAAGTAGACCGGCCGGCGGGCGGCTCTCAGCAGCACGCCCAGCTGCCCTCGTTCTGTGATCGGAAAACCGTTGCGACGCTCGTAGGCGGGGCGTTCGGCGTCGGTCACCCGCGGCACGTAGCCGGCCGCCGCGAGCACCCCCTGGCGCAGCAGCGAGCGCCCTCCCGGGTCGAACCCGTGGCGATTGAGCTTCCCCCCAACCTGCAGGAAGGCCCCGCCGCTGGCGAGCTGACCGAGCGAGAGCTCGACCGCGGCCTCCGCCTGCCGGGCGGCCCGCAGCGCAACGGCCTCCTCACGACGGTCGAGGTCGTCGCCGTTCTCGAGGTAGACGAAGGCTGCGGCGGCCACCGAGCCGGCCGCAAGCAGGAGCACGGCGGTCAGCCCGATCCAGAAACGAAGGCGCATACGGTCCTTGTCGGCCGTTTGGCGGCGGTAGTTGATGCTGGTCGGCGTCGTGCGCCGCTCAGGTTCCGGGGACCGCTCGGCGCGACTCCCACAGGTACAGAGAGGCGAGGCTGCGATGCGGCCGCCAGGGCTCGCCGATCTCCTCAACCCGGGCCGGGGAGGGCATCTCGTCCAGCCCGTACTCGACCTGGATCGCGTGGCGGATCCCGAGGTCGCCGCCGGAGAGCACGTCGGGCCGTTCGAGGTGGAAGAGCAGGAACATCTCCGCCGTCCAGCGGCCGAGGCCGCGGACCGCGACGATCTCCTCGATCGCCTCCTCGTCGCCGAGCTGTTCCAGTCGGTCCAGCTCCAGCTCGCCCGAGAGGACGTGCTGGGCCAGGTCGCGGACGTACTCGACCTTGCGGCCGGAGAGCCCGGCGCCGCGCAGGTCCTCGGTGCTGGCCTCCAGCAGCTGCTCGGGCGAGGGGGTGGTGCCGTCGAAGAGGTCGACGATCCGCAGGTAGATCGTCCGCGCCGCTTTGGTCGAGAGCTGCTGGCCGACGATCGAGCGCAGCAGCGCCCCGTAGGCGTCGGGTGGGCGCTCCTCCTTGCGCCGCCGCAGCCGCGTCTCGACGTCGAGCTCGCCGAGCCGCTCGATCAGCGCCGCCATCGTCGGGTCGGCGGCGGCCAGCGCGGCGCCTGCCTCGGCCGGGCTGCTCACCGCCCGGTCCACTCGGGGCGGCGCTTCTCGGCGAAGGCGCGGATCCCCTCGCGCAGGTCCTCGGAGGCGAAGCAGGACTCGCGCAGGGCGACCAGCCCCGCCTCCTGCTGCTCGCTCAGCACCGGGCTCGCCCTGAGCAGGTCGATCGCGCTCTTGTTGCCGCGCATCGAGAGCGGCGCGTTGGCGGCGATTTCCGCCGCCAGCTGCACCGACTCGCGCTCCAGGCGGTCGTCGTCGACCACCTCGTTGACCAGGCCGATCTCCTCGGCTCGCGGCGCGCCGTAGTTGCGCCCGGTCAGGAACAGCTCCTTGGTGCGGGCGAGGCCGACCGTGTCGAGGAACTTGCGCAGCCCGGTGTGGCCGTAGATCAGGCCCAGCTTTGCCGGTGGCATCCCCAGCTTGGCGCTGGCCGCGCAGATCCGCAGGTCGCAGGTGACGGCCAGCTCGAGGCCGCCGCCGAGGGCGTGGCCGTTGAGCGCCGCCACGGTCGGCCACGGGTGGCGGGCGACCGCCTCCATCGCGGCGTGGAAGGGGTGGGCGACCAGCGACTCGGCGTCGCGCTCGAAGCTCTGCTCGGAGATCGTGGCGATGTCGTAGCCGGCGCAGAAGACCGGCGGCGCCCCGGTGATCAGCACGCACCGGGTCTCGATCCCGCGGTCGAGCTGCGGCAGCAGCTCGGCGAGCCCGTCGAGCACCTCGTGGTCGAGCGCGTTGCGCCGCGCCGGGTTGGAGATCCGCACCCGGGCGACCGCCTCGGCCGGGCGGTCGAGGACGAGCTTGCCGCCGGCCAGCTGCTCGCTCACGTCCCTACTCCAGGACGACGAGGACGTCGCCTTCGCTGACCGACTGGCCCTCCTCGCACCGGATCTCCTTGACCGTGCCGTCGTCTTCGGACTCGACCGGGATCTCCATCTTCATCGACTCGAGGATGGCGACGGTGTCGCCGTCGGCCACCTTGTCCCCGACCGCGACCTCGATTTTCCAGACGTTGCCGGTGATGTGCGCCTCGATCTCTGCCATTGCGCGGCACAATAGCCGCGGATGCGGCCGGCAGATGCAGACCGAGGTGGCGCAGCCGGCGGCCTGGCGGCGATCGTCGCCGCCCGCAACGAGGCGGACCGGATCGGGGCGACGGTGGCGGCGCTGCGCGAGGCGCTGCCGGGGGCGACGATCTGGGTCGCCGACGACGCCTCCGGCGACGGCACCGCCGAGCGGGCGATGCTGGCCGGGGCGCAGGTGGTCAGCCGCGGCCGCCCCCACGGCAAGGGCGGCAACGTCGGCGCCGCCGCCGAGGCGGCGCTCAGCGTCGAGCCGCCGCCGCGGCTCGTCCTGCTCTGCGACGGCGACCTCGGCGCCTCGGCGGCCCGCCTGACGCCGCTGCTCGATGCGGTGCAGGCCGGCGAGTGCGACCTCGCGGTCGCCGCCTTCGCCAACCGGGTCGGCGGCGGCTTCGGCCTGGCGCTCGGCTTCGCCCGCGGCGCGATCCGCCGCCTCTGCGGCTTCGAGGCGAGCGCCCCGATCTCCGGCCAGCGGGCGATGCGGGCCGAGGTGCTGCGCGCCGCGCTCCCCTTCGCCCACGGCTACGGGATGGAGATCGGCATCACCGTCGACGCGGTCCGGGCCGGATACCGGGTCGGTGAGTACGAGCTCGACCTCGAGCACCGGGCCAGCGGCCGCGACCTGCGCGGCTTCGCGCACCGCGGCGCCCAGCTTCGCGACTTCCTGCGGGTGTATGTATCTCGGATGCGCGACCGGGGGGAGCGGCGGTGATCCTGGCGATCGACCAGGGGACGACGGGGACGACCTGCATCGTCTTCGACCGCGAGGGCCGGGTCGCCGGCCGCGCCTACTCGGAGCTCGAACAGTTCTTCCCCCGGCCGGGCTGGGTCGAGCACGACGCAAACGAGATCTGGGAGGCGACGCGCCGGGTCGGGGCGGCGGCGCTGGCCGAAGCCGGCGTCGGCGGCGCCGAGCTCGAGGCGATCGGGATCGCCAACCAGCGCGAGACCGTGGTCGCCTGGGACCCGGCCAGCGGCGAGCCGCTGCACCGGGCGCTGGTCTGGCAGGACCGCCGCACCGCGGCCCGCTGCGAGGCGCTGCGCGAGGCGGGGCACGAGCGGCTGGTCCGCGAGCGCACCGGCCTCGTCATCGACCCCTACTTCTCGGCGACCAAGATCGAGTGGCTGCTGGCCAACGCCGAGGCGGCCGACCGCGCCGTCTTCGGCACGATCGACTCCTGGCTGCTGTTCAAGCTGACCGGCCGCCACGCCACCGACTTCACCAACGCCTCGCGGACGATGCTGTTCGACATCCACCGCCGCCGCTGGGACCCCGATCTCTGCGAGCTGTTCGGCGTCGATCCCGCCCGCCTGCCTGAGCCGCTGCCCTCCGCCCAGGTCTTCGGCACGACCGACGCGTTCGGCGGCGAGGTGCCGGTGGCCGGAGTCGCCGGCGACCAGCAGGCCGCCCTCTTCGGCCAGGCCTGCCACCGGCCCGGCAGCGCCAAGAACACCTACGGCACCGGCAGCTTCGTCCTCCTCCACACCGGCGCCGAGGCCCCCGAGCCGCCACCCGGCCTGCTCGCTACCGTCGCCGCCGGCGACGAGCGGTCCGCCTACGCGCTGGAGGCGGCGATCTTCGTCACCGGGGCCGCGGTGCAGTGGCTGCGCGACGGGCTGGGGGTGATCTCCGACGCGGCGGAGAGCGAGGCGCTGGCCGCCTCGCTCGACTCCAACGACGGGGTCTACTTCGTCCCCGCCCTGACCGGGCTCGGCTCGCCGCACTGGGATCCCTACGCGCGGGGGACGATCGTCGGCCTCACCCGCGGCAGCGGCCGCGCCCACCTGGCGCGGGCGGCGCTGGAGGCGATCGCCTACCAGACGGTCGACGCGGTGCGCGCCCAGGAGGCGGCTGCCGGACGGCCGCTCGATTCGCTGAAGGCCGACGGCGGCGCGGTCGCCAACCGGTGGCTGATGCAGTTCCAGGCCGACCTGCTCGGGGCGCCGGTGGCGGTGCCGGAGATCGCCGAGACGACGGCACTCGGGGCGGCCTACCTGGCCGGGATCGCGGCCGGCCCCTGGACCCTGGAGGGGGTGGGGGAGATGTGGCGCCAGGCGGCCCGGTACGAGCCGCGGATGGCCGTCGCCGAGCGTGAGGCGCTGCTGGCCGAGTGGGGGCGCGCGGTCGAGCGCTCCCGGGGGTGGGCGCGCGATGCGTAACCGCCCGCCCCGGCCCGGGTAGGCAAAGACGGCGACCACCCCCGCCACCAGCTCGTCATGCCTGAGATCAAGCCACAGGTCTACAAGGACCCGCGCCCCGCGGAGTACTTCGCCCAGTTCCACGAGGCGGCCCGCCGGGGGGTCGGCTGGACCTACACCGCGACCCGCCTGCTCGTCACCCTGCCGACGCTCCTGCTCTACCGGGTGCGGGCGATCGGGGTCGAGAACGTCCCCAAGGACGGCGCCCTCGTCCTCGCCCCCAACCACTTCAGCCAGATGGACCACTTCTTCGCCGGCGTCTACCTGCGGCGGAAGATCCGGTTCATGGCCAAATCCCAGCTCTTCGGCCCGCCCGTCCTCACCTACATCTACAAGCACGGCGGCGTCTTCCCGGTCCGCCGCGGCCACCAGGACGAGGAGGCGTTCAGGACCGCCTTCACCCTGCTCGACCAGGAGGAGATGCTGCTCGTCTACGCCGAGGGCGGCCGTTCGCGCAGTGCCGAGCTGGGCGAGCCGAAGCCGGGGATCGGCCGCATCGCCCTGCAGTCGGGGGCGCCGGTGGTCCCGGTCGCGATCCACGGCTCGGCCCGGGTGCGCGGCTGGAAGCGGCTGCGCTTCCCGCGGGTCACGGTCGAGTTCGGCGAGCCGCTCGCCTACCCGGTCGAGGCCGACCCGAGCCGCGAGCGCCAGCTCCAGGTCGCGACCGAGGTCTTCGACCGGGTCCGCGAGATGTACTCGGGGCTGGCTACTCGTAACGGGGCTCGATCCGGGAGTAGAACTCCGGATCGTGTCCGGGCGTGATCGTCGCGTCCGGGGACTGAGCGCGGAACAGCCGCAGCTCCTGCAGCGAGCGGCGGAAGTTGTGGGCGTCGAAGGGCCGCGGCGGGCCGGGCGCGCTGCCGTCGAGCTGCGCCGCCATGTACATCGCGTCGCCGCCGATCACGAAGTCGCTCTGCGAGAGGCGGCAGACCACCGAGATGTGGCCGGCGCTGTGGCCCGGGGTGAAGGCGAGCCGGACCGAGCCGTCGCCGAACAGGTCGAAGCTGCGGCCGAAGCTGGCGTAGGAGTCGATCCCGCTGCGGTCGAAGTCGACCGTGCGGTAGTCGAAGGCGTAGTCGAAGTGGGAGCGCCGGTAACCGTTCAGCGCCGGCTGCGAGCCGTTGGCCGCCTCCCACTCGGTCTCGCTGAGCACGAAGGTCGAGTTGGGGAACTCGGAGATCGCCGAGGCGTGGTCGAGGTGGAGGTGGGTCATGACGACGATCGGGATCTCGCCCGGGGTGAGGCCGCGGTCGCGCAGCTGTGCCGGCACGTCTTCGCCGGGCTCCAGGGTCGGGCGGCCGAACCGGGCCGCGAGGCGGCCGAAGTTCTCGGCGCCGTCGGTGGCGACCGAGGGGTGCAGGCCGGTGTCGACGAGGATCGCGCCGGCGCTCGGGTGGTGGACGAGGAAGGCCGGGATCGGGATCCGGACCGCGTCGACGTGGCCGAACAGGGCGCGGGCCAGTCGCAGGGTCATCATCCGGCCGCCGGTCGATTCCATCATCGCCCGCGGGAACTCGCAGTGGCCGGCGATCAGCGGCTCGACCGCGACCGTCGCCCCGGCGCTGCCCCCGGCCAGTGGCTCGTGCAGCGGTCTCGGCTCCACCTGCGCCTTCATCGCGATTGACACTACACGCGATCGTGTCGCCGATAGGCTTGCTCAGGGATGGCTGAAAGCTCGCGTTCGCAGGTCTTCAGGGACGGTCTGCTCGAGGGAACCGTCTGCGTCGTCTCCGGCGCCGGCAGCGGCCTCGGCCGCGAGACCGCGCTCGAGCTGGCCCGGCTCGGCGCCGCCGTGGTCGGTTGCGGCCGCCGCGCCGAGCCGCTGGCCGAGACCGCGGCGCTGGCCGCCGAGCTGCCCGGCTCCTTCGCCCACGAGGCACTCGACATCCGCGAGGAGGAGCTGGTCGGGCGCTTCTTCGACGCGGTGCTGGAGCGCCACGGCCGGCTCGACGTGCTGGTCAACAACGCCGGCGGCCAGTTCCTCAGCCCGGCCGAGGCGATCACCCCGAAGGGGTTCCGCACCGTGCTCGACCTCAACGTGCTCGGCACCTGGCTGATGACCCACGCCGCGGCGACCAGGGCGATGATCCCGCAGGGCAGCGGCAAGGTGCTGAGCGTCACCCTCTCGCCCCACAACGGGATGCCGGGCATGGTCCACTCCGGCGCCGCCCGGGCCGCGGTCGAGAACATGATGCGGACGCTGGCGATCGAGTGGGCGCGGTTCGGGATCACCACCTGCTCGCTGGCCGCCGGCCAGTTCGCGACCGAGACGCTGCTCACCAAGTACCCGCCGCAGGTGGTCGAGAACTTGGCCCGCTCGATCCCGGTCGGCCGCACCGGCCGGCCCGAGGAGATCGCCTGGCTGGTCGCCTACCTCGCCTCGCCGGCCGGCGACTTCTACTCGGGGACGACGATCACGCTCGACGGCGCCCGCGACAACTGGGCCGGGCCCTGGCCGCCCGAGGCGATCGCCACCGAGAGCGGCGCCCCGGTCGCGGAGGAGCGCCGTTAGCGGCAGCCGGCGGGCGCGCCCGGCTATGTTTTCGGCCATGCCCCAGCGCGACCTGTTCGCCGACTTCGCCCGCATGCGCCGCGAGATGGACCAGATGCTCGGCGACTCCTGGAGTCGCACCCGGTACGTCAGCCGCCGCAGCTCCGGCTTCTCGCCCAACGTCGACGTCTACTACTGCGGCGACCCGCAGCGGGCCGTGGTCAAGGTCGACCTCGCCGGAGTCGACCAGAGCAGGGTCGGGATCGAGGTCGGCGGCCGCCACCTGGCGATCGTCGGCGAGCGGCCGGTGCAGGAGACCGAGGGCCGCGTCTACCAGCAGCTGGAGATCCCCTCCGGCCCCTTCCGCCGGGTGATCGAGCTGCAGGTCGAGGTCGACGCCGAGCGGGCCAGCGCCGAGTACGTCGACGGCGTGCTGACGATCGAGCTGCCGCTGCGCGACCCGGGCGAGAGCACCCGCCGCGTGCCGATAGGCGGCAGTTGATGGAGGACGAGGGGGCGCCGGTCCTCGAGATCGTCGACTCGCCCGCCGACGCCGAGGACGCGATCCGCGCCAACCAGCCGCTGCCCGACGCGCTGCCGGTGCTGCCGCTGCGCGAGACCGTCACCTTCCCGGAGACGCTGACCCCGCTCGCGGTCGGCCAGGAGCGCTCGATCCAGCTGGTCGACGACGTGCTCGGGACCAACCGGATGCTGGTCATGGTCGCCTCCCGCGATCCCGAGAAGGAGGTCCCGGGTTCGGCCGACCTGCACCAGGTCGGAGTCGCCGGCGCCGTCGCCCGGATGGTCAAGGTCCCCGACGGCACGCTGCGGATCCTCGTCCAGGGCATGCAGCGGGTGCGGCTCGGCCCCTACGTCGCCGAGGAGCCCTACCTGGTCGCCCGGATCGAGGAGCTGCCCGACCAGCTCGAGCCGAGCCCGGAGCTGGAGGCGCTGACCCGCAACGTCCAGGGCACCTTCTCGGAGATCGTCGAGCAGATCCCCTACCTGCCGGAGGAGCTGCAGCTGGCGGTCGCCAACATCGACGAGCCCTCGGCGCTCTCGCACCTGATCGCCGGGGCGCTGCGGATCTCGGCCGAGGAAAAGCAGCAGCTGCTGGAGGAGGTCGACGTCGCGGCGCGGCTCCGCCACCTCTCGCGGATCCTCGCCCGCGAGCTGGAGGTGGTCCAGCTCGGGACCCAGATCCAGACCCAGGTGCAGTCGGAGATCGACAAGGGCCAGCGCGAGTTCTTCCTGCGCCAGCAGTTGAAAGCGATCCAGGACGAGCTGGGGGAGGGCGACGAGCAGCAGGCCGAAGCGACCGAACTGCGCGAGCGGATCGAGGCGGCGGGGCTGCCCGAGGCGGCCCGCAAGGCGGCCGACCGCGAGCTGGCGCGGCTGGAGAAACTGCCGCCGGCCGCCGCCGAGCACGGCGTGATCCGCACCTACCTGGAGTGGCTGACCGAGCTGCCCTGGTCGGCGCAGACCGAGGACAACCTCGAGATCGGCCACGCCCGCGAGGTGCTCGACGCCGACCACTACGACCTCGAGCAGGTCAAGGACCGGATCCTCGAGTACCTGGCGGTGCGCAAGCTCAACCCCGACTCGCCCGGCCCGATCCTCTGCTTCGTCGGCCCGCCCGGGGTCGGCAAGACCAGCCTCGGCCGCTCGATCGCCCGCGCTCTGGGTCGCGAGTTCGAGCGGATCTCGGTCGGCGGGGTGCGCGACGAGGCGGAGATCCGCGGCCACCGCCGCACCTACATCGGGGCGATGCCGGGGACGATCGTCCGCGCCCTGCGCGACGCCGGCTCCCGCAACCCGGTCTTCATGATCGACGAGATCGACAAGATGGGCGCCGACTTCCGCGGCGACCCGGCCTCGGCGATGCTGGAGGTGCTCGACCCGGCCCAGAACGACTCCTTCCGCGACCACTACCTCGACCTCGAGTTCGACCTCTCCGACGTCGTCTTCATCGCCACCGCCAACGTCCTCGACCCGATCCCCGGCCCGCTGCTGGACCGGATGGAGACGATCGAGCTGGCCGGCTACACGGTGGAGGAGAAGCGCCAGATCGCCCGCCGCTACCTGGTCGGCCGCCAGATCGAGGCCAACGGGCTGAAGCCCTCCCAGATCTCCTTCACCGACGCCGGGCTGACCGCGATCGTCGAGGAGTACACGCGTGAGGCGGGGGTGCGCAACCTGGAGCGCCAGATCGGCACGATCTGCCGCAAGGTCGCCCGCCAGGTGGCCGAGGGCAAGGCGAAGCGCAAGGTCACCGTTTCGGGCAAGAAAGCGCGCGAGCTGCTGGGCCGGCGGCGGGTCTTCGCCGAGACGCGGCGCCGCACCAAGGACCCCGGCGTGGCGACCGGCCTGGCCTGGACCCCGGCCGGCGGCGACGTCCTCTTCGTCGAGGCGACCGCGATGCCCGGCTCGGGCAAGCTGACGATCACCGGCCAGCTCGGCGAGGTGATGAAGGAGTCGGCGCAGGCGGCCCTCTCCTGGGTGCGCGGCCACTGGGTGGAGATCGCCCCGAAGCTGGGCGAAGCCTGGTTCTCCGAGCACGACATCCACATCCACGTCCCGGCCGGCGCGGTGCCCAAGGACGGGCCCTCGGCGGGGATCGCGATGACCGTGGCGCTGGCCTCGCTGATCGGCGGGCGGCCGGTCCGCAACGACGTCGCGATGACCGGCGAGGTGACCCTGACCGGGCAGGCGCTGCCGATCGGCGGCCTCAAGGAGAAGGCGCTGGCGGCGCAGCGGGCCGGGATCAGGCGGGTGATCGTCCCGGAGCGCAACCAGGGCGACGTCGAGGAGATCCCCGAGCACGAGCTGGGCGAGTTGGAGTTCGTCTTCGTCGACGAGGTGTCCACCGCGCTCGATGCGGCCCTCTCGTAGAGTTGCGGGGGGTTATCCTGAGTTGAAGGCTTCGGCAAACAGCGAGGAGACGGTATGAGCAAGAGCACGGCGACGCGCGCCAACGACATCTTCGAGACGGCTCGCGAGAATCCATACGTCCAGCGTCTGATCGAGGACGAAGACCTGCGCGACAACCTGCGCGACGCCTTCGAATCGGCGAAGGGCGCCTACGGCCGCGCCAGCGGCAACGGCAAGGGCACGGTCAAGGCCCTGACCAGCGACAAGAAGGTCCAGAAGGACCTGCGCTCCGCCGCCGACAGCCTGCGCGACGCCTCCGAGCGCCTGCGGGAGCCGAAGAAGCGCAAGAGCAAGCTCGGCCGCTTCATCCTGTTCGTGCTGGTCGCGGCGACCCTGGCGCTGATCTTCAGCGAGGACGCCCGCAAGACCGTGCTCGACGCCCTGTTCGGCGCCGAAGAGGAGTTCGAGTACACCTCTACGTCGAGCATCAACGGTTCCTGACGCAGCCAATCGCCGCCATGCTGCGTCCTCGGTCGCTCGCGTGCAGAGCACGCCACTCTCCCTGCGTCCTTGCCTGGCAGCGATTGGCTGCGTCAGTCGGTACTAGACTGGTCGTTTGATGGAGGCTGCAACCAAAGAGCGTGAGCTGAGCGGCGAGAAGGCTCAGCGCATCGTCGACGCGATGCGGACCAGCGTCGCCCAGCGCGGCGCCGCCGCCTCGACCTTCGAGCACGTCGCCCGCGAGGCGGGGGTCAGCCGCGGCCTCCTGCACTACTACTTCGGGACCAAGGAGCGGCTCTTGGTCGAGGTGGTGCGGCGAGACGCCGAGCTGCGGGTGGCGCGGCTGGACGAGACGCTGAGCGCCGCGAAGACGGTCGACGACGTGGTCGAGGTCCTGGTCTCCAGCCTCACCGACATGATCGAGAACGACCCCGGCTTCTTCCTGATCATCTACGAGCTGTTCAGCGCCGGCCGCCGCAACCCCGACATCCAGCGCGAGGTCGGCCAGCTCTTCGAGCGCACCCGTTCCCACGTCGCCGACGTGCTGCGGGTCAAGGAGGGCGAGGGCGTGCTCAGCTTGCGCTTCGACGCCGAGGCGATCGTCAGCTACCTGTTCGCGGTGGCCGACGGCTTCGCCCTGCAGGCCCTCTCCGACGAACAGCGCGACTACCAGGCGGCGCTCGAGGTGGGCGCCTCCTCCGCCCGTCACCTGCTCGTCTCCGAGTAGCGGCCCCGCGGCGCGCCGCGGGGCGCAAGGCGCTTTCTTCAACCACTGGTTCAACAAAGCGCCTCGCCGAGGTCGGCGACAACCACATCGGCTTCCTTGCGAACCTGCCGTTCGGTGAAGCGGAACACCGTGTAGCCGCCGCGACGGAGGTCGAGGTTGCGAACGTGGTCGTCCTCGTAGGCGATGCTGCCGCCGTGGAAGCGCCAGCTGTCGGTCTCGACCACGACTCGCTCCGCCCGCCAGAGGAAGTCGACCGTCCAGCGGCCAATCCTCACGTTCACCTCGGGCGGCGGGATGCGGTGGCGGCGGCAGAGCCTGAGGAAGTCGCGCTCGAGGTCGCTGCGGGTGCGGTCGCCGTCGGTGCGCGGCCCGAGCGCGAAGCGCCGCACCTCCGCCTGCCGGATCGCCCGCCGGTGCAGTCGCGGCGGGACCGTGCCGCGGAGGTCCTCGATCGTCCGCCATGGCGCCGTCACCGGGATCAGGCTGCGGATCGTGGCCGCGCTCGGCGGCAGGGCAGCGCAGCGGTGGACGACCAGGTCGGCGCGCCGGCGGCGACCGTTCTGCGTGGGGACGGTGATTTCGATCGGACCCTTGGCGGGTCGCAGGAGTTCCCACAGCTCGGCGGCGCTGCGGTGGCTCAGCAGCGCGTCCGGCCCGCAGGCGAGCACCGCGGCTATCCATCGCGCCTCCCGGGCCACGGCGGGGTAGCCGACCGCGTAGACGCCGCGGTGGACCCGGTGCAACCGCCCCGCCCGCACTCGCTTCGCGATCGCGGCAGGCGATAGGCCGGCGGAAACGAGCTGCGCGCTGGTCGCGATTCCGTGCTGGCGCTCCGCGATCCGAGCGATCGCCGCGTCGACTCGGTCGGGCGAGGCGCTTTCTTTAACCATCGGTTCAACAAGGCGCCTGGCCGCGTGATTTCTCCCCCCGCCACGTAGGATTGCCATATGGCGGGAGAGGATGTTGCGTTTGCCGGGGCGGCCGCGCAGGCGGCGATGGTGCGGGCGGGGGAGATCTCGCCGACCGAGCTGGTGCGGTTGCACCTGGACCGGATCGAGCGGCTCGACCCGCAGCTGAACTCGTTTCGCGTCGTGCTGGCCGAGCGGGCGATGCTGGAGGCCGAGCAGGCCGAGGCGCGGCTCCGGGCCGGCGATGAGCGGCCGCTGCTCGGGGTGCCGATCGCGCTCAAGGACGAAGTCGACCTGGCCGGCGTGCAGACCACGCACGGCACCGACGCCTATCCCGACCCGGCCACCGCCGACTCCGAGGTGGTGCGGCGGCTGCGCGAGGCGGGGGCGATCGTGGTCGGCAAGACGCTGCTGCCCGAGCTGGCGATCTGCGGCTTCACCGAGTCGGCTACCTGGGGCGTCACCCGCAACCCCTGGGACCCGCAGCGCACCCCCGGGGGCTCGAGCGGCGGCAGCGCCGCCGCGGTCGCTGCCGGCCTGGTGCCGATCGCCTCGGCCTCCGACGGCGCCGGCTCGATCCGCATCCCGGCCGCCTCCTGCGGCTTGTTCGGGCTGAAACCGCAGCGCGGCAGGGTCCCGCTGGCGCCCGACGTCGAGCACTGGAACGGGCTCTCCGCCAACGGCTGCCTCAGCCGCAGCGTCGCCGACACGGCGCTCTGGCTTGACGTGACCAGCGGCGGCTCGGAGGAGCCGGGCGCCCCGCCGCCCCCCGAGCGCCCCTTCGCCGAGGCCGCGCAGACGCCGCCGGGACGGCTGCGGGTCGCCTTCTCCACCGTCCCGCCACGCGCCGCCGCGCCGCCGACCGTCGACGACGAGGCAAAGGTTGCGGTTGCCGAGACCGCCGAGCTGCTGCGCTCGCTCGGGCACGAGGTCGGCGAGCGGTCGCCCGAGTGGGGGATGATCGGCAACAACATGGTGCCGCGCTACCTGCGCGGGATCGCCGAAGAGTTCGCCGAAGTGCCCGAGCCGCAACGGCTCGAACGTCGCACCCGGGGCATGGCCCGACTCGGCCGCCTGATTCCCGACCACCTGTTCGAACGTGCCCGCGCCGCCGAGGCCGCCGACGCCGCCCGGGTCAACGCGATCTTCGAGCACCACGACGTGCTGATGACCCCGGTGATGGGCGGCACCGCGCTCCCGGTCCGCCGCTGGCAGGGCCGCGGCGCGCTCTGGACCCTGCTCGGGATGAGCCGGTTCTACCCCTACTGCGTGCCGTGGAACCACCTCGGCAACCCGGCGATGGCCGTCCCCGCCGGCTTCTCACCGGCCGGGATGCCGCTCTCGGTGCAGATCGTCGGCCGTCCCGGCGACGAGGCGACCCTGCTCTCGCTGGCCGCCCAGATCGAGGCCGAGCGCCCCTGGGCCGACCACCGCCCGCCGGTCGGCTGACGCGCCTACGCCTCGAACGAGGCGGCCCCGAGCGCCGCGGCGAGCCGCTCCGAGACGAGGGTGCGCAGTCGGCGGCTGGAGATGCGCTCGGTCCACGGGTCCAGCGCCGCGCGGTGGAAGCCGGCCGGCAGGGTCAGCTCGGGGAAGTAGCTGGGACGGCCGGCCGCGGCGGCGGTGTAGACCGTGTCGAACAACGCCTTCTCGGCACCCGCCAGGTAGTCATCCGGCTCGTTGCCCAGGTACCCACCGAACAGCTCGGGGGCGAGGTGGTGGATCTCGTAGGGGCCGAGCGACGTCTCGACGCCCCGGCTGCGGCCGAGCGAGGCGACGGAGATCCGGCGAGGGAACTGTTCGATCAGGCCATGCCGGTGCAGCGCCGACCTGAGGGAGAATCAAGAATGCAAGTTAGCGCACTCCAACGCGCTAACTTGCATTCTTACTGCCAATCGCGGTTCAGCCGAAGACCTTGCGCATTCGGGCCAGCTCGCGGATCTTGCCGCGGGGCCGGATGCGGCGCTGCAGGACGAACTTGAGCGGGTTGGCGTCGGGCTTGGCGGAGGCGATCCAGTCGCCCCAGCTGGTCTCGATCACGACGCTCGGGTTCGGCGCCTCGCCCGGCTCGGCCCGGGTCGAGCCGTTGTCGATCACCAGGTGCCACGGCTCGGCGTCGGTGAAGCGCCACTGGTAGACCAGCGGCTCGCCGTTGGCGGCGGCCGGGTCGGCGACCCGGGTGATCACGTCGAAGTAGAGCCGCTGCAGCTCCGGGGTCGATTCCGGCCGGCCGTTGTTGGGCGGCCCGAGGATCCCCGCCTCCATCAGCTTCACCTGGCGCTCGGCGACCTCCTCCGGCGTCGACTCGGGGTCGAAGGGGAAGACGCCGGGCGGCATCTCCTCGGTCGGGAACCCGATCGTCCGCCAGCGCTGGCGGATCAGTTTCAGCCCGAAGGCGAAGATGTCCTCCAGCGAGAAGCCGTAGCAGTCGGTGTATTCGCGGTTCATTTCCGGCGGGTAGAAGACGGCCGGACCGTAGGGCAGCACTTCGCGCAGCAGCTCGACCACCGCGGCGCGGTTCTCCTCCCAGCCCGGCTCACCTTCGCCGAGCAGCTCGGAGAGCACCTTGACGCCGAACCCGATGTGGCGCTGCTCGTCGCGGGAGACGTTGGCCATCCCGGAGCTGAACCCCGGCATCGTCTCCTCGGAGGCGAAGAAGTCCTCGATGAAGTGCTGGCCGGGCTGGGCGAGGCTGCCCTCGACGATCAGGTGGTAGAGGGTGATCGCCTGCGCGTACTTGGGCAGCGAGCGGTCCTTGCGCAGTTCCTCGGCCATCAGGTCGAGCCGGTCGAAGATCCCCCGGTAGCCCCAGTTGAGCTGCGGCAGGGTGGAGGCGAGGGTCTGCTGCAACGAGTCGCCGCCGACCCCGATCACCTCCTTGAAGAAGCGGTGGAAGAAGACCGAGTGCCGAACCTCGTCGACCTGCTGGGTGGCGAGGAAGTACTCCTGCTCCTCGGTCGGGGCGGCGGTCACGTAGGGGGCGAGGGTGTCGGCGACCCGGTCCTCGCCGTAGAAGAACATCGAGTAGATCCACATCGCCGAGCGGCGCTGGATCTCGCTCAGCGCCTCCCAGCCGGCCTGGTCGTTGGAGAAGTCGATGTCGTAGGCGCTCCAGTTGCCCTGCTCCCAGCGGTGGTACAGGTCCTCGTAGGTGACGTTGTCCATCAGGCTCTGGGAGGCGACGCTCATCTCTGCTCCTTTTGGTGTCGAAGTCGGCACCGGGAGGTTAGCGCGAAACTGGCCAGACAGCCAGTTTCAGCCGGCGAGCGGCGCTACGCCCGCGCCGGAGTCTCGATCTCGCGCTTCAGGATCTTGCCGGTCGGGCCCTTCGGCAGGTCGTCCAGGAACCAGACCGCGCGCGGGTACTTGTAGGCGGCGATCCGGTCCTTGACGTACTCGCTGACCTCCTGCGGGGTCAGCTCCTCGCCCTCGTGGAGGACAACCGCGGCGCCGATCTCCTCGCCCCACTCGTCGTGGGGGACGCCGACCACCGCCGCTTCGCGGATCTTCGGGTGCTCGTAGAGCACCTCCTCGACCTCGCGCGGGTAGACGTTGTAGCCGCCGCGGATGATCAGGTCCTTCTTGCGGTCGACGATGAAGAAGTAGCCCTCCTCGTCCACCCGCGCCATGTCGCCGCTGTGGAACCAGCCGCCGCGCATCGCCTCGGCGGTCGCCTCGGGGCGCTGCCAGTAGCCCTTCATGATGTTGTGGCCGCGGATCGCGATCTCGCCGATCTCGCCCTGCGCGACCTCGTTGTCGTCCTCGTCGACGACCCGCATCTCCACGCCCTCGATCGGGGTCCCGATCGAGCCCGGCTTGCGCTCGCGGTCGGCGTGGTTGGAGCTGGCGACCGGCGAGGTCTCCGAGAGCCCGTAGCCCTCCAGCACCGCGCACCCGAACGCCTGCTCGAAGCCGCGCAGCACCTCGACCGGCATCGAGGCGCCGCCGGTGATGCAGCGCCGCAGCGCCGCCGGGTCGAAGCCATCGCGCCCCGGGTGGTGCAGCAGCGCCCCGAACATCGTCGGCACCCCGTAGAAGTGGGTGACGCCGTCGCGCCGCATCGTCTCCAGCGCCTCGCCGGGGTCGAATTTCGGCACCAGGGTGAGGGTGCCGCCGGCCAGCAGGGTGGCGTTCATCCCCACCGTCTGGCCGAAGGAGTGGAAGAGCGGCAGGGCGCCGAGGACGACGTCGCCGGCCTCGATCTCGCAGGTGGTGCGGCGGACCACGTCGGCGTTGCGGTGCAGGTTGGCGTGGGTCAGCTCCGCCCCCTTCGGCTTGCCGGTGGTGCCCGAGGTGTAGAGGATCACCGCGGTCTCGTCCTCGGCCGTGTCGGCGACCTCGGCGGACGGTTGGTGCTCGGCCAGCAGGGCGGCGAAGGAGGCCGGCTCGACCTCGACCAGCTCCGCCCCGGCCTCGGCGGCCCCGGCCGCCGCCTCCTCGCCGAACCCGTGCCAGGCGAGCAGCAGCTTGGCGCCGGAGTCCTCGAGGTAGAAGGCGATCTCGCGCCGCTTCAGCAGCACGTTCATCGGCACCACCGCGCAGCCGGCCCGCAGCACGCCGTAGTAGGCGACCGGGAACTCGGGGACGTTGGGCAGCATCACCCCGACCCGGTCGCCTGGCTGCATGCCGCGCTCGCGCAGCAGCGTCGCCAGCCGGGCGCTGCGCTCGTCCAGCTCGGCGTAGGTCAGCGCCGCCTCGCCCAGCCGCACGGCAACCGCGTCCGGAACCCGGGCGGCGCTCTCGGTGACGATCGTTGCCAGGTTCAGCCCCATCGTTCCCCCTTGCTCTGACGTTCTCCCGCCCGCAGTGTAGACGCCGCCCGGCGGCCGCCGGGCGGGCGCGGCCGGTTCGCTAGGGTCGCCTCGATGGAGGATCTCGGCGAGCGCTGCTCCTACCTGGCGGTCGGCCGCGGCGCCGCGGTCTACTCCAGCGACGGCCAGCGCCTCGGCCGGGTGGTCCGCGTCCTCGCCGCTCGCGAGGCCGACATGTTCGACGGGATCGTCTTCGACACCACCGCCGGGCCCGGCGGTCACCGCTTCGTCGACGCGCCCGAGGTCGGCGAGTGCTTCGAGCGCGGCGTCGTCCTCAAGATCGACGCCGCCGCCGCGGCGGAGCTGCCGAAGCCGGAGGCCAACCCCGGCGCCCTCTCGGTCAACCCGTCCGACCTGGTCGGGGGGCGGGGCCGCCGCGGCTTCCTGCGCCGCGCCTGGGACTCGCTGTCGGGCCGGCGCTGATCGCTCAGAGGCTCTAGGATGCTCGCCATGTCCTTGCGGGGGGCTCTGCTCACCATCTTCGCCTGCGCGGCGCTGGCGCTTGCCGGCTGCGGCGACGACGACTCGACCGACACGACCGCGGCCGCGACCGACGGCGAGACGACCGCCCAGTCGGCCGAATCGACCGACACCAAGCCCGAAGTCGAAGTCCCCTCCGACGAACCGCCGGCCGAACTGGTGGTCGAAGACCTGGTCGAAGGCGAAGGCGCCGAAGCGAAAGCCGGCGACGAAGTCACCGTCCAGTACGTCGGCGTCGGCTACGAAAGCGAAGAAGAGTTCGACGCCTCCTGGGACCGCGGCGAACCGTTCACCTTCCCGCTCGGGGCCGGCGAAGTGATCCCCGGCTGGGAACAGGGCGTCGAAGGGATGAAGGTGGGTGGCCGGCGCGAGCTGATCATCCCGCCCGAACTCGCCTACGGCCCGCAGGGCAGCCCGCCGGCGATCGGCCCCAACGAAACGCTGATCTTCGTAGTCGACCTGGTCGCGGTGAACTGAGCCCCAGCGCCCGCCGGGCGGGTGGGCAAGCCACAGTGCTTGCCGCCCGGATCGCCGCCCAGGGCCTCGCCGGCGAGCCGGCGCGCAGCCCGGAGGCGGTGGCGGAGCGGCTGCTGGCGGTGCAGGGGCAGGATCCGCGCGGGGCGCGGCTGGCGATCCGCGCCCGCAGCGCCGGCCTCGCCGCCGCCGACGTCGACCGGGCGCTGGACGCGGGGGCGCTGCTGATCACCTGGCTCAACCGCGGCACCCTGCACCTGGTCCGGGCCGAGGATTACCCATGGCTGCAGGCGCTGACCACGCCGCCGCTGCTGAGCTCGTGCGCCCGCTGGCTGCGCAGGTCGGGGATCTCCGAGGCCGAAGCGGAGCGGGGACTGGCGACGATCGAGCGGGCGCTGGCCGACGAGGGGCCGCTGACCCGCCACCAGCTGCGCGAGCGGCTCGAGGCGGCCGGTGTGCCGCCGGCGGGCCAGGTCCTGTTCTTCCTGGCCGCGGTGCGGGGGCTCGTGGTGCGCGGGCCGATGGCCGACGGCGAACACGCCTACGTCCTGGTCCGCGACTGGCTCGGCCCGCAGCCGCAGGTGGACCGCGAGGCGGCGCTGGCCGAGCTGGCTCGCCGCTACCTGGCCGGGCACGGGCCGGCCGACGATCGCGACCTGGCCCGTTGGGCCGGCCTGCCGCTGCGCGACGCCCGGGCCGGCCTGACGGCGGTCGCCGCCGAGCTGGCCGAGCGCGACGACGGCCTCCTCGACCTCGCGGGTCGCGAGCCACCCGAGCCGCTGCCGCCGCCCCGTCTGCTCGGCGCCTTCGACCCGTTGCTGCTCGGCTGGACCTCGCGCGACGACGTGGTCGGCCGGCACAAGCTGCTGGTCACCAACAACGGCGTCTTCCGCCCCTTCGCCCTGGTCGGCGGCCGCGCCGTCGCCCGTTGGCGCCTCAGCGCCGGCAAGCTGACGATCGAACCCCTGCAGCGGATCCCCAAGCGCGACACCGCCGCCCTCGACGCCGACGCCGAGGCGGTGCTGCGCTACCTCGGGCGCTGAGTGATGGATCCTACGTCTCGTGGACGTAAAATCCATCACTCACCCGGCGGGTTACTCGCCGTCGCCCGGCAGCTTCGGCGGCATCGGGTCGGCCGGAGGGGGCGGCGGCGCGTGGCCGGGCAGCGCCTCGGCTTCCTGCTCCCAGACGTGGTTGAGGGAGACCTGCAGGTAGGCCCAGAAGGCCGGCGCGAGCAACAGGTAGAGGATGATCGAGAGCCAGCCATTGACCGGCTCCTTGCCGGCCAGTTTGGCGGCGCCCATGATCCGCTTGGTGCCGCGCCAGTAGGTGATCAGGGCCGGGACGATGATGATCCCGCCCGGGAACACCGCCAGCACGGAGTGGGTCGGGTTCTGGCCGAGGTCATAGCCCTTCGCCTCGCCGTAGCCCTTCAGCTCCTTGTTGACCTTGTACCACCAGACCAGGTGGTAGATACCCAGGGTGACGATCGGCAGCAGCGCCACCGCCCAGGGGTTGCGGACCTTCACCTCATGCTGGGTGCCGCGAACTTGCATCTCGTAGGCCATCGGCCCTCCGTTCGAACGGGACAGGGGTGGACGAACGCGAGCCTATTCCCCGGCCAGGAAGGAATCGAGTGGCGTCCCGTCCCCCCCGACCAGGCGCAGGGTGGCGGGGCCGTGGGCAGCCTCGAACGCGGCCATCCCCGGCAGGCTGTCACGTCGCGGGCCGCTTTTCACCTCGAGCGCCGCCACCTGCTCGCCGCGGGCGACGACGAAGTCGACCTCCCTGCCGCGATCTCGCCAGTAGAGGATCTCGGAGCGTGGGTCGCGCGACGCCCAGAGGTGGGCGCCGACGGCGGTCTCGACCAGCCGGCCCCAGTGCGCCGGGTCCTCACGGCTCTCCGCGAAGGTTCGTCCCGAGGTGGCTGAGACAAGCGCCGTGTCGAGCGCCAGCAGTTTCGGCGTCGACCGTCGTTGGCGGACCTTGCGGCGAGCGTATTTCTCCAGCCCGACCGCCAGCCCGGCGGCGGCGAGCAGGTCCAGGTAATGGGCGATGGTGGTCGTGTTGCCGGCGTCCTGGAGCTGGCCGGTTAGCTTCTGGTAGGAGACGATCTGGCCCGAGTAGTCGCAGACGAGGCGGAAGAGGCTGCGCAGTAGCGCCGGCTTGTCGACCCGCGTCAGCAGCAGCAGGTCGCGGGAGATCGTCGTCTCGACTATCGAGTCGAGGACGTAGGAGGCCCACCGCGGCTCGTCCTCGATCAGCGTCGCGGCGCCCGGGTAGCCGCCGAAGTAGACGAACTTGTCGAGATCGAATCCGAAGGCGTCGCGCATCTCCCCGAACGACCAGTGCGGCGCGCGGATCAGCTCGAAACGGCCGGTGAGGCTCTCGCTGAGTCCGTGCTGGACGAGCAGTGCGGCGGAGTCGAGCAGCACCACTCGGAGCGGGCGCACCGCAGCACGGTCCTCGTCCCAGAGCCGCTTCACGGTCTCCGCCCACCCGGTCACCTTCTGGATCTCGTCGACGGCGAGGATCGCGCCGCCGCGGTCGACTGCGAGTCGCCGCCCCTCCTCCCACTGCGCCTCCAGCCAGGCGGCGTCGCGCAGCGCCGGGTCGTCTGCGCTCGCGTAGTGGCTGGGCGGGTCAGCGGCGTCCAGGACCTGGCGCACCAGGGTCGTCTTGCCCACCTGGCGCGGCCCGCTGACGACCTGCAGCCGCCGCGGCTCCTCAGCCAGACGCACGGCAAGCGTTTCGAAGATGCGACGCCGGTAGCGAAACGAATCACTCATGATATTGAGTGATTTTACTCATCAAATTGAGCAAGCTGCAAGAGCAGCGGTGCTCCAGGCCACCCGCCGCCAGTTCGGGCCTGAGCGTTCGATTGGCCGATTAGCCCAGCTTCGGGCTGCGCCAGGGCGCTTCCAGCCGCCGCACCAGCTCGTCGCCGAGGCCCTCGACCGGGACCCGGGTCTGCTCCAGGGAGTCGCGGTCGCGGAGGGTGACGGTGTCGTCCTCCATCGTCTGGTGGTCGACGGTGATGCCCCAGGGGGTGCCGATCTCGTCCTGGCGGCGGTAGCGCTTGCCGATCGAGCCGCCCTCGTCGAACTCGGCGGGGAGGCGCTTGCGGAGGTCGTGGTGGATCTCGCGCGCCTTCTCCGGCATCCCCTCCTTGGAGACGAGGGGGAGGACGGCGACCTTGACCGGCGCCAGGCGGGGATGGAGGCGGAGCACGGTGCGCTGCCGCCCCTCGACTTCCTCGACCTCGTAGGCATCGACCAGGAAGGCGAGGGTGGCGCGGTCGGCGCCGGCCGCCGGCTCGATCACATGGGGGACGTAGCGGTCTTTGGTCTGCTGGTCGAAGTACTCGAGCTTCTCGTTGCTGAAGGTTGCGTGCTGGGTGAGGTCGAAGTCGCCGCGGTTGGCGACTCCCTCCAGCTCCGACCACCCGATCGGGAACAGGTACTCGACGTCGCTGGTCGCCGAGGAGTAGTGGGAGAGCTCGTCGGCGTCGTGGGCGCGGACCCGCAGGTGGTCGGGCCGGATGCCGAGCTCGGTGTACCAGCGCTCGCGCTCGGCCATCCAGTGCTGGTGCCACTTGTCGGCCTCGGCCGGGGGCACGAAGAACTCCATCTCCATCTGCTCGAACTCGCGGGTGCGGAAGATGAAGTTGCCGGGGGTGATCTCGTTGCGGAAGGACTTGCCGACCTGGGCGATCCCGAACGGCGGCTTCTTGCGGGCGAAGGCCATCACGTTCTTGAAGTTGATGAAGATGCCCTGCGCCGTCTCCGGCCGCAGGTAGACCTCCGAGCCCTCGCCGGCCACCGGCCCGACGTGGGTCTCGAACATCAGGTTGAACTGGCGCGGCTCGGAGAGCTCGCCGCCGCACTGCGGACAGCGCAGCTCGCCCTCGGGGTCGCCGCCCTCGGCCTCGACCGCCTCGCGCAGGTGGTCCTCCCGCCACCGCTTCTTGCACTTGCCCAGGCACTGGACCAGCGGGTCGGTGAATCCTTGGAGGTGGCCGGACGCCTCCCAGACCCGCGGGTGCTGGAGGATCGCCGAGTCGAGCGCGACGATGTCGTCGCGCTCCTGCAGCATCGAGCGCCACCACTCGGCCTTGACGTTGCTCTTCAGCAGCACCCCGTAATGGCCGTAGTCGTAGGTCGAGCCGAGGCCGCCGTAGATCTCCGAGGAGGGGAAGACGAAGCCGCGCCGCTTGCACAGGGCGACGATCTCCTCCATCGAGACCTCGGCCGGCGGGGTCTGCGGTTGGGCGGTCGCCATGGCGGAACCGTAGCGGCTTGCGATAATCCCGCAGCCCGTGCCCATCTACGAGTACAAATGCGAGAACGGACACGTCTTCGACGTGATCCAGAGGATGAGCGACGAGCCGCTCACCGAGTGCGAGGAGTGCGGCGCGCCGGCCGAGCGCGTCCTGCACCCGGTTGCCGTCCACTTCAAGGGCTCCGGCTTCTACAACACCGACTACGGCAAGAAGAAGGGCGCCGGCGGGGGCGACGGCGGCAAGGACTCCAAGCCGTCCGACTCGGGCTCCTCCTCGGACTCGAAGCCGACCAAGTCGGAGACCAAGAGCGACTCCAAGTCCGCGGCCGCCGCGGACTGAGCGGCGCTGCACACATTTGAGCCCCTATAGGGGCCAAAATTCATGCAGCGCTGCGGCCTCAGCCGTTGAGGAGGCGGCGCACGGCGCGGCGGCGGACGTCCTCGGGGACCTCGACCGAGCCGGCCGGGCCGATCCCGCACTGGACGCCGCCCTTGCCGCACAGCACCTCGGCCGGGGAGCTGCCGCCGATCCCCGCCGCCAGCACCATCTGCGGCATCGTGAAGAAGCCCATGTCGCTGACGAACGCCTTCGGCGCGTTCCAGCCGATGACCGGGCCCTTGACGAAGTTGTAGGGGAGGCGGAGCGGGTCGGTGAGCCGGTCCTTGATGCCGGCGATCACGTCCTGCTGGGCGCGGGCCCGGTCGAAGTCGCTGTAGCCGAGGGTGAAGGCGCTGGCGCCGAGCCCGGGGCATTCGCTCGGCTTGCGGATCCGGGCGTAGGCGAGCGCCGCTTCGCCGTCCAGGGTGTTCTCGCCCTTGCCGAGCCGGATCGTCACCCCGCCCTGGCCGCCGCCGGCGCCGCCCGAGATGTCGGCGCAGATCTTGCGCGGCACGTCGACGACGACGCCGCCGACCGCGTCGATCAGCTCTTCGAACCCGGTGAAGTTGATGATCGCGACGTGGTCGACCTCGAGGTCGAGGAACTGCTCGACCGCTTCGATCTGCAGCGCCGCGCCGCCGAAGGCGTAGGCGCCGTTGATCTTCTGCGGGGCGTGGCCCGGGACCTCGGCGAAGGCGTCGCGGGGGATCGAGAGTTTGCGGAAGGCGCCGCCCCCGGCCTGGATCAGCATCAGCGTGTCGGCGCGGAATTCGCCCTCGAAGCAGTCGCCGTGGGGGGCGTCGCCGTTGGCCTGCTGTTCGAAGCACTCCTCCGAGGGGGCGGCGCCGGGCTCCAGCGTGTCCGGCGGCCGGGCGTCGGTCCCGATCACCAGGATCGTCTGGGCGTTCGCGAGCAGGAGCGGGTTGCCGTGCAGGGTGTCCTTCGCCTCGCCGGCGAGCTTGAAGGACTGCAGCTGGGCGGAGACCGCAAAGGCGAGGAAGCTGAGCAAGATCCATCCCAGGGCGGCGATCCCGATCCATTTCGCCACCCGCCACCCGCCGCCCCGGCGGGACCTCTCCCGACGCCGCCGGCGTTGCCGCGGATCCTCCCCAGGCCGCTTTGCAGGCCGCTTTGCGCGCTCGGTCAGGCGGGAGAGATCGGGCGACCGCAGGCGCGAGAGCAGCCCCTTGCGGGAGCGGTAGACGTTGTATTCGGGCGGACCCTGCGGCCGCTGCTCGCCATCGGTGGGCATAAAAGGGCTAGAAATCATGGCGATGTCTTCGGTCGACCGCCTTCCAGCCGCCCAACGCTCGTGACTGTCGAGACGATCGGCGTCGACCTGGGCGGGACGAAGATGCTGGTCGGCGCCCTCGACGGCACCGACGTCCGCTGGGAGAGTCGCGAGGGGTCCCGCGGCCAGAGCGAGGACGAGCTGGTCGAGCTGCTGGTCCGCGAGATCGGCGGGGCGCGCGAGGCGCGGCCCGACGCCGCCGCGGTCGGCTTGGGGATCCCGGCCACGGTCGACCACGAGCGCGGGGTCGCGGTCGGCGCCGTCAACCTGCCCTTCGAGAACCTGCCGATCCGCGACCTGGTCGAAGAGCGGGTCGGGCTGCCGGTCTTCGTCGACAACGACGCCAACGTCGCCGCCCTGGCCGAGTTCCTCTACGGGGCCGGGCGCGAGGCGACCGACATGGTGCTGCTGACGATCGGGACCGGGATCGGCGGCGGTTTGATCCTGAACGGCGAGATCTACCGTGGCTCGTCCGGCGCCGGCGCCGAGCTCGGGCACACGGTGATCGACATCAACGGCCCGCCCTGCCAGGGCAACTGCCCCGGCCGCGGTTGCGTCGAGACCCTGGCCTCCGGCACGGCGCTCGGCCGCGAGGGGCTGGCGGCCGCCGAAGCCGACCCCGACTCGGCGCTTGCCGCGATGCTTGCCGCCGGGCGCCAGATCGATGGCGAGGCGGTGACCGAGGCGGCGCAGGATGGCGACCCGACCGCGATCGCCGTGCTCGACCTGATCGGGACCAGGCTCGGCGTCGCGCTGACCAGCTTCGCCAACATCTTCGAGCCCGAGCTGATCGCGATCGGCGGCGGCGTGATCGCGGCCGGCGAGCTGCTGCTGGAGCCCGCCCGCCGCGAGCTGCGCTCGCGGGCGCTGCGGCCGATGAACGGGACCAGGGTCCTCGCCGCCGAGCTCGGCCCCGACGCCGGCTTGATCGGCGCCGCGGCGATGGCCCGCGACGAGCTCGGGCGGGCGGGCGCCTGATGCCCGGCCGGCTGGTCGTCTGCCCGACCCCGATCGGCAACCTGGATGACGTCTCCCAGCGGGTGCGCGACACCCTCGTCTCCGCCGACGTGATCGCCTGCGAGGACACCCGGCGCACCGGCGCGCTGCTGGAGCGGTTGCGGATCCGGCCGGCACCGCGGCTGATCTCCAACCACGAGGGCAACGAAACGGCCCGGGCGACCGAGCTGGCGCAGCGGATCGAGCGCGGCGAAGTGGTGGCGCTAGTCTCCGACGCCGGGATGCCGGCGATCTCCGATCCGGGCTTCAAGCTGATCCACCGCTGCATCGAGCGCGACCTCGAGGTCACCGTGCTGCCCGGCCCCTCGGTCGTCCCCGTCGCCCTGGTCGCCTCCGGCCTGCCCACCGACCGCTGGCGTTTCGAGGGCTTCCTGCCGCGCCGCGCCGGCGAGATGGAGCGGGTGCTGCGCTCCGCCGAGACCGTGGTCGCGTTCGAGTCGCCGCGCCGGGTCGGCGAGTCGCTGGCGGCGCTTGCCTCGCTCGCACCCGACCGCCAGGCGGCCGTCTGCCGCGAGCTGACCAAGATCCACGAGGAGGTGGTGCGCGGCTCGCTGGGCGAGCTGGCCCGCCGCTTCCGCGGCGAGGTGAAGGGCGAGATCGTCCTCGTGATCGGCCCGGCCGCCGCCACCGAGCAGGAGCGCGACGTCGGCTTCGCGGTCGACGCCCTCCGCCACCTGGTCCAGTCCGGGGCCCGTCCCCGCGCCGCCGCCAGCGTCGTCGCCGCCCTCACCGGAACCCGCGCCAACGATCTCTACAAGGCGCTGACCGGCCGCGAGGCGCGTCGCTGAGCGCGTGGCGCGGCGCATACTGCGCCCTCAGTCGCTTGCCTGCAGAGCACGCGGCGCTCCCTGCGTCCTCATATGGAGAGCCTCACGTCAATTGCCCACGGCCGATCGGGTCCCCGGGGAACCACGGCCACAGGTCACCGGCGCTCTCGGGGCGGCACGAGCGGATTCCGGAGACGTCGACTGCATCATCAGCCTCATATGCGGGGGCTGGCTACCCCATGACCGCCGATTTGTCGCGTGGCCTGCGGTCTTGAAACGGGCGCGGCCGGCGGGCTTGCCCGCCGGTTGCCCCAGGACGCAGCGCAGGCCGCCCTGCGGCGACGTGCCGGTCTCGCTTGATCTCGTGCCGCCCCGACAGCGTCGAGGACGCGATCTGTCCTTCGGCCGCTCAGCCCAGCCGCCCCACCTCCCAGACGAAGCAGCCGAGCTCGCGGGCCAGCGCGATCCGCACCACGTTGCCGGGCTTGCCGCGCTCGAGGCGCAGCCGCCGCCAGCGCTGGTGCAGGCGGCGCTGGGCGCGCCAGCCGATCTCCACCGCCCGCGGGTCGGCGCCGCGCTGGCGGCGCTCCAGCGCCGCGCCCACCGCGGGGGAGTGGCGGTAGTGGTGGGCGGCCTCGACCAAGAGGCGGCGGGCGTGGGGAGAGCCTGCCTTGGTGATCGGGCCGCGCCGGACCTGCTCGCCGGAGGAGTGCTCGCGAGGCACAATCCCGAAATAGGAGACGAGCGAGGCCGGGCGCGCGAAGCGCCGCAGCTCGCCGGCCTCGGCGCAGAGGCCCAGGGCGCTCAGGGTGCCGATCCCGCGCAAACACCGCAGACGGGCGATGGTCTCCGCCCAGGGCGAAGAGGCCCAGGTCTCCTCGATCGCCCGCTCGGCGACCGCGCGGCGCGCTTCCAGCGACCGCACGGCACCCAGGTAGTCGGCCAGCACCTCTCGCGAGGCGCGATCTTCGAGGTCGATCCCCTCCAGCCAGCGCCAATGGGCCTGGGTCCAGGCCGAGCCCGGCCCCTCCCAGCGCAGCTCGCGACGCAGCAGGAGCTTGCCGACTCGATGGCGGGCGCGCATCAGGTCGGCGCGGATCGCCTCTCGGGCGCGGGCGAGGTCGCGGAAGCTCTCCTCCTCGGGGCTGGGGACCCGCACGAAGGACAGTTCCCCGGCGAGCAGCAGCCGCGCCAGCCGTTCGGCGTCGCGGCGGTCGGTCTTCACCCGGTCGCCGGGGGCGCGGGGGATCGAGCCCGGCGCGCAGACGCGGACGTCGAGACCGCACTCGGCGGCCCCGCGGGCGAGCCCGTAGCCGGTTGGCCCCGCCTCATAGACGGCGAGGACGGGGGCTGGGGGCTCGGTGAGGAAATCGAGCGCCCGCCGGGGCGGGCCGCTCAAGCGCCTGGAGCGGAGCTCCCCGGTCTCGGGGTGAAGGACTGCGGCTTGGGTCTTGGTCGCGTGGACGTCCAGGCCGACCACGCTTTTAGGCTGAGCCATGTCGGCACCTCCCATGATTGGGGTGTCGGCCGCAGGACCACCCTGCGGCCCAGTCCCCGCAATGTCATGCGCGGGGTGCCGACCTACCTAGCGCCGGCGTCGGTCAGCTCTCCATACGGTCTTGATCTGCTTGGCCACGCGCACAGCGGCTTGCGGGGATAGCCTGCGGCGACGATGTCGTACTACGTCACCACCCCGATCTACTACGTGAACGCGGAGCCGCACCTCGGCCACGCCTACTCGACGATGGCCGCCGACGTGCTGGCCCGGCACATGCGCCAGCGCGGCGAGGACGTCTTCTTCCTCACCGGCACCGACGAGCACGGCGAGCCGGTCGCGACTGCGGCCGAGCGGGAGGGGATCGACCCGCAGCAGCTGGCCGACCGCAACGCGGCCAAGTTCGAAGCGCTGATGCCGATCATCGACGCCAGCAACGACTTCTTCATCCGCACCTCCGACCCCCGCCACGAGCAGCGGGTCGCCGAGGTGATGCAGCGCGTCTACGACAACGGCTGGGTCGCCAAGGGGACCTGGGAAGGCTGGTACTGCCCGCGCTGCGCCGACTTCAAAACCGAACGCGAGCTCGGCCCCGGCAACACCTGCCCGATCCACGAGATCGAGCTGGAGAAGCAGCGCGAGGAGAACTGGTTCTTCCGCCTCTCCGCCTTCCAGGCTCAGCTCGAAGGGCTCTACGAGGAGCGCCCCGACTTCGTCGTCCCCGAGTTCCGCCGCAACGAGGCGGTCGCCTTCATCAAGGGCGGGCTGGAGGACGTCTCGCTCTCGCGGCCGAGCCTCAAGTGGGGACTGCCGCTGCCCTGGGACCCCGAGCAGCGGATGTACGTCTGGTTCGACGCGCTGCTCAACTACTACACGGCGCTCGGCTTCGCCCGCGACGGCGAGGACCTGACCGCCCGCTACTGGCCGGCAGAGCTGCACGTGATGGCCAAGGACATCCTCAAGTTCCACGCGGTGATCTGGCCGGCCCTGCTCTGGGCCGCCGACCTCGAGGTGCCGAAGCGGATGGCGATCCACGGCTTCCTGATGATGGGCGAGAAGAAGATGTCGAAGAGCCTCGGCAACGTGCTCGACCCGTTCGAGGCGATCGAGCGCTTCGGCGCCGACGCGTTGCGCTTCTACTGCTTCCGCGAGGTCAGCTTCGGCCAGGACGGCTCGATCTCGACCGCCGGGTTCGAGGCCCGCTACGAGACCGAGCTGGCCAACGACTTCGGCAACCTGGCGAGCCGGGTGCTGGCGATGGTCGAGCGCTACCGCGACGGGGTGGTCCCGGTCGCCGCCGTCGACGCCACCCTGGCCGAGGACTTCGAAGGCGCCGTCGACCGCTTCTCCGAGCTGCTCGACCGGGCCGAGCTGACCCAGGCGCTGGAGGTGACCTGGACCCTGGTCCGCCGCCTCAACCGGTTCGTCGAGGAGACCAAACCGTGGCAGCTCGCCAAGGACGAGGCCGACCCGGAGCGGCTCGATGAGGTCCTCTACAACCTCGCCGAGGGGCTGCGGGTGACGACCCTAATGCTCGTCCCCTACCTGCCCCAGACCAGCGAGAAGCTGCTGGCGGCGCTGGCTGAGCCCAACCACGCCCTCGCCGAGCTCGGCTCCCGCCCCGGCGGCCAACGGGTCGAGCGCGTCCCGCCCCTCTTCCCAAAGATCGAGCCGCCGGCCTAGGTGGCGGCTCGATCTTCGCTCAATCTCAGACGCCGGTCACGTAGCCGGAGACCAGGCAGAAGCCACCGACGCTGGCCCGGCCGACGATTCCGGAGACGGTGCTGGTGCCGTTCTCCGTCACCGCCGTGAACATGTTCGACGTGTTTCCGCTCTGCAGATCTTCGGACGAGTTGCTGCCGAGACTCGAGAACGCTCCAGCCGGGCCGATCGAAATCCGGCTGGCGGTGAGGTCGGTCAGCAGCTTGATGTTCTCGCAGCTGCCGCTCGCCTTCGCCGCCGCCCTCACGGTGAAGTTGCCAATCACTAGCTGCTTGACCTCGGTCGCGTTCAGCTTCGCATTGAAGTTCAGCGTCAGCCCCGAGCCGGCGCCGGCCGGACCCTGTGCGCCGGGAGGACCGGCTGGACCCTGCGCTCCGCGCCTACCCCGTCTGCCCCGCCTCCCTCGCTTACCTCTTAGCTGCCGCTTGGGGCAGCTGACCCGTTTCTTACCCTTGATCTTTACGAACTTGCAGAGGACGGCGTTGCGTGCGGTCGCCGTGCTCCCCCCGCCCATCGCGACGAAGGTCAGTGAAAAGACTAGGACGGACACTGCTAGCAGAAACAGGCGTTTCATCAAGTGGCCCCTTTACGCACCTTGGCATGGAGTGATAGAAAGTTCCGAAACAGTACCAGAGAGTTTATATACATGAGCGATATGCGCATGATCGAATTTTCAGCCCGGCGCCTCACCGTGCTCGGCATTGCGTTGGTCGGTCTGCCGCTTTTCGGATGTGGCGGTGAGGACCGCCAAGCGGATTCCGGTCGCACGCCGGTCGGGCAGCCGGGGATTGCCTCGGACCCCGCCGGCGCTCCGGTTGGGCCAAGGGACATTGGGAGGAATCTGGAGGAGCTCATCTCCGACAGCAGCCCGGATCTGGCGGACATCTCGGTGACCTGTCCGGCACGGGAGTCGTTGAGCGGTTACCCGTTTCACTGTGACCTTGTGGCGGCTGACGGACGGGCGGGCACGCCAGTGTCAGGCGAGGTCTCGGTTATCGGCGTGTACCAACCGACCGGCACGTACGCGTTCGAAATCACCTACGGCCCGGCCCCCGGGGACTGATCTGCCTCCGTTCGGCCCGGTGGGGCGACGGCCGGCGACTGCGATGGCGGGGATAGTCTGGGTCGCGATGATCGACTCGCATGCGCACCTGTTTCTCTGTGAGCCCGGTGAGGAGGAGCTGCTGGCGGCGATGGCGGCGGCTGGGGTCGGGCGGGTGCTTGACGTCGGACTCGATGAGGAGACCAATGCCGGGGTCGTTGGCCGGGCTGAGCGCCACCCGGCGGTGTACGCCGCGGTCGGCCGCCATCCCAACGACGCGACCGGGTTCGACGACGCGGCGGCGGCGGCGATCGCCGAGCTGGCCGGGCACGAGCGGGTGCGGGCGCTGGGCGAGACGGGGCTCGACTTCTACCGCGACACCGCCGCCCCCGAGGAGCAGCGGCGCGCCTTCGCGGCCCAGATCGAGATCGCCCGCGACCTCGACCTGCCGATCGTGATCCACGCCCGCGACCCGGAGGGCTCGACCGCCGCCACCGACGAGATCTTCGACACCCTCGACGCCCGCGCCGGCGGCCACACCGTGCTCCTGCACTGCTTCTCGGCCCCGCACCGGGTCGCCGACGCGGCCGAGCGCGGCTGGTACTGCTCGTTCGCCGGCAACGTCACCTACCCGCGCTCCGAGCAGCTGCGCGAGGCCGCCGCCGCCGTCCCGGCGGAGCGGATCCTGGTCGAGACCGACGCCCCGTACCTGAGCCCGCAGCCGGTGCGCGGCAAGCGCAACCAGCCGGCCAACGTGGTCGCCACCGCGGAGGCGGTCGCCGCCGCCCGCGGCGTCTCCTACGGTGCGCTGGAGCGGCTGGTCGAGGACAACGCCCGGCGCCTCTTCGGCTGGTAGCGGGCCGGCGATGGCGCGGCTCGGCCAGAACTTCCTCGCCGATCCCAACCTGCTCGACGCGATCGTCCGCGACGCCGAGCTGGCGCCGGCCGACGTGGTGCTCGAGGTCGGGGCGGGGGAGGGGGTGCTGAGCGAGCGCCTCGCCGCCGTGGCCGCCCACCTGCACGCGGTCGAGATCGACCGCGGCCTGGAGCCGGCGCTGGCGCCGCTTGCCGCCCGGCCCGAGGTCAGCCTGCACTGGGGGGACGCGATGAAGCTCGACCTGACCGCGCTCGACCCGGCGCCGACCGCGATCGTCGCCAACCTGCCCTACTCGGTGGCGACGCCGCTTCTGCTGCGGATGATCGAGCAGCTGCCGGGGGTGGCGACCTGGACCGTGATGGTGCAGCTGGAGATCGCCGAGCGGCTGCGGGCGGCGCCCGGCTCGCGCACCTACGGCTCGCCCAGCGCCCTCGCCCAGCTCGCCTGCGAGGTGCGGCTGCTGCGCCGGGTCGACCCCGCCGTCTTCCGGCCCCGGCCGCGAGTCGACTCGGCGATCCTGCGGCTGCGCCGCACCGGCCCCGCCGCCGACCCGGCGACCCGCGACCTGGTCCGCGCCGCCTTCGCGCACCGCCGCAAGTCGCTGGCCCGCTCGCTCGAGCACGGCCGGCCCGGCAGCCTCGGCCCGGCCCGCGAGGCGCTGGTGGCGCTCGGCCTGCCGGCCGATGCCCGCGCCGAGGCGCTCTCGCCGCAGCAGTTCGCCGCCCTCTCCGCGAAGCTCCAGGGCTGATGCTGCTCCAGGCCCCGGCCAAGCTCAACCTCTGCCTCTACCTCGGCCGCCCCCGCGCCGACGGGCTGCACGAGCTCTGCTCGCTGTTCGAGCCGCTCGGTCTCGCCGACCTGCTCCGGGTCGAGCCCGCCGCCGCCGACCGGGTCGAGTGCCCCGGGGTCGAGGGCGAGAACCTGGCGGCGCGCGCCCTGGCGGCGCTGCGCGAGCGCGGCTGGGAACGGCAGCCGCTGCGGATCGAGATCGAGAAGCGGGTCCCGGTCGCCGCCGGCCTGGGCGGCGGCAGCGGCGACGCCGCCGCGGTGCTGCGGCTGGCCCGCGGCGAGGTGGCGGGGCTGGCCGAGCTCGCCGCCGGCCTCGGCGCCGACGTGCCCTCGCAGCTCGACCCGGCCCTGGCCCTGGTCCGCAGCGCCGGTGAGGCGGTCGAGCCCCTGCCCGAGCCCGCTCCGCACGCGGCGCTGCTGCTGCCCGACGGGGGCGGGCTCTCGACCGCCGCGGTCTTCGCCGAGGCCGACCGGCTCGGGCTGGGCCGCGACGCCGCCGAGCTGGAGGAGCTGGCGGCCCAGCTGCGCGAGGCGGCCGGCTCGGGCGCCTCGCCGCTCTCCTACCCGGAGCTGCTCGTCAACGACCTCGAGCCGGCGGCCCGCTCGCTGCGCCCGGCGATCGGCGAGGCGCTGGGCCGACTGCGTGGGGCCGGCGCCCCGGTCGCGGTGCTGAGCGGCTCCGGCCCGACCGCGGTCGGGCTCTTCGCCGACCTCGCCGCGGCCCGCGCCGCGGCGGCGGCGCTGGGCCGCGAGGACGCGATCGTCTGCGCGGCGGGGAGCGCGCCGTGAGGCTGCCGGGCGAGGAGGGCGAGAGCTGGAGCGCCCGCAAACGGCTGCTGGTCGCGACCCTTGTCGCCGCGGTTGCGATCGGCTACTACGTGCTCAGCCGCCAGATCGAGAGCATCGACCTGCAGGGGCTGCTGGAGGACATCTCCAACGCGCTCGGCGCCTGGACCTACCTGCTGGTCGGCGTTTTCGCCTTCGCCGAGACCGGCGCCTTCATCGGCCTCCTCGTCCCCGGCGAGACGGTGATGACCCTGGGCGGCGCGGTTGCCGGCCAGGGGGCGATCGACGTCTACCTGCTGATCGCGATCGCCTGGTTCGCCGCCTGGGCCGGGGACACGACCAGCTTCCTGCTCGGCCGCCGGCTCGGGCGCGGCTTCGTGATGCGCCACGGGCCGCGCTTCGGGATCTCCAACCAGCGCTTCGAGCGGGTCGAGGACTACTTCTCCCGCCACGGCGGCAAAACGATCTTCATCGGCCGCTTCATCGGCATCGTCCGCGCCCTCGCCCCGTTCATCGCCGGCAGCTCGCAGATGCGTTACCGCGCCTTCGTCCCCTACAGCATCCTCGGCACCGGTCTCTGGTCGACGATCCACATCCTGATCGGCTACCTCTTCTCGCGCAGCATCGAGACCGCCGCCGAGTACGCCGGCAAAGGCGCCTTCCTGCTCGGCACCCTGATCGTCGTCGTGGTCGGCTCGGTCCTCCTCTACCGCCACTTCCGGGACGCCGCGAACCGCGAGGCGGCGGTGCGGTGGATGGACGGGCACGGCGCCACCCGCTGGCTGGTCGTCCTCGCCCGCCGCTACCGGCCGCAGCTGCGCTTCCTCTGGGACCGGGTCACCCCGGGCGGCACCTTCGGGCTCGAGTTCACCTCGTTGATGGCGGCGCTCTCGGTGGCGCTCTTCGTCCTCGTCGCCTACCTGACCGTGATCGGCGGCGATCCCGGCCCGACTCCGGGCGACGAACGGGCGATCGACGTCGTCGAATACCTCCACAGCGGCTTCCTCACGGCGCTCGCCAAGGCGGTCACGGTGCTGGGCGGCGCTCCGGTCGCCTGGGGCCTGACCGTGGTCTGCGCGGCGCTGCTGGCGGCCCGCCGCCGCTGGGCCGAGGTCGGGGTGCTGCTGGCCGGGATGACCCTGACCTCGGTCGGGTTCCACGAGCTCAAGGCCGAGGTCGACCGGCCGCGGCCGGAGGGCGGCCTGGTCGCCGCCAGCGGCTCCGCCTTCCCGAGCGGGCACGCCGCCCACTCGGTGCTCTACCTCTGGCTGGCGCTGACGATCGTGCTGCGGTTGCGGCCCGGGATGGCCCGGGCGACGGCGGTGATCGTGGCCGGGATCGCGCTCACCGTCCTGGTCGGGCTCTCGCGCGTCTACCTCGACGTTCACTACCTCAGCGATGTCAGCGGCGGCTGGGCGCTGGGGGTCGCATCCTTCTCCCTCTGCGCCGCGATCGCCCTCGTCATCACCCAGGTGCGCCAGAATCCCCGCCAGTGACGCTCCTGGCGCTGACCAAGATCGGCAACCAGTACTGGCTCTTCGGCGGCGCGGGGCTGATCTGCCTGATCGTCTTCGCGGCCCTGATCCTGCACCCGGCGCTGAGCTCTCAGGGTCGGCTCTGGGAGAAGGCGGCGGCCGGTTTCCTCTCCCTCTTCGTGCTTGCCGCGTTGATCGTGATCGGCGTCGTGATCGGCCTCGTGATCGTCCTCTACTACCCCGAGATCGATGAATTCCTCGGTGGCGGCTAGTGTCGTAACCAACTAGCGCCGCCCGCGGCGGCGCCGGCTGGGGATAATGGGGCCGTGCAGGCCACGTCAAGGGGGGCTGAAATCCCTGCAAAATCGGGAGAACCCGGGCTTCTCGACGCGCTCTCGGAGGCGGTCGAGTCGGGTGCCGGCCTGCCCGCGGTGGCGCGGGCCGCGGCACGGCTGCTGGACGCCAGCGTCGCCCTGATCGACCGCTCCAGCGCGGTGCTGGCGGTGGCCGGCGCCTCCCCCGACCAGGAGCGCAAGCTGATCGCCGGCGAGGAGGGCGTGACCGCGGTCGAGCTGCGGGTCGCCGACAGCGCGGTCGGCGAGCTGCGCTACCGCGCCAAGTCGCCTCCCGACCCCGCTCTGGCCCGGGTGGTGACGACGCTGCTGGCGCTGGAGCTGGAGCGCTCGCGCTCGCCGGAGTGGGAGAGCGCCGAGGTCGCCGGCGCCTTCGTCGCGGCGGTGCTGGGCCGCCAGGTGACCGACCGCGGCGACATCGTCGCCCGCGGCGCTGAGCTGGGCGCCGACCTCGACCGCGGCGCCGGGGTCCTGATCCTGCACGCGGTGCCGCGTGCCGCGCAGACGGGGGAGTGGCGGGAGCGGGTCCTGACCCTGGCCCTGCGGGCGCTGCGCTCGCTTGCCCCCGGCGCCCTGGCCGCCGCCGACAGCGGCGAGGCGGCGGCGGAAATCTCGGTGATCGTCCCGGCCGAGGACGACGAGCGGCTTGCTCGCGCCGCCACCGGGCTCGCTCGTGAGCTCGACGACGGTCTGCCCGGCTTCCACCTGACCATCGGCCTCAGCCGGCGCTGCGCCGACCCGGTCGACCTCTACCGGGCCGGCAACGAGGCGCGGCTTGCGGTCAACGTCGGCGAGGCCGAAGGGCGGGCCGTCCTCGCCTTCGAGGACACCGGCGCCTACCGGCTGCTGCTGCCGGCGATGAGCGAGGACCCGGGCGAGCTGCAGCGCTTCTACGCGGAGACGGTCCAGCCGCTGGTCACCTACGACGACCAGTACGAGACCGAGCTGGTCGCCACGGTCGAGGCCTACCTCGACAACGACGGCAACGTCGCCGCCACCGCCAAACAGCTCTTCACCCACCGCCACACGGTCCGCTACCGGCTGGAGCGGGTGAAGGAGCTCTGCGGCCACGACATCTCGGCGACCGCGGGCCGCGAGAAGCTCGGCCTCGGCCTGAAGGCGATGCGGGTGCTCGGGATCGCCTCCCCCAGCGGCCCGGCTCAGGAGCCCGGCGCCAAGGGCGGCAAGGTGGCGCGCGGCTCGTCCTCAGAGGACTGAGACGGGTCGAACCAGGGCGCGCCCGGACAGTTCCGGGGGAAGGATTTGAACCCTCGCTTCTTGGACCAAAACCAAGCGTGCTACCGACTACACCACCCCGGATCGGCTCCGAGCGTAGCGCCGATCTCCCAGAGTCGATTTTTACGTCCCACAGACGTACAAATCGACTCTCGCCGGCCGGAGGGACGTCCGACGGTGCGGTTTAGGCTCCTGCCATGGAGATCGGAGGAGCGTCGATGGACCCTGAGGTCCGGGCTGGGCTGGAGCGCGGCTGGAAGGCGTTGATGGCGATCGGCGTGCTGGCGATCTTCGTCGGCTGCGTGGCGATCCTGGTGCCGGCCGTGGCGGCGGTCGGGACGGCGATCTTCATCGGCTGGATCCTGGTCATCGCCGGCGCCTTCCTGGTCGCCGCCGCCTTCTCGGCGGTCTCGATCGGGTCGGTGCTGCTGCGCCTCGTCTGGGCGATCCTCACCGTGGTGGTCGGCGTCTGGCTGATCGTCGAACCGCACAACGGCACCCTCACCCTGACCCTGGTGCTGGGCATCTACTTCCTCTTCATGGGCCTGACCCGAGTCGCCGTCGCCTTCGCCGGCCGCGGCCAGCCGAACGCCGGCCTGGTCGGCCTCAGCGGCTTCGCCGGCCTGGTGATCGGGATCCTGATCCTCGTCAAGTTCCCCAGCAGTGCCGACTGGGCGATCGGCCTCCTCGTAGGCATAGACCTGATCTTCGCCGGCTGGACCCTCACCTCAGTAGCGCTGGTCGGCAAAGACCTCGCTCACGGCCGGCCCCAAACCAGCTAAAGCAGAAGGACCCGTCCGCCGGGCGTCTCGGAGGGGGTCGTGTGTCCCTCCTCCAGAGGCTCCCGGACCAACTTCTTGAAATGCCGGCGCGCAATCTGCTGCGCAACGGCCTCTGGGGGAGGGACACACGACCCCCATGCCAATACGATCAAAGGGTGAGTTCGCCCCTGGTTCTTGTCATGGCGGCGGGCGAGGGCACGCGCATGCGCTCCTCGACGCCGAAGATGCTCCACCCTGTCTGCGGCCAGCCGATGGTCGCCTGGCCGATCCTCGCCGCCCGTGAGGCCGGCGCCGACCGGGTCGCGGTGGTCGTCTCGCCGGGCCACGACATCTCCGCGGCGCTGCCGGACGGGTGCGAGACCGTCGTCCAGCCCGAGCCCGACGGGACCGGCGGCGCCGTCCGCGCCGCCCTCGCCCAGATCGAGGCCAGCGAGGCGGTCCTCGTCCTCTCCGGCGACGTGCCGCTGATCGGCACCGACACGATCGCCGACCTGCTTGCCGCCCACGACGCCTCGCCGGCGGCGGCGACGATGCTGACGATCGAGCTGCCCGAGGCGGGCGCCTACGGCCGCGTCGTCCGCGCCGAGGGCGGCGAGGTCGAGCGCGTGGTCGAGGCGAAAGCGGCGGGCGACGCCAGCGCCGAGCAGCTGGCGATCCGCGAGATCAACGCCGGCACCTACGTCTTCGACGCTGCGCCGCTGGCCGCGGCGCTCGGCTCGATCTCCAACGACAACGCCCAGGGCGAGTACTACCTTCCCGACGTCTTCGGCGCCCTGCGTGAGGCCGGCCACACCGTCGCCGCCCACCTCGCCGACGACCTCGCGGTGACGATGGGGGTCAACAACCGCGCCGACCTCGCCGCGGTCGAGGCCGAGGCGCGGCGGCGCATCCTCCACGCCCACATGGTCGGCGGCGTCACCGTGGTCGACCCCGCCTCGACCTGGATCGACGCCGGAGTCGAGATCGGGGCCGACGCCCGGATCGAGCCCGGCACCAGCCTGCGCGGCGCGACCAGCATCGGCGCCGGCTCGATGGTCGGGCCGCTCAGCACCCTGCTCGACGCCGAGGTCGGCGCCGAGTGCAGCGTCGTCCACTCCTACCTGACCGGGTGCGAGGTCGGCGACGGCTGCTCGGTCGGGCCCTTCGCGTACCTGCGCCCGGGAGCGCGGCTCGGCGAGGGCGCCAAGGTCGGAACCTTCGTCGAGGTCAAGAACTCCGAGCTCGGCGAGGGGGCGAAGGTCCCGCACCTCGCCTACGTCGGCGACGCCGAGATCGGTCCCGGCAGCAACCTGGGCGCCGGCACGATCACCGCCAACTACGACGGTTTCCGCAAGAACCGGACGGTGATCGGCCGCGACGTGCGGATCGGCGTTGACACGATGCTGATCGCGCCGGTACAAGTCGGCGACTCCGCCTACACTGGCGCTGGCTCGGTGGTCAAGGACGACGTCCCCGAGGGGGCGCTTGCCGTGAGCGAGAACGCGCAGCGCAACATCGACGGATACGCGGCCGAGAAGGCCGCCGAGACGCGAGAGGAAGACACGCCGTGAGCACGATCGAGGACCGCCCCCAGGTGGACACCGGCATCACCCACGACTACACGAAACGGATGATGGTCTTCGGCGGCCGCAGCTCGATGGACCTTGCCGCCAAGGTCGCCGGCAAGCTCGACCTCGACCTCGGCGCCGCGACCCTGAAGACCTTCGCCAACGGCGAGGTCTACTGCCGCTACGAGGAGTCGATCCGCGGCGCCGACGTCTTCATCGTCCAGTCGACCTGCGCCAACGAGCAGAGCGGGATGACCCCCAACGACTCGCTGATCGAGCTGCTGACCATGATCGACGCCGCCCAGGGCGCCTCGGCGCACCGGATCATCGCCGTGCTGCCCTGGTACGGGTACGCGCGCCAGGACAAGAAGTCCGCCCCGCGCGAGCCGATCAGCGCCCGCATCGTCGCCAAGTGCCTGGAGGGGGTGGGGGTCGACCGGGTCCTGACCATGGACCTCCACGCCGGCCAGGTGCAGGGCTTCTTCCACGTCCCGGTCGACCACATGACGGCGATGCCGATGCTGACTCAGTGGTTCGCCGACCAGGAGATCTCCGACGAGCTGGTGATCGTCTCCCCCGACGCCGGCCGAGTGAAGACGGCGCGCAACTTCGCCCGCCGGATCGGCACCCACTGGGCGGTGATGGAGAAGGAGCGCCCCGCCCAGCAGGTGGCCGAGATCGGCTACGTGGTCGGCGACGTGAAGGGCAAGACCGCAGTCCTGGTGGATGACATGATCGACACCGCCGGCACCCTCTGCGCCGCGGCCCAGACCGTGCTCGACGAGGGCGCCGCCAAGGTGATCGCCTGCGCCACCCACGGCGTCTTCTCCGGCCCCGCCTTCGAACGGATCGAACAGTCGGGGATCGAGCGGATCGTCGTCACCGACACCCTGCCGCTCTCCTCCGAGGCGCCCGACAGCATCACCGTGCTCTCGACCGCCAGCACCTTCGCCGACTCGATCCGCCGCATCTTCACCGACGACTCGGTGAGCGAGATCTTCGCCGGCGAGAACCAGCTCTTCTAGGGCGCTGGCCACCACGGACGCCACCAGGCTGCGGCTGGTCGGGCACAAGGGGGCCGACTCGATCGCGCCTGGCAACACGGTGGCCAGCTTCGAGGCGGCGGTTGAGCATGGGGCCGACACGATCGAGCTCGACGTGCTCTGGCTGCCCGACGCGCACCTGCCGCTGGAGCAGCGGGCGCCGCTGGTTGTCGCCCACGACTGGGAGGACGCCGGGCGGCGCACCCCGCTGGCGCTGACCGAAGCGCTCGACGCTTTCCTGCGGCCGCCGCTGGACCGGGTCGAGATCGACCTCGACGTCAAACTGCCGGGCCGCGAGGAGGAGATCGTCGCGGCGCTGCGCGAGCGCGACCTGGTCGGGCGGGCGATGGTCTCGACCATGGAGCTGTACACGCTGGGCCGGATCGGCGAGCTGGAGCCGGGACTGCGGCGCGGCTGGACCTATCCCAAGGTGACCAAGGACTGGACCGCGAAGCGGTGGGCGAGGCTGCCGATGCTCGCCGCCATGGTCGCGATGCGCCACCGGCTGCCCGGCCTCGCCGCCCAGAAGCTGCCGAAGCTCGGGGTCGAGGCGATGTGGGTCTACCACCCGCTGGTCACGCCGCGGCTGGGCCGCATCTGCCGCCTCGCCGGGGTCGAGCTGATCGCCTGGACGGTCGACGACGCGGCGCGGATGGAGAAGCTGGTCGGGGACGGGGTCACCGGCCTCTGCTCCAACGACCCCCGCCTCTTCGCTTCGCTCCCGTAGCGTCCAGGCATCGCGGGCCGGCGCAGGCCATCCCGTGGTTCCTTATTCGCGCATACGGGCAAAAAGGAACCGCGCGATGCCTACTCGGTGACGTCGCGGCGGCAGATCAGGGCGGTGCCGATCGCGAACAGGGCGGCGGTCCAGGCGGTGAGGACGAGCCCGCCGCCGAGCTGGGTCAGCGTGCCGTCCCCTTCGACCCGGCCGTGCAGGGCGCCGATCGCCTGGGCGGGGAAGAAGTCCCCGACCGAGCCGGGCAGCAGTTCGGGCAGCGGCGAGAGCACGAAGAAGAAGGCGATCGCGGCGATGATCGCGCCGACCTGGTTGCGGACGATCGCCCCGACCGCGCAGCCGAAGGCGCAGATCAGGCCCAGCGAGACGACGACGCCGGCGTAGACGTCGACCAGCTCGCCGGCCGGGGGCATCGCGCCGCCGCGGCTCTCGAACAGCGGCAGGGCGAGGCCGCCGTTGACCGCCACGAAGGCGAGGCCGGCGAGCAGCCCGACCGCGAAGCTCGTTCCCAGCTTCGCGACCAGCACCGGCCAGCGGCGGGGCGAGGCGAGGAAGGTCGAGCTGGAGGTGCCGTGGCGGAACTCGGTGGTGGCGGTCAGCACGCCCAGCACCAGGGCGAGGACGAGCAGCAGCCCGACCCCGGTCGCGACTTCGGAGATCTCGCCGATCTCGGCCAGCGAGGCGAGGCCGACGAAGAGGCCGGCGAAGAGCGCCTCGCCGAGTAGCCCGACCCCGAGCATCGTCCAGGTCGTCCGGGTCGAGAAGAGCTTGATCCACTCGCTGGCCAGCAGGTTCACGTCCCGCCCTCCCCGTCGTCCATCACCTCGAGGAAGCGGTCCTCCAGCGTGGCGCCGACCGGCGCCAGCTCGTGCAGGGCGATGCCCCGGGCCAGCGCCGTCTCGCCGATCCGCGCCCCGTCGAGGCCGGCGACCAGCAGTGCGCTCTCACCGTCGCGCTCGACCGTCGCCCCCGCCTCTACCAGGGCGGCCGTCAGCGGCTCCAGGTCGCCCGCCCGGACTCGCATCCGGCGTCCGCCGCGCTCGGTGAACTCGGCCAGGGTGGTCTGGGAGACCAGCCGTCCGGCCCGGATCACGATCAGCTCGTCGGCGACCTGGGCGATCTCGGAGAGGACGTGGCTGGAGACCAGGACGGTGCGCCCGGCCGCCGCCTGCTCGCGCAGCAGGTCGCGCAGCCACCGCATCCCCTGCGGGTCGAGGCCGTTGGCCGGCTCGTCGAGGATCAGGATGCGCGGGTCGCCGAGCAGCGCCGCGGCAAGCGCCAGCCGCTGTCGCATTCCCAGCGAGTAGCCGCCGACCCGGCGGCGGGCGGCCTCGCGCAGCTCGACCAGCTCCAGCACCTCCTCGACCCGGGGGCGGGGGATCCGCGCCGCCGCGGCCAGCGCCCGCAGGTGGTTACGGCCGCTGCGGCCGGGGTGGAAGGCGGTCGCCTCCAGGGCGGCGCCGATCGTCCGCAGCGGCTCGCTCAGCTCGGCGGCGCGGCGGCCCTCGACCAGCGCCTCGCCGGCGCTGGGCCGGAGCAGCCCCAGCAGCGCTCGCATCGTCGTCGTCTTGCCCGCCCCGTTGGGGCCGAGGAAGCCGGTCACCCGGCCGGCCTCGACCTCGAAGGAGAGGTCGTCGACCGCGACCGTGCGCCCGTAGCGCTTGGTCAGGTTGTGGACCTGGAGCGTGATCTCAGCTCAGACCGTGCCGGGGGTCGCGGTCGGCGGCGCGTTGCGGCCGCCCTTCTTGACCTTGACCGCGGACTCGAGGTCGGCGGTGCTGAAGCCGCCAACCGGCTCGCCGTCGAGCGCGTAGCGGTAGAGGGCGACGCCGAAGATCCCGCTCAGCGCCTTGGAGACCAGCAGCGCCACCGCGACCACGATCGCCCCGAGGACGACCAGCAGCGCGCCGAGGAAGGAGGCCGAGGACCAGGCGAGGACGCCGCCGCCGATCAGCAGCGCGCCGGGGATGAAGCCGGCCAGGGCGACGATGCCGCCGATCGCGATGTTGCCGGTGATCTGCTGACCCCAGCGCTGGCGGAACATCTCGCCCGACCGCTTCAGGGTGCCGAAGGCGCCGGTTCCCTCGATCGCGATCACCGGCACCGCCAGGAAGGTGACCAGGGACCAGGCCATCCCGACCAGGCGTGCGGCAAGCGTGCCGAAGATCCCGCCCTGGTTTTCAAGCACCGCCATCAGCACGCTGATCGCGGTCGAGAGCGCCGCCCAACCGCAGATCTGGGCGAACCGGGAGCGGGCCACGGCGAGGCCGTCGGCGACGCTCGCCCGCTCGCCGCGGAAGATCATGTCGGCGCAGGCGGCGAGCCCGACGCTGAAGTAGACGCCGACCACGCTGAGCACGTAGACGCCGATCACCAGCAGCGGGATCGCCGCCCCGAAGCTGTCGGCGTCGATGAAGTAGAGGCCGGGGCCGAGGAAGATCAGGGCGAGCGGGATCGTCGCCACCGCGCCGTAGAGCGGGAACCGGATCAGCTCGCGGTGCCCGTTCAGCAGCGCCCAGCTCTTCTTGGTCAGTGCCCAGCCGCGTTTGATCCTGCTCATCGTTCCTCCTGGTTCCGGTTCTTCGCTGCGGTTCAGCTCGTTTCGGCCAAACCGGGCGTCCGCTTGAGCCCGCGCTCCTCGAAGTAGTCCCACTCCAGCTGCCCCAGCTCGGTCGCCGGCGGGTCGGCGTAGATCCACTCGCGGGCGATCCGGTGCCAGTTGCGCTTCGCCCGCAGCTGGCCGAGCACGGCGACGACGCCGACTTCCATCCGCCGCCCCATCAGCTCGTCGGCGGGGATCGACTCGCGCCGCATCAGGTCGAAGTACTCCGAGCGCGGGTCGTTGGTCGACTCGATGATCTTCATCACCCGGCGCGGGGTGATCTCCAGCTCGCGGTCCTCCATCACGAACCAGCCGCCGATCGCCCGCATGTGGTCGAGCAGCCGCTCGGCATCGAGCTTGGAGGGCTTCTTGACGAAGCCGAGCTCGTGCAGCGCCCGGCGGAACGCCTCGGGGTCGTTGTGGGAGGCGGCGTCGAAGGCCCGCTGCTCGAGCAGGATCTGCTCGCGGTCGAGCTTCTTGGTCATCCCGAAGTCGAGGAAGGCGACCCGGCCGTCCTCCATCAGCAGGTAGTTGCCGGGATGGGGGTCGGCGTTGAAGTGCTGCAGGTGGTAGATCGAGCCGAAGCTGCCGCGGAAGACGATCTCCCCGAAGCGGCTGCGCTGCTCCTGGTCGAGCTGCTTGATCGCCTCGAAGTCGAGGCCCTCGACCAGCTCGGTGACCAGCACCCGCCGCCGCGAGAGCCGGGTCACCACTTCCGGCACGTAGATGAAGGGGTGTTCGCGGTAGGCGCGGGCGAAGGCGCGCTGGTTCTGCGCCTCGTACTCGTAGTCGAGCTCCTCCATCACCCGTTCGCGCAGCTCCTCGGCGATCTCCTTGGCGTCGAGCCCCGGCGCCACCGCCCGGGCCAGGCGCACCAGGGTGCCGGCGTTGCGCAGGTCGGATTCCAGCGCCGCCGCGATCCCCGGGTACTGGATCTTCACCGCGACCTGGCGCCCGTCGAGCAGCTCCGCCCGGTGGACCTGGCCGATCGACGCCGCGGCAAACGCCTCCGGCTCGATTTCGGCGAAGTACTCGGAGAGCGGTTCGCCCTCGTAGGACTCCTCCAGCACCCCGACCACCTTCTCCCAGGGCATCGCCGGGGCGTCGGTGCGCAGTTTCGCCAGCTGCTCCTGGTAGATCTCGCGGTACTCCTCGGGGATGAACTCGGTGTCGATGAAGGAGGCGAACTGCCCGAGCTTCATCGCCGCGCCCTTCATCTGGCCCAGCGCCCCGACCATCTTCATCGCCGTCTCCAGGTGGCGCGCCTCGAGCTTCTCGCGGCCCTCCTCCTCGGAGCGGGCGACGTTGGTCGCCCTGGTGCCGGCGTAGCGCGCCCCCTGGACGCCGACGATCGACCCCAGCTTGGCCGAGCGACGCACCCTCCCCTTGGGGATCTTCGAGTCGTCTGCCACGCCCCAAGGTTCCCACAGGATCGAGTTCGCCTCCGGTTCTCTATCCTCTCCGGTCCCGATGGCCGCCTCACGCTCAAAGCTCAAGGTCGCACCCCGCGACAAGTTCGGCTCGCGCTCCTCGCGCCGCCTCCGCAACGAGGGGCTCGTCCCCGGCGTCGTCTATTCGGGCGGCTCGGACGCGATCCCGTTCCAGGTCGCCGAACGAGAGGTGCAGCTCGTCCTGCATGAAGGCCAGGCCCTCTTCGACCTCGAGCTGGAGGGATCGAAAGCGATCCCGGTCGTGGTCAAGGAGCAGCAGCTGCACCCGGTCCGCGGCAGCCTCCAGCACATCGACCTGCAGCAGGTGAACCTCAAAGAGGCGATCCAGGCCGAGGTCGCGATCGAGCTCGAGGGCGCCGAGAGCGCTCCCGGGGTGAAGGGCGGCGGCGTGCTCGAGCACGTCACCCGCGAGATCACCGTCGAAGCGCTGCCGGCCGAGATCCCGGAGCGGATCGTCGCCGACGTCTCGGCGCTGGAGATCAACGACACCCTGCAGCTCTCCGCGATCCCGGTTCCCGAGGGCGTCACCCTGGTCGCCGAGGACCCCGAGGAGGTCACGATCGTCACCCTCTCGCCGCCGCGGGTCGAAGAGGAGCCCGAGACCGAGGTCGAGGAGGAGACCGAGCTGGTCGGCGAGGGCGAGGGCGAGGAGGGCGCCGCCGAGGGCGGCGACTCCGGCGAGTCCGAGAGCGAGTAGCTCGTGTCGCTGTTCCGCCGCCGCCGCGAGGGTGGCGAGGGGGACCGCATCCTGATCGTCGGCCTCGGCAACCCGGGGCCCGAGTACGCCGGCACCCGCCACAACATCGGCTTCGTGGTCGCCGGCGAGCTGGCGCGGCGCTGGGACCTGGGCCGGGCCCGCGACAAGTTCCGCGGCCGCCTCGCCGAAGGCCGGGCCGGGCCGGGGGGACCGCGGGTGGCGGTCCTGCAGCCGCTCACCTTCATGAACGCCTCCGGCGACTCGGCCGGGCCGGCGCGCGGCTCGCTCAAGGTGCCGCTCGACCGGGTGGTCGTCCTCCACGACGAGATCGACCTCCCGTTCGGCGAGATCCAGGCCCGGCTCGGCGGCGGGCTGGCCGGCCACAACGGGCTGAAGAGCCTCAAGCGCGGCCTCGGCGACGCCGAGTTCTGGCGGGTGCGGATCGGGGTCGGCCGGCCCGACTCGACCGATCCCGAGGTCGTCTCCTCCCACGTGCTCGGCAGGTTCCGCGAGCCGAAGCCGGAGGTCGAGGCGCTGGTCGCCGCCGCCGCCGACGAGGCCGAGCGGCTGGTCGAACGGCTAGGTTCAGAGCAATGAGCGAGCCGACCGAGCTGACCAGCTACACGGTGGGGGAGAACGGGGTCGCCCTGGTGCGCCTCGAACGGGCCGATGCCCGCAACGCGCTCAACACCCAGATGCTGGCCGAGCTGCTCGAGCACCTCGCGGTCGCCCGCGCCGACGACGCGGTCCGGGTCCTGGTCTTCAGCTCCACCGACCAGCTCGGCCTCTCGGCCGGCGCCGACGTGCGCGAGCAGCTGGACGAGGAGGGCAAGGTGCGGCGGATGGAGATGTTCTCCGACCTCTACGACGGGATCGTCGCCTTCCCGAAGCCGACCGTGGCCGCCTGTCACGGCGACGTGGTCGGCGGCGGCGCCGAGATCGCGGTCGCCTGCGACATGCGGGTCGGCGGCGCCAACCTGCGGATGCGGTTCCCCGGCGCGGCGCTCGGGGTCCCGGTCGGCCCGGCTCGCCTGGTCACCCTCTGCGGCCTCGCCGCCGCCAAGTACCTGCTGCTCTCCTCGCGCACCGTGGGCGCCGACGAGGCGCTGCGGCTCGGCCTCGTCAACCGGGTCGCCCCCGCCGCCGCGACCGAGGAGTCGGCCCTCGCCCTGGCCGCCGACGCCGCCGCCCACCCGCCGGAGGCGGTCGCCCGCCTGAAGCGGATGCTGCACGAGTGGGACGACGTCGAGGGCCGCTCCCGCGCCGAGGGCGCCGGCCAGGTCGAGTGGGCCCGCACCGGCCCCGGCCTCCCCGGCCCCGACGTCGGCTGAACCCTTTTTAGGGCCAGAGGCCTAAAAAGGGTTCAGACGGCGGGGCGGACCAACGCCTCGTAGAATCGGCTGCGTCGCCCGGATCGAGCCGTTCCGGGCGTTTCCCCTGCCATGAGCCTCCGTCCCCTCGTAGAGATCGCCGCCGAGAACGAGCGCCTGCACGCGCTGGCGGCGCGCGCTCGCGCCGCCGCCGACGGCGGGGAGGCGGTCAGCGTCCGGGTCTCGGCGACGCTGCGGCCGCTGCTGCTCGCCACCCTGCTCGAGGACGAGCGCGGGCTCGGGGGGCGGCCGGCGCTGCTGGTCAGCGCCGACGACCGCTCGGCCCGCGACCTGGCCGCCGACCTGCGCGCCTTCCTGGCGCCGCGCCGGGTCCGCCTCTATCCCTCGCGGGGCACCGGGTACGCCTCCAGCGTCACCCCGCCGCCGCACCTGGTCGGGCTGCGGATCGACGCCCTCGAGGCCCTCTCCCGCGAGCCCGACGCGGTGGTCGTCGCCAGCGCCACCGGGCTCGCCGAGGCGGTGCCGGACGCCTCGCTGCGCCCCGCCGGGTTCGCGATCTCCCGCGGCGAGGAGGTCGAGCTGGGCGCCGTCGCCGACGACCTCGTGGCGGCCGGCTACGAGCGCACCGACCAGGTCACCGAGCGCGGCCAGTTCGCGGTCCGCGGCGGCATCCTCGACGTCTTCCCCGCCACCGAGGAGCGCGCCGTCCGGGTCGAGCTGTTCGGCGACGAGATCGACTCGATGCGGTGGTTCTCGACCTTCACCCAGCGCTCGCTCGGCGACGCCGAGCGGGTCGAGCTGGCGCCTGCCGCCGAGCTCGACGTCGAGCACCGCGAGCTGGCCGAGCTGGCGGCGCTGGAGGCCGAGGAGGAGGGCGGCCGTCCCTCCAACCTCGCCGAGCTGCTGCCGCTGGAGCACTTCCGCGGCCCGCTCGACCTGGTCCCGGCGAGCGCCGCCGTGGTGCTCGCCGCCGCCGAGGAGATCGAGCCGGCGCTGCGCGACCACTGGGAGGACGCGACGACGGCGATGCACGCCGACGACGCCCAGCACCTCTACGTCGACGTCGCGGCGCCGCTCGCCGCCCGGGCCGGCCTCGAGCTGACCGCGGCCGGCGAGGACGACGCCGACGCCTTCCGCGCCGCCCGCGCCGAGTCGCCGGCCCGCAGCGTCAAGGAGGCGGAGGGCGAGCTGGAGAAGCTGGTCCGCTCCGGCTACCGGACCGTGGTCGCCTTCGAGAGCCGCGGCGAGGCGGAGCGCACCCGCTACGGGCTCGACCGGCTCGACGCGCGGCTGCTCGACGGCGGCCGGGTCTCGCCCGATCCCGGCCTCGCCTTCGCCGAGGCGCGGCTGCGCGAGGGCTTCGTCAGCCCCGAGCTGAAACTGGCCGTCTACCCCTTCCGCCGCCTCGTCCACCGCCGCCACCGGGCCGAGGAGCCGGCGCCGGGGGCGGGCCGCGGCCGGCTCGCCTTCAGCGAGCTGCGGGTCGGCGACAACGTCGTCCACGAGGACCACGGCGTCGCCCGCTTCGCCGGCTTCGAGACGCGCGAGGTCGGCGGCGTCACCCGCGACTACCTCTACCTCGAATACAAGGGCGAGGACCGGGTCTACGTCCCCACCGACCAGCTCGCCAAGCTCTCCCGCTACGTCGGCGCCGGCGGCGACGCGACGCTCTCGGCGCTGGGCGGCAAACGCTGGCAGAACATGAAGGCGCGGGCGCGGAAGGCGGCCGGGGCGCTGGCCGGCGAGCTGCTCAACCTCTACGCCGAGCGCCGCACCCGCCGTGGCCACGACTTCCCTCCCGACGGCGAGTGGCAGATCGAGATGGAGTCCGCCTTCCCCTACCGCGAGACCGCCGACCAGCTGGAAGCGATCGAGGCGGTGAAGGGCGACATGGAGTCCGAGCAGCCGATGGACCGGCTGGTCTGCGGCGACGTCGGCTTCGGCAAGACCGAGGTGGCGCTGCGGGCGACGGTGAAGGCGGCCTCCGACGGCAAGCAGGCGATGGTCCTGGTGCCGACGACGATCCTCGCCCAGCAGCATTTCGGCAGCTTCCGCGAGCGGCTCGCCGACCTCCCGTTCCGGGTCGAGGGCGTCTCCCGGCTGCGTCCCGCGGCCGAGGTGAAGGAGGTGCTGAAGGACTTCGAGGCGGGCAAGGTCGACGTCCTGATCGGCACCCACCGGCTGCTCTCCCGCGACGTCCGCGCCAAGCAGCTGGGCCTGGTCGTGGTCGACGAGGAGCAGCGGTTCGGGGTCAAGCAGAAGGAACTGCTGCGGCAGCTGAAGCTGAAGGTCGACGTGCTGGCGCTCTCGGCGACGCCGATCCCCCGCACCCTGCAGATGAGCCTCGCCGGGCTGCGCGACATCTCGGTGATCGAGACCCCGCCGGAGGGCCGCCGCCCGGTCCGCACCTACGTCGGCCCCTACGACGAGGACCTGGTCCGCAAGGCGGTCTCGCGCGAGCTGGAGCGCGGCGGCCAGGCCTTCTTCCTGCACAACCGGATCGACTCGCTGCCCGAGGTGACCGAGCGGCTGCGCGGCCTGGTCCCCGGCGCCCGCTTCGCCGAAGCGCACGGCCAGATGGACGAGAAGCAGCTGGAGGAGACGATGCTCGGCTTCCTGCGCGGCGAGGCCGACGTGCTGGTGACGACGACGATCATCGAGTCGGGGCTGGACATCCCGACCGCCAACACGCTGATCGTCGAGCGGGCCGACCAGCTCGGGCTCTCGCAGGCCTACCAGATCCGCGGCCGGGTCGGGCGCTCTCGCGAGCGCGCCTTCGCCTACCTGCTCTACCCCTCGGCGGAGGCGCTGACCGAGGACGCCGCGGCGCGGCTCTCGACCCTCGCCGACCACACCGAGCTCGGCTCCGGCTTCCGGATCGCGATGCGCGACCTCGACATCCGCGGCGCCGGCAACCTGCTCGGCGACGAGCAGTCCGGGCACGTCGCCGCGGTCGGGTTCGAGCTCTACTGCCAGATGATCGACGAGGCGGTGGCGGCGGCCGACGGGGGGGACGGCGAGCGGGCCGAGGAACCCGAGCCGGTTCGCCTCGACGTCCCGGTCGACGCCTACCTGCCGGCCTCCTTCGTCCCCTTCGAGGCGGCGAAGATCGACGTCCACCGCCGCATCGTCGCCGCCCGCGAGCCGGGCCAGCTGCGGGCGATCCGCGACGAGCTGAGCGACCGCTTCGGGCCGCTGCCCGACCAGGCCGAGAACCTGCTGCGGCTGCAGCGGGCGCGGATCGAGCTCGGCCTGGCCGGGGCGCGCAGCGTCGAGTTCCGCGGCGGCCGGCTCAGCGTCACCGGGGTCGAGCTCGACTCCGGCCAGGCCGGGGTGCTGGCCGAACAGGTCGAGGGGGCGCGCTACGAATGGCGCGAGCAGACCGCGGCGCTGCGGGTCGGCGCCGACCCCGAGGAGCGGTTGGCCGCGGTGCTGGCGCTGGCCGAGGGGCTGCGCGAGGCGCTGCGCTCCGGCGAAGCCGCTGCGGCCTGAGCGCGACGTCGCGTCCGCCGCGAAGCGATTTGACTATGCTGGCGCCTGCGTGGGAGCCAACTCAGGGCAGAACGGAAGGTCCGCGGGCCGGCAGCGACTCGGGCTGGCGCTGTTCGGTGGCCTGCTCGTGCTGCTCTTCGCCGGTTTCGCGGTCGTCCAGGGAGTCGCGCACCCGAGCGTCCCGGACGGCGACGTCGCGATCGTCGAGGACGTTCCGGCCGGCGACCAGACGGTCTCCGCCAAAGAATTCGCCCGGGCGCTGGCGCAGCAGGTCGCTCAGGGCGAAACGAAAAAAGTCCCGAAAGAGGGCACCGAACAGTACGAGGAACTGAAGGAAGCGGCGCTCGGCGAACTGCTCGACCTGATCTGGATCCAGGGTGAGGCGGAAGAAATGGGGATCTCGGTCACCGACAAACAGGTCGCCGACGAACTCGAGCAGATCAAAGAACAGAACTTCCCGACGCCGAAAGCGTTCGCCGAATTCCTCAAAACCTCGAAGTTCACCAAAGAGGACGTCAACAACCGGGTCAGGCTGCAGTTGCTCAGCACCCAGATCCAGGAACTCGTCAACTCGCAGGCGGGCACCGCGTCGAATGAGGAAATCGCCGACTACTACGAGGCGGCGAAGGCTCAGTTCACGACCGGGCCGAGCCGCGACATCCGCGTCGTCACCAACAAAAGCAAGGCCAAGGCCGAAAAAGCGCTGGAGCAGCTGGAAGCCGACAGCTCGCCGGCCAGTTGGGAAAAGGTCGCGAAAAAATTCTCCGAAGACCCGTCGACCAAAGGCAACGGCGGTCTGCAGGAAGGCCTGACCGAAGAAACGCTGCCGGAACCGTTGAAAGGCGACATCTTCGGGGCCGCGGCGGGCGATCTGATCGGGCCGGTCAAATTCCAGGGCAACTTCACGGTGATCGAAGTCGTCAAAGAGAACCCGGAAAAAACCCAGTCCCTGGGCGAAGTCCGGTCGCAGGTCAGCACCCAGCTGACCCAGCAGGCCCAGCAGGCCTACTTCAACGAATTCGTCGCCGAGTACCAGTCCAAATGGCGCTCGCGGACCTTCTGCGCCTCGGGCTTCGTGATCACGCGGTGCGCCAACTACGTCGGCGACGGCCATCCCGCCAGCGCGCCCCCGGGCTGCTACGAAGAGGACCCGAAAGAAGGGGAAGCGCTCGAATGCCCGGCCCCGGTGGTCCAGCCGGCCCCGGCCGTGCCGGGTTCGGTTTCGGTCCTGCAGCCGCAGGGCGAACGGCTGCCGCAGCGGCCCGTGCCGGTACCGGGCGCCGAACCGGAAGCGCCCGGTGGGCCGGAAGGCGTTCTGCCTGAATCCGCTGGCGGCGAATAGCGCCGTCCGTCAATAGACTGCCGCTCCTCTCTTGAGCGTCATCTCCTCAATCCACGCGCGCCAGATCCTCGACTCGCGGGGCAATCCGACGGTCGAGGTCGAGGTCGTGCTCGAGTCCGGCGCCCGTGGGCTCGCCGCGGTGCCCTCCGGCGCCTCGACCGGGGAGTTCGAGGCGGTCGAGCTGCGCGACGGCGGCGACGCCTGGGCCGGCAAGGGGGTCGGCCGCGCCGTCGCCAACGTCAACGGCGAGGTCGCCGCGGCGCTGACCGGCGCTCGCGCCGCCGAGCAGGGCTCCCTCGACCGGACGATGATCGAGCTCGACGGCACCCCCAACAAGGGCCGGCTCGGCGCCAACGCGCTGCTCGGCGTCTCCCTGGCCGCGGCGAAGGCGGCCGCGGCCGACTCGGAGCAGCCGCTCTACCGCTACCTCGCCGAGCTCTACGGCGGGGGCGAGCCGACGCTGCTGCCGGTGCCGATGATGAACGTGCTGAATGGCGGCGCCCACGCCGACAATTCGGTCGACTTCCAGGAGTTCATGATCGTCCCGGCCGGCGCCGAGAGCTTCTCGGAGTGCCTGCGGGTCGGGGCCGAGGTCTTCCACGCGCTGAAGAAGACGCTCTCCGCCGATGGGCACTCGACCGCCGGTGGCGACGAGGGCGGCTTCGCCCCCAACCTGGAGTCCAACGATGCCGCCCTGCGGGCGGTGGTGGCGGGGATCGAGGCGGCCGGGTACGAGCCCGGCGCCGACGTCTTCATCGCCCTCGACCCGGCGACCAGCGAGGTCTTCGAGGGCGGCGCCTACGTGCTGGAGCACGAGGGCCGCTCGCTGAGCGCCGAGCAGATGGCCGCCTACTGGGAGGACGCCTGCTCGCGCTACCCGATCGTCTCGATCGAGGACGGGATGGACGAGGAGGACTGGGACGGCTGGAAGCTGCTGACCGAGCGGCTCGGCGACCGGGTGCAGCTGGTCGGCGACGATCTCTTCGTCACCAACCCCGAGCGGTTGCGGCGCGGGATCGAGCTCGGGGTCGGCAACTCGATCCTGGTCAAGGTCAACCAGATCGGCACCCTGACCGAGACCCTGGAGGCAATCCGGATCGCCCGCGAGGCCGGCTACACCGCGGTGATCTCGCACCGCTCCGGCGAGACCGAGGACACGACGATCGCCGACCTCGCCGTCGCCACCGGGGCCGGCCAGATCAAGACCGGGGCGCCCTCGCGCTCCGATCGCGTCGCCAAGTACAACCGCCTGCTCCGGATCGAGGAGGAGCTCGGGGGCGCCGCCAAGTTCCCAGGTCTGCAGGCGTTTGTTCAGTGTCGCTCATAAATGAAGGAATGCGTCGCCCGGCCGCAAAGGACCGGGCATGGCAGCGCGCGCCAAGGCCGCCCGCGGTGGAGCCGGGGCCCGGCGCCGGCCCGCTGCCCGCAAGCGCCGTCCCGCCGCCCGGCGCGGCGGCAGCCGCGTCAACTGGGACAAGGTCGGGCGGATAGCGCTGACCCTGGTCCTCGCCGCGGTCCTCTACTCCTACCTCAACCCGGCGATCGACTTCGTCAAGACGTACACGGCGACGACCACCGCCAAAGCGGAGCTGCACGAGCTGCAGGACGAGAACCGGCGCCTGCACCGCCGCGTCCAGTCGGCGGACGAGCCGCTGGTGGTCGCCCGCGAGGCGCGGGCCCAGGGGATGCTCGCCGAAGGCGAACGGCCGGTCGTGGTCCGCGGCCTCGGCCGCTGAGAGGCTCCCTGGGGCTCTCCGATGGCTGATTTCGGCTCCTACCTGCTGGGAGCCGTCCAGCTGGCCCTGGTCGCCCTCTCGCTGGGTTACAGCTCCTACCTGCTGCGCAGGAAGCTGCTGCCAACCTGGCAGGGAGCCCCAGCCCGCCTCGTAGAGATCGTCGTCGCCGTAGCCCTGCTGACCTGGATCGCCCAGCTACTCGGCACCGTCAGCCTGCTCTACGCGGGTGCCCTGGTCGGCGCCGGGCTTCTGGTCCTGGGCGCGATCGTGCTCTGGCCGGCGGGTCCTGTCGCCGCAGGGGACCCACCACCCCCTGCGGTAGCTAAAGCTTCCTCGGGGGTGGTCCCCCCTACGGCGCCACCCGCCGGAGAGGGCGTTTGGAGCCTGACGGTGATGACCGGAGCCATTGCCGTCGTGGTCGGGCAGTGGGCGATTGTCGCGAAACACGCTTTGGACCGGGGGATTTTCAACTTCGATTCGCTCTGGTACCACCAGCCGTTCGCGGCTGAGATGGCGCAGACGCACTCGACCACCGGGCTGGCGAAGGTCGAGACGGTGTTTGCGAATTGGTTCTATCCCCAGGGGTCGGAGCTGCTTCATGCGGTGGGGATGCTGCTGGTTGGGCGGGACACGCTGTCGTTGTTCCTCAACTTCGGTTGGTTGGGGGTGGCGCTGTTGGCCGCCTGGTGCATCGGGCGGCCGTACGGGCGGGGCTCGCTGGTCGTCGTCGCCACCGCGATCGTGCTCGCCTCACACACCATCGTCGTCCGCGCCCCCGGCGCCGCCAAGAACGACGTGATGGCCGCCGCCCTGCTGCTCGCCGGCATCGCCATCCTCCTAACAGCCTGGCATCGCGCGGTTCCAAACCCACGCAATACGTCCGAAAGGAACCGCGGGATGGTGGGCTGGCCGTTGGCGGCGGCGGGGCTGGCGGTTGGGTTGGCGGCGGGGACGAAGGTGACGGTGCTGGCGCTGGCGGCGGCGCTGAGCGTCGCGGCGATCGCCCTCAGCCCGACCGGCCGGCGGCGGGCGGCGGCGGCCTGGTGGTTCGTGCCGGCGCTGCTCGGCGGCGGCTACTGGTACCTGCGCAACCTGATCGCGGCCGGCAACCCGATCCCGGAGATCGAGCGGCTCGGGCCGATCTCGCTGCCCCACCCCGAGCACCTGCAGACCGGCCGGCCCGACTTCAACGTGGTCCACTACGCGACCGAGACCGGGGTCTGGAGCGAGTACTTCGGGCCGGGGCTGCACGACGCCTTCGGCGCCCTCTGGCCGCTGGTCGTCGGCGGCGCCGCGCTGGCGGCGCTGGTGGCGCTGGTCCGGGGGCGCGACCGGGCGGTGCGGTGGATTGGCGCGACGGCCCTGTTCGGGATGGCCGCCTACCTCTTCACCCCGCTCAGCGCCGCCGGGGCGGAGGGCGAACCGGTCGCCTTCGGGATCAACGTCCGCTTCCTGGTTCCGGCCCTGCTGGCCGGGATCGCCCTGGTCCCTCTGCCGCGGCTCTTCGACCCCCCGGCCCGCCGCTGGGTGCTGGTCGCGGCGCTCTTCGCCGTCCTCCTGGTCACCGACCGCGCCGATCTCGCCGCCCGCGACGGGGCGCGGACCTTCGCGGCCCTGGTCGTGCTGCTGGCCGTGCTCGTCCCGGCGGCGCTCCTGGTGGCGCGGGAGCGAGGCGGCGGCCGCGGTGCCCTTGCCGGCGGCTTCGCGGCGCTGGCGCTGGCCGTGCTCGTGCTCGGCTACCCCGCGCAGCGTCACTACCTGGAGCAGCGCTTTGCCAACGACGGGCCGCGCCGCGAGTGGATCCCCGGCATGGACCTGGACGGCGCCTACCGCTGGGCCCGGGGCGTCGAGGGCGCCCGGATCGGCCTGGTCGGGACCAGCGCCGGCTTCGCCGGCTACGGGTTCTACGGCGCCGACCTCTCCAACCGGGTCGTCTACCTCGGGCAGCCGGGTCCGCACGGGGCCTTCAACGCGATCCCGACCTGCGACCGCTTCCGGGCCGCAGTCGAGGAGGCGGACCTGGACTACCTGGTCACCGCCCCCTTCCTCAACTTCCTCCACCCGAGCGACCCGATCTCCTCGCCCGAGGCCCGCTGGCTGCGCGGCTCCGACGCGGTCGAGCCGCTGCTGCGCGAAGGCCCGGTCACCGTCTGGAGGGTCGGCGGCGAGCCCGACCCGGCCGCCTGCGGGCCGGCCAACGCGCCGCTTCGCGAAGTTCCCAACACGCCCTGAGACGCGGCCACCGCGAGGCGCTACGCTCGGCTCCGTGGGCTACCCGGTCGAGAACGCGCTGTTCCAGTGGGAGGACGGGTGGCGGGCGTTGCGGGCGGTCGACGACGTGCGCCGGCGGCGGCAGGCCGACCGGGTGGTCGACGCGATCCGCGAAGAGCTGCGGCGGCGGATCGGGCCGACCTTCACCGCCGCCGAGCTGGCCGAGCTCTACGGGCGCGGCACCGAGTGGTGCCAGCAGGTCGCGATCGAGGTCGGGCCGTCGGTCGAGGACGACGCCCAGGCGCTGGCCGACGCCGCCTTCTGGCTTTATTTGAGGGGCGCCACGGATTTTGCGGGTGGAAAGCAACTGGCCGTCTGACCAAGCAGGTCAAGGACGCAGGGAGCGTGGCGTGCTCTGCACGCGAGCGACCGAGGACGCAGAGATGCGCCGGTCAGACGGTCAGTCGTCTGAGTCGCTGCTGCTGCTGCTGGCGGGCTCGCCAGCGCGGCGGATGACGATCTGGTCGGCCTCGATGCGGACGGTGACGTCGCGCTTGCCGGCCCAGTGCTCGGTGTAGACGGGGTTGTCCTTGACCGAGGCGTCCAGCCACAGCCCGTAGCCCTCGTCTTCGCCGTGGTCGAAGCTCGCCTCGATCTCTTTGCGGCGGCCGCGTCCGCCGCGCCGGCCGCGGCGGCGGCGGCGTTTCGGGCGGGCGGCGCCCTGCTCGTCGGCAGAGCCTCCGGCCTGTCCCTTGCCCCTGTCCCTGTCCCTGTCCTTGTCCTCGTCGTCCTCCTCGGACTCCTCGGGCTCGGCCTCTTCCGCCACCTTCTCCTCCTCGGCGGCGGCGGCTTCGATCTCCGCTTCGATCTCGTCGCGGAGGTCGACTTCGCTGGAGCCGGCGTTCTCGTCGTCGGGGGAGAGGTCGTACTGCTTGCGGAACTCACGCAGCTCGGTCGCGCTGACCTCCAGCTGGTGGGCGATCCAGGCATCGGTGCGGCCCTGGTGGACCCAGGCACGGATCTGGTTGAGCTGTGGCTTCAGTGAGCGTCGGGGCATCGGCGCGCGAGTCTATTCAAGGACGGCATCGGTTCGCTTGGCGCTTACGCCATCAGGAAGGCGAGCGCCTCGAACATCGCCACCATGACGACGACCACGGTGACGCTGAGGCAGACCGCGAGGACGCTGAACCGGACCTTGCCGTCCTGCTCGGTGCGGTTGATCCGCCGCGCCCGCGAGCGGTTGACGGCACGGCGCCGCAGTTGCTCGCGTCGGTGGCGCTCGAGGGATGCCTCCTGCTCGAAGGCGGTCTCGAACTGGGAGATGCTCTGTCGCATTCTCATGGTGGTGCCCCCACGGGGCAGGGCGGCACCGTAGCAAAGGACCTTGCAGAACTCACGTTTCGCTCACATTCAGCAAGCGCCCCAGAGGCCGCGGCCGGCCCGCGCCGCGGCCCTCTCGAGGCGCTGGAAACGGCTTGCCAGGCGGTCGTTTGGGGGGATCGTCAGGGTCCGCGCCAGGCCGCGGCGCAGCAGCTCCGCGTTGAACAGTCGCCCCTCGACGCGGACGTGGGCGAGCACTCGCCCGTACCGGTCGCGGCGCTCCAGCCCGAGCCTGAGCCCCACCGTCCGCCCCTCCAGAACGCGGTGGGCGAAGCGCGAGGCCGGCGGGCCGAAGCACTCGACCGGCGCCCCCGGCTTCACCGTCTCCGGGGTGTCGACGCCGATCAGCCGCACCCGCTCGGTCCGCCCGCCGAACCGCGCCTCGAAGGTGTCGCCGTCGACCACCCGCACGACCTCGGCAGAGGTCCGCGCCGGCAGCTCCTCCTCGCCGCCCTCCCAGGGCCGCACGATCAGCAGCGCGACCCCGACCAGGAGGATCGCGCTGCCGATGCGGTTCGGCTTCATGTCCCGTCAAGCGCCCAGAGGGCGCCGGCTCGCCCCCCTTACGGAGTGCGGCGGACGGAGGAGAGCAGCGTCTCCTTGATCTGGCCGATGATCTCGTTGGCCTCGCTCCACTCGCGCTGCCAGACGTTGCGGCCGAAGATCACACCGGAGCCGCCCGCCTCCATGATCTCGCGGGTGTGGCGGAGGACCGTCTCGTCGTCGGTCTTGGAGCCGCCGGAGAGCACCACCAGGGCGCGGCCGGCCGAGGCGACGCACTGGCGGATCGCCTCCTGCTGGTCGACCTCCATCTCGTTGTATGGAGCCGGGGCGTCCTTGTCCTTGGCGGGGTCGATCTTCGGCATGTTGAGCTTGACGATGTCGGCGCCCATCTCCATCGCCATCCGCGCCGCGTAGTCGATCGCGTAGAAGGAGTTCTGGCCGCCCTTCGCCTCGACCGCTTCGCCGCGCGGGTAGGACCAGACGACCAGCGGCATCCCGAAGCGATCGCATTCCTCGCGCACGCCGCGCAGCTGGGCGAGGTCCTCGTCCTGCCGCGGCGAGCCGACGTAGAGCGTGTAGCCGATCGCGTCGGCGCCGAGCCGCACCCCGTCCTCGACGCTGGCGTTGCAGGTGGAGAGCGCCTTGGCGGAGGAGGGGAGGTCGGTCTTGCCGTTGACCTTGAGGATCAGCGGCACCCGGCCGGCGTAGTCGGGGTAGTACTTCTCGGCCATCCCGATCTGGCAGGCGAGGGCCGAGTAGCCGGCCTCGGCGGCGAGCCGGAACTGGTAGTCGGGGTCCTTGGAGTCCGGGTTGGGGAAGAAGTCCCTGGGGCCGTGCTCGATCCCCTGGTCGATCGGCAGCAACATCAGCGTTCCGTTGCCGGGACCGAACTCGAACAGCAGTCGGTGCAGGCGCGCTTTTTTGCCCGGGGGCAGGGTCGCGAGCAGCGATTTCTGCTCGGTCAGGCTGTTCAGCTCCACGTGAATTCCTCCTCGAAGACGGGTGCCCGGGCAGTATGCCACCGCCAGGCGGGGCGGGGCCTGGCACGCGGGGGGTATTCTCGATGTCATGAGCGAGACTGAGCTCAGCGTCATCTGCAAGAACTGCGGCTCCGAGGTCAGTCCCTATGTCACCGAGTGCCCCTACTGCGGTGCCCGGCTCCGCAAGCGCGCGCCGAAACTGGAGCGCCGCGGCGATGCGCTCGAGGCGCAGCAGCCGCGCCGCCGCCGCCGACTGCTGCCGCGCCTGCCCCGGCCGGGCCTCGTCGCCGAGCGGCCCTACGCGACCCTGACCGCGATCCTCGCCCCCGCCCTGCTGCTGCTGGTGCAGAAGGCGACCGGGCAGGGCCTGGTCGCGGTCGGCGGCCTGGTCGTCCCGGTCGAGGGCGAGTGGTGGCGCTACCTGACCGCCCCCTTTGCCTACCTCGACGTCGGCTACCTGTTCGTGGTCGCGGTCGGGCTGGCGATCTTCGCGACTGGGCTGGAGCGCCGGCTCGGCACCGTGCCGACCGGCCTGCTGCTGCTCGCCTGCGGCTCGTTGGGGGCGCTTGCCGCGGCCGGCGTCGCCGACGCCCGGGGGGACTTCGAGGTGATCGCCGGCGGTAACGGGATGGCGCTCGGTGCCCTCGCGGCCTGGTTCGCGGTGCGCCGGTCGGAGTCCCACGCGGCGATCGAGGAGGACTACGACTGGATCGGCGTCGCGGTCGCCGCCGCCGTGCTGTTGGCGCTGCCGATCTTCGTCGACAGCGCCAACGTCTTCGCCGGCCTCGCCGGGGGCGCGGTCGGGGCGCTTGCCGGCCTCGCCGCCTCCGTCCTGCGCCCCTCGCGGTAGCGAGCGCCATCGCGTGGTTGGTGTGATCGATGACTGGGATGAGACTGCGGCGAGCCTCTAGGCTGCGGGCGTGCCCACCGAAGCCGAGTTCGAGGCGGCGATCGAGCGGCTGCTCGACCCCGAGCGGTTCGCCGAGGCCGAGCGCGTGGTCGCGCGCGCCGCGCCGCAGCTGCAGAAGGTGCTCGCCGCCGCGCTTGCCGAGGGCGGCTGGTTCGGCGAGCCGCATGAGGCCGAGACCCTGCGCGCCGCGACCGCGCCCGACCCCGACGAGCGGATCGCCGCGGTCCGCTCGCTGCTGGCCGAGGAGGCGCGGATGGGGATGATGGTCGGGGTCGCCGTCGGCTGGGCACTGAAGGAAGAGTTGAGCGAACCCAGCGACGAGAGGAAAGAGAGCTGAAGATGGAGATCAAGTTCCACGGACACGCCTGCTTCGAGCTGAGCGACGGCGAGACGACCCTGCTGGTCGACCCGTTTCTCAAGCCCCACAACCCGGTCGCGGTGACCACGGCCGAGGACGTCTCGCCGACCCACGTGATCGTCTCCCACGACCACGCCGACCACATCGCCGACGCGATTGCGATCGCCAACGCCAACCGGGCGGAGATGCTGGCGATCGTCGAGACCGCGAACCGGCTCCGCGAGGAGGCGAGCGAGACCGTCCACGACCCGAACCTGGGGGGCACGGTGCGCTTCGACTGGGGCTGGGTGAAGCTGGTGCCCGCCTGGCACACGACGACGACCGGCACCCCGGCCGGCCTGGTGATCTCGATCGGCGGGGTCACCGTCTACCACTGCGGCGACACCTGCCTGTTCGGCGACATGAAGCTGATCGCCGAGCGCACCCCGGTCGACGTGGCGCTGCTGCCGATCGGCGGCCACTACACGATGGACCGCCACGACGGGGTCGCCGCCGCCGAGCTGATCGGGGCCGGGACCGTGATTCCCATGCACTACAACACCTTCCCGCCGATCCAGACCGATGCGGCGGCGTTCAAGTCGGAGGTCGAGGCCCAGACCTCGTCCCAGGTCGTGCTGCTCGACCCGGGCGAGACCCACACCGTTTAGGACCCGTCCCGGTAGGGGTTCCGCTTAACTTTTTCGGGGGAGACCTTGTGGCTGGCGCCTCGGGCGGTCAGCCGAAAAAGTACGAGACGCTCCACCCCTACCGGGATGGGTCCTGAGTCCTAAGGGGCGTCGGGAACTTCGCCTTCGTCGGCTTCTTCGTCGCCGGCTTCGGCTTCGTCTTCGGCGATAGCTTCGTCGGTCACCGCTTCGCCTTCCGGCGCTTCCTTTTCTTCGCCCTCCTCGGCTTCCTCTTCGGCCGGGGCGGGCGGCGGAGGCGTGGTCGGGGGCGGCGTCGATTCGGCCGGGGGAGTGGGGCTGGGGGCCGGCGGCGGAGGCGTTGCGGCCGGTGGCGCGGCGGTCGTCGGCGCCGGTTCCTGCGGGCTGCCGCCGACCGTCACCACCACGGTCTCGGTGCCGCCGCGGGCGCCCGCGGTCTCGCCTTCGGAGGGCGTCGCTGCGGTCAGACCGCCGCTGGTTTCCGTCTCATCGCTCTTGGCAACACCCTCGACGTTGACGGCGCTCTGCCCGGCGCCCTCGTCCTCGGCCGGCACCGGCGCGGTCGCTTCCTCCTCGACCGGCGCCGGAACGGGGGCGGGGACGGGCTCGACCGGCTCGGCGACGGGCGCGGCGACGCTGGCCTCGATCTTCGTCGCCGGCCCGGGCGCCGCGGGCGGCAAAGCGGGCGGTTGGTAGTTGGAGATCTTGGCGCTCGGCTCGACCGGGGTCGAGTTGTGCTGCTTCACCTCGACCGCGGCGCCGGCGGTGAGCACCGCGGCAGTCACCACGCCGGCCACGGCCTTGGAGCCGATCGCACCGCCGATCGCGCCGATCCCGCCGGCTGCTCCGCCGCCGCCGATCGCCGCGGTGGCCGCGGCACCGACCGCGCCGGCGCCAGCGGCGCCCGCCGCACCGGCGGTCCCGGCCCCGGCTGCCGCGCCCGTTCCGGCGGCGACTCCGGTCCCGGCCACGGCGCCCGAACCGGCGGCGCCCGCGCCGGCCGAACCAGCGGCGCCCGCGCCGGCCGATCCGGCGGCGCTGCCACCGCCGAGGCCCAGCTTGGCGAGGATGAAGCCTTTGAAGGCGGCGAGCAGCCCGACCGGGAAGAGCGCTGCCAGGGCCTTCTCGTTGGAGCGGATCTGGGAGCGGAAGTCGGCGCACTCCTCGCACTCGCGGACGTGGCGGCGCGCCGGGGCGGAGACCTTGCCCAGCCCCTCGGCTGCCTCGGAGAGCTCGATCCGGACCTCGCCGCAGGTCAGCAGGCGGGCCTGGCTCGCCTCGGCGAGCGCGATCCGCGCCCGCACCAGCAGCGACTTGACCGAGGGCACGGTGGTGTCCATCGCGGCGGCGATTTCCTCGTAGGAGAGGGCGTCCATCTCGCGCAGCAGCAGCGCCGTGCGCTGGGTCTCGGGAAGTTTATTGACGTCGCTGAGGATCTGCCGGAACTCCTCGCGGTTGTGGACCCGCTCGGCGGTCGAGGCGGCGTCCACTTCCGGCACCATGTCCATCGATTCCTGGGCGTCGGCGGTCGGTTTGCGCAGGTAGTTGAGGCAGCGGTTGCGGGCGATCCGGTACAGCCACGGCCGCAGGTTGATCTCGCGCTCGTCGCCGAGCATCGCTTTGTACGCGTTGACGAAGACCTCCTGCAGGACGTCTTCGGCGTCCTCGGTGGAGCCCAGCATCTGCCGGCAGAAGCCCAGCAGCCGTCCCTGGTAGCGGTCGACGATCGTCTCGAAGGCGCCCGGGTTGCCGGCCCTCGCCATCGCGATCAGCTTCTCGTCTCCCTGCAGCTTGAGCAGGGGCGAGCGGCGGGCGAGAAGCCCGCGGCGACTGGCGTGAGTGAGGGCGGATGCCTCCAAGCTCTCCTCCGTTCGGAGTCGGTTACCAGGGAAGGCGTCTAACTAATGGACACCGTAACAAGGGACGAGTTGCGCTCCCAAGATTCTTATCCCCTTTTTAACCCTGCCCCAAACCCGCTTTATCCCTGCTAAAGGGGATCTTTAGAAAACTGCCTGGCAGGGTCTCCGCGAGAGTGCCCGGGGCGGGACTCGAACCCGCAAGCCCCCGAAGGGGCAGCGCCTTTTAAGGGCGCCGCTTTTGCCAGTTTCGCCACCCGGGCCAGGCGATGGTACCCGGCCGTATAGGCTGCGCCGATGGCGGAGCATGGGGGACGCATCGTCGCCAGGGCACTGCGGTCGCGGGGGGTGGATCACCTCTTCACGCTGTCCGGCGGGCACCTTTTCTCGATCTACGACGGCTGCCGCGAGGAGGGCGTCGGGATCGTCGACGTGCGACACGAGCAGACCGCCGCCTTCGCCGCCGAGGGGGTCGCGAAGGCGACCCGCCGGGTCGGTGTCGCGGCGCTGACCGCCGGGCCGGGGGTGACCAACGGGCTGAGCGCGATCGCCGGCGCCCAGGCCAACGGCTCGCCGCTCTGCGTGCTGGGCGGACGGGCGCCGGAGCTACGCTGGGGCTCGGGCTCGCTGCAGGAGATCGACCACCTGCCGTTCGTCTCGCCGCTGGTCAAGTCGGCGGAGACGGTGAAGGAGCCGGAGCGGATCGGGGCGCGCACCGCCGCCGCTCTCGACCTGGCGCTGGCGCCGCCCAGCGGTCCGACCTTCGTCGACTACCCGCTCGACGTCGTCTTCACCGAGGCCGAGCCGGGCATCCCGGCACCGGTCGAGCCGCCTCCCGCCGAGCCGGCGGCCGGGGTGGAGGAGGCGGCGGCGCTGCTGGCCGGCGCCGAGCGACCGGCGATCATGGCCGGCACCGGCCTCTACTGGGGACATGGGGAGGAGGAGCTGCGGCTGCTGGCCGAGGCGCTCGGGATCCCGGTCTTCCTCAACGGGTTGGGTCGGGGCTGCCTGCCCGCCGACCACGAGCTCGCCTTCAGCCGCGCCCGCGGCGCCGCCCTGCAGGGGGCGGACGTGGCGCTGGTGATCGGCGTCCCGATCGACTTCCGGCTCGGCTTCGGCGGCAGCTTCGGCGAGGAGACGAAGATCGTCCGGCTCGACGTCGCTCCCAACGCGCTGCGCGCCAACCGGGCGCCGCAGCTCGACCTGGTAGGCGACGTCCGGGCCAGCCTGGCGGCGATCCGCGAGGCGGCCGGCGAGGGCCGGCGCAGCGCCGCCTGGCTGGAGCAGCTGGGCGGGATCGAGGCGGAGAAGCGGGAGGCGGAGCGCGAGCAGCTCGACGACCCGCGCTCGCCGCTGCACCCGGTGCGGGTCTACCGCGAGCTGGGCGAGGTGCTCGACCGCGACGCGATCGTGATCGGCGACGGCGGCGACTTCGTCTCCTACGCCGGCCGCTTCATCGAGACCTACCAGCCGGGCTGCTGGATGGACCCGGGCCCGTTCGGGTGCCTGGGCGCTGGGCCCGGGCAGGCGATCGGCGCCAAGGTCGCCCATCCGGACCGCCAGGTCTGCCTGCTGCTCGGCGACGGCGCCTTCGGGTTCGCGGGGATGGAGTTCGACACGATGGCCCGGCACGGGCTCGGCGTGGTCGGGGTGATGGGCAACAACGGGATCTGGGCGCTGGAGCACCACCCGATGAAGTTCCTCTACGGCTACTCGGTGGCGGCCGAGCTGCAGCCGGAGACCCGGTACGACGAGCTGGTCGAGACGCTCGGCTGCGACGGGATCCTGGTCCGCGAGCCCGGCCAGCTGCGGCCGGCGCTGGAGCGTGCCTTCGCCTCCGGCCGGCCGACCCTGGTCAACGTCCTCACCGACCCCGAGGTCGCCTACCCCCGCAAGTCCAACCTGGCGTAGGCCGGCGCGCGCCGCCGCCCGTCGCATCCATCGCGTGGTTCCTTTTTGACGCATTGCGTCAAAAAGGAACCACGCGATGGCGAGAAGCGGCGAGACGCCCCCCGAAACAAGAATCGGCCGCCATTGCTGGCGGCCGATTCAAGTTGGTCCCTCAGGACGGGCAGGGGTACGTCTTCAGGGACCGTATTTGATGGGCTCAGACGGCGGGAGGCGCCATGATGCGGCAATCGCCTAAGCCCTGTTACTGGTTCAAGGGAGGGCGAACCCCACCTCGTCCCAGTGCCGACATTATGCCCACTCGCTGTCCGATTTGTCCAGTGGCTGTGTTCGGGCCTACCTAAAAATTAGGACAAATGGCTACTGGCTACTTGTGGTTGAAGTCCCAGAATCGCCTAAATGTCGGGGTGGGGGTGGCTGCGCTGTCCGCCTGGTAGCTCTGCGATATTACTGCTAATAGACCAGTTTTTAGCGTACTAGCGGCCCTCCGCAATCGCCGCCCCATAGAGGATGTCGTGCTCTGAGACAGTGATCCGCTCGAGTCCGAAGGCGCGCATCGCCTCTACCAGGATCACCACTCCAGCGACGATCGTCGGGGCGCGGTCCGGGTGCAGGCCGGGGATTTCCGCCCGTTTGGACAATGGGGCGGAGGCAAGACGGGAGAGCATCCGCTGGATCGAGGGCAGGCCGAGGACGTGTCCGTGCACCCGTTCCGGGTCGTAGGGGACCAGCTCCAGCTCGATCGCGGCAAGCGAGGTGGGGGTGCCGGCGACGGCGACGCCCTGTCTGGCCGCGATCCCGGCGGGCAGCGCGGCGGCGATCAGCCCGCGGACGTCGCCGGCAAGCGCTTCCATCTCCACTGCGGTCGGCGGGTCGGAGGCGATGCGCCGCTCGGTGTGGCGGACGACGCCGGCCTGCAGCGAGGTGTGGAACCCGATCTCATCGCCCTCGCCGACGATCAGCTCGGTCGAGCCGCCGCCGATGTCGACGACCAGTGTCGGCTCGGTCGGCGCCTGCTCGGAGCTGGCGCCGAGGTAGGTGAGCCGAGCCTCCTCCTCGCCGTCCAGCACCCGGGCGGAGAGGTCGAACCGCTCGCGCAGCTCGGCGACGAAGGCGCCGCCATTGTCGGCATCCCGGACAGCGCTGGTCGCGATCGCCTCGACCCGCTCGGCGCCCAGCTCTCGCACCAGCTCCACGTACTCGCCGATCGCCTCGCAGGCGTCCTCGATCGCCTCAGCCGCCAGTCGGCCGCTCAGGTCGACGCCCCGGCCCAGCCGCGTCACCCGGCTGCGCCGCTCCACCTGCGCCACTCGGCGACCGCTCACGTCGGCGACCAGCAGCCGCGACGAGTTGCTGCCGATATCGATCACCGCGACTCGCCTGGGCTCCTGCGCCATGAGGCCACTCTAGAAGGCAACAAACCGGGAAGTAGCTTGCGCATTCCCCGCAATCCCAGCACCCGACCCCCAGCCTGTTGCTACCATCCGGAGTCCGCCGCGGGGTGGAGCAGCCAGGTAGCTCGTCGGGCTCATAACCCGAAGGTCGCAGGTTCGAATCCTGCCCCCGCTATGTCAGAACCCTGCGACCGTAGCCCTTGGTCGCGCGCCTCGGAATCGCTCAGCAGGTCCGCCGCGATCGACGCGCTCAGCTCCAGCTTGCGGCTCGATTTGTCGTAGCTCACCGTCACGTCGAAGGCGTCCAGAAGCTCGATCAGCTCCTCGCCGTCAGCGCCCTCCAGGGCCTCGCTGAGGTCGGGAACCTTCTCCAGCATCGCTTCGATTTCCTCGGCGGTCGGGCTTTCGGGTTGGGCGCTTCTGAGATCAGCCAGGGCGGCGGCTATGGACTCGGCCTGGGCGCTCAGCTCTTCGATCCGCTCCTTGGCGAGCTTGACGACGGGATGCTGGGGGTCGTCGTGCTCCTCGAGCCGGAGCGCCTGCCGGCGCATCGCCGCCTCCACCTTCTCCTGCTCTGCTTCCAGGCGCTCGCGCTCGGCCGCGCTGGGATCGGCGCTTTCGTTGGCCGCCCCGGCCAGCTCGTCGCGCAGGAAACGGAGGCGCTCGGGGCCGAAGATGCGTTCCGCCATGAACTCGCGGATCGCGCCCAGCAGGACGTCCTCCTTGATCCCAAGCACCTTGGGATGTCCCGCGGCCTCGGCGGCTGCGAGGCCGCGCTTATAGACGTATTGGCAGCGATACCAGTTGGAGCCCTTCTGGTGGCTGCCCTCCATGCGCCGGCCGCAAAGACCACAGCGCACCCGACCGCGCAGCACGTAGAGGCGCTTGCCGTTGCCGTGGCGGCGGGCTCGGTACTGCCGCGGGCGGGTGTGGGTGGGCGGCGCGGCGTTGCGGCGCGAGCGCTCCTCGACGGCGTCGAACAGCTCGCGGCTGACGATCGCCTCGTGGGTGGGGGTGGCGCTCCAGACCCACTGCTCGCGAGGGCGCAGCAGCCGGCGGCCCCTGCGTTTGTCGTGGCGGTTCCAGACGTTGAAGCCGGTGTACTTGGGGTTGCGCAGCATGAACTGAAGCTGCGAGCGGCTCCAGGTCTGGCGCAGGGAATTCTCGTCCTTGGAATTGCGGCGCGGTGGCGGGTAGCGGTCGAGGTCGCGATTCAGCTTCTCGCAGATCGTCCCGAGCCCCAGTCCCTCGATGGCGTAGTCGTTGAAGACCATCGCCACGATCGGCGCTTTGACCGGGTCGAGCGCGAGTCGGTGCTTGCGCTTGCCCTCGCGCGCCTTCTGCGGGTTGGGGTGGGGGTGCGGTTCCAGCGTGTAGCCGTAGGGGGCGGGGCCGCCGGTGTGCCAGCCCTGGCGCACCGACTCCTCCATGCCGCGCCGGCTGCGCTCGACCAGGTCGCGCACGTACCACTCGGCGACGCCCTGCTTGACGCGGCGGGTGAGGATCGCCGTGGCGCTGGCGTTCAGTGGCTCGTCGGCGGCGAAGAGGGCGATGTCGCGTTCCTCCAGCTCGCGCTCGATCCGCGTCCCCTCGACGGTCATCCGCGAGAGGCGGTCGATCGACTCCACGATCACCGCCTCGAAGCCGCCGGCCTCAGCGCTCGCCAGCAGGTCGGGCAGGCCGCCCACTCGCGGCACGGCGACCACGCCGGTCCAGTCGCGTTTGCCGCGGCCGCGCTCGCTCAGCGCCTTGCGCCCGCTCTCCACGTCCCAGTAGGTGCTGATGACCTCGCCGCCGATCGGGGCCAGCGCCCGCTCGCAGGCGTCGAGCTGGCGGGGGATCGAGAGCGAGGGGTCCTGCGCGTCGTCGGTCGAGACGCGACCGTAGAAGGCGACCCGCATCGCTACCGCCCGCCCCGGCCTTCGGCTTTCGCGACGCGGACCGCCAGCTCGCTCGGCCGCGTGCCGAGCCCGGCTTCAAGCAGCTCGTTGTCGAGGGTGGCCAGCGTCGCTTCGCGGCTCTCGGCCACCGCGGCGTAGGTGGCGTCATAGAGGGTGAGGTCGTGGCGCTCGGCCAATTCCGCCGCGAGGCGGCGCTCCTCGGGGGAGGGCTGCACCGCCGGGCAGACCGCGCCGAGCGCTTCCAGCACGGTCGCCACCTGCTCGGCGCTGGCACCCGCCCGGCCGCGCAGCAGCGCGTTGCCGACCTCATAGAAAGTCAGGTCGAGCACCGACAGCGCCACGGTCCGCGCCTGGTGGGCGTCGACCAGCGCCCGCGCCTCGGCCACTTCCTGCTCACCCTCGGCGTGGAACCACTTGAGCGCGACGTTGGCGTCGCTAACGACGTCGATCGCCGGCATCCCTGGCCTCACGCTCAGCACGGATCAGATCGGCCGACTCGAAGCTGCCGGCGCCGGCGAGCGCGGAGCGGCCGCGCTTGAGTGCCGCCTCGATCGCCTCGGGGTCGGGCCAGCCCAGTTCGCGCCTGGCCGCCTCCTGCAGGAAGGCGCTGCGGCTTGTGCGCCGCTCCTCGGCACGCCTGTCGATCCGCCGCAATAGGTCTTCGGGGAGAGAGACCATCACCTTGACCGCTCTTGCCGCCATGGCTTGATTATAGCTTATGGCTATACCGTCGTGTGGCTTTTCAGAGCCCATTTTGGTTACTTTCTCCTTTGGCTTCCTGGGCGCGGCGACGTTCCACCGCGACGCGGAGCAGCCGGGCCAGGGCGGCGAGCTGGCGCCCTCGCAACGCCTCGGCCTCCAGGCCGCTCGCCTCGCGCACGGTGACCTTCACCGCCAGGTCGACCGACCCCGGTGCTTTCCGCGGCCCGGCCGTCACTCCGCACCTCCGAGCCAGTCGACCGCGACCGCAGGCTCGCCGACGCCGCGGAAGATTGGCGCGAACGGTCCGCGCGTGGCCAGCTCCTCCAGTGAGCAGATCGAGATCGAGACCTCGGGCGCCGTCGCCAGCTCGGCATCCTCGGCCAGCAGCTCCAGCACGGTGCGCCGCCGCCGCTCGAAGCGCTTCGGCAACTGCCCGGCGATCACGGTCAGCACGGCGGGGAAGACTGGATAGAGCTTCGCCCAGGCCGGCTCGGGCTCCTCCAGCGGGTCGGCCGCGGGCAGCGTGCGGTGGAAGAGCCGCGCGTAGCAGGCGAGCTGGGCGGCGAGGCGCTCGCTGCCCTTGGTCGCCCGGTCGAGCTCGAGGAAGCGGTAGTGGAAGCGCACCTGCTCGCCTGGTCCGTTCTGCTGGTAGGTGAGCTGGGCGTCGGCGATCAGCAGCTCGGTGCGGCGCTGCCCCGGCGGGCGGCCGAGGGAGTGGGGGACCTCATGGCGCCAGGCCAGCGGCCCGCACTCATCGCCCCGCTCCCGCGCCGCGCGCACGAAGGCGATCCCCGCCTCGTTGACCGCGAGCGTGTGCTCGCGCAGCGGGCCGGCGGCCTGCTCGGGGGAGACCGCTCTGCGGCGCTCGCCGGTCTCGGCCGCGAGCGGCTCGATCGCCGCCGCGCCGCGGCGGCTGAGCCGCCAGAGGCCGAGCCCGCCGGGCGTCCTGGTCACCTCGGCGAGCCCGGCCCTCCGCAGCCGTCCGAGCAGGTGCTGAGCCCAGCGCGCCGAGCTGCGCGGCGTGTAGAGCTCGTGCAGCTGGGCGGTGGAGAGGAGGCGGTGCCGGGCGAGGCCTTCCAGCATCCCCACCGCCGCCGGGCCGAGGCGCGGCACCTCTGCGCTTGCCGGCCGTCCGCTCACAGGTCCTGGTCGCCCCCAGCGTCCGGCGAGTCCCCGCCGAGCGTGTGCTCGCCCGGCCCCTCGCCTTTCTTGTGACCCTTGCCCTTGCGCCGCCGGGCCGCCCGCTCGCGCAGGTGGGCGAGGATCTCGCGGTCGTGGCCGTCGAGCCTCGCCACCGTCTCGGCGGGCGACCGGCGCCTCATGCTGCGGTCGATCGCCACTTCCAGCGCGTCGACCTCCTCGCGCATCTCGGGCTCGGGGAAGTGGGCTTCGAGCTCGGCGACCGGGACGCCGCGCAGCAGGAACGGCGCGCTGACCTCGGCGTTCTGGGTCACCGAGGCGCAGAAGGAGTAGCGGGGGAGGTTGGCGATCACCTCCGGCTCGACCCTGCCCGACCACTCGCGGGCCACGACGCCGGCACCCTTGGCGCCGAGCGCCGTCGTCAGCAGGTGCGAGCGGTTGGTGGTGATCGCGTTCAGCGTCTGGGCGGTCAGCCGCTCTGGGCTCTGGTTGAACAGCAGCGCCCGGATCCCGTACTTGGCGCTCTGCTCCAGCAGCGCCGCCAGGTTCCCCGAGGAGGCGCCGTCGTAGGTCTGAACCTCGTCGAGGAAGACGTAGAAGGGCCGGCGCTCCTCCGGCGGCATCTCGGCGCGGCTCTTGGCAGCGTGCAGCAGGTCGTAGACGAGGAAGTTGGCGACCAGGCGGTCGCGCACCGATCCCTGGCCGGGGCAGGCGAGGACGATCTTGCCCTCGTCCATCGCCGCCCGCACGTCATAGGTCGAGGTCGGCGAGCCGAGCAGCGCGGCGACCGGCGGGGAGACCCGCAGGCGGTCGATCAGGTTGGTGACCGGGGTGATTGCCTCGGCCGCCAAGCGCGGGAAACGCTCGGCGAAGAAGGCCCGCGTTGGCGGCGAGGCGAAGCGCAGCACGCCCTCGCGCCACTCCTCGTTGCCGAGCAGGGTCGGCACCTGGAAGATCGTCGGCGCCAGCTCTTCGGGCAGCTGCTCGGCGAGCTCGGCAAGCGCCTGGGCGGCCTGGGTGATCAGGTTGAGCGCGCGGGTGTTGGTCTCATCCCAGCGCAGCGCCGAGGCGAAGGAGTCGACGATCGCGTCGACCCTCTCGGTCGGGTGCATCTCTGAGGACTCGCCCGCCGCGAAGAGGTTCCACCCCGGCTGGCGCGCGGTGTCGGCGAGGTTGACCTCGACCACCCGCTCGCGCACCTCTTCGGGGGCGAGGTGGGGCTTGATCTTCTCCAGCGCGTCGGCGTGGGGGTCGAGGAAGAAGCAGCCGTGGCCGCTCAGCGCCAGGTGCAGGAACTGGCCGATCGCCGACTCGGTCTTGCCGTAGCGGGTGCGCCCGGCGGTGTAGGTGAAGAAGGTGTCGGCGAGCGGGACACCGACCAGCCGCTCGCAGCCGTCCTCGCTCACCTTGCCGAGCGGCAGCAGGTCGGGCTCGCCCGCGAAGGTGGGAAGCCCCGGCGGCGGGGGCGGCACCATCCCACCGGAGCGCACCACGTTGGCCGCGGCACACTTGACGCTCGGCGGCTTCAGCAGACCGGCGATCTCGGTCGCGGTGACCACTCGCCTGCGGGCGGGGGAGAAGAGGCCGGTGGCGAGACGGCGGTCAAAGCGCCTGCGCCGCCAGGGCGCGTCGGCGCCCGCGAAGGCCACCGAGCCGAGGTTGAGGCCGCAGGCGCGGAAGTGGTTCTCCCCGGCGAAGCCGTCGAAGGCGCTCAGCAGCCCCTCGACGCGCAGCTGGGCCGCGCCGGGGTCGGGCGAGCAGGCGGCGATCAGGACCTGCGGGGAGAACATCGGCTCAGAGCGACCGAGCTTGCTGCGCAGGGCGCTCTGGGCGGCCTGGCGGTCGACCAGCTCGGCGGGCAGGTGGGGACCACTGGAGCCGCCGCCCAGCATCTCGCGCACCGAGGCGCGTTCGCGCTCGGAGCGCTGCTCGCGGCGCACGCGGCGCAGCAGCCGGCGACGCTCACGGCGCCGGCCGGCCGGGGTGACCGGCAGCAGATCGACGCAGACGCTCGCCCGCTCGCCCTCCTCCGGCCGCAGGCCGGAGAGGGCGCGGGCGAAGGCGGCGAGCGGGTCGGGGTCGAGGCCCGCCTCGCGCAGCGGCTCGTGGCTCGGCCGCGCCAGCACCAGCTCGGCGCGGGCCGGCTCGGGCGGCGGGCCGTCGGGGTCGCGATCCGCCGGCTCGGGGTCGAGCGGGACCTCGCGCAGCTCGACGCCGTCGAAGGCGCCGGCGGCGGTCGCCAGGGCGCGCCTCGCGTGGGTGGGGAGCTCGACCGCGTAGCGCAGGCGGCCGACCTCGTCGGCGTCGATGCGGACCCGCACCGCGCAGGCGCGGGCGAGCAGCGCGCCGCCGATCGCGCGGCGCGAGCGCGCCAGCCCGGCGGCGAAGCGGACCACCGCCTCGACGCTGGGGTCGAAGGAGGCCGCCGGCACGAGCTGGACCGCGACGCGGCGGGTGAGCGCACGCCGCACGGCGAGCGCTCGCGCCGCGGTGAGCAGCGCCAGCGCCGCGAGGCCGCCGATCGCGGCGAGGATCGCTGCCGGGCTGGTCACCGCGCGCTGCGCCACGGCGAGCCAGCCGGCGGCCTGGTTGATCACGACGAGGACGAGGATCGCCGCGGCCACTGCCAGCATGGCCGCGGCGTCTTTAGGGTCAGTCGGCCTCATGTTCATTTGTTTCCTCCAGTGGGATAGATGTCTGCGTTTTCCAGCGGCCGCATTCGCTGACGCCATGCCGTTTGGAGCGCGTTGTCCTCGCGGCTGTGCGAAGCGCAGAGCGATGCGCGGAACGAAGTGCGGGACGAACGGGCCTTCATGTCCCTTGTCCGTATGAGCGGGCCGCCGCGCCCCCCGTCGGCGCGAAGAAGCCGCGGTCTGCGTGCGCACGCGGAGATGCCCCGCGCGCTCCTGGGTGCGCGGGGCGAGGTGCCGGGCGAAGTGCGTAGCGAATCGGCCATTCACCCCGTACATCACTCTGAGTGACCAAACGCCCCCGGCAATTTGGAAAGGCGCCTTCTTTCCCTGCCGGCTCGCCAGGTCGTCAGGCGTGATCGGGCGGTTGATCTGGCGCCTCCAACGGGCTGCGAGTCCAGAACGTCCCTTTCGGCCGATCCCGCTTGGGCAGCCACTCGATCCCATCGAGGAGGTCGTTCGGCGTCACTTCCAGCGAGGCGGACAGCTTGACCAGGGTGTCGACGCGCGGCACGCGCTCACCCCGCTCCAACAGGCTGACCTCGGTTCGGTGGATCGAGGCGAGGAGGCTGAGCTCCTCCTGGCTCAGACCGGACAGGCGACGGCAGCGACGGAGGTTGGAGCGGAAGCGATCGACGAATTCAAAGGGGGGCCTCGCCATCACGCCGCCCTCCCAGTGAGCTGCCGCAGCAAGTCGTCGAGGGCGTCGTGCTCAGATCGGGCCCGCTCGTATTCGTTGTCACGGTCGATCGACTCCGCGAGACGACGAAGCGCCCCGCAGATTTCAGGGTCGGGGACGATTCGTCCCAGGTCGAGGCCGCCGAGTAGCGCCGCGTACGCGGTCTCCTCAAGCAGCAGCTCGCTCCTGGGCGCCTGGAGCTGATCGGCGAAGCGGTCCAGGTCTTCTCGGATGCCGTCGCGGGCTGCGCCGATTGCACGGCGCAAGAAAGCCTCGTTGCGAGCGGAGATCGAAAGGCGGACGAAACAGCCATCGTCCTTAGGGTTCTCGGTAGCCATGGGGAGCGCACACTCCTTGTGGTCAGGCGGCCCGTTCGTGTTCACGCACGGCGGGTCGCCGCTTTCTGAGGCCGGCAGATCGCTACCGTTCCCGCTACGACCGGCCTGGTTCCAACTGAGCCGGTCGTCACGGGGCCGGTGTCGCAAGCACGCGGCCCCACTTATGTTTAAAGCGCAACGTTAGCAGGATTCCAAGCCGACTTTGAAATCAAGCCAACAGCCCCAGCTCCCCCAGGTCGCCCTCGGCAAGGCGATCCGCCAGCTCCGCCACGAACGCGGCGAAAGCCTCGAAGCCCTCGCCCCCAAGGCCGGCATCTCCCTGAACATGCTTTCCGTCATCGAGCGAGGAGAAGCCAATCCGACCTGGAATACCGTGCATGGGATTGCCGCTGCGCTCGGTGCCTCTGTGGCTGACCTGGCGACCGTGGCGGAGAAGATGGAAGAGTAGGTTGCCTGATGCAGATTGTGCAGGGAGCTATGTCGTTGAGCCATCTCCGCAGCCTCGCCATCGCCGACGGGCCGGTTTGGAGTTGCGAAACTGACCGTTTCCATTGCGCCGGATAGTCTGACGCCACTCAATCCAATGGCAGCTAAAGCGAAACAGCCCGCGGGGGAATCGATCCCGGCTCTCACTGTTCACCAATGGCACCGGCAGTGGGACGGCATCGATTTTGAGGGGCCGCACCGTTCCAAACCCGCCGAGAGCTTCTATCTGTGTTCTGTCAATGCAGTCGTCCTCCGAAAACTTTGTGGCATCGAGCGGCGAACCACCAAGGGCGGGCGACGCCGCAAAGCTGACCTCGGTATCCAGCGCCGCCACGATGAGGAGCGATCCGAAGAGATATCGCGCTTTATTGAACATGGCTACCCCTGGTCCGTGCTCAACAAGACGCAGCGCAAATCCAGCAAGTTCAACGATCTGAAACAGCCAGGGTGGCTGCCGACGGCGATCGTAATCAACATTCGCACTAAGAGCTACAACCTCGGTGGCAATTCGGTCGATGAGCGGGATCTCATCTCTGTTGAGGAACCGAGCGGAGGCATCGCTCGGCTCCAGTTGCCAATCGGTGCCGCCGACGGCGCATGGGAGCCCAAGGGGCTCTACCCGATCGAGGTGATCGACGGCCAACATCGGCTTTGGGCGTTTGACCCCGATGAGGGGCCTTCCGATTTCCAGTTTCCGGTTGTCGCCTTTGTCGGCCTCGATCGCAGCTGGCAGGCCTACCTCTTCTGGACGATCAACATCAAGCCAAAGAAGATCAATGCCAGCCTTGCCTTCGACCTGTACCCGCTGCTCCGCCACCAGAAGTGGCTCGAGCGCTTCGCAGGTCCGCCGGTCTACCGGGAGACTCGCGCTCAGGAGCTGACCGAGCTGATGTGGGCGCACGAGGCAAGCCCATGGCACAACCGCATCAACATGCTCGGCGAGCGGGGCAAGCGCGACGTTCGCCAGTCCGCCTGGGTGCGGGCTCTCTTCGACATATTCATTAGGTCCTACGAAGGAGGTCGGGTCAAGATCGGCGGTCTCTTCGGTGCTCCAGCGGGCGAGGACGAGGAGGTGCTCGACTGGAACCGCGAGCAGCAAGCTGCCTACCTGATTTATGCGTGGCAGCAGGTTGAGCGATCGGTGACGGCGAGCAAGGCGCCGTGGACTCTTTTGTTGCGCCGACTCGCCCAACGCGAGGCCGAGGAGGAAGACGCGACCAAAGCCCAGGTCGAGGCCGCTCGCAAAGCGGCGCCCTTCGCTGGCCCATTCACGCTGCTCAACACCGACCAGGGTTTACGCGGCATCCTCTATCTGGCAAATGACCTTGCCTATCTCGCCGCCGACGAACTCCGTCTCGCAGAATGGCGAGCCCCGGATGCCAGCGATAGCTCGGACGAAGGGGCTGTTTCCGAGCAACTGAAGGCTCTTAAAAAGGAGCCGGTTGCCGATCTACTCGCGGAAATCGCTCAAGCGATTGCCGATTTCGACTGGCGTACCTCCGCGACCCCAGCGATGAGCGACGAGGATCGGCGTCGCGCTTCGGTCTTTCGTGGTAGCGCGGGCTACCGGGAGATGCGACTACAGCTGCATGAACACATCGCCGAGGCGGGCGAAGGTCGCGCCTCCGGTCTCGCCGCAGGCGCTGTCAAATTACTGATGAGAAGCTGATGGCCGGCTCCGTCTCGGCGGGCCTAAGACCTGCGTCCCCCTCGGTTTCCGCAGTCTTCGAAGGCGCCTCGCGACAGGCGGTCGAGCGAGCTGCAGCCCGCTTGCGCTCTCGCCTTCGTCACAAGCGCTGGCTCGCTTCCACCAACGGCTATCTCCCTCAGGCACCGAAGCGTCTCAACAAACAGTTTTCCCGTGAAAGGACGACGGCGCTAGCGCTGCCCAAGGGCAGTCACGATGCGACCCACCTCGCTGAGTACGTCGCGGCCTCCACGATCCTCCACTGTGCTGACGGTTGGGCCTACCTCGGTCGCGCGATGGGGGCCCAGTTGCGCGGCGACATCGGCGCCGCACGCCACCTCGCCTACTACGCAGAGCTGCGCGCGGCTGTGTCTCTTCTCGCCAACGAGGGGATTGGCGTTTTCAATCGGGTACAAGCTGTGCTGAGAGAGTCGGGAGACGTCGAGCTTTTCCGGCAGGAAAGCACTCACGTATTCGCGTGGAATGCGCTCTCGAAGTGGACTGAACGGCCTGAGAGCCAGGATCTGTTCGGCGAAGTCATCGAGCCCGCCGACGCTCCTCTCGCCGACTGGCTGGCTCCGCTCACGAGTGGTTCCGTCTGGAAAGCACGAGGCCGCGATTACCTGCGGACCTGGGGTCTTGATGTCAAGCGTTTCGCTCTTGACCGCGAGGCCCGTAATGACTCTAGCTATCAACCGCGCACGGTCTTTGGGGCGAAGGCTCCGGCTAGCATCCGTGCTGCGCGCTTCAGTCGCGATTTCTGGGAGCTTTTTGAGCCTGAGGGTGCGACGAATTTCGGCCTCCTTGACCGATACCTTTTGCGCCGTATGTTGCGCCGGATCTTCGAAGCTAGGACAGAAGAAAGCGCGGCAGTACAGCAGAAAGCCTTCATCGAATTTCTCGAGCCCGCACTCGAACGAGTCCAGACCTCTCAGTCGGATGGCCAGCTGATTCAGTTTCTCAGCGGTCAGAATCATGCCGAAGAGCCACCGCTCTTTGGCGAAGCCGAACAGAGTTCGCCCGTCGATGACGCTGAGGATCACCTACAGGTGATCGCGCGCGCAGCACTTCTGCTGCGTGTCGCGAGCGGTGCGGCGAGACGGCTATTGACTAAGGCGGCGCTCTCGCTCCCCGACTACGAGTGGTGGGTGCGGCAGATGGCTGCCAACCGTGCCCTTGCGCTTGAGGACGCCGAGACGCTCGTTCGCCCCGAGGAACTCTGGGGCGACGTAGGAGCGGCGATTGAAGAACTCGACCGGATGATGCCCGCCGGTGAGACCGACACCTATGTCGAGATGGGCGGCGGAGGCTCGCGTGAGCTTGCCCTTCTCGGCGGTTGCGAGCGGATCGCACTCTGGGGGATCGCAGCATGAAGTACATGGGTTCGAAGCGATACATGCTGCAGAACGGTTTCGGCTCGGCGATCTCGGCTGCCGCCCCCGACTGCGAGCGCGTGGTGGATCTCTTTTCAGGTTCAGCAGTTGTTTCTTGGTACGCGGCTGAGCGTTTCGTTGCGCCGGTGCTTGCCGTCGACCTGCAGAGTTACTCAGCCGTCCTCGCCCGGGCGGTAATCGCTCGCACGCGGTCTCTTGACCTTGAAAAGATCCAGGAAGAGTGGATCGAGCCAGCTCAACGCAGCGCGCGGAGCATGGCGGAGTGGGTGCCAGCAGGCAAGTTCGATAGCCCGAAGTCTAAAACTGCGGTGCGCCATGCGCGCCGCCTTTGTGGGCGCGAGGATGTAGGGCCAATCTGGTCTGCATACGGCGGCCACTATTTTTCTCCGCGCCAAGCGCTCCTCATCGATCATGGCCTGGTCAAACTGCCCGCGCGCGAGCCCTATCGCTCCTCCTGTCGGGCAGCGCTAATCGCTGCTGCCGCGTACTGCGCTGCCTCGCCTGGTCACACTGCACAACCCTTTCAGCCAACTGACTCGGCGCTGCCGTATATCCGCGAGAATTGGGCCCGCGATCCGTTCGTCTACGCGCGGAGTTGGATTGAGCTGATCGTCGATCGGCACGCACGTAGCAAAGGGACCGCCAAGGTCGGAGAGGCCATAGAGGTCGCCAAGGGACTATCTGCGGGTGACCTCGTAATCGTCGATCCGCCCTACTCGGCGGTCCAATACAGCCGCTTCTACCATGTGCTCGAGGCGATCGCCTCGCTTGGGGGGGGAGAGGCGCCAAAAGTAAGCGGAGTCGGTCGCTATCCACCGCTTGAGCTTCGTCCTAGCTCGGACTTTTCCAAGAAAGGAAGTTCTCGCGATGCGATCGGCGGGCTCCTCGACGCCCTCGCTGAGGTCGGTTGTCGTGCGATCATCACTTTCCCGAAGGGGCGCTGCTCGAACGGACTCTCGGGCACCCAGATCGCCCAGCTCGCTCGTCGCAAGGACTTCGAGGTGACCACCAAGTCTGTGAGGGGCAGATTCAGCACGCTTGGCGGAAACGGCACAATCCGCGATGCGCGCCACGACTCGCGTGAGTTGATCATGACCCTGGCGCCCGGCGGCTGAGCGAAACTAACGCGTACCGACCGTGCGACGGCGACTAGAGAGGGCCGCGGTCTCTGTCCGGAGGCACAGACGGCCCGACCAGGAGCCGCCTGGTTACACCGATAGGACTCGGCTGACTGACAGCCGATAGGTGGTCGCGGATATCCGTACAGATCCTGCCCCCGCTATAGGACGAAAGGCCCGCAAATGCGGGCCTTTTAGTTTTGTGGTCTTACAGACAACAGGGTGCAGAATCGGCCGTGGGGCAAGCTCTGGGGCAAGGTGAGTGACCGGACCCCGTTCATCGGTCCACCCCGAGTGAGAGTCCGGGGTTGACTGGAACGTTCGTGTTGCCGATTCGCTGCCAGCTGGCAGCGAATCGGGCGGGAGACATCATGCCAAGCGCCGAGTGG
>Ga0209939_1000012_pt1 | contig 77920 bp, 77 predicted proteins | sample SalPon2A_A_D1_MG_FD_185714 | JGI IMG/M metagenome (GOLD analysis project Ga0209939, IMG submission 185714) | Soil microbial communities from South San Francisco under conditions of wetland restoration - Salt Pond MetaG R2A_A_D1_MG (SPAdes)... | ecosystem: Environmental > Terrestrial > Soil >...
TACCTGATGGAGATCCTCTACGGGGGGGTCCCGGGACGTCCGGTCGGCGACGGCATGGACGGCCACTCGGTCTGGGCGCTGTTCGAGAACATCCCGACCGAGTACCTGGAGTCCAACTACCCGATCCGGATCGAGCGCTACACCAGCCAGACCGACACCGGCGGCGCCGGCCTGCACCGCGGCGGCAACGGGATCGAAAAGCACTACCTGTACCTGGAGCCGGGGACGATCTCGATCCACGACGACCGCGCCCTGATGCACCCCTGGGGCGTGGCGGGCGGCAAGCCCGGCGTGCGCTCGGAGAAGATCCTCAACCGGACCGACGGCAGCGAGGAGCGGCTTCCCTCCAAGTGCGACGAGGTCCGGGTCGAGCCCGGTGACCTGCTGGTCCACCGGACCGCCGGCGGCGGTGGCTGGAAGGACCCGCTGGAGCGTCCGCAGGAGGTCGTCGAGACCGACGTCCTGCGCGGCCTCGTCTCCGCCGAGAAGGCGCGCAGCGACTACGGCGTCGTGATCGGCGACGCGGCGGCGACCGAGCAGCTGCGCGAGCAGATGCGCTCCGAGCGCGGCGAGCTGAGCGACTTCGACTTCGGCCCGCCGCTGGAGGAGCTGCTCGCCAAGGCCAAGCAGGAGACCGGCCTCGAGCCGCCGACTCCGCCGAAGCAGCTCTCCTGGTCGCCGCTGGAGAGCCCCGAGGACGCCCTGGCCCGGGTCCGCGCCGAGGTCGGGGCGGAGGGCTAGCGTGGCCGCCGAGCAGACCGGAGCCCCGATGGGCGGCCGCACCGGGTTCGGCGAGGTGCCGGCCCTGATCGTGGTCGACCTCAACGTCGGCTTCACCGATCCCGACTCGCCGGTCGGGGCCGAGGTCGGCCCGGTGATCGAGGCCAACCAGCGGCTGATCGAGGCGGCGCGCTCGGTCGAGTGTCCGATCGTCTACCTGACGGTCGGCTTCTCCGAGGAGGAGAAGCAGGGCATCGCCAAGGTGTTCCTCGAGAAGGGGCCGGGCATGCACGGGCTGCTGCCGGACAGCAGGGGGGTCGAGATCGACCCCCGGCTCGGCCGCCGCGAGGAGGAGCCGGTGCTGCGCAAGCTGTTCCCCTCCGGCTTCCACGGCACCCCGCTGGACGAGATCCTCACCGAGAACGGGGTCGACACGGTGATCGTCACCGGGCTCTCGACCTCGGGCTGCGTGCGGGCGACGGTGGTCGACGGCCTCTCGCACGGCTACCGCGTGGTCGTGCCCGAGCAGGCGGTCGGCGACCGCGACCCGAAAGCCCACGCCCAGTCGCTCTTCGACATGGACCTCAAGTACGGCGACGTGATGGAGCTCGACACCGTGGTCGGGTGGCTGGAGACGCGAGGGCGATGAGCGCCTCCTGGCGGCACAGCTTCCCGGCCGAGGAGCTCGAGGTCTTCGAGCGGGCCGGGTTCGGCCGCAGCGAGGGCCTCGGCCGGCGGCCGGCGCTGCTGGTCATCGACGTCCAGTACCGGACGGTCGGCGAGGAGCCGCTGCCGGTCCTGGACTCGATCGAGCGCTTCTACCCGACCAGCTGCGGCGAGCACGGGTGGGCGGCGGTGCCGCAGATCGAGCGCTTGATCGCCGCCGCTCGCGAGGCCGGCACGCCGGTCGTCTACCCGCACGTGGCGCCGAAGGTCGCCGCCGACGCCGGTCGCAGCGGCGGCAAGATCCCGGGGCTGATGCAGGTCACCGGGCGCGGCTACGAGTTCGTCGAGGAGGTGGCCCCGCAGCAGGGCGACCTGCTGGTCCCGAAGCGCCACCCGAGTGCCTTCTTCGGCACCGCGCTGACCTCCTACCTGGTCGACCTCGAAGTCGACACGGTGGTGCTGACCGGGTGCACGACCAGCGGCTGCGTGCGGGCCACCGCGGTCGACGCCTACGCCTACAACTTCCACTGTGCGGTGGTCGAGGACGCGGTCTACGACCGCTCCCCGACCAGCCACGACCGCAACCTGTTCGAGATCGACGCCAAGTACGGCGACGTGATGAGCGCCGACTCCGTCGCCGAGTACCTGGTCGGGACCGGTCGCCCCACGGCGGTGGCCCGGTGACCGCCTTCGACACGGTGGTCGCCGGCGGCACCGTCGTCTCCCCCGACGGTCAGCAGCGGCTCGACCTCGGCATTCGCGACGGCCGGGTCGCGGCGCTGATGGCGCCGGGGACGGAGGTCGAGGCCGGGGAGACGATCGACGCCACCGGCCGCCACGTGCTGCCCGGCCTGGTCGACCCGCACGCCCACATCGGCCTCGGCGGCGAGCAGGACTGGCGCACCGAGTCCGAGATGGCCGCCCGCGGCGGCATCACCACGGTGATCAACTACGTGCTCGGCGGCGACTCCTACCACCAGCTGGTGGCGGCGGAGCGCGCCCTGGCCGACTCGCTCTCCCACATCGACTACGGGATCCACGTCTGCCCCTGCTCGCGCCAGCATCTGGACGAGCTCGGCGAGTACGCCTCCGAGCTGGGGGTCTGCTCGTTCAAGTCGTTCATGAGCTTCCGCGGCGAAGAGGGCGCCTACCTCGGGATCGAGGGCATCGACGACGGCTACCTGTTCGAGTACCTGGAACGGGTCGCCGAGCAGCCCGCCGGTGTCGCCAACGTCCACGCCGAGAACATCGAGCTGGTCTGGAAGCTGCGCGCCGAGCTCGCCGAGCGGCCGCCCGAGACCCTCTCGGACTTCGAGGCGACCCGGCCCGACATCGCCGAGGCGGAGGCGACCGCCCGCGCCGCCTACTTCGCGGGGATGACCGGGACCTCGCTGTACGTGGTCCATGTCAGCGCCGCCGCCGCCCTGCACGAGATCGAGCTGGCCCGCACCCGCGGCACCGAGGCGCCGCTCCACGCCGAGACCTGCACCCACTACCTGACCCACACGGTCGACTCGCCGGTCGGCCCGCTGGGCAAGGTCAACCCGCCGCTGCGCCACGAGGCCGACCGCGAGGAGCTCTGGCGCGGCCTCGCCGACGGCCGCATCCAGGTGGTCGGGTCCGACCACGTGCCGCGCCACCGTGAGCTGAAGGAGGTCGGGGTCGCCAAGTCTCCGGCCGGGATCGCCGGGATCGGCACCACGCTCACCGTCCTGCTCAGCGAGGGCTACCACGCGCGCGGGCTCAGCCTCGAGAAGATCGTCGAGCTGACCGCCGCCAACCCGGCCCGGATCTTCGGGCTGGAGGGTCGCAAGGGCTCGCTCGACGTCGGCGCCGACGCCGATCTGGTCCTGGTCGACCTCGACCGGCGCCGCAACGTCGACGCCGGCACCTGGGGCGGCGCCGCCGGCTACAACCTCTACGAGGGCTGGGCGATGACCGGGTGGCCGACCCTGACCATGCGCCGCGGCGAGACGATCTGCGCCGAGGGCGAGATCCGCGGCGAGCCCGGCTCCGGCACCTACCTGCACCGCGGCGCCGCGACGGCGCCCAATTCCCCAGACGAGGAGGCTGTATGAAGCTGGAGCACGTCTTCACCTACGTGGCGACGGTGAAGAAACCGGTCACGGTCGGCGTCGGTCCCTATGGGTACCGCGACGTGGTCGAGATCGACACCGGCGAGGTGACCGGGGAGCGGATCTCCGGCAAGCTCACCCAGGGCGCCAACTGGGTCCTGCGTGGCGAGGACGGGATCGCCCGCAACGACATCCGCTACACCCTGGAGACCGACGACGGCGCCGCGATCTACGTCCAGATGCAGGGCATCGCCGAGGCTTCGGAGGCCGCCGCCGCGGCCTTTGCCGGCACCGGCCCCGACACCAGCTTCGAGGACGTGAAGATCCGCGTCTCGCTGACCATGGAGACCGGCGACCCCCGCTACGAGTGGGTCAACCGCGAGGTCTTCGTCGGCGAGGTCCGGGCGCTGGCCAAGCCCGGCGTCGAGTGCAAGGTGTACCGGCTGGCCTGATGCCCGGCGCCGAGCGGATCGTCAAGCTGGCGACCGACCCCGACCCCTACGAGGGCTACAAGCTCTCGCAGGGGCTGCGGGTGGGGGAGATGGTCTACGTCTCCGGCACGGTCTCGATCTCGCGCCGGGGCGAGGTCCTGCACCCGGGCGACTTCGAGGCCCAGACGCACCAGGTCTTTCGCAACATCGGCGACGTGCTGGAGCTGGGTGGGGCGACCTACGCCGGGCTGGTCCGGCTGACCGTCTACCTGACCGACATCGCCTCGCAGTTCGAGACCTTCATCGCGGTCAAGTCGGAGTACCTGCGCCCGCCCTACCCGGTGGACGCGGTGGTCGGGGTGGCGGCCCTGGGAAGGCCGGAGATCCTGATCGAGGTCGACGCGACGGCGGTGGCCGAGCGGCCGCCGGCGGAGGGGGTGGCGCCGGAGGAGTGACGGTGACGGTGGCGCCTGTGGAGGACGTTTGGGAAAGCGACCTGAGGGAGTGGAGATGAGCGCAGCGTTGAGTTACCCGAGCCTGTTCAGCCCGCTGCGGATCGGCAACCGCACGGTCCGCAACCGGATCATGCAGACCGCCCACGCGAAGATGTTCTCCGAGCACGGGCTGGAAACCCGGCGCAACCTCGACTACCAGGTCGAGCGCGCCAAGGGCGGGATCGGGCTGATCGTCACCGGCAACCGCCAGATCCACCCCTCCTCGGCGAGCCGTCGCTTCCCGGTCGCCTACCTGAGGGAGGCGATCGAGGGCGACCGCGAGATGACCGCGGCGGTGCACGAGCACGGCGCCGTGATCTTCGCCCAGCTCAACCACTTCGGCGTCAACTCGTTGCCGACCACCGAGGACCCGCGGGCGATGTGGGGGCCGTCCGGGGTGAAGTCGCTTGCCTACCGCGAGACGACCAAGGAGATGGAGGTCGACGACATCGCCGAGCTGACCGAGTGGTGGGCGCGCTCGGCCGAGATCGCCCGTGAGGGCGGCTTCGACGGGGTCGAGGTCCACCTCTCCCACCAGTACCTGCTGCACGAGTTCCTCTCGCCGCTGTTCAACCACCGCGACGACCAGTACGGCGGCTCGCTGGAGAACCGGATGCGGTTCCCGCTGCAGGTGATCGAGGCGGTCCGCGACCGGGTCGGCGCCGACTTCGTGGTCGGGGTGCGGACCTCGCTCAGCGACGCCGTGCCGGGCGGGCTCGACGTTGGCGACGCGGTCGAGATCGGGCGGCGGCTGGAGGCGACCGGGCTGATCGACTACATCGGCACGACCGGCGGCGGCTCCTACGACTTCTCGATGATCGCCTCGACCACCGACATGCCCGACGGCCACCTGGTCGAGTCGGTGCGCGAGCTGAAGGCGGCGGTCTCCGAGCTGCCGGTGTTCGCGGTCGGCGGCATCGTCGACCCGGTCCACGCCGAGCACGTGATCGCCGGCGGCGCCGCCGACATGGTCGCCCTGACCCGGGGCCAGATCGCCGACCCCAACTGGGCCAACAAGGTGCGCGAGGGACGCGAGCGCGATATCTACCGTTGCATCCGCGGCAACCAGGGCTGCATCCGGCACGTGGTCAAGGGGATCCCGATCGGGTGCACGGTCAACCCCGAGGCGGGCCGCGAGGGCCGCTTCGGCGGCGGCACCCTGGAGCCGGCCGACCCGGCCGGGCACTGGCTGGTGGTCGGCGGCGGCCCGGCCGGGCTGAAAGCGGCCGAGACGCTGGCCCGGCGCGGCCACCGCGTCACCCTCTGCGAGGCGGCTGACCGGCTCGGCGGCCAGGTCAACCTGATCCTCGGCACCCCGCACCGCAAACCGGTGGGGCGGCTGGTCGAGGACCTCGAACACCACCTGCGCCAGCTCGAGGTCGAGGTCCGGCTGGGCACCCGGGTGACCGCGGAGCTGGTCGCCGAGATCGGCGCCGACGGGGCGATCGTCGCCACCGGCGCGGTGCCGAGCGCCGACGGCCACACCGCCTTCCTGCCCACGGTCGAGCGCATCCCCGGGGTCGAGGGCGAGAACGTCCTCACCGGGTTCGAGGCGATCGCCGACCCGGCGAAGGTCGGCAGGTCGGTGGTGGTGCTCGACGACGACGGCGCCCGCTACGGCAGCGGCGTGGTCGAGCTGCTGCTTGCCGAGGGCAGGCGGGTCGAGCTGCTCACCCCCTACAACGCGCCGTTCCCGGCCTCGGCCGAAACCGCCGACATGCCGCGGGTCTACTCGCGCGTCTTCGGCAACCCGGCGTTCAGCTACGAGGCCGGCGCCTGGCTGAGCGGGATCGAGCCGGGCCGGGTCACCGCGCTCAGCCTCTTCGGCGGCGGCGAGCGGACGATCGACGGCGTCGACACGGTGGTGCTGGCTACCTCGCCGCGGGCCGACGACTCGCTCTACAAGGAGCTGAAGGCGGCCGGCGTCAACGTGCACCGGGTCGGCGACTGCGTCGCCCCGCGCGAGCTCGACCACGCGGTGTTCGAGGGCTACGTCGCCGGCCGCGAGCTGTTCGAGGCCGAGGACAGCTACACGCTGGAGGGCGCTTTGGAGTCGGGGACTCCGGTCACCGTGCGCGCCGCATGAGCCGCGCGTAGCCTTCGGGCATCGGCACCCGGATCAGATGGCTGGTGGGCCACCGCGCCCGCATTCTCGCCACGATCGCCCTGGCGGCGATCGTCGGTGGCGGCGTGCTGCACCTGACCGGCAGCCCCGCGGCGGGGGACGCGGTCTGGCGGGTGGTGCTGGCGCTGCTGGCGGCGGAGCTGGCGGTCGAAGTGGGGAGGACCGTCCTCCTCGACCGCAACATGGGCGTCGACACGATCGCCCTGGTCGCGATGCTGGGGGCGCTGGCGCTCGGCGAACTGCTGGCCGGGGTGGTGATCGGGCTGATGTTCTCGGGCGGGATGGCGCTGGAGGAAGTGGCTTCCTCGCGGGCCCGGCGCGAGCTGACGGCGCTGGTCGAACGGGCGCCGAAGATCGCCCGGCTGCGCGACGGCGACGGGTACCGGGACACCCCGGTCGAGCGGGTCGAGGTGGGCGACGTGGCGCTGGTCCGCAGCGGCGAGGTGATCCCGATCGACGGCGTCGTGCTCAGCGAGGAGGCGGTGATCGACACCAGCGCCCTGACCGGCGAGCCGCTGCCGGTCACGATGCGCCAGGGGATGCCGGTCCTCAGCGGCACCGCCAACGCCGGCTCGCCATTCGAGGTGCGGACCGAGCGGCCGGCCGCCGAGAGCGCCTACGCGGCCCTGGTCCGGCTGGTCGAAGCGGCCGAGGCGGAGCGGGCGCCGCTGATGCGGATCGCCGACCGCTACGCGGGCTTCTTCCTGCCGGCGACGATCGTGCTCGCCGGCCTTGCCTGGGCGCTGAGCGGCGATGCGGTGCGGGCGCTGGCGGTGGTGGTCGTCGCCACGCCCTGCCCGCTGATCCTCGCCGCCCCGATCGCCCTCGTCTCCGGCCTCTCGCGGGCCGCCCGGGCCGGGGTCGTGGTCAAGGGGGCGGGGACGATCGAGACCCTGGGCCAGGTCCGCACCGTGCTCTTCGACAAGACCGGGACGCTGACCGTCGGCGCCGCCGCGGTGCGCGAGATCGCCGCCCGGCCCGGGTTCGAGGACGCGGAGCTGCTGCGCCTCGCCGCCTCGGTCGACCGGATGTCCGCCCACGTGCTGGGCGAGTCGCTGGTCCAGGCGGCGGAGCGGGCGGGGCTGGCGCTGAGCGTCCCGACCGAGGTCGCCGAGGAGCCGGGGCAGGGGATCGCCGGCACGGTCGACGGGCAGCGGGTGGCGCTGGGCAGCCGCGAGTTCCTGCGCCAGCTGGGGCTGCCGGCCGAGGAGCTGGAGGCGGCGATGCTGCTCGACGGGCTGGGCTCCGGCGAGGCGCGGGTGACGGTCGCGGTCGACGGCCGGCTGGCCGGCTCGATCGTGATGGCCGACCAGCTGCGCCCCGACGCGGCCGGGATCGTCGGGCGGCTGCGCGACGAAGGGGTGCGGCAGGTGGCGATGGTCTCCGGCGACCGCACCTCGGTCGCCGAGCGGGTCGGGGCCGAGCTCGGGGTCGACCGCGTCTACGCCGAGCAGTCGCCTGAGGACAAGCTCGAGATCGTCCGCCGGCTCGGCGCCGACAGCGGGCTCGGCCCGGTGATGATGGTCGGCGACGGGGTCAACGACGCTCCCGCCCTGGCCCTCGCCGACGTCGGCGTGGCGATGGGCGTGGCGGGCGCGACCGTCTCCTCGGAGACCGCCGACGCGGTGATCACGGTCGACCGCGTCGACCGCGTCGCCGATGCCGTCCACGCCGGCCGCCGGGCGCTCCAGATCGCCCACCAGAGCATCTTCGCCGGGATGGGCATGAGCCTCGCCGCGATGGTCGTCGCGGCCTTCGGCTACCTGCCGCCGCTGGCCGGAGCGCTGCTCCAGGAGGGCATCGACCTGGCCGTCATCCTCAACGCCCTCCGAGCCCTCCGCGGCTGACCCCCGGAGGCCCAGCACCGGCGCGGACGCGGGCTTTCAAGCGGCGGACGGGAATCGAACCCGCATCATCAGCTTGGAAGGCTGAGGCTCTACCATTGAGCTACCGCCGCGGGGCCAGGGGGAGCGTAGCCGCCCGCCCGCCAATCCGTCAGAATGCAGCTACCCCAACGGGGAGTGGCGCAGTCTGGTAGCGCACTCGGCTGGGGGCCGAGCGGTCGCAGGTTCAAATCCTGTCTCCCCGATGTAGACAAGACGTTTCGAATCGCGCAGGGAGAGCTTTGAGGTCGCAGATCGCGACCTCAAAGGGATCAGTCGCTGGCGGTATCTAGATCCTCGATGTCGGCGAGGTCGCGGGTGCGCCCAGCCACCCGCTTCATTGCCCTCAGGTCGTCGCGTGAACAGATCCACACCGTCGACCCGAGGATCTCCGCCTCGACCGCGCGCGACCGCAGCTCCTCGAAATCTGGCACGCCGTCGAGGCCTTGGACCACGTCGAGTCTCCCGAGGTCGGTTTCGATCGCGACCTGATCGCCGTCGGCCAGTGCCGCCGCGATCGAGATCGGGGTACCGAGGAAAGCGTCGCCCCGCTGAACATGTCCGCCGGCGCTCACCGCGACCTCGGCGACCCGCTTGATGTTCTCGGGGGTCTTTGCAATGACCACGTCGACGTCCTTGGTGCCCCGCACGACCCCCCAAGCATTGAGGGCGAGTCCGCCCACAACCACGAATTCGACGCCCGCCTCGGCCAGACGCCGCAGCAGCTCGTCGAAGGCCGGCCCGTTCAATGTTTGAGCGCGGCGCCGGTGAATCGCAGCAGCTTGTGGCTGAGCGCGATGCCCTCGGACAGGTTCGTACTGAGAGAGCGCTGGGCGTCCTTGCGCAGGCTCTGGACCCGCAGAGCCTCGGCCTCCGCCGCAGCTGACGGGCTGTTCCTCTTGCTCCGGTCCATGCGCTTGATGCTAGCGCCGGTCGGATCGCGAAACCGGATCGAGACCGGCGATGAGGCCGATTTGTCGGTTCAAATGCCGTCCGGTCAGGGCGATGTAGACAGAAGCATCCGGCCGGTTTGAGATGCTTTCGGCGTGACCGATGTGACCAGGCAAGGGGAGTCGCTGCAGATCCTTGCGTCTCCGGCAATCGAGAAGCGGATCTTGGTCGTTCGCGGGCGCCAGGTAATGCTGGACGAGGACCTCGCCGATCTCTACGGCGTCGAAACCCGCGCGCTCGTGCAGCAGGTCCGACGCAACGAAAAACGGTTCCCGGCAGACTTCATGTTCCAGCTTTCGGCCGAGGAGTTCAGTCACTTGAAATCACAATCTGTGATGTCAAGTGGCGAGCACGGTGGTCGCCGCAAGCGTCCGCTGGTCTTTACGGAGCAAGGTGTGGCGATGCTGTCTGGAGTTCTGCGCAGCGACCGGGCCATTGCGGTGAACGTCGAGATCATGCGAGCGTTCGTCGAGTTGCGGCGCGCCGCAGGCTCTTTCGAGGAGCTGCAGCAGCGACTCGACCAGATGGAACTGGACATCGGGGCGCGCCTGAGCGAGCACGACGAGCAGCTGCGCCAGATCTTCGAGGCGTTGCGGCAGCTGATCGCGCCGCCGGAGAAGCCGCGAAGGCAGATCGGCTTCAGGGTCCGCGATGAGGATTAGCCGGAGCGCTGGGCAACGCCCTCGCTCGGTTCAAATACCGTCCGGTCAGGGCGACGTAGAGAGAAGATTTCAAACCGAATTGCCATGTAGGCGCGAGGTAGAGGATCGCCCGGGAGAGGTCATCGAGCCTGCTGCCGTGGGCGCGGGCAGGGCGGAACCTGTTTGATCGAGGCATGCGGGTATACGCCGTAGACTGCGCCGCTCCACCCGACCGCGTCTGGGCGCTGATCTCACAGCCGGAGCGCTGGTCGGAGTGGTCTCCGTATGTGCGCGGCGCTGAAGGCCTCGGATCGCCGGAGGTGGCCGAGGGGGCCGAGGGGAGCATCGTCCTTCGCGGCGGGCTTCGACTTGCCGCCCGGGTCACCCGGGTTGTAAGCGGCGAATCCTGGGCGTGGCGGGTCGGAGGACTGACCGTGCATCACGCCGTTCGCCCAGCCCCCGGCGGGCGATCGCGGATCGAGCACGCGGTGGAGGGCTCGACGCTCCCCTGGTCGGTTGCGGCGATCGCCTACGGGCCGGTCGTTGGCCTGATCGCCCGCAACATCGCCCGCGTCGCAGAGCGCGCCTGATCGACGCGTCGCCGAGCCCGCCTCCGGGCTGAGACGCCTGCCTGCCTCAACTCAGCTGTTCCTCGGGCGGTGACGGCTGCCGCCAAACCGGACCGCTGTCGCCGTCCGTAACCCAAGCGACGGAAGATCCGACCCCCACAGGAGGTTCGCTTGATCCCGAAGCGCAATGCCGAGAGAGCCCGGGCCCTGATCCTGCTCGCCGCCTTCCTCTCATTCCTCGTCTCGGTCGCGGTCTACTTTCTGGACGACGAGACTCGCGGCATCTTCATCGGGCTTTGGGTGCCCTCGATCCTGGCGCTCGGCGCCCTCGTCCTGCCGCCGCGGGAGGGGCCGCGGCGATGATCGGGATCTTCGTCTTCGGCTGCTTCATCACGGCGATCGTCGCCACCGCCTGCGGTCTGCTCGTCGCCGGCATCCAGGCGGACAGGCGCGAACGCGAAGAGCTCGACGAGCGCCGCCGTGGCTGACCGGCCCCTCTTCTCGTCAGCAGAGCAACGAGCCCAGCTCGTCTCTCTGCGGCGCTGGAACCTCGGTGTCGGATCGGCGCACCTGGCGCAGGCGGTGGCCATCCTGCTGCTCGCCGGGGCGGTCTCACTCCCGGTCTCGGTCGGCTACCTCACCGGTCCGCCCGGGGCCGGCGAATACGGTGGTCCGGAGCTGCTCTTCGACCTCCGCGTCGACATCGCCGTGGCGGCCTTCCTGCTGTTTGCCGCAGTCGACCACCTATCGGTGGGGACGTGGGGACGGCGCTGGTACGAGCGCCAGGTCGTTCGCGGAATCAATCCCGCGAGATGGTGGGAGTACTCGATCAGCGCCTCCCTGATGGTGGTGCTGATCGCGATGCTGGCCGGGGTGCGCGAGGGCACCGCCCTGGTGGCGCTGTTCGGGGTGAACGCGGCGATGATCCTTTTCGGCCTGACCATGGAGCGGGTCAACCTCGATCGCGCCGAGGTGCGCTGGCGACCGTTCGTCTACGGCTGCATCGCCGGCGCCGTGCCCTGGGTCGCGATCGCCCTGCAACTCGCGGTTTCCGACGCCCAAACCGGCGACGTGCCGGGTTTCGTGATCGGGATCTTCATCAGCCTCTTGATTCTCTTCAACACCTTCGCCGTGAACATGTGGCTGCAGTACCGCCGCGTCGGGCCCTGGCGGGATCCGCTGTTCGCCGAGAAGGCCTATCTCGTCCTCAGCCTGCTCGCCAAGAGCGCGCTCGCCTGGCAGGTCTACGGCGGCGCGCTGGCTGGAAGCTGATAGGGCCGGTCACAAGGCGCTTTCTTTCACCCCTGGTTCAACAAAGCGCCTGGGGGCGGTCTGTCCGCCCCCACAACGGTGCCCACATGAAGACTTGTGAGCGTGGTGGGGGGCCGTCTATCCTTGGCCGACGCGTTGGGTGCCGACGTCCCTTCACGACTCGAGGAGTAGAAATGACCAGCTTGCCTCGCTTCCGTTTCGGCTCCGTGCTGTTGGCCTCGCTTCTGGTGGCGCTTGGCCTGCTCTCCTCGCCCGCGGTGGCCGGGAAGAGCCACGGAGGCAAAGCTCACGGCAAGGGCCACCACGGCAAGGGCCAGGGTAAGCACTACAAATCGCACCGTGCTCACCACCGCGGGGGACAGAAGCGCAAGCTGACCGTGATGACCCAGAACCTCTACCTGGGCTCCAGCTTGGCGCCGGCGCTGGAAGCGAAAACGCCGGAAGAGTTCGTCGAAGCCGTGGCGCGGATCTACGCCACCGTCCAGTACACGAACTTCCCGGCCCGCGCCGAGGCGATCGCCGACCAGATCGAGGCGACCGAGCCGGACCTGATCGGCCTGCAGGAGGTCACGAAGTGGACGACCGAAGGGTTCAACCCGCCGCCCGGCTACGAATTCCTCGCCATCCTGCAGGGAGCCCTTGAAGCTCGCGGCCTGGACTACGAAGTCGCCGCGATCTCCAGCAACGCGAAAATCGGGCCGGCTCCGCTTGTCGTCTCGGAAAAATCCTGCCCCGTCCTCGAAGGACCTGAATTCACCTGCGGCGTGACGCTTGAAGACCGCGACGTGATCCTCGTCAACGGGGAGACGCCGGGGCTGAGCTGGAAAAACCCGCAGAGCGGCCAGTACGCGACGCAGGCGGTGATCGAATCGCCGGTCGGCCCGCTCTCCTTCGACCGCGGCTGGGCCAGCATCGACGCGAGGTTGAAGCAGCAGCCGTTCCGGTTCGTCAACACCCACCTGGAGACCGAGGACTTCGCGCCGATCCAGGAGGCTCAGGCGGCTGAATTCCTCGCCGGCCCGGGCAAGGGCGGCACGATCGTCGCCACCGGCGACTTCAACTCCGCCGCGGACGGCTCCACCACCACCTCCTACGCGCAGCTCACCGCGCCCGGCAAGTTCCGTGACGTCTGGGACGCGGGCGAGCTCGGCGCCGGCTACACCTGCTGCCAGGCCTCCAACACCCCGCCGCTCGCGCCGGGGGCGCTCAACAACCCGGTCTCGACCCTGGCAAGCCGGATCGACCTGATCCTCACCCGCGCCGCCGCCCGCTCGAGCGGCGGCGATGCCGAAGTGGTCGGGGACACGCCGTTCCAGGCGGAACCGCCGTTCTGGCCCTCCGACCACGCCGGTGTGGTCGCCGAGGTCCGACTCAACCGCTGAGCCGCAGCGACAGTCCGTAAGCTCCGCCGCACCGATGTCCTGGCGTACCCGCTGGCGGATCCGGGAGTACCTGCGCAACAGCATCTGGCTGGTGCCGGGCGCCTTCGCGGTCGTCGCCTACCTGCTGGGCCGGATCGAGCCCGACCCGGAGCGCGAGGCCGCCGTCCCGATCCAGTACGCGCCCGAAGCGGCGCGCAGCCTGCTCTCCACCCTGGCCGGGGGAATGATCACCTTCACCGGGTTCGTCTTCTCGATCCTCCTGCTTGCCGTCCAGTTCGGGTCCAGCCAGTTCTCGCCGCGGATGCTGCGCCGCTTCCTGCGCGACTGGACGACCAAGCTGGCGCTCGGCGTCTTCATCGCCACCTTCCTCTACTCGCTGCTCGAGCTGCGCTGGGTCGGGCTGGCAAAGAACCCCGACCTGGTGCCAAACACCGGCGTCAACCTGGCCCTCTTCCTGCTGCTGGCCAGCATGTTCATGTTCCTGCGCCTGATCCACCGCACCACCTCGCGGCTGCGGGTGGCGAACGTGCTGGGCGAACTGGGCAGGGACGGCAGCAAGACGATCGAGCGCGCCTACCCCGAGCCGGCGCCCGCCCGGGCCGAGCCCGAGCCGACGACCCCGCTCCCCGGGCCCGTCGCGACGGTCGCCTACCGGGGTGGGCCGACGATCCTGCAGAGCATCGACCGCGACGGCCTGGTCAAGCTGGCGTCGCGTCAGGGCTGGGAGGTCGAGCTGGTGCCGGCGATCGGCGACCTCGTCGTCGACGGCGATTCGCTCTTCCGGGTCAGCGGCGCGCCCTCGGAAAAGCAGGAGCGCCAGCTGCGCCGCTCGGTCGCGATCGGCGACGAGCGGACGATGAAGCAGGACCCCGCCTTCGCCTTCAGGCTGCTGGCGGACATCTCGATCAAGGCCCTCTCGCCCGGCATCAACGACCCCAGCACCGCGATCCAGGCGCTCGACCAGCTCGAGGCCCTGCTGCGGCTGATCGCGCGGCGCCGCCTCACCCCGGGCGTCGTCCGCGACCGGGCGGGGGTCGAGCGGTTGCGCTGGCCGGCCCCCTCCTGGGAGGACTACCTGGACCTGGCGCTCGACGAGACCCGGCAGTACGGCGAGGGCTCGGTGCAGGTCTCGCGCCGCCTGCGGGCCCTGCTGGTGCGGCTGGCCGATCACGTGCCGGACTACCGTCGCCCGGCGGTCGAAGCAAAGCTCACCCTGGTCGGCGCCGGCGCCGACCGCGGCTTCCAGGACCGGCCCGACCGGGCCGCGGCCGCGACCAGCGATCCGCAGGGGATCGGCAGCTCGCGCGGCGCCTGGGGACCTCAGCCGTCGCTGTGAGCTCCGGTGGCGCCAGGCGCCAGCTGCGCCGGGTCTGGCGGCTGCTGCGGCGCAGCTTCTCCGAGCACCTGGACGACCACTGTCCGCAGCTCGCGGCGGCGATCTCCTACTACGCCCTGTTCGCGCTGTTTCCGCTGGTGATCCTCGCCGCCGGGCTGTTCGGGTTGGTCGTCGGCACCGAAGAGGCCCGCGAGGACATCGTCGACCTGGTCACCGAGAACATCGCCCTCACCGCCGGCGGCCAGGACTCGCTGGAAGACTCGCTCACCAACGTCGCCCAGAACGCCGAGCTGTTCGGCCTGATCGGCGTGGTCGGGCTGATCTTCTCGGCCAGCGGTGTGATGGGGGCGATCCGCCACGCGCTCAACTCCGCCTTCGACATCGAGGAACGGCGGGCGGCGCTGCACGGCAAGCTGGTCGACATCGGCCTGATCGGACTGGTCGGCCTGGTGGTCGGTGTCTCGCTCGGCCTCACCCTGCTGCGCCGCCTCGCTCCCGACCTCGGCGACGGCGCCTGGATCCTCGACGGCGGCTTCGCGCTGGCCCCGGTCGCGCTCAGCTTCGGCGTCTTCCTCTTCCTCTACCGGGTGCTGCCGGCGACCGAGGTGCGGCTGCGTGACATCTGGCCCGGCGCGCTGATCGCCGCGGTCGCCTACGAGACGGCGAAGCTGGGCTTTGCCTACTACGTCGCCAACTTCGCCAACTACAGCGCCGTCTACGGCCCGGTCGCGACGATCGTCATCTTCCTCTTCTTCGTCTTCATCGCCGCCAACATCTTCCTCTTCGGCGCCGAGATGGCCTCCGAGTGGCCGCGGGTCCGCGACGGGGTCGAGGACGAGGACGGGGGAGAGGACCGGCCCCTGCCCGGCCCGGATTGACTTCCGTCCCCCGAGCGAGTCAAATCCGAGGGGAGCGGCGCATGAGGCGCCGCCGGGAAGGAGCGCTGGGATGAGAATGCTGATGAAGGTGCAGATGCCGACCGAGGCCGGCAACGCGGCGATCAAAGACGGCAGCCTGCCGGAGACGTTTGGGGCCGCCCTGGAGGCCCTCAACGCCGAGGCCGCCTATTTCGTCGCCGAGGACGGGGTGCGGACCGGGCTGATCTTCTTCGAGATGGCCGACTCGAGTGAGATCCCACCCGCGGCCGAGCCGTTCTTCATGAACCTGAGCGCGAGCATCACCCTGCTGCCGGCGATGAACGTCGAGGAGATGAAAGCCGGGGTCGGCAGGGCGATGGAGGCGGCGTAGAGGTGCACGCAGCGGCGCGGGAGCGGGCCCCGGCGGCCCGCCCTCGTCCCGCCGGCACGAGGGAGTGGCAGCTCGGGCTTGCCGTCGCGGTTCAGATTCTGGCGCTCTCGGTCTGGTTCTCGACCGCCGCGGTGGTGCCCTCGATCACCGCCGACTGGGGGATCTCGAGCGGCGCGGCTAGCTGGCTGACCACCGCGGTGCAGGTCGGCTTCGTGGCCGGGGCGGTGGGTTCGGCGCTGTTCAACCTCGCCGACCGCGTCCCGATCCGGTGGCTGATGGCCGGTGCCGCGGCCGGCGCGGCGCTCAGCACCGCGCTGCTGCCGCTGCTGGCGGACGGGCTGGCGGTGGCGGTGCCGCTCCGGTTCCTGACCGGGATGGCGCTGGCCGGCGTATACCCGGTCGCGGTCAAGCTCGTCGCGTCCTGGTTCCCGGGGGCGCGGGGTCTGGCGATCGGCCTGCTGCTGGCGGCGCTGACGGTGGGCTCGGCGCTGCCGCACCTGGTCGCCGCCTTCGCCGAGCTGCCCTGGCGGTCGGTGCTGGCGGTCACCGCGGGTCTGGCCCTGGCAGGCGCTGCCACGGCGCTGCTGACCCGGGAGGGGCCGGCCGGCGCCGGCTCGGCGCCGCTGCACCCCCGCTACGTGATCGCGATGTTCCGCGACCGCGCCCAGCGCGACGTCAACCTCGGCTACTTCGGCCACATGTGGGAGCTGTACGCGTTCTGGACCTGGCTGGCCAGCTTCGTCGGCGCCGCCCTGCTCGCCTCCGAGGGGTCCGAGCCGGGCCGCACCGCGCTCGGCCTCGCCACCTTCGCCGCGGTCGGGGTCGCCGGGGCGGCCGGCTGCGTCGCCGCCGGCCTCTCGACCCTGCGCCGCGAGCCGATCGCATTCGCCCGGCTCTCGCTTGCCGCCAGCGCCACCTGCTGCGCGCTCAGCCCACTCGCCTTCGTCGCCCCGCCGCCACTGTTGCTGGCGGTGGTCGCGGTCTGGGGCTTCTTCGTGATCGCCGACTCGCCGATGTTCTCGGCGGCGCTGAGCCAGGCCGCCGACCAGCGCTACGTCGGCACCGCGCTGACCGCCCAGCTGGCGATCGGGTTTCTGATCACCGCGGTGGCGATCCGGCTGGTGCCGCTGATCGCCGACCAGCTCGGCTGGCAGTGGGCCTTCTTCTTCCTCTTCCCGGGGCCGCTGCTCGGCTTCCTCGCCACGCGCGACCTCAGCCGCGTCCGCCGCACCTAGGGCGGGCCGGCGCCGCGGCCGCCGGCGCTCGGGCCGGGCGGCGGTGGGGGAGGGGGTTCCGGCGTCGTCGCCTGGGGCGGTGGCCGGTTTTTCGAGCCACCGGTGGCCGGCGGCTCGCTGGGGGGAGGTGGCGGCGTGGGGCGCGGCGGGGACTCCGGCGCTGCTTCCGAGCCGTTGCGGCGCGGTGGCTCGCCGCCCGGACCCGGCGGACTGGCCGGGGCGGCGGGCGCTTTCTTGGCGGCCGCGGTTTCCTGGCCGCGCGAGGACGCCGAGGGCATCCCCTCCGGCCGGCCGCGGTGGGCGCCGTGGCCGCCGCCCGCCTTGCTTCCCTTCGCAGTCGGGTTTGCTGCAGACCCCTGGCCACCGCCGGCGCGCCCGGCGTCACCGCCACTGCCGGCGTCCTCCGCCTTCCCGGCTTCGGCTCCGCGACCCGCCGCGCTGCCGCTCTGTGCGCCGGCTGCCCCGGCCGCGCCGGGCTCGGCGCCTGGATTGGCCGTGTCGCTGGCTGGAGCCGAGCGGCTGCTGCCCACAATGGGAACGTCGATCACGCCGCCGCGCTCGGCGGCGGTGACGCCGGCGACCGCGACGATCGCCACCACGGCCGCCGACTTGACCACCGCCGAGGTCGCTACCGCGGTGCCCGCTCCGACCCCGGCGACGCCGCCCAGGCCAGCTCCTCCGCCGACGCTGGCGCTGGCGACCCCGGTGGCACCGTGCAGGAGCCCGGCCGCCGCGGCGATCGGCAGCGGCGCGACCGCGGCGAAGCCGGCCCGGCGCTCCCCGATTCCCTCGCGGAAGGCGCGGCAGCTCGCGCAGCCGCGCAGGTGGGCGCGGATCTCCCGCCCCCTCGCCACCCGGCCGTCGCCGTCGGAGAGCTGGCGCGTCACCTCGTCGCAGCTCATCTCACGACCCGCCTCCATCTGGCGCAGGCTCAGCCGCGCCTCGTAGACCGTCTGCCTGGCGACCGCGCCGGAGGTGCCGAGCGAGTCGGCGATCTGGTCGAAGCCCAGCCCCGCCATCTCCCGCATCGCCAGCGCCGCCCGCTGGCGCTCCGGCAGCTCGGAGAGGTCGGCGAGGAGGCGTCGCAGCCGCTCTCGCGCCTCGGCGGTGGCAGCGATCTCCACCGGGTTGACGCACTGCTCGGCGTCGAGCTCGGCGTGGTCGCGCCGCTTGCGGATCGTTTCCATCGCCTCGTTGTGGGCGATCCGGTAAAGCCACGGCTTCAGCTTGATCTGCCGCTCCTCCCCCGGCAGCGCCCGCAGCACCTTGACCATCGCGTTCTGCAGCGCGTCCTGGGCGTCCTGGGAGTTGCCGGTCAGCGCCAGGCAGAACCGGTAGAGGTCCTGGTGAAAGCGGCGGTAGATCGCCTCGAAGGCGCGCTGGTCTCCGGCAGCTGCCCGCCGGGCCAGTCGGGCGTCGGATTGCAGGCGAAACGCGGCGGCGGGCACCGCCAGGCTCGCTCCCGGGCTCGGTTCCGGAACCATGGCTTCCGTCATACCTAACGGATATCGGCATCGGTGGACGTCCATTCAAGGGTAGTCGGGTCCGCCCTCACTGAACGGTTGGGTGGGCGAATCGTCAGGCGGTGGCCAGATTGGTCGATCTGGACTGACAAATGCCGCACCCTGCCGTTTCAACGACGTGGGCTACCTGTTCAAGAACCTCTTCCTCGGCGACGGGCCGGGCAAGGACGACGCCTTGGCGAAGCCCGGTCCCGCTCAGGAGGCGGCGCAGGAGAGCGAGCGCAGCGTCTCGCCGGCCGCGGCCGCGAGTTCCTCGGCGGCCTCCTCCGGGACGGCCTTGCCGCCCTGCGCGGACAGCTCGGCTCGCAGCGCTTCCAGGCTGTGAGCGGCGGCGTCGGCGTGGCCCCGGTCCAGGGCCCGCTGGGCGGCGCCCAGCTTGACCGCGAGGCTGTTCTCGATCCCGCCCGCGAGGTCGAGCTCGGCAACCGCCGCTGCGAGATCGCCGACCGTCGGCGGCGGCTCGCCGAACTGCTGAATGCGGCTGTTCGGGTTGTTCTCGACCGTGTAGACGTCGCCGTTCGGGCCGGTCGCCACCCCGACCGCGAACTGGAACTGGCCGAGCTCGGCGCCGAGCGATCCCCAGGCGTCGACGAACTTGCCGTCCGACCCGAACTTCTGCACCCGGTGGTTGCCGGTATCGGCGACGTAGACGTCGCCGTCCGGCCCGACCGCGATCCCCCGCGGCGCCCGCAGCCGGTCGTCGCCTGAGCCGAAGGAGCCCCACTTGCGCAGGAAGGCGCCGTCGGCGTCGAAGACCTGAACCCGGTGGTTGAAGGTGTCGGCGACGAAGACCTCGCCGTCGCGGCTGGCGGCGATCCCGAACGGGACGACGAACTGGCCGTTGCCCGAGCCGAACCCGCCCCACTCGGCGACGAACTCGCCGCCGGCGGTGAATCGCTGCACCCGGTTGTTGTCGGCGTCGAGGACGTAAACGTCGCCTTCCGGGCCGACCGCGATCGCGGTCGGCAGCCGGAACTGGCCGGGGCCGCTGCCCCATGCTCCCCAGGCACGGAGGAAGTCGCCCGCGGCGTCGAAGACCTGGACCCGGTTGTTGTTGGCGTCGGCGACGTAGAGCAGGCCGTCCGGCCCCGCTGCGATCCCGAGCGGCGAGTTGAGCTGCCCCGCGCCGGCGCCCTGCTCGCCCCATTCGCCCGCATGGGCGTGGCAGGCGTCGAAGACCTGGACCCGGTGGTTGAAGGTGTCGGCGACGTAGAGGCTGCCATCGGCATCGAGCACGGCGTCGGAGGGGGAGTTGAACTGGCCGGGCTCGGCGCCGGGGCCGCCCCAAACGTCGATCGGGCCGAACTCGGCCCGGGCCGGCGCGGCGAGCACCAGCAGCGCGAGCGCGGTCACCGCGACCGAGGCCGCTCCGCGGAGCGCCCGGCCAGGAAGGTGACGGATCGGCTTCGGTTCGACAAGCACCGTTCCCCCAATCGGTATCCGACCGGTTGTCGGGATCGGGCATTCGTCCGCGCTGGCCGGATGTCGCAGCGGCTTCGCCTGGGCCGGGTCCGGGACCGTGGACCTCAGTAAGGGAGGAGGTCGACGACGAGAATGGCGACGAGCAGGGTGAAGACCATCGGGAGGAGGTAGACAGTCAGGTAGATCGGGCCGTTGCGGAACGGCAGAATGGCCTCGATGCAGGCGATCGCCCCGGTGAAGACCGTGGCCGGAAGGGTGAGCAGGCGGGCCAGGCGGGAGCCGAGGCCGAGATCGTGGCCGGCGTAGAGGCGGACGAGGTTCAGCTCGCGGTAGGTCGGCATCGACATGAACCCGAGTCCGGCGCCGGCCAACAGGCCGATTCCGCCGGCGACCCCGTTCTGTTCGAGCATGTCAACGAAGATCACGACCGGGGTCAGCCAGAAGCTGTCCGGGGCGGCACCGCTGACGATGTCCGGCCGGGCAAAGAGGGTTGGGAATGCGAAAACGCCGAGCCGCGCCCCACGCCAGATGATCACCGCCAGCGCCGCCACGGCAAGCGCAAAGCCGAGCAGCCGGGGCACCATCACCAGCGCCGCCAGCCGGCGCTCGGAGATTCGTCGTTCCACCCCGCCGAGGCCGAGCTCGCCGCCGGGAATTTCGTGCCAGCGGTGGTTGGTGATCCGGCACCCGAGGGCGAGGCCGACGATTGCACGGAGGCCCCCCATCAACAGCGCGGCGGGCCAGAGGAAGATGTAGAGAATGACGTTGGCAAACAGGGTGATCGGCAGGACGACGGCTGCGACCATCAGCCCGAGCAGGCTGTTTGCGGCCCAGAGCACCCCCCACCGAGACCAGCGGCCGTGGGTCGCCACCCTGCGGTCGAGCTTCATGCCCCATCGGCGGCAGGCGAGTTTCCCTCGATCGCAGGCGAGAACTAGGCGGTGCTGGCGCGCGTCGAGCCCCAGCTCTCGCCGCACGGCGCAGGCGACCACCGTCCCGCCGTCAATCAGCCGCAGGTGCCTACCCGGCGTGCTGGCCAGGGCAAGCAGCAGCTGGCCGACCCCGACCGCTGGGTCGGCCTCGGGTCGCCCGGCGCGACCCGCGACCCGTTGGGCGATCGCGAGAACCTCGGCGGCGCTGGTGCTCCAGCTCAGCGCCGGGGGCGCCGCCGGGCTGCGCCGCCAGTTCAAGAGGAGCGCGATCAGCAGGCCGAGGAGCACCATCGCCATGATCCGCATCGGCGATCGATAAGGCGGCGGTTCGGCTCGCGCGGCCTCTTCGAGGCGGTCGATGCCCTGCCACCCGAGTCGCTGCGCGGCATGCCGGAAGTTGAGCCCGCCGCGCTCGACAATCAACAGCGGCCAGTCGCTCTCGCTGTCGGCCATCGTCGCGAGCAGCAGGTGGGTGGGCGTGATGACGCCTTCGCCGCGGGCCCAGGCAAGGCGCGCGGCGCCGTCGAGGACCGCCTGGTACTCGGGCGCGATTTTGGTCTCGGTCACCGTGGCGCGTCGAGGCCGAAGGGGCGGGTCCGTTCCTCGACATAGGAGCGGCGGATCCGGTCGGAGAGCAGGCAGGAGATCCCGGGCCGCGCGGAGCAGCGCAGGCGGGCGAGCGTGCGAGCGTCGAGGCACTCCAGGAAGCGCCGCTCCGCCCTGGGCCCGACCGTGGCGATTTCTTCGGCGCTTGCCGCGTAGAACCAGCCGAGGCCCTCTAGGCCGGAGCGGAAGGCGAGGCAGGAGCCGGTCAGGAACCGGTTGACGTCGTCGCCGTCGGTCCCCGGCGGCTCGGCCGAGAGCATGCGTTCGTAGGCGTCGCCGTCAGGAACGCCCCGTGGGACCGCGAAGGCAGTGGTGAGGCCGAGCTTTGCCGCGAAGAAGCGGCGGTCGAGGCGCAGGCCTGACCCGCAGTCGCCGATCGGGCCAAGCGGCAGGCCGTTCTCCAGCGCGTCGGTCAGCTCCATCGCCGCACGCGAACGGTGTCCGGTCAGAAAGGAGATGCAGGCGAGCGCGAAGTACGCGTGCGCGGACTTCGGCTCTGCGTCGAGCACGGCGGCGAGTCGCCGCGTTGCGATCGGGTAGTCGCCGGCCTTCAGGGCGCGCAGCCCCTGCCGCTCGAGCCTCACCGCGGTTCGGTCGGGGATCGCCCCCCGGATTCCCAGCCCGAGCAGGATCACCATCGCCGCGCCGACGACGACCCAGGCCCATCGCGTCCAGGCTCCCTCGTCGCCGCGCTCGACGGCATCGCCTTGCCGGTGCTCCTCCCGCACCGCGCCACCCTCGCAGATGCTGAGCGGTCAGGAGGCCGCGGCGCCGCGCGCGATCCGGTCCACCGCCTCCTCGACCAGGGCGGGCGTGGTGCCGATGTTGAGGCGGGCGAAGCCGGCGCCCTGGCAGCCGAAGCTCGGCCCGGGGCTGAGCGCCACCTTGCCCTTGACCAGCAGCCGCTCGGCCGGGTCGTCGCCGAGCCCGAGCGCGCGCAGGTCGAGCCAGGCGAGGTAGCCGGCGGCCGGCGGCTCGTAGCCGACCCCGGGCAGCCGCTCGGCGAGCAGCCGCCCCAGCAGGTCGCGGTTGTGGTCGATCACGGCCAACGCCTCGTCCAGCCAGGGGCCGCCCTCCCGGTAGGCGGTGACGGTGGCGATCGCGCCGAGGTGGCCGCAGTGGGTGGCGCCGGCCGGCAGCTGCGAGACCAGCTCCGCCGCGGCCGCCGAGGCGGTGACGATCTGGGCGCAGCCGAGCCCGGCGACGTTGAACGCCTTCGAGGCCGAGCAGAGCGCGATGCCGCGCTCCGCAGCCGCCTCGGAGACGGTCAGGAACGGCACGTGCTCGGCGCCCGGCAGGGTGAGCGGAGCGTGGATCTCGTCGGCGAGCACCCAGGCGCCGTGGCGCGCCGCGGCCGCGGCCACCGCCTCCAGCTCCGCGCGGCTCGGCACGCCGCCGGTCGGGTTGTGGGGGCTGCAGAGCAGCAGGGCGCGGGCGCCGTCGGCGAACAGCCGCTCGACCCGGTCGGGGTCGAGCCGGCCGGCCGTCAGCGGCGCCTCGGCGACCTCACAGCCCATTTCGGCGATCACCGAGAAGAAGGGGTGGTAGACGGGCGGGTTGATCGCGATCCGGTCGCCGGGGGAGGCGATCGTCCCCAGCAGCGCCGCGATCGCCCCGACCACGTCGGGGGCGGGGGAGACGGCGGCCGGATCGGGGCGCCAGCCCATCCGCTCGGCGGCGAACTCGGCGAACGCCTCGCCGAGCCCGAGCTCGACCGGCGCCGCGTAGCCGCAGTCGCCGAGCTCCACCGCCTCGGCCAGCGCCCGCTCGACCGGCTCGGCCAGCGGGAAGTCCATCTCGGCGACCCAGGCGGGCAGCACGTCCTCGGGGTAGCGCGCCCACTTGACGCTGCGCCGCCGCCGCAGCCGCTCCAGCGGCACCTCGGTCAGCCGCGAGCTCACCGGGCGGCGCCGAGGCGGCGGTCGAGGCGGCGGTCGAGCAAACCGAGGACGACCCCGAGCAGCGCTGCGCCGATCGCGATCCCGAGCAGGACCGCCTCGACCGCGCCGCTGTCGGGCGAGCCGTCGGAGAGCGCCTCGATCAGCGCCGAGGTGGCGGCGACGCCCATGCCGCCGACGCCGACGACGATCGCCAGGGTCATCCCCGACGCCTCGCCGGCGACCCGGGTCGGCACCACCTGCTGGGTGCCGACGTTGACGATCGACCACCCGATCCCGTAGCCCATCCCGACCAGGGCGAGGCCGGCGAGATAGGGCAGCAGCCCGGGGTCGAGGGCGACGACGGAGAGGCCGGCCGAGCCGACCAGGATCACCGCCATGATCACCTGGGCGACATTGAAGCGCTCACCGAGCCGGCCGGCGATCGGCCCGGCCAGCGCCAGCATCGCCGAGCAGGCGAGGAAGATCGCGCCGGCTTCGATCGGGCTGTAGTCGAGCACCTGCTGCAGGTAGATCGTCGTCGCCAGCAGGGTCGCCGTGAAGGCGGCGTTGGCGATCGTCCCCAGCGAGGTGACGATCGCGTAGGCGCGGTTGCGGAACAGCTCGAGGTCGACCAGCGGCCACCGCACCCGGCGCTCGATCGCGACGAATGCGCCGAGCAGGACGAGCCCGGCGCAGAAGGTGCCGATCGTTTGCGCCGCCAGCCAGCCCCACTCTTCGCCGCGGTCGACCGCGAAGGTGACCAGGGCGACCCCCAGGCCCACGGCCGCCAGCCCGGGCAGGTCGATCCGCCGCGGCGCCGTCTCGTCGCGCGACTCCTCGACGTAGCGCATCACCATCGCGATCGCGATCGTCCCGAGCGGAATGTTGATCAGGAAGATCCAGCGCCAGCTGAGCACCTCGGTGAAGAAGCCGCCGAAGAAGGGGCCGATCGCGGTCGAGATCGCCGCGATCCCGAACAGGTTGCCGATCGCCCGTGCCTGCAGCTCGGCCGGGAAGGCGTTGCTGATCACCGCCACCGAGACCGGGAAGATGATCGCCCCGCCGATCCCCTGCAGGACCCGGAAGCCGATGATCAGGCCGGCCGAGTCGGCGAGCCCGCAGATCGCCGAGGAGACGACGAAGATGCCGACCCCGGCGATCAGCACCCGCTTGCGGCCGAGGATGTCGCCGAGCCGGCCGCCGGGGATCATGCTCGAGGCGACCGCCAGCATGTAGCCGCTGACGATCCACTGCAGGTCGGTGACCTCGACGCCGAGGTCTTCGGACATCCGCGGCAGCGCCAGGTTGACCGAGAAGAAGTCGAGCTGAACGAGGAACATCGCCGCCGCCGAGGCGACCAGGATCCCGGTCAGCTTCGACCGGTCGGCTTTGCCCTCGGCATCCACTCGGGCGCGAGCCTACCCTGCCGGTCACTCACTCCCCGGGGGGCGTCGTCCCAGCATCACCGCGCCACCTCAACCCGTGGTTCCTTATTGACGGTATGCGTCCAAAAGGAACCACGCGATGGAAATTCCCTGCTCTTGGGGATTTTAATCAAGAAATTTGGTGTGTATGGGATTAGGTGTTATGCTCGCGCCGATTTCGATCAATCAGGAGTGCTGATCGGAGTCCCATAGCCAGCACCGGTGCCTTAATCGGTTAAAGGGACGGCCCTGTAAGCCGTAGATCCGGGTTCGAGCCCCGGCCGGTGCACTTCCGAAAACGAAGGCAATCGGGACGGGCTATGGGCGAGAACCTCTTCGACAAACTGGACGAGATCGCAGCGCCGCCGGGGGGCGGCAGGGCGAAGTGGGCGGCGCGGGCGCCGTACCGGCCGGAGGCCGAGTTCGACCTGATGCTGATGCCCCGCACCCCGGAGTGGGCCGACGACCCGGAGGCGCTGGCGGCGCTGGACCGGATCGAGGCGGAGCCCTGGGTCGAGGAGGTGAGCCGCGACGCAAAGGGGGTGCGGTTGCGGCTCGCCGACGACTGGATCGAGGCGACCGGCGAGACCTTGGCGACCGAGCCGCCGAGCGACACGGACCTGGTCGCCGGCGAGCGCTACGCCGTCTACTTCTGGGGCGCCAACACGACCAAGGCGCTGCACGTCGGCCACCTCCGCAACCTCGCGGTCGGCAACGCGATCGGCGCCTCGCTGACCCAGGCCGGCGGCCTGGTCGAGCACCGCAGCCTGATCTGCGACGTCGGCCGCAGCATGGGGGAGGCGATGGCCGGCGTCTACGGCCGCGACGACCAGGCGCTGGAGGGCGGCGCCAAGAGCGACCACTTCGTCGGCTCCTGCTACGCCGACTACGTCAAGACCGGCCGCGCCAACGGCGACGGCGACGACGGCGCCGAGGACTCGGTCGCGCGCGAGTCGACGATGTACAAGGACAAGGCCGACGAGCTGATGATGCGGGTCCTGGACGGCGACCAGCCGGCGCTGGAGCTGTGGTCGAAGACGCGGGCCTGGGTGATCGCCGGTCAGCGCAAGACCCTGGCCCGGCTCGGGGTCACCTTCGACAAGGTGATCTTCGAGTCCGACTTCCTGCCCGAGGTCGCCGAGTTCACCAACCTCGGGCTCAGCGAGGGCACCCTGACCCGCCGCTACGGCGACGAGATGGTGATGTATGAGACCGAACGCGAGGAGCTGGAGGAGATGCCGCTGGTCCGCTCCGACGGTCTGCCGACCCAGCACATGCGGGCGCTCGCCTACTGGGCCGCGGCGCCGGAGCTGGAAGGCGTCACCTCGCTGCAGGTCTGCGGCAACGAGTGGGTCTCCCACGTCACCTGCCGCCGCAAGCTGATCGACGAGCTGGGCCTGGTCAACGGCAACGGGTACGGCAGCGCCAAGGGCGGCGGACCGCCCACCCACGACGTCTTCCACGGCATGGTGGCGCGGGAGAACATGTCCGTCAGCTCCAGCAAGAAAGGGGCGCTGCTGGTCGACCAGCTGGTCGAGTGGCTGGAGGGCGAGATCGAGTCCCGTCCCGAGTGCGCCGAGATCGCCGCCGCCCACCCGCACCCGGAGGCGATCCCGGCCCAGCTGGCGCTCGGCTACTTCCTGCTGCAGCCGACGACCAAGCAGGTCGACTTCGACCCCGAGCGGCTGCTGACTCCGGACAAAGAGAGCCTCGGCTGGGACCTGGCCCGCGCCCAGGCCCACCGCGGCGCCGCCGCCGAGCTGCGTGGCGAGCGGCCGGCCGAGGATCCCGACTACCGCTTCGCGGTCGTCCAGTCGGAGCTGCACCGCCGCCACCTGCGCAGCGCCGCGGCCAGCTTCGAACCGGTGCCGCTGGCCCGCTACGTCTCGCACTTCGCCCGCTGGTACCGGGAGGCCGAGCGGGCGCCGCAGGTCGAGCGGGTCGTGCAGCCGGTGCTGGAGCGGGGCGCCGTCGGGCTGGGACTGGAGGGACCCCGATGAGGACGCTGCTGGTCGACAACCACGACTCCTACACCTACAACGTCTTCCACCTGCTGGCCGCCGCCTCGGGCCACGAGCCGGTGGTGGTCAACAACGACGCCGTCTCCTGGCGGGTGCTCTCGCGCGAGGACTTCGACGCGATCGTGCTCTCGCCGGGGCCGGGCCGGCCCGAACGGTGGCACGACTTCGGCGTCTGCCGCGACATCCTCAGCTACAGCGAGGTGCCGGTGCTGGGGATCTGCCTCGGCCACCAGGGGATCGGCAACCTGCTCGAGGGCGGCGTCAACAGCGCCCCGATGGCGATGCACGGACGGCTCAGCCGGATCCGCCACAACGACACCGGCATCTTCGAGGGCATCCCGCAGGACTTCTCGGTGGTCCGCTACCACTCGCTGGCGATCACCCAGCCGATGGGCGGCGAGGGGGTCGAGACCGCCTGGGCCGACGACGGCGTGGTGATGGGGATCGAGCACGAGTCACGGCCGATGTGGGGCGTCCAGTTCCACCCCGAGTCGGTCGCCACCGAGCACGGCCGCGCGATCGCCGAAAACTTCTACGCCCTCGCTGCCCGCCACAACGCGACCAGCGGCGGTGGCACCGAGCAGTCGAGGCAGCCGCCCGCCTTCCGCCCCACCGCGGCGGAGACGGGGCCGCCGTTGCGGGACGAGGGGCGCGGCGAGGCGGGGATGCGGCTCCGGGTCGCGACCCTGGAGGGTGAGGCGCCGACCGAGCAGGTCTACGAACGGCTCTTCGCCGAGGCGGAGACCTCGTTCTGGCTCGACAGCGCCGACGCGCCGACCTGGCTCGCCCAGTGCTCGTTCATGGGGACCAGCGCCGGCCGGGACCGCTGCCTGCTCGAGTACGACGTCGACTCGGGCGAGGTCTCGGTCGACCGCGGCGGGGTGAAGACGGTCGAGCACAAGTCGGTCTTCGACCTGCTCGACCGCGAAGTCGCCCGCTACGCGGTGGAGCCGCCACGCAGCGTCGTCCGCGGCCTGCTCGGCGGCTTCGTCGGCTACCTCGGCTACGAGCTGAAGGCCGATTGCGGCTCGCCCAACGTCCACAGCTCCGACCTGCCCGACGCGATGCTGATGCTGGCCAACCGGGTCGTCGCCGTCGACCACGCCAACGAGGTGACCCACGTGCTGGCGCTCGGCACCGAGGACGACGGGGAGGCCGATCGCTGGTTCGAGGCCGCCGCCGAGCTGGTCCGCAGGGCGATCGCCGAGCCGCCGCCGCAGCGGCCGCTCGACCCGCCCCAGGACCCGGGCGCGACGGTCGAGTTCAGCTGCGGCCGCGGCCGCGAGCGCTACCTCGCCGACATCGCTCGCAGCCAGGCCGAACTGGCCGCCGGCGAGTCCTACGAGATCTGCCTCACCGACCAGATCTCGACCACCGCCAGCCCCGACCCGTTCGCGCTCTACCGCTGGCTGCGGCGCAGCAACCCGGCCCCGTTCGCGGCCTTCCTGCGGTTCGGCGAGCGGGCCGTGGTCAGCTCCTCGCCGGAGCGCTTCCTCTCGGTCGACCGCGAGCGCCGGGTCCAGGCGAGGCCGATCAAGGGCACCGTCTCGCGCAGCGACGACCCGGCCGAGGACGAGGCGCGGCGGGCCGAGCTGGCGGCCGACGAAAAGACCCGGGCCGAGCACCTGATGATCGTCGACCTGCTGCGCAACGATCTCGGCACGGTCTGCGAGGTCGACAGCGTCCGGGTGCCGGAACTGATGGAAGTCGAGCCCTACGCGACCGTGCACCAGGTCGTCTCGACGATCAGCGGCGTGCTGGAGCGGGGGCGGACCGCGGTCGAGTGCGTGCGGCGCTGCTTCCCGGGCGGCTCGATGACCGGCGCCCCGAAGGAGCGGACGATGGAGATCATCGACGACCTCGAGGACGAGGCGCGCGGCGTCTACTCGGGCGCGATCGGGTACTTCGGAGCCGACGGCAGCACCGACCTCAGCATCGTGATCCGGACGATCGTGATGCGTCCGGGCCGGACCACGATCGGGGCAGGCGGCGCGATCGTCATGCAGTCCGACCCGGTCGACGAGTTCGACGAGATCCTGCTCAAGGCGCGGGCGCCGATGGCGGCGATCGCCAAGGTCGTCACCGGCAGCGAGGAGCCCGGCGCCTGGACGATCGACCTGGAGCCGGCGAGGAAGGGGGCGGCGGCATGACCGAGCCGGCGGCAACCGAGGCCGGGACCGCCCGGGCGGGAGGCGAGTGGCACGTCCGCGCGGCGACCGCGGAGGACGTCCCGGCGGCGGCCAGGGCGGTCGGCGAGCTGCTCGAGGAGCTGGGCGGCAAGCGTCCCGCGGCGGCGGAGCTGGAGACCGAGGCGCGGGCCCTGGTCGAGGACCCCGAGCTGGGGGCGCTGCTGGTCGCCGAAGCCGGGGGAGAGGTGGTCGGGGTGCTGGCCGCCAGCTACCTGCGGGCGATGCACGTCCCGGGCAGCTACGCGGTGATCCAGGACCTCTGGGTCCATCCCTCCTGGCGCAGCCGCACGATCGGCGCCGACCTGCTGGCGGCGATCGCGACGCTCGCCCGCGAGCGGGGGATGCCGCGGATCGAGGTCGGGCTGCCGCAGGAGACCTTTGACGCGATCAGGGCCACCGAGGCGTTCTACCTCGGCAACGGCTTCGTCTCACTTGGAATCCGGATGCGACGTCGCCTCTGATGCGGGAGCTGCTGATGATCGAACAGCGCCGGGGGCGCGACGACGCCGCGCTCTGGGTGCGCGAAGGCGAGAAGCGGCTGCCCGGGCAGGACAGCAACCGGCGCCTCACCGAGCTGCGCGACGGTCTGCTGCGCCACCCGCGGGTCCGGGTCGAGCCGGCCGACGCCAGTGCCGAGAGGGTGGAGGAGACGCTGCGCGCCCTGCACGAGACGAGCTATCTGGAAGCGCTTCGGGGGGTACGAAACGGCGAAGCGGTCGTCCTGGCCGACTTCGCCCCGCCGGGCTTGGAGCCCGACATCCCGGTCAACGCCGGGCTGGTGGCCGCCGCTCGGGAGGCGGTGCGGACGGCGATCACGGCGGCGGAGCGGCTGGCAGGGGGTCAGCGCTTCGCCTACGCGGTCTGCCGTCCGCCCGGCCATCACGCCGGCCCAGACTGGCTGGCCGGTTACTGCTACCTGAACTCGGCCGTCGCCGCGGCGCACACGCTGCGTGAGGAGGGGATCTGGCCGGTCGGGATCCTCGACCTCGACCTCCACTACCCGAACGGGACCTCGGCCCTGGTCGAGCACATGCCCGGCGCCACCCTGCACTCGCTGCACGCGGCGCCGGTCACCAACCTGCCGCCGGGGGCCGAGCTGCCGCGGCTCGACCGGGAACGCGCGCACGCCTTCGACGCTGTGCCCGACGAGGATGCCTACCTGGCGACGGTCGCCGCCTCGGTTGCCGACCTCGCCGCCGGCACCGAGGCGCTTGTCGTCTCGCTCGGCTACGACACGGTGGAGGGCGACCCGCACGGCGGCTGGGACTTCTCCCCGGCCGTGTTCGGCGAGATCGGCCGCCTGCTGGCTGCCGCCGACCGTCCCGTCTGCGTCGTCCAGGAGGGCGGCTACGCGCTGGGGACCCTGGCCGAGTGCGCCCACGCCTTCGCCACCGGCCTGCTCGGCGCTCCGACCCCGGCCACGACCCCCACCGGCGCCCCCACCCCCATGCACTTTGTCGCCCAGAGGGCGACAAAAGGCAGCGAGGTCCGCGGAGGCAGGGAGGTGCGCGGGGGCAGCGAGGTCCGCGGCGGGGAGGTGGTCCGGTGAGTGGGTTGGAGCCGTTTCGGCGACGCCTGGACGAGATCGACGACGAGATCGCGCGGCTGCTCGGCGAGCGGTTCCAGATCTGCCGCGAAGTCGCCGTCTACAAGAGCGAGCACGAGATCCCGATGATGCAGCCCAACCGGGTCGAGGAGGTGCGGGCGCGCTACCTGGCCCGCGGCGCCGAGGCGGAGCTGCCGGAGCGGTTCACCGCCGACCTCTTCGACCTCCTGATCGCCGCCACCTGCCGCGCCGAGGACGAGCTGATGGACCGGCTGGCGGCCAGCCGCGACGGGGGTGAGGAACGGTGAGTGCGCTGCCGCCCGGGCCGCGGATGCCGCGCGCCCTGCAGGCGATCGGGTGGACGCAGCGGCCGCTGCCCTTCCTGGAGCGCTGCGAGCGGCGCTACGGGCGAGCCTTCACGCTGCGGATGCTGCACTGGGGCGACTGGGTGATCCTCAGCGACCCCGACGACGTCAAACGGGTCTTCACCGCTGGCGACGCGGTCGGGGTCGACTCGGCCAACCCGCTGCTGGGGCCGCTGCTCGGCCCGACCTCGGTGATGCTGAGCGAGGAACCGGGCCACATGCGCAAGCGCAAACTGATGCTGCCCGCCTTCCACGGCGAGGGCGTGCAGCGCGACGCGGAGATGATGGCCGCGGTCGCCCGCCGCGAGGTCGAGGCCTGGCCGGAGGGGGAGCCGTTCGCGCTCTGGCCGCGGATGCAGTCGATCACCCTCGATGTGGTGATGCGGGCGGTGTTCGGGCCCGAACCGCACCCGCGGCTTGCGCAGCTGCGCCAGCGTCTGGTCGAGCTGACCGAGTGGATGAACGACGACGCCAACCTGGCCCGGCTCGCCGTCTTCGGGCCGCGCTGGGTGGTGCGCAGCAGCGGCTACCGGCAGGCGATGGGCGCGGTCGAGGAGGCGGTGCTGGCCGAGGTCGAGCGCCGTCGCGCCGAACCGCGGCCCGACCAGCCGGACATCGTCTCGATCCTGATCGGGGCGCGCTACGAGGACGGCTCGCCGCTCGGCGCGCGCGAACTGCGCGACGAACTGGTGACGCTGCTCAGCGACGGCCCGACCTCCAGCACCCTGGCCTGGTCCTTCGAGCGGCTGCTGCGCAACCCCGAGGTGCTGGCCCGGGCCCAGGCGGCCGCCGCCTCGGGCGACGACGAGTACCTCGACGCGGTGGTCAAGGAGACGCTGCGGCTGCGGCCGCCGGTCCCCGTCGTCGTCAGGCGCCTGCTGGAGCCGATGCGGCTCGGCGGCTACGACCTGCCGGCCGGGACCACGGTCGCGCCCTGCATCCACCTGATTCACCGCAGCGCCGAGTACTACCCGGAGCCGCGCCGCTTCCGGCCGGAGCGCTTCCTCGATCAGCGGCCGGGCACCTACACCTGGATCCCCTTCGGCGGCGGCGTGCGCCGCTGCCTGGCCGCCAACTTCGCCGAAATGGAGATGAAACGGGTGCTGCGCACGGTGCTGACCGGCGTCGAGCTGCGGCCCGCCGACCGGCGCGCCGAGCGGGTCTCGAAAAGCTCGATCGCCTTCAGCCCCGACAAGCACGGGCTGGTGATCGCCGAGCGGCGCCCGGCCGGCTCGCCGCCGTTCCCGACTCTGGCGGCGGTGTGAGGGGAGTGGCATGACCGAGACCAAGACCAAGGAGGTGGACGTGTCGTCAGAGGTGGATCTGCTTGTCGTCGGCGCCGGGGCCAAGGCCACGGCGGTCGCCGCCAAGGTTGACGCGATGAACCGGCTCGGCCTGGCCGAGATCTCGATGTCCGTGATCGAGCGCAACACGCCGGCGGCCTCGTGGCTGGGGCTGAACGGGATGACCTCGGGCGAGGAGGCGCTGGCGGTGCCGCCGATCAAGGACGTCGGCTTCCCGTACCGCAGCTACCGCCAGTTCGGCGAGCACGGCGACGAGATCGACGCGGCGCTGCTGCCCGTCTCCTGGCCCCGCTACGCGATCGAACGACGTACCTACGCGCCCTGGATCAACTCCGAAGCGCCGCCGGTCCGCCACCGCGACTACGGCCAGTACCTGAGCTGGGTGCTGGAGCGGGCGACCGAGGGGATCGAGCTGTTCGGCGGCGAGGTGACCGGGATCGCGCTCGAGGACGGGCGCTGGGCGGTCGACGTCGCGGACCGCGCTCGCCCCACCGACCCGGAGCGCCACCTCGCCCGCTCGCTGCTGCTGACCGGGCCGGGGACGCACCGGGTCCTCCCGCACGCGCCGGAGGCGGCGCCGCGGATCTTCCACTGCGACAGCCCGCGCTCGGACTTCGAACGGGTGCCGGAGGGCCGCGAGCTGGAGATCGCGATCGTCGGCGGCGGCGAGAGCGCCCTCAGCGCCCTCGTCCTGCTCCGCGCCCGCCGGCCGCAGGCGCGGATCACCGTCTACACCCCGACCCTGCCGCTGAGCCGCGGCGAGAGCTTTCTCGAGAACCGGGTGTTCGCCGACCCCGACGACGTCGAGTGGAGCGAGCTCGACCTGCAGATCCGCCGCGACTTCATCAAGCACTGCGACCGCGGCTGCTTCGACTCGCGAGTGCTCGAGCGCATCTCCGGCGACGAGCAGTCCCGCTTCCTGACCGGGCGGGCGGTGCACGTCGCCGCCGATGGCGACGACGGCATCCTGCTCGAGCTGGAGCGGCCGGGGGGGATGGTCACCGAGCCCTACGACTACCTGGTCAACTGCACCGGGTTCGATCTGCTGGCGCAGCTGCGCGGTCTCTTCCCCGATGAGGTCAGGGCCGAGGTCGAACGGCAGGCAGGCCCGCTCTGGGACACGCCGCCCGGCACCGAAGTGCCGCTCGACCGGGCGCTGGAGCTGCGCGGGATGAGCCCGCGCCTGCACATCCCCGGCCTCGGCGGGCTCAGCCAGGGCCCCGGCTTCGCCAACCTCGGCAGCCTCGGCCTGCTCGCCAACCGGGTCCTGCAGCCGCTGTTTTCGGAACGAAGCGGTACGCGGGGTTCTACGAAAACCGGCAGAATGCAGGACAAGTCTTTACTACTCGACTAGGGGAGGAGCATCGATGCAGGCGCATTCGGGTGGGGCGGGCGGTCGCCCGTACCGGCAGGGAAGGGCGCTCGGGAGGGTGCGAGGCGCGGTTGGAGGGGCGGTCGCCCTGGTGCTGGTGGCGCTGCTGGCGCTCTCCGGCTGCGGCGGCGAGTCCTCCGGCTCCGACGACGTCGAATTCGGCGGCACCGGGTACCCGGGCGTCGACCTCGCCAACACGCGCGAAGCGAAGGGCACGATCGACAGCTCCAACGTGTCCGGCCTGGAAACCGCCTGGACCGCCGCGATCCCGGGCCAGAGCACCTACGGCAGTCACGCCGCGCCGGTGATCATCCTCGGCGGCGTCGTCTACTCGCAGGATCTCGCCTCCAACGTGCAGGCGCTCGACCTGGAGAGCGGCGAGGTGATCTGGACCAAGAGCTACGAATCGCCCAGCCACGGCCCCAACGGGCTCGCCGTCGCGGAAGGCATGGTCTTCGGCGCGACCGCCGAAGCCGGCTTCGCGCTCGACCAGGAAAGCGGCGAAGAGGTCTGGCAGACCCAGCTGGCCGAAAACCCGGGCGAAAGCATCGACATGGCGCCCGGCTACAACGAGGGCCAGGTCTTCATCTCGACCGTCCCGGTCACCGCCTCGGACACCTACCGGCCGGGCAGCGTCGGGGTGCTGTGGGCGCTCGACGCCAAAACCGGCAAGAAGAACTGGAACTTCGACACGGTGCCGAAAGGGCTCTGGGGCAACCCCGAAGTCAACTCCGGCGGCGGCCTCTGGTATCCGCCCTCCTTCGACGGCGAAGGGGCGGTCTACGTCGGCACCGGCAACCCGGGCCCGCTGCCCGGCACCGCAGAGCACCCCTGGGGGTCGAGTCGGCCGGGGAAGAACCTCTACGCCGACTCGCTGGTCAAGCTGGACGAGAAAAGCGGCGAGGTCGAGTGGTTCTACCAGCAGACCCCGCACAACATCTACGACTGGGACTTCCAGAACCCGCCGGTCCTGGTCGAGGCGAAAGGCCGGCAGCTGGCGATCGGGTCCGGCAAGTCCGGGGTTGTCGTGGCGCTCGACCGCAAGACGGGCAAGCCGGTCTGGAAGCGGCCGGTCGGGACCCACAACGGCCACGACAAGGACCCGATCTACGCGATGCGCGGCGAATACTCGAAGATCAAGCCGGGTGAGGTCTTCCCCGGCCAGCTGGGCGGCGTGATCGCGCCGCTGGCAAGCGACGGGAAAACCGTCTTCGTCCCGGTCGTCAACCACTCGATGACGGTGGTTTCGGGCTCCGAAGTGACCGAATCGAGTCCGACCTCGACCGGCGAACTGGTCGCGATCGACGTCGCGGACGGCTCGGTCAAGTGGAAGGTGCAGCTGGAAGCGCCCGCCTACGGGGCGCCCACGGTGGTCAACGACCTCGTCTTCGCGACGATCTCGGGCGGCCAGGTCTTCGCCTTCGACACCGAGAACGGCGGCGAACGGTGGACCGGGAGCCTGCCCGCCGGGACCAACGTCGGCGTGATGATCTCCGGCGACACGGTGGTCGCTCCGGCCGGGTTGCCGCTGGCCGAAGGCCAGACGCCGACGATCGTCGCCTACCGGCTGGCCGGCGAATAGGAGCTGCGAGGACCCCCGGCGCCCGCTACTCGGGCGCCGGGGCCCCCGGCTTGCCGTCGCGGGCGGCGCACATCAGCAGCACCGGGGTCGAGCCGTCGCGCAGCACCCGTTCGGAGACCGAGCCGAGCAGGGCGCGGCGGATGCGGCTGTGCCCGTGCGAGCCGAGGACGATCAGGTCGTGGCTCTCCTCGGTGGCGATCCGCAGGATCGTCTCCGCCGGGTCGCCGCGCTCCATCCGCGTGGTGACGCCGACGTCGTTCGGCAGCGAGTCGGCGGCGCGGCGCAGCAGCGAGGAGTGGAGGTCGACCGGGTCGGGCGGCACCGAGGTTCCCGGCCCGACCGGCGCCGCGCCGGCGCCGCTGACCGTGAGCAGGGTGAGACGCGCGTTCTGGTCGCGGGCCAGCGAGGCGGCGTGGCGCAGCGCCGCCTCGGCGTCGGGCGAGCCGTCGATCGCGACCAGGATGTGCCGATACAGGGACAGGGGCGGAAGGCTAGAGGCTCAACGTGCGCCGACCCCATTCCCCGTCCCGTGGTTCCTTATTGCCGCTATGCGGCAATAAGGAACCACGGGATTGCGCGGCGGGCTGCTCTTATACTCGGCGCGGGATGGAAAACGGCGCTGAACCGCGATCCGAGGCCGCTGTGGACCCGGAGCAGAACGGGCACCTGCCGCTCTCGGCGCGGCTGCTCGGGGCCGGGGTGCGCGGCGCTCGCACGGTGACCCGGGCGACCGGGATCGACCGCGCGGTCGAGGTCGCCGCCGAGGAGGCGATCGTCGCCGCGGTCGAGAGCGAGGCCGTGGAGCGGGCGCTGGCCCGGGTTCTGCGCGGCCCGGTGGTCGAGGAGGCGGTCGAGAACGCGCTGGAGAGCGACGCGGTCAAGCGGGCGCTGCTGGAGGCGATGGACAGCGAGCTGGTCGACGAGGTCTGGCGCCGCCTGCTGGCCAGCGAGGAGGCCCAGCAGCTGGTCGAACGGGTCGCCGAGGCGCCCGAGGTGCGGGCAGCGATCAGCGCCCAGGGCGTCGGCCTGCTGGAGGACATCGGGCGGACGATCGGCAGCCTTGCGCGGCGGCTCGACGACAGCTTCGAGCGGGTCGTGCGGCGGATCTTCTTCCGGCCGCGGCGGGCCGAGCCGACCGACCGGGCGGGCGCGATCAGCCGCGCCCTCGCCTACCTGGTCGACGGCGTCTTCGTCAACCTCGGATTCACCGCCGTGGTCGCGATCGCGACCCTGATCGACAACGCCTTCGGTGGCACCGGGGACGCGCCCTCGAGCTTCACGATCGCGGTCGGCTCGACCGCCTGGTTGGGGCTCGGCGGCCTCTACCTGCTCGTCTTCTGGTCGCTGGCCGGGCAGACGCCGGGGATGCGCTTCGTCGGGATCGCCTTGAGCGAAAGGCCACGCCTGGGGCGCGGGGTCCGGCGCCTGGTCGGCCTCGGCCTCTCGGTGCTTGCCTTCGGGCTCGGGTTCCTCGGGATCGTCTTCGGCGAGCGGCGCCGCGCCTGGGAAGACAAGCTGTCCGACCTCGAAGTGGTCTACGACGAGCGCCGGCCCGATCCGGCGCCGTGGGCGGAGGGGGCCGCTAACCGGCCAGCCGAGCCCGCTCCCGAGCGTGACCCGGAAGCAGTCGCTGGATGAACAGCGTCGCGGTGCCGGAGACGATCAGCAGCGAGACGTTGATCAGCAGCACCGCCAGGGCGCCAAGCGCTTTGTCGAAGCCGCCGGCGCCGATCGCGACGCCGAGGTAGGCGGAGGCGGGGATCGTCGTCACCGAGATCGCGACGCCGACCGCGGCGCTGGCCCGGGTCTCGAAGGAGAGCATCGCGGCGATCCCTGCGGCAAGCGCGACCAGCACGGTCGAGTAGTCGGTGTGGGCCAGGGTTGCGAGGCTCGACTGCTCGACGTCGAAGCCGGCGGGGATGATTCCCAGTCCCTTCAAGGCGCCGCTCAGCAGCGCTGCGACGGTGACCACGAGCGTGAGGCCGACCGCGAGGGTGAGGAAGGCGCGGCCGGCGAGGCCGCGGCGGCGGGCGACGATGCCGACGCAGGTGGCGCAGATCGGCAACAGGTCGGGGCTGACCGCCATCGCCCCGACGATCAGGATCGAGCTGCTGGTGATCACGCCGAGCGCCGCGACCACGGCGGCGACCATGATCAGCGCCAGGTAGCGGGCCAGCGGCCGTGAGTTGGCGCGGGCCTGGCCCATCACCTCGACCCAGGCGAAGCCCTCGACCCCGGGCGCCAGGTGGCGGCGCAGCGGCGCCACCACCTCGGCCCGGGTGAGGACGTAGTCCTCGGGCGAGAGCCCGAGGCCGCCGATCGCGTCGACCAGGCGGTCGGCCGCGGCCGGCTCGACGTCGGCGACGAACACGGTTGCGTTCGCCACCGACGCCTCGTCGGGCTGGCTCACGACGCGCCGCACGCCGTCCATCTCCCGCAGGAGCTGGCCGAACGCCGCGGTGCGGTCGGCGTCGACCGATGAGCGCAGCCTCAGCACCGGAGCATCAGGTCGCCTCGGGCCCCTCCGAGAGCTTGTACATGATGATCACCGCGAGGGCGAAGACCGCCAGCGACCAGAACGGGTAGGCCGGGATCGAGAGCAGCGCGCCGATCGCGTTGAGGGCGGCGATGAAGAGCCCGAACCAGCGCCCGAATTCGCCTCCCGAGAACAGCGAGAAGGCGGCGATCAGCTCCAGCACGCCGATGATCAGGATGATCCAGCCCCAGGTGTTGAGGCCGCTGACGATGAAGGTGACGTTCTCGGTGAAGAACTTCGAGTCACCGATCGCCGCGATTCCGTAGACGATGTTGAGGATGCCGGCTACCAACAGCAGGACACCGGCGAACACCCACCAACCGCTGAGCGTCGATTCAGCGTTCATGAGTAACCCTTTCCTTGCGAGTGACAGACGGGACCCGTAAAACGTAGCCCCCGTCGCCGACGCCTTCCCGCAAGCGGCTCAGACCAGCTTCAGGACCTTGAAGGAGCGGTCGCCTTTGGGCGTCTCGACGGTCACGGTCGTGCCGACTGCGGCGCCCATCAGGGCGCGGCCGATCGGCGACTCGGCGGAGAGCCGTCCCTCGGCCAGGTTGGCCTCGGTCGATCCGACCAGGGTCCAGACGTTCGCCTCGCCTTTGGTCTCGTCGAGGATTTCGGCGCTGCGGCCAAAGGCGAAGCCGTCGGCCTCGCCGTCGACCTCGACCACAACCGCGTTGTGGAGGCGCTGTTGGAGCCGCTTGATCCGGGTCTCCATGTGCGCCTGGTCCTCTTTGGCGGTGTGATACTCGGCGTTCTCCTTGAGGTCGCCCTCGTCGCGGGCCGATTTGATCCGCTTCGCCATCGCCTGCCGAGCCGGGCCTTCGAGCTCGGCCAGTTCCGCTTTCAGCTCCTCGATTCCGGCCGCCGTGATCGGCTCGCCGGGCTGTTCCGGTGCGGGCATCGGCTCAGCCTGCCAGAAACCGGGGTGGGATGTCCCTACACTCCTCGGTGGGATGAGCGTCGAGGCGGTACGTACGCCGGAGGAGCGATTGCAGGGGTTGCCGGACTACCCCTGGGACTCGCGCTACCGCGAGGTCGACGGCCTGCGGCTGGCGCACCTGGACGAGGGGGAGGGGCAGCCGGTCGTCTTCTTCCACGGCGAGCCGACCTGGTCGTTCCTGTGGCGCAAGGTGATCCCGCCGGTCCGCGACGCCGGCTACCGCTGCATCGCCCCCGACTACGCCGGCTTCGGCCGCTCCGACAAGCCCACCGACCTCGGCTGGTACACCTACGACCGCCACGTCGAGCTGATGGCTGCGCTGCTGGAGGAACTCGACCTGCGCGAGGCGACGGTCGTGGTTCACGACTGGGGCGGGCCGATCGGGCTGCGGCTGGCGGTCGAGCACCCGGAGCGGATCTCCCGGATCGTGATCATGGAGACCGGCCCCTTCACCGGCCACCAGAAGATGAGCGACGCCTGGTTCGCCTTCCGCGACTTCGTCCGCGACAACGAGGACGTCCCGGTCGGGTTCCTGGTCCGCGGCGGCTGCAAGGAGGATCCCGGCGACGAGGTGGTCGCCGCCTACGACGCGCCCTACCCGGACCCCGCCGCGAAGGCCGGCGCCCGCGCCTTCCCGCTGATCCTGCCGACCACCCCCGACGCGGTTGGCGCCGCCGAGGGCAAACGGGTCGCCGACGGACTCCGCGAGGACGACCGCCCGGCGCTGGTCCTCTGGGCGGACTCCGACCCGATCCTTCCCTTCAGCGTCGGCGAGCGGGTCTCCAGCGAGCTCAACTTCCCGCCGCCGCGGCCGGTGGCGGGCGCCGCCCACTTCCTGCAGGAGGACGCCGGGGCGGAGATCGGCGCGACGATCGCCGACTGGCTCGGCTGAGCGCGCCCCGGGTTTCTCAGTCCGCGGCGCGTTCGAGCAGCTCGGAGAGCGCGTCGTGGGAGTGCTCGTGGAGCAGCTGCGCGCGGCGCGGCGGCTCGGAGTCCTCGACCCAGGTGACGGTTCCCGGCCAGTAGGGGTTGGGTGGCCGGCCCGGCAGGTGGAAGGCCGAGGCGAAGACCCAGCTGCCGGTGTTGTGGAGCCGCCCGCCCCCGGGCAGCGGCCAGCTCCCTTCCTCGGCCAGAGGCCCGGCCCGGTGCGAGTGGCCGGTGATCACGTCGACCCCGCCCAGCCCGAGCCGCCGCGACATCTCGGTCGCCGCCGCGAGGCCGCCGTGGAAGATCGCCTGGCCCGAGACGTCGGCCTCGAAGCGGGAGCGCAGCAGCCGGTTGACTCCCCAGATCGCCGCCGGGAAGGCGGCCTGGGCGGCGGATGCCGCCAGCCGGCGGCGCCGGCCGCCGTCCGCGGCGCCGGCCAGCGCCTCCCAGGCGGCCTCGGAGGCGCGTGCCTGGTTGCGTTTCCCGGCGCCGCGGCGGACCTGGGCGACGCCGAAGCCGAGCCCGTACAGCGGCCGCACCAGGCGCTCGTACTCGGCCGGGCCGGCTGGGTCGGGAACGGGGCCGGAGATGCGGGCGGCGGCGGCGACCGCGACGCACTCGGCCCGGGGCAGGGTCAGGTGCGCGTCCATGTAGTGGCCGTGGGTGGCGTAGAGGTCGTCGCGCAGCCAGAGGCCGGGGTAGGCGATCTGCAGCGGCGCCGGCCCGAGCCAGGCGTCGATCGTCGCGGTCGGGCCCGGCGTGGGGGGGTGGGTGCGTTCGAGGCCGAGCGGCTCGCCGCGCAGCGAGAGGTCGTCGAGCAGCGGCTCGGCGAAGCGGTGGTCGTGGTTGCCGGGGACCAGCGTCACCGGCCGATCGCCGAGCGCCGCGCCGAGCTCCTCGAAGAAGGGCCTGGCCCGCTCCATCGCCTGCCCCAGCGGCAGCTCGCGCAGCTCGACCGCGTCGCCGAGCAGGACGACCCGGTCGGCGTCGCCGATCTCCTCCAGCAGCACACTCCGCACGCCCGGGTCGCGCAGCACGTCGCCGCCGCTGGTCAGGCCGAGGTGGAGGTCGGAGATAACCGCCGTCCGCATCCGTCACTTGTACCGGACCGGGCCGCCGTGGCGAGTTTGTCCACGGGGGGTGCACAAAAGCGCCACTGGCTGGACAGCCAGTCGGTCGGTAGAATCGGTGGATGCACGAATTTGGCGAGGAGCTGTTGGCGCCGGCCAACGGGATCGAGTTGGCCTACCAGGAGATGGGCGACCCCGACGGGGAGCCGCTGCTGCTGGTGATGGGGCTGGCGACCCAGATGATCGCCTGGGACGAGGGCTTCTGCGCGCTGCTCGCCGAGCGCGGCTTCCGCGTCATCCGCTTCGACAACCGCGACGTCGGCCGCTCGACCTGGCTCGACTCGGCCGGGGTCTCGAGCCGGCTCGAGATGGTCTCCGGGCGCCGCGCGACCGCGCCCTACCTGCTGCGCGACATGGCCCGCGACGCGGTCGGCCTGCTCGACCACCTGGAGATCGACGCCGCTCACCTGGTCGGCGCCTCGATGGGCGGGATGATCGTGCAGACGGCGGCGATCGAGCACTCGCGCCGGGTGCGCTCCCTGGTCTCGATCATGTCGACCACCGGGAGTCGCCGGGTGCCGCCGCCGCGCTGGCGGGCGTTCAGCGCCCTGCTCGGGGCACCGCCCCGGAGCCGCGAGGAGGCGGTCGAGCGCACTGTCCGCACCTTCCGCGCGATCGGCTCGCCCGGCTACCCGTTCGACGAGGACCGGATCCGGGAGATCGCGGCCCGCTCCTGGGAGCGCGGCATCAGCGTCGCCGGCGCCGGCCGCCAACTGCACGCGATCACGGCCTCCGGCAACCGCACCAAGGCGCTGCGCCGCCTCGACCTCCCCGCAACGGTGATCCACGGCGGCAGCGACCCGCTGGTCCGGCCGGCCGGCGGCAGGGCGACCGCCGAGGCGATTCCCAGCGCCCGCCTCAGGTTGGTCGAGGGGATGGGGCACGATCTGCCCCGGCAGCTCTGGCCCGAGTTCGCCGAGGAGATCGCCGCCACCGCGGCGCGCGCCAGCGCGGGCCGGGTCGGCGAGCCGGCCTGAGCGCCCCGGCGCCCAGGCCGTCCTGCGATGCGGCTGAGAGGAGTCGAACCTCCACGAGCTTTCGCCCACACGGACCTGAACCGTGCGCGTCTACCAGTTCCGCCACAGCCGCGCGGAAAGCCAATTTACCTGTTTGCCGCATCTCGGCCCTTCCGCCCCCGGCCCGCACCCCCGTCCGCCATCTCGCTAAAATGCCCGTCCCTCGCCGCTATCGTCTAGGGGACTAGGACGCCGGATTCTCAGTCCGGAAACCGGGGTTCGAATCCCCGTAGCGGTATTCCGAGAAGCCCCGCACAGCGGGGCTTTTTTCGTTCCAGGGCAGGCCATCGACCCGGTTCGTGTCCCGAGATCTGTCCCGAATCCCTCGAAAAGCGGGGGCGTTTGGGCTCGGGATTTGACGAAGGAGGCACGATGCGCCCCAGCCCACCGAAACCCGTCAGCGGCCACGTCTTCAAGGTCGAGCGCAAGCGAGGGCCGCAGTGGTACGCGAAGTACCGGCTGCCGGACGGTCGCCAGGCCCAGAAGCGGATCGGCCCGCACTGGACCGATCGCCGCACCGCGTGCCCCGACGGCTACTTCACGCGGACCACGGCGCAGGCGTGGCTCGACGACACGCTCGCCAAGGCGCGCAGGGGGGAGCTGCCCGGTCAGGTCAAGACCGGGACGACGATGCTCGCCGCCTTCGAGGAGTGGCTCGCCTACAAGCGCGACCGCAAGCTCAAGCTCTCGACCCAGATCGACTACGAGAACATGGTCACCCGCTACAAGCGGGTCTTCGCCGAGAAGTTCGGGAGCGCGCTCCGGCCCGAGGAGGTGACGCCGGAGCTGGTCGAGGAGTTCCGCGACGAGCTGGTCGCGCAGGGGCTCTCCGATCGCACCGTCAACAAGTACCTGACGGTCCTGCACGGCGTCTTCGTCTGGGCGCGGCGCCGCTACAGGCTGACGGCCAATCCCGTCGCCCACGTCGAGCGGCGCCCGAACCCCAAGCGCGGCCACATCGAGGTCTTCTCGCGCGAGGAGATCCTCGCCCTGGTCCGGGTCGCCGACTCAGAGCAGGACGCGACGATCTACCTGACCGCCGCCTTCACCGGCCTTCGCCTCGGCGAGCTGCTCGCCCTGCGCTGGCGCGACGTGGATTTCGGCAACTGCGCGATCCACGTCCGCCAGAGCTTCACCAACGGCCGCGTCGATACGCCCAAGAGCGGCCAGGAGCGCACGGTGCCGATGGCCGACGAGGTCGCCGAAGCGCTGGCGAGGCTCGGGCGGCGCGACGAGCATCGCGGCGAGCACGACCTTGTCTTCTGCGGCGCGGTCGGCGGTCATCTTGCCGGCCACCGCCTCCGCGACCGCTACAAGGCGGCGTTGAGGAAGGCGGGGTTGCGCAACCTGCGCTTCCACGACCTGCGCCACACCTTCGGGTCGCACGCGATCCGCGCCGCCGACTCCCGCGAGGTCATGGAGTGGATGGGCCACCAAGACCTCGCCACGACTCAGCGCTACCTCCAGTTCAAGCCGCGCCGGGACGCGGCGCGGCGGATCTCCGCCGCCTTCATGGATTTCAGCTCCCAGCAAAACGACGGCGGGGTTGTCCCGCTCAATCCGAGAGAAAGGTCGAACCATGTCCGATAGCCAGTTGCTCGATGAGCCGCTCCTCGACTCACATCAGGCGGCACGCCTTCTGCACGTCCCGCGCAGCACCCTCTACGAGCTGGTGCGCTCGCGCGGCTTGCCTCACGTGAAGATCGGTCGGCGCGGGCTCAGGTTCACCCGCCCAGACCTGGCGCGCTGGGTCGAGCAGAACCGCTTCGGTCGCTGAGCGGCGAGCGGAATGCCGTCAGTCGATCAGGGTGACTCGGTATCGCCCGGCGGCATTCCGCGCCAGCGGTCCATCCAGCGTCCAGACCTCGCCGTCGATCCGCTCGGCAAGCGCCAGGTAGGCGGCGTCGTAGGCGGAGTGACGTTGCAGGTCCACGGCGATCTCGACCGCCCGCGCGTTGTCCGGCGCCACGTCATAGGTGACCGGCAGGCCACCGATGATCGCCAACGCCTCGTCGGTCTCCTCGCGTGACAGCTCGCGCCGGCCCCGCTTTCGCGCCAGGCTGCTCGCGACCTCGTATTGAGCGAGGAGCGGGGCGTGAAGCTCGGCGTCGTCTTCCACCCACCGATCGAGCAGCTCGGTGGCCGTAGCCGTGTGGGGGTCGTCGAGAACCAGCGCCAGCATGAAGCTGGCGTCGATGACGATGGCCGTGGCTATGACGTGCGCCGGTCTAGTTCTTCGCGGCCTTCGCGCACCAGCGCCACCGCGTCGGAGGGCTCCGACTGGCGTGCCCTCAGCGCCGCCGCGCGGGCCATCAGCGCGCGGTGCTGCTTAACCCGCTCGGCTCGCTCGGCGGAACCCGGTCCCTCGGCCGCCAGCAGAGCCCGCGCGGCCTGCTCCTCGCTCCAGCGAGGCGCGTGCTCCAGAACCTTTTCCTTGGCGGTCATGGCCGAAATTCTACTGCGCGCTCTACGGCGCCCCGAGGCTCTGGTCGCGACGAACCAGTTTGGCGGTCGAGCGGTTGCGCATCCAGAAGCTGCCGCTCGCCTGCTCGCGCGGCGGCACCCACTCGATCCCTTCCAGCAGCTCCAAGGGGGAGGCTTCCAACGACGCCGCGAGCCTCATCAGCGTGTCGATCCGGGGTAGACGCTCACCGTTCTCCAGCAGCCCGATCGCCGTCCGGTGCAGGGAGGCGCGAGCGGCGAGATGTTCCTGGCTGAGACCGGCGCGCCGCCGCAGCCGGCGAAGGTTCTGTCGGAAGGGCTCGGTGACCTCGAAGGGCGGCGTCATTGCGGCGCCATCCCGGCGAGCTGGCCGAGCAGATCATGGATCGCGCGATGCTCGAAGACGACGCGGCCGTATTCGTTGTCGCGGTCGATCGACTCCGCGAGTCGCGCCAGCGTCGCCAGGATTTCGCTGTCGGGGACGACTCTTCCGCAGTCGAGCCCTTCGAGAAGCGCCGCGTAGGCGGCATCCTCCAGGAGCATCTTGCTTCGCGGTTCGTGGAGCTGGTCCCCGAACCGCTCCAGCTCGTCGTGTAGACCGTCTTGCGTCGCGCTGATGATGCGCCGCAGGAACGCCTCGTTGCCGGCGGGGATCGAGAGGGAGATGGCATCGCCGTCGCCCTTAGTGTTCTCGGTAGCCATGAGGAGCGCACTCTCCTTGTGGTTAGGCGGCCCGCATGCGTTAGCGCGCAGCGGGTCGCCGCTTATGTCTTGGTGCATCTACGGTAGCAGGCGCTGGAGGGGTTTTCCCTCCAGCGAGAGTGCGCTACTCCCCCCTGAGAATTTCGCCGACCCGCGTATGGTGCAAGCCAGCCTCTTCGCCGATAGCCCGCAGCGAAAGTCCGGCCTTGTGCGCTCGCTCGAAGCTCTTGCGCCGCTCCGCGCGAGCCGCGTCGGTTCGACGCTTGAACTCGGCCTGTGCGTGCCGCACCTCTTGCCGTGCGTTCTTCTCGGCGTCCGCCATTGAAGGAGACTAGAAGCTCCTCGGGGGTCGAGGGGTGGTCGCTAATCCTCAGCGCCGGGAGCTTCGATGGTGATGGAGATCGCAGCTGCGATCGCCCCCGTCCGCCGATAGAAGAGCCGCTGAATTTTGGAGTCGTCGGGCGAGTTGAAGCGATCACCCTCGCGACACGCAAGCAACTCGTCGCATACAAATTCCTCAAGACGCCATCCATAGTTGGGCAGCGGCGACAGATCCGCCACGTCGCGAAGCCTCGGGGTTGCGCCGTCTTGGCGGTCAAGCACTGCATGAACCGCTTGCGCCGGCGCGACTCTGACGCCAAGGTCGGGGATCCCCTCTGGCGGCGAGTATCCGGCGAGGGGAATCCGTTGCTCGAAGGGCACGGTCCAAGGGTTGTAGAGCTGGTAGTAGACCCGCAGCCCGACATCCCTTTGGTAGTCCGTGATTGCCCCGACCTGATCCGATTCCCGCCGCAGAGCGCCGTACCGGCTGTCCTCGGTAAACCGGAAATCGGTACTTGGTCCGATCGGGACAGCCAGCACCTCGGGGTCGGCAAGGCGGGCGAAGCCGATTTCGTATTCGACCTGAGTCTCGTGTTGGATTGGGACGCCGTTCGGATAGAGCCTCTTTGACTGGAGTAGCGCGACCTTGTTGATGGCTTCGCCAGGGGCGGGGCGCAGGAACACCAGGAGGCCGATATCTGCAATCTCCCAGTTCCGGAAGTGCCGGAGGCCGCCGAGGTAGTGAGATTCGATTCTCACCAACCATTGAGACGGCAAGCGCTCTGCCGCAGAGAACTGGCTCAGGTGCTCGATCCAGGTCAGGTCTAGGGATCCCTCGGGCAGGTTCGGGTTCCGGTTCAGCTTTTCGGTGATGCGCGCATTGCCTTCGGCAAAGAGCCGCCGAATCCAACTTAGGACATCGCCTGGAATTTCTGCCATCCCGCTGTGCCTCCCGTGTGTTTCCGCCACGAAGCCAGAGTGTCACTGCTTCCTCGGCCCCCCGCCAGCAGCAGCCTACCCCCTCACGCAGTATCAATTTCCAAATTGCCGGGGGCGTTCGCGCGCCTCGTCGGACGTACCCGGCGATGCTCTCGATCGGAAAGCTCGGCGCGGGCCAGGAGCGCTACTACCTCGACAAGGTCGCCGAAGGCGCCGAGGACTACTACTCGGGCCGGGGCGAGGCCGAGGGGCAGTGGAAGGGCGGAGCGGCCCGCGAACTCGGCCTCTCCGGGGCGGTGGAGCCCGATCAGCTCGTCGGCATGCTGACCGGCGCCAACCCCGCCAGCGGCGACCCGCTCGGCCTGCGCGCGGTCGGCGGCCGGGGCGCGGTCCCCGGCTTCGACCTCACTTTCTCGGTCCCCAAGTCCGCCTCCTTGCTCTGGGCGCTCGGCGACCGCGAGACCGGCGCCGCCGTCAACCAGGCCCTCGACCGCTCTCTAGACGCCGCCCTCGCTTACATCGAGCGCGAGGCCTGCCTGACCCGGCGAGGAGGAGGGGCCGAGATGGTCGAGGGCTCGGGCTTCCTCGCCGCCGCCTACCGCCACCGCGCCTCCAGGGCCGGCGATCCCCAGCTCCACGCCCACGTCCTCGTCGCCAACGCCACGCGGGGGCCGGACGGCAAGTGGACCCGCCTGCACCACCCCTCGATCTACCACCACGCGAAGACCGCCGGCTACCTGTTCGAGGCGCAGTTTCGCTGGGAGCTGTCCCAGAGCCTCGGCGTGCGCTGGCAGCCGGTGCGCAACGGCATCGCCGAGATCGAGGGCTTCAAAGACGAGCACCTGCGCGCCTTCTCCACCCGGCGCGCGGAGATACTCGAGGCCACCGCACCCGACGCCTCGCCCGCCTCGCGCCAGGTCGCCGCCCTCGCCACCCGGACCGCCAAGGAGGAGGGCGTCTCCCTGTTCGAGCTGCGCGAGCGCTGGGCGGGCAAAGCCGAGGAGGTCGGACTGAGCGAGCGCTGGTTGGCCGGAACGGTTGGCCGCGAGCTGGCGCCGACCCACCAGCTCGCCGCCGAGCGGATCGCGGATGCCGTCACCGCCCACGCCTCCCACTTCGACCGTCGCGACGTGATCCAGGCGGTCGCCGCCGAGTTCGGGGCGGGCGCCCCGGTCGGCGACGTCGAGGCCGTCGCCGACTCCTTCCTCGCCCGCGAGGACGTGATCTCGGTCGGCCAGCACCCCAGAGGCGAGCGCTTCACCACCCGCCGCGTCTGGGAAATCGAGCGGGGCGCCCTCGCCACCGCCGAGGGGATGGCCTCCCGAGGCGACCGCGCACTCGCCGGCGAGCTGGCAGCCCACCGGGTGATCGCCGCCCGGCCGGGCATGAAGGCCGATCAGCGCGAGATGGTCGGCGCCCTGCTCACCTCGGGCTCCGGGATCGAGGTGGTGATCGGCGAGGCCGGGACCGGCAAGACCTACGCCACCCTCGCCGCCGCCGAGGGCTGGGCGCGAGCGGGCATCCCGGTCACCGCCGCCGCCCCGACCTGGCGCGCCGCCGGGGTGCTGCGCCAGGAGGGCCTTGAGGCCACCAGCGTCGCCCGCCTGCTCTCCCAGCTCGACCACGCCGCTCGGGGCGGCAAGCCCGGCCTGCCACACGGCTCGGTGCTGATCGTGGACGAGGCCGGGATGGTGGACTCAGCGACCCTCGCCCGTCTCCTCCACCACGCCGAGGAGGCGAACGCCAAGCTGGTGCTGGTCGGCGACCCGCGGCAGCTCGGCGAGATCGAGGCCGGCGGGCTGTTCGGGGCGCTGGCGAACCGAAGCGAGCCGATCCGCCTCGACGAGGTGATCCGCCACGACCACGACCTCGATCGGGTGGCGGCGAAGCGGATCAGGGAAGGCGAAGGCAAGGAGGCTCTGGCGCTCTACCGAAACGAGGACCGCCTGACGATCGCCCCGAGCGCCGAGGCCCGCCGCGAGGTCATGGTCGGCGACTGGTGGGACGCCCACAGCCAGGGCCAAGACGCGGTGATGATCGCCAAGTCAAACGCCGAGGTCGGCGAGCTGAACCGGATCGCCCGCGAGGTGATGCGGGCCGAGGGCAGGCTGGGGGAGGCCGAGATCGTGGTCGGCGGCCAGCCCTTCGCGGCCGGCGACCAGGTCATCACCCGCGTCAACGACCACCACGACCACATCTACAACCGCGAGCGCTGGCGGATCACCGAGGTCCGCGCCGAGTCCGGAACGTTGGTCTTGGACGGAATCGACACCGCGAAGCGGGTGAGTGTCGATTCCGTCTACTTGGGGCGTCTGAGGGAGAGGGACGGAGGCCCGTCGATCGAACTGGGCTACGCGGCCACCACCTACCAGGCCCAGGGCAGCACGGTGGATCGCGCCGATGTCGCCGCCGACCCCTCGATGGATCGCCAGGAGCTCTACGTGGCCTCTTCGCGCAGCAGGGGGGAGACCCGGCTATACGCGACCCCGGAGGTCCAGCCCCAGCGCCAGGAGATCGCCCCGACCAAGACCCGCGAGGGCCTTGCCCACATCGCCGAAGCGGCGGAGCGCGACGGCGCCCAGGTGGCCGCGCATGACGCCGAGCTTCGCTCTCGCCTCGAACCGCTATCGACCGCCGAGCTGGTGGAGCGCCACGACGAGTTGCGCGCCGCCGCCCTTCAAGACCCCGGCGCCCGCGCCGAGCGCGCCGAGATCGACGGCCTGCTCGACGGCCGCGAGAGGACCGCCGTCACCGCCGCCAAGCTGGACCCTCCCCACTACATCACCGAGGCGATCGGCGAGCGACCCGCTGACTTCGCCAAGCGGGCTGAGTGGGACAGGGCGGCTGGGGGCATCGAGAGCTACCGGCTGCGCTACGGGGTGACCGACAGGAACTCGGCGTTGGGCGAAACGCCGAAGGGACCTGCGGCGCGGGCGGCGCAGCAGAGGGCGAAGCGGGGGATCGAGCGGGCGCAGCGGCGGCTCGGGGTCCAACAAGCACGAGAGGCGGGGAGGTCGATCGGGCGATAAGAAACTAGAGGCGTCAGGAGAGCCCGAGTACCCCTAGGAGGGCGGCGACGGCAGTTTGAGTGGCTACGCCTGTTCCGACCGCTATGGCTCCGCTTTCGAGTCGATCGACCCATTCGCGCGTTTCATCGCCAGCGATTCCGCCGTCTTTTTGGATCGCAGACAACAAGAGATTGCGCTCCTGTTCGGAGATACCGAAGACATCAGCGGTTTCACGCACCGCCTGGGTGTCGATTGTGGTGCTCTGAGTTTGATTGACCGTGTTTCCCGCCGCCGCGAACGCGGTGTTGTCTCCGTGGAAGGTTTGGTTGAAAATCTGGGTGACCTGCGCCTGCTCAATCGGCGCAGTACCGGGGTCCGCCTCCCCAGCGGCAGGGTCCAACTCTTCAATCTCAAGCGCGAACTGCACGATTCGGTCTCTGATCCCGCTTAGAACGCCCAAGAACAGGGTTGCGGGGACAACCTTGCGTGCTCCGACAAGGTTCATCGTTTCCACGAAGTCCTCTTGGTAAGTGGCGACCACGTCCGCTGGCCAGGGCATTTCGAACTGACGCTCGCCACTTTCGACCAGACCTTCAATGTGTGCCACGCCTTCGCGAATCTCGACTCGAAACAGACCGTCTCTTAGGTCCTCGGGAATTACTGATTCCGGCAGGTTCATATTGCGGGCACCGCTGCCGAAGGGGCCGCTGAAATTTCCGAGGACATGCGCGGTGATCTTTGGCCGATAGGGGGGGAGCGGCGCGTCAGGCGGATATCCATTCAGCTCAAGCTGGGCCCAGTCCTGGAGGGGATCATGTTGAAGCCGGGCGGCAAGCACGAGGCATTGCCGAAGAAGGACAGACACCGGCGTGTCAGTGCTAATGGCCCCGTCCTGAATGTCCCGAAGGAGGCTCACTGCGATCGCTACCTCAGTTGCATTTGGTAAACCGAGGGGACGGCAGCGAGGTGTCGGTCGTCAAGCAGCACGGAAACGCTCTTGCATCTCGCTGGCCTGATTCGCTCGCTCTTGAGCACGTGCCTCCTTCTCGGCTCGTTGGCGCGCCGCATCTTCCTCTGCGGGCACAGCCGATCTACTGGCTTGCTTTGCGAAGTGGTCGAGTTGCGCCTTCAGGTCTTTCTCTGCGCCGGGCTTGACTTCTTCAACCACGATCTCCGTTATCCCCATGCTGCTGCCGGCTCCGGCGAGAGAGACATTGCCCCACGGCCGTTCGCGGTGGGCTTGGCCCTGGTTGTGGATTCGGGCTAGGTCGTCAAATGACTTCTGCCACCGGAGGCCTAGATCGCCGCTTACCTCTACGGTGAGAGTGTTCTCCTGTGGACGGGTCGTGACCGCTATCTCAGCGGCACTCCAGTCGATGAATCCTTCCCCGCGCTTCATGCTGCCTCCTGCCATCGTTGTTAGCCGCTCAACGGTAGAGAGCGTCCCGGACGCGTCGGGCGCATCTGGGGTGCTGCGGTGTCCCGCAACGTGTCCCCGCACCCACCGAATGTCCCCGCCCGCCGCTAGAATCGGTCGAAATCCACGCACGGATCGGCCAGAACCGGCCTGTCGGGGACATTTCTCAGTCCGGAAACCGGGGTTCGAATCCCCGTAGCGGTACTGCTCCAGCGATCAGGGTCCCAGGGCGGTGATCGGGACGATCTGTACGCCGTCCTCTCGCTGATAACCGTATCCGCCGGCGACGATCACCCCGAGGGCCGAGGGCTGGCCACTGCGCTGGGTATCGATTTCGCCGGCGAACTTGAGCAAGTTGGCAGCGCCTTCCTCGATCGGATCTTCGCCGCCGAGCTTGACCTCGAATGCTCCCCATTTTCCGTCTGACTCGACGATCGCGTCGACCTCTAGGCCCTTGTTGTCCAAGAACTGCCTGACCTCACCTCGCCCTCCCTGGGTGTAGATCCGCAGATCGCGGACGACCAGCGACTCGAAGAGGAAACCGAAGAGATTCAGGTCGCGTAGCAGCGCCGGTGGGTCGGCTCTCAGGGCGGAGACGGCAAGCGATGGATCGACGAAGTGCCGCTTGGATGATTTGCGAAGGATCGAGCGCGAGCGAAGGTGCGGCTCCCACGGTGGCTGGTTCTCGATCACGAAAAGACGCTCCAGTGCCGAGAGGTACGCGCCGACGGTGTGCTGCTTCAGGGGGTCATCGCCGCCGTCGGCCGTGTCGGCCGCCAGGGTGGTCATCGCAACGTGGGTTGCGACATTACGCGCGAGGCTGCGCAGGAGACGGCGCACGCGCGCCGGGTCGCGGTGGATGCCATCGACCCGGTTGATGTCGGTGCGGCAGACGTCATCGAGGTAGTCCGCGACGCTTTCCATCGCGTTCTCGACCGGCAGGGCCTGCAGTGCAGGCCAACCACCGCGCGCAGTTGCCTCGGCGAGGTCCCCCAGCGTGACGTCACTAGAGCTCGATTGCGCGCTGCCGCCCTCGAGCAGCTCGCGAAGCGATATCGAGCCATCGCTCAGGCCGGACTCGAATAGGGACATCGGTCGCATCCGCAGACGACTGATGCGGCCGGCGCCGGAATGGCGGGTCATATCGTCGGCCGGAACCGCGGAGCCGGCGAGGATGAACTGACCGGGTGCCTTGCGCTCGTCGACCGCGCGGCGCACATGGTTCCAAACTCTCGGCTCCACCTGCCACTCGTCGATCAGTCGTGGCGTGTCGCCGGTGAGAACGAGGCTGGGGTCGACCGCGATGGCAGCACGAGCGGCTTCGTCGATGTCCAAAAGGACCTCGCTCGATGCCTTCTGTCGCGCCGTCTCGGTCTTTCCACAGGCTCTCGGGCCTTCGATCAGCACGGCACCAGCGGCGCTGAGCTTTTGATTCAGCTCGCCGTCGACGACGCGCGCGCTGTAGGTCCAGTCAGGCATTGGCACGATTATAAGGCATACAACGGCATAATCAAAAGACCTACAACGGCACGATCAGAAGGTCGCTGGGGGCGCGAATATCAAGAGATCGGACCAATGGAGTGCCGTCGCGCAAGCGCTATCGGCTCGCCCTCGACCCGCGCTACGTGGTTCGCCTTGTGTCCCCCAGGGGGTACTGCTCGTTGCGGTAGTCGAACTCTCGCCGAGCACTTTCGACCGATGGCCAGCTACCGGTCAGCGTTGGTCCACAGGGCAGAAACCGGCAGCGCCCAGAGACTGGGCCCGAAGGGCAACGTTTCGGAGCCCGTGTGCATGATGGCGCCCACCTTGAACTGGGTCCCAACCCTGTCTTGAAGGTGGCGCAGGGCACTGAAGTCGCTGGAGCGTGCGGTGGCCCCCAGCTTGACCTCGATACCGCATATCGATCCGTCTCCGCTCTCGATCAGGATGTCGACCTCGCGCCCCCCGGCCGTTCGGAGATGGTGGATGCGGACGCTGGTTTCGGCCCACGCCGCCTGCTTGACCAGCTCCATCGCCACGAAGTTCTCGAACAGCGCGCCGGCGAGCGCCGTCTCGTCTTCTTCGAACCGAGCCTGCTCGTAGTCGAGCAGGTGGCAGGCCAAGCCCGTGTCGGGCAGCCAGACCTTTGGTGCCTTGATCAGGCGCTGACCGATGTTCCGGCTCCACGCTCTGGCGCGGATCAGAAGGAAAAGCTGCTCGAGCAGCGCCAGGTATCGCTGCACCGTGGGGCGACTCATGCCGGCGTCGCGAGCGACGCCGGTGGGCGAGAGCAACCCCGAGACGCGGCTTGCGGCCAGGCGAAGGAGCGTGGGGAGCTCATCGAGCTGCTGGGCGTTTCGGGTGAGATCCCGCACGTCGCGCTCCAGGGTCATCGCGACGTACTCCTCAAACCAGCGTCCTCGCCTACGTGGCTCTTGGCGCGCGAGGGCCTCCGGATAGCCACCTGCGGTGAGCGCCTCGGCAATCGCAGGACGCCCGATCGGCGCATTCGTGACTTGCGCCACGCGACCGGCGAAGAGGTCGTCGATGAACGTCTCTCGTCGGCCAAGGAGCTCGCCCTGCGAGAGCGGCCAGAGGGGCACCCGCTCGGCGCGGCCCACCAGGGACTCGGAGATGCGGAGGGTCGCCCAGACGTTGGCCGAGCCGGTGAGCATGAGCATTCCCGCCGGGCGCTCTCCGCCAGCACGGGCGCGGTCGACCCGAGCCTTGATCGCCGGCAGCAGGGCCGGCGCCTTCTGGAACTCGTCTATGCAGAGCGGAAGCATCGCCCCCTCAATGAATCCGGTCGGATCCTCGTTGGCCGCTTCTCGGGGGCCGTCGTCATCCAGGGTTACGTAGCGCGCGCCGCGCTCCTCGGCAACGGCGGATGCGAGCGTGCTCTTGCCCGCCTGGCGCGGACCGACGACGATGACCACGGGGGTATCGTCGAGGGCAGCATCCAATCCGGCCTTGATATGTCTTTCGTAGAGTCGGGGCATCTGATAATCGGTCAGAATATACCTGACAATCGCTCAGAAACTGCCTGATGAGCGCTCAGCCCTCTACCGTGCCAACGAAACGGGATCAGCGGCGATCCGCGCGGCGCGGTTCGTCTTCTGTTCCGTAAGCGGTACTACGAGAAGCCCCGCGCAGCGGGGCTCTTTTCGTTCCAGAGCAGGCAATCGACCCGGTTCGTGTCCCGAAATATGTCCCGAAATTGTTCCCGAGAAGCGGGGGCGCGATCTGCTCCGCGTGGGGATCGGGCCGGAAAGGGCTAGTGCCGAATCTGGGTGGAGGATGTAAAGGCGTTGCTGAGACGAATTATTTGCCAAAGATCAATACCAACCCCTTTTTTTGGCTTGAAATAGGGATCTTTGGACTCGGAGTTATGAGCTGGGAATTATGCCTAAACTGCTAGGAAAGTTGTAGGGAGGGCCGACGACCACCACCTCTCCACCGGAGAAACGTCAAGGCCGCGCTGTCGGAGCGCTCGGTGGTACGCGCGAAGTATCCTCTCCTTTCGACCGGGGCTGTCCATCTGGGGGGAGAGATGCAGGCGAGGCGATGGGAGTACTACGTCGAGACGTTCAATCTGACCGAACGGTGGAGTTCCCGGCGTCAGGCAGAGGAGACTCAGAAGTTCATCGGCCGCCTCAACGCGATCGGCGCGGAGGGATGGGAGTTGGTGACCCAGGCCGAGATCACCCTGAAAGGCGGAATAACCGGCGCGGTCAAGGGCGAGTTGACGACCTGTTTCTTTAAGCGCCCTGTCGCCTGAACACCTTCCGCGGCGTCCTCTGGCTTGTGGTCGGGTAGGTTCGCGCGGTTGATTGTCGAAGCGCCGCTTTTCGGAGTCACGCTGCTCTGTGTACTGGCCCTGTTGCCGGGGGCGGTCGTCACCCTGCTGAAGCGGCGCTGGCTGCTGTTCGGGGTGGGCTGGATCAGCTTCGGCTGCGGGTGGTTGATCGGGGCCGCCCTGCTGGCGCCACCCGATTCGCCCTGGGCGCGGTGGTTTTACGGCGAGAGGCGGATGAGGCGCGCCCGCGACCCGGAGCGGTACCGGGCGTCGCCAGGTCGGATCGCCGCCGGGCTCGGCGCGGTTGTGCTGGCGGTCCTGGCGCTGGGGACCTTCGGGGCGCGGCCGGCCCCGGTCCTCCGGGTCAGCGGCGCTGCCCTGCAGCGCTCGGTGGCCGACTCCCCCCTCGAAAACCCCGCTGCCCTGGGTCCCTGTCGGCGGCTTGCGCCCGGCGAGTGGCGGTGCCTCCGCGTCCCCCCGCACGGCAGCGCCGGGGTCGCCTACCGGGTTTCGGTCGACGCCACCGGTTGCTGGCGGGCGCGCCGGGACCAGCCCCGGGTTGACGGTCGCGGCAACGAGACCACGGGTTGCGTGACCCTGCTTGACGTCCTCTAGCCGAGCGACCAGGTTGACGATTGGGTGGGCCGCCGTCAGCGCGATCCCGATACGGGTCCGCCTCGGCGAAAAGGGACCGCTGCCCTACACTCGCCGCTCTTGGACGGTCAGAGCCCTTCGCATCCGCCTTTCGAGCAGGCCTACCTTCCAGGGGGGCCGCTGACGATCGGGTTCGAGAGCGCCAAGTTGAGCTACTCGAGCCTCGAGGTCGACCTCTACAACAGCGGGATCAACCAGATCCTCTCGGTTGCCGCGGCGCGGGGGCATCGGGTCCTGCACTTCTCGATGGCCGACATCAGCGAGGCCGGGGCGGGATATGTCGCCGAGGCGAAGACCCTCGAGCTCGATCCGGGCTGGGATCGCGCCGAGCCGATCGGGGCACACCGTCACCTCAGGGCGACCGGTCGGGCCACCGTGCCGCTCAGCGAGGTGCAGCTGTTCGTGGTCAGGGGCGATGACATTCGCACCGAGCAGACCGAGAACCTCGAGGCCCTGCGCTGGGCCGCCGGTCACGCGAAGATGCTCGAGAGCGTCGAGGCGACCCTCTCGACCACCGACAAATACGCGCCGATCGAACGCGCCCCGCAGCTCCCCCACCCGATCACCTTCACCGTCGGGACCCTCGAGGAGGCGCTTGGGGCGATCGGGAACCTGCCGCGCGAGGAGCCGTACTTCGTGCTCAAGGACCGCTACGGGTTCGGCTGTGGCGAGCAGGTGCACCGGCTCACGTTCGACGATTCCAGCCTGCGGGAGAAGCTCGACGGCTTCCTCGGCGAGTACGGCCAGGTCCTGATCCAGGAGTTCCGCGCCGAGGTGCTCGACGGCGATCTCGTCGTCTCCTTCTTCGACGACGAGTTGATCGGCGCCTTGCGAAGACTCCCCGACACGGGCGAGTGGAAGACGAACGCCGGCTTCGGGGCCGAACAGGTGGGGGTCACGCTGACCGCGGAGCAGGAGGCGATCGCCCGCGCGATGAAGCGCAGCTTCCCCGAGTGCCGCCTCGCCTCGATCGACCTGCTCGAATCGGGGCGGATCCTCGAGATCAACGCCTTCCCCGGCGGCGATGGGCTGCTGCAGAACTACGAGATCGTGCTGGGCGAGATCGTCATGGACCGGCTCGAAGAGGAGCTGCTGGGAACGGGGGTGGGAGAGGTGGCGCCGACGGCGCTCACCTGGGAGGCGCAGAAGCTCCCCGGCTTCCCGACTGGGACGCGCTGGACGGAGATCGAAGAGCTCTACCTCGGCCACCAGGGCGAGCGCGAGGTCTACGACGTGCTCAGCGGGGACCGCTACAAGCTCGACATTCAGGAGCTGATCGAGTTCGATGCCCGCAGCCCCGAGTACATCGTCTCGATCCCCCACGCCGGCGTGCTCATCCCGGAGGAGTTCCGCGACCGTTTCAGGCTCGGCGAAGACGCGATCGTCGAGGTCGACCTCTACAGCGACCTCTGCTACGAGATGGCCGACGGGATGCACGTCACCTCGGCGCTGGCGCCGTTCTTCGTCGACATGAACCGAACCCGGGAGGGATCCGAGGAGGGGGAACTGCCGCGCCACCTGACGAACCCGGCGCACGAGTACTACACCGTCGAGGACAGGCTGATGCTGCGCAAGCCCTACACCGAGCAGGAGGAGGAGCGGGTGCTGGGCTACTACGACCTCTACCACGGCCTGCTCGACCGTCTCATCGACCGCATGCTCCGCGAGCGCGGCTACGCGCTCCTCTTCGACTGTCACTCGATGACCTCGACCGGGCTCGGCCGGGTCGAGGACGAGGGTGAGTCCCGCCCGGACTTCGTCGCCGGGACGTTGAACGGCAGCTCCGCCCACGAAGAGATCATCGAGTCCTTCATGGAGAAGCTGCGTCGCGAGACGGGGGGGCGCAACCTCGGGCTGACGATCTCCCGGGACGTCCCCTACTCAGGCGGCTTCATCACCCGCAGTCACCACGACCCCGACAGCCACGTGCACGTCCTGCAGCTCGAGGTTGCGATGGATGCCTACATGTATGAGGCGGTGGCGGCGCCGCCGAAGCGCTACGCGATCAAAGCTCCTCGCCTGCGGATCGTCCGCAACGCAGTGCAGGAGTCCTTCCGCGCCGCAGCCGAAGCCGCGGAGCGGATCTACCACTGAGGCTCGCCGGGCGTGGCTACCGACCGGCCAGCCGCTGCCCTCGCAGGGCGGCGGCCAGCGCCCAGGCCGAGACGGCGGCCCAGACGCTCTCCAGGAGCAGGAAGCCCCACTGCGCCTCGATCGCGGCCAGCACGGCGAGGGCGGCGGAGCCGACCAGGTTGAGGGTCAGGTAGAGGCGCGAGTGCGGGTCGATGCGGTCAAGCTGGACGCCGGCGAAGGCGACGAGGATCAGCAGCGCACCGGCGATCTGGGCGATCTGGTCGATGTCCATCGGCGGCGAAGAAGTCTCGCACCGTCGGCCTCAGCCGGGAGGGTGGCTGAGCTCGAACTCGGCTGCGCTTGCCTCGACCGCGCTCCAGTCGCGGTCGGGCTCGGTTGAGTTCAGGCACGCGGCCAGGGTTGCCACCGCGGCGGAGTCGAGCAGTTCGTCGGCGGTGGGCACGCGACGATCATCGACGATCGCGCGGCGGCGGGCCGTTAGGCCAGCGTCGCGTTCGGCGACGCGCCGGGCGCCCCGCCTCCGCGTCCCGGGTCGTCGTCATCGTCGACGCACTGGCTCAGTCCCAGCCGGGTCGCCGCCTTGTCGGCTTCCCGCTCGAGCCGGTCGGACCGACGTCCGAGCTCCTTGCCCAGCTTCACCGCCCCGAGCTCGTAGGCGCGGATCGAGGCGACCTGGATTTCGGCGCCGCGGGTGCCGAGGCGGAGGATCCGGTGGTAGCGGACCTGGAGCCCGACCGGTGGGGCGATGCCGTAGAGCTCGCGGTAGAGCGCACGAGTGAGGCGGATCGCGGGTGGCATCACGGCCTCCGCCCAGTCCTGCACGGCGCGGACGAGCTCCTCCGGGGTGCCGGCCGCGGCGGTCGCCTCCTCCAGCTTTCGCAGCGCTCCCGTGTACTTCGCCTCGAGGGCTTCGCTGCGGGCCTCGAACCGTGAGCAGGTGGCGCCGACACGCTTGCGGAAGACATCCGCTGGGAGCCGGTCTCCGGGATCGACGCCTCGCGGGACGAAGATGCGGCCGTCGACGAGGTTCCGTTCGGCCCGGACGACGGGCGCCGCGTCGAACACGTGGCGCGAACGGGGCAGCTTGATCCGGTGGCCGGCGCCGAAATCGAAGAGCTCGATCCGCATGTCGGTCGTCACCGGTGGGACCCCGTCGGGCGCAATCGTGACCACATTGCGTAGGCGGCGCGCGATCCCGTCGCCGTCGATCCAGACCTCGACCCGGACCGCGCCCTGCGCCTGCTTCGCGAGCTGCCGGTACTGCCGTGCCGCCGCTGACTCTCCCTCGGCGCGCAGGTAGCGGGCGACGGCGGAAGGCTGGATCGCGCTCCTGTAGTGGGTGACGGCGACGCCGCGGACCCTGGCAGTGCCCAGCCTTCGGGGCTCGGCGCCGATCGCTCGCAGCATCTCCAGCTGGTCCCCGATGCCGGCGCCGGATCCGACCGAGCTCGGGTCGCCGCGTCCGAGCCAGGCCTGGACGGCGAGCCAGCGCTTGCCGCGCGGCAGCGAGGCGTCGAATTCGGAGGACCGGATGTAGACGGTCTGCCGATCGCTGACCGCTTCGACGTGCATCGACTCCAGTGGCGAGACCTTGGCCGAGAGACGGACGCGGCTGCGGCCGGTGCGGGCGTCGAAGGCTCCGCCCCCCGCGGCCGCCACCGGCCGCTCCAGGCCGCCGCCGCTGTAGAGGACCTCGACGCTGAGCCGGGCCCCGGTCACCTCCCGCGTCCGCTCGGCGGCGGCGGCGATCGGGTTGAGGTCTTCGCTGTCGTCGTGGAGGGCGGCGTTGAGCAGGACCAGGACCAGCAGCGCCGCGAGTACCCCGACCGCCTGGAGGGGGCGGCGCGGCGGGGAGGAGGCGGAGCGGCGCGGCGGGCTGCCGGTCGCGGCGGGCGCTGGCGCGATCGGCCAGCGCTGCTCCATGCCCGGAGGTGGGACGGATGTCATCGGCTGGCCTCCAACACGGAGGTTTTCGACCGTTTTGCATCGAGCCTTGAGCGGTCGGGCCGGTTTGGACCGATAGCGGAAGCTCGCGTGGCCCGACCGCGCGAAGTAGGCTCGATCCCGTGGGTTTTCTGCAGCCAAGCCCGCCGCCGTTCGAGGTGGGGGAGTGGGAGAAGCTGCCGCACCTGGAGCGGATCCGGCCGCTTGCCGCCGACTGGGCGGTGAACGGGTTCGGGACGCCGGTCGCCGTCTACCTGCTCTACGTCCTCAAGGTCCTCGTCTACGCGGTCGGCGGGCTGCTCGCGATCGCGGCGACGACCCCCGGGCTGGGCGGCCTCGGCGAGCTCGGCAGCTGGTGGACGGAGCCGATCGTCTTCCAGAAGGCGGTGGTCTGGACGATGCTCTGGGAGGTGCTCGGGCTCGGCGCCGGCTCGCTGCCGCTCACCCTGCGCTTCTCGCCGATGATCGGCGGCGTCCTCTACTGGCTGCGGCCGGGCACGACCCGGCTGCCACCCTGGCCCGACCGCGTGCCGCTGACCCGCGGCACGCGGCGGACGCTCCTCGACGTCGCCCTCTACGCGGGCCTGCTCGCCGCGCTGGTCTTCCTGCTCGTCTCCAACGGGATCGGATGGACGACCGACCCGGAAATCGGCAACGGCCTTCTCGAAGTCGTCTTTGCCCCTCCTCCGGTTCGCCTGGACCCGGTTGCGGTCGGTGCCGCACTGGGCCTGCTGGTCGTCCTCGGCCTGCGTGACAAGGTGCCCTTCCTCGCCGCCCGGGCCGAGATCTACGGCACCCTGATGATCGTCTTCCTCTTCCCGCTGAGCAGCGTGATCGTCGCCGCCCAGCTCGTCTTCGTCGCGATCTGGTGGGGCGCCGCCTCATCGAAGCTGAACCGTCACTTCCCCTTCGTGGTGACCACGATGATCAGCAACACGCCGTGGAACCGGTCCCGCGCCTTCAAGCGGCGGCTCTACCGCGACCACCCGGACGACCTCCTGCCCTCGCGTGAGGGCGCCCTCGGCGCCCACATGGGGACCGCGATCGAGTTCACCCTGCCGGCGATCCTGCTGGTCACCAGCGGCGGCTGGCTCGGCACGGTCGCGGTCGCCGGGATGGTGATCTTCCACCTCCACATCCTCTCCACCTTCCCGCTGGCGGTGCCGCTGGAGTGGAACGTGTTCATGATCTTCGGCGTCCTCTTCCTCTTCGGCCAGTACGGCGACCTGCCGCTCTCCGCCGCCTTCGACGAGCCGCTGCTGGTGGCGATCCTCGCGGTGCTCTGCGTCGGCATCCCGGTGCTCGGCAACTTCCGTCCCGATCTCGCCTCCTTCCTGCCCTCGATGCGTTACTACGCCGGCAACTGGGCGACCAGCCAGTGGCTGTTCCGCAAGCAGGGCGAGGCGGAGAAGCGCCTTGACGAGAAGGTCGTCAAGTCGGCCCCGATCGTCACCGAGCAGCTGGCCAAGTTCTACGACCCGGAGCTGATCGGTGTCCTCGTCTACAAAGGGCTCGCCTTCCGCTCGATGCACTCCCACGGCCGCGCCCTCAACGGCCTCTCGGCCCGCGCCGTCGAGGACATCGAGGCCTACGACGTGCGCGAGGGCGAGCTGGTCGCCGGGGTCGTGCTCGGGTACAACTTCGGCGATGGTCACTTCCACGACCAGCGCCTGCTGGCCGCGGTGCAGGAGCGCTGCGGCTACGGGCCGGGGGAGCTGCGGGTGGTGACGCTCGAGTCCCAGCCCGCTCACATGCAGCGGCAGCGCTACCGGATCTGGGACGCCGCCGAGGGCCTGGTCGAGGAGGGCTGGGTCGACGTCGCCGAGATGGTCCGGCGCCAGCCCTGGCAACCGGCGCCGCCCTCCGCATGAGCGAGGCGGTCGTGGTCGGCGCCGGCCCCAACGGGCTGGCCTGCGCGGCACACCTGGCGGCGAGCGGGGTGCCGGTGACCGTGATCGAGGCGGCGGCCGAGATCGGCGGCGGCGCCCGCAGCGCCGAGCTGACCGTGCCCGGCCTCCTGCACGACGTCTGCAGCGCCTCGCACCCGATGGCGGTGGCTGCGCCGGCCATGACCGGGCTCGACCTTGGCCGCCACGGGCTCGAGTGGCGCTGGTCCGAGGTCGAGCTGGCGCACCCGCTGGACGGTGGCGGCGGGGCGGCAATGGAGCGCTCGGTCGAGGCGACCGCCGCCGGCCTCGGCCGCGACGGCCGCGCCTGGCAGCGGCTGTTCGGGGCGCCGGCGCGGGGCTTCGAGGCGCTGGTCGAGGACATCATGCGGCCGGTCCTACACGTCCCGCGCCACCCGTTGCGGCTGGCCTGGTTCGGGCTCCCGACCCTGCCGCCGGCGACCTGGGTGGCGCGCCGCTTCGCGACCGCCGAGGCGCGAGCGCTCTACGGCGGCGTCGCCGCCCACTCCTTCGCCCCGCAGGGCAAGCCGCTGGGCGCCGCCGCCGTGGCGATGGCGATGGTCGCCGCCGGGCACAGCGTCGGCTGGCCGGTCGCCCGCGGCGGCTCCGGGGCGATCGCCGCGGCGCTGGCCGCGGTGGTGCGCGAACACGGCGGCACGATCGAGACCGGGCGCCGGGTGCGCTCGCTGGCCGAGCTGCCGGCCGCCGACGCGGTGGTGCTCGACCTCGCTCCGGGCGCGGTCGCGGAGCTTGCGGGGGAGCGGCTGCCGGCCCGGGTGGCGCGCGCCTATCGCCGCTACCGTCACGGCCCCGGCGCCTTCAAGGTCGACCTCGCGGTCGAGGGCGGGGTGCCGTGGCAGTTCGAGCCGGCGCGCCGCGCCGCCACCGTCCACGCCGCCGGCTCCCATGAGGAGCTGGTCGCCGCCGAGCGCGACGTCAACCGCGGCCGGATGCCGGAGCGGCCCTTCGTCCTGGTCGGCCAGCAGTACCTCGCCGACCCGGAGCGCTCGGCCGGCGACCTGCACCCGGTCTGGTCCTACGCCCACGTCCCCAGCGGCTACCACGGTGACGCGACCGAGGCGGTGATCGGCCAGATCGAGCGCTTCGCCCCCGGCCTGCGGGACCGGATCGTCGCCACCGCCACCCGCTCCCCGGCAGAGCTGGAGGCCGAGAACCCCAACTACGTCGGCGGCGACATCATCGCCGGCGCCAACACTCCCTGGCAGACCCTGATCCGGCCACGCCTGGCGCTCGACCCCTACGCGACCGGCATCCCCGGCGTCTACATCTGCTCGGCCGCGACCCCGCCCGGCGGCGGCATCCACGGAATGGGCGGCTACAACGCCGCCCAGAGCGTGCTCCGCCAGCTCTGACCCGCAGGCCCGTCGATGCTGTGTGGGGGGCGGGCTGGCGCGCCTCCTACACTTGTTGGATGGGTACCGAGCAGACCTACACGCTGTACCGGCGTGGGATCGAGCTGCTCGAAGACGGCGATTTCGAGCATGCGACGGAGCCGCTTGCCGAGGCGGCGCGCCGCGCCCCCGAGAAGTCCTCGGTGCGCGAGGCGTTGGGCCGCGCCTACTACCGGGCCGGCCGGTTCGCCCAGGCGGCGGCCGAGTTCGAGGCGGTGGTCGAGTCCCACCACGTCGACGACCATGCCCACTTCTGCCTCGGCCGGGCGCTCACCAAGACCGGCGAGAAGGAGCGGGCGCGGCACCACCTGGCGCTGGCCGCCAACCTGCGTCCCGACCGCAGCGACTACCGCTTCTACCGGCAGTTGCTGGAAGCCTCGACCTGAGGCAGTTGGCTCGGCCTACAGGCCGCGGACCAGGCGGCCGACCGTTTCCTCGGAGAAGTAGGGGCCGTAGGTCTTGCTCTTGTCGCGCAGGTGGAGGTAGCTGTTGACGCCGTTGATCTCGGAGCCGTCGCCGACCAGCCAGCCGCCGCCGCTGGCCCCGGGCGCCCAGCGGCACCGGATGCCGAGGGTCGGCGGCCCCGGCAGCGGGTAGGTGAGCCGGTCGTCGCCGGCAAACGAGGAGGCGCAGCCCTGCATCCGGGTCGAGCGGCCGGGATAGCCGAAGGTCTGGAACCGCTGCCGGCGGGTTTTGCCGAGCACGATCCTGGCCCCGCCGCCGACCGCGTCGGCGACCTCGACCCCTTCCTTGTTGGGGCGGACGAGGAAGGCGCCGAGGTCGAAGTCGACGTTGCCGTGCCGGACCCACTGGCGCGGCGCGTAGACGTGGTTGCCGCGGGCGACGAAGGCGCCGAACGGAGCGGTCCTGCCGGTGTAGGCGGGGACGAAGAGGATGTTCCGGAACCAGGTGCTGCGCCCGCGGCGCCCTTCGGGGCCGCTGTTGACGCAGTGGCCGGCGGTGAGGACGAGCTGCCGGGTGGGGCTGTCGATCGCGGTCGCCGAGCAGAAGCCGGTGAGTTTGCCCTGGCGGATGAAGACCCGCCCGTTGACCGCGTAGGGCAGCTCGCGCGGGGTCTCGACCGGGTGGAAGTTGGTGGCCGCGCCCGGCGCCGGCTGGCGCCCGACCCGCAGCCGCGACCTGCCGCGGCGGTCGAGGACGAGGTCGAGCGGGCGGGCGTTGCGCATCCGCTCCGGGGTCCAGAAGCGCAGCGCCTCGGCGGTCGCCGAGGCGCTGCTGGCCGAGGCGCCACCGGGCGCCCGCGCTCGCTCCGCGGCGGCAAGCGGCGCGGTCAGGGCAAGCGCCGCGAGCGCCATCCCGAGGGCGGCGATCAGCGGGCGGATACGTCGCGGAAGTGCCTGCATCGGCGAGTCAGGATAGAGGGGCCACGCGGCGCCCCTGGACGCTTGTCGGTGGCCCGGCCGCCTACCGGACCGGCCTGCCGTTCGGCTTCACGACCAGCCACAGCCCGCCGAACTCGCGCACGTCCTGGCAGAGGATCCGGCCCGGGGCGTCGTCGACGTAGTAGTAGAGCGGCCGGCCGCGGTAGGTCACCTGGCGCTTGCCGTTGCGCCGCTTCACGGTGCCGAGCAGCCGCGCCCTGATCCCCTTGCCGGCCCGCGGCTTGCCCTTGGTCAGAAACGGCGGCCAGGCGCGGGCGCAGTTGCCGTAGCAGCGGCTCCTGCGGCGCCGGTCCTTGGTGAAGAGGTAGAGCGCCTCGCCGCGGCCGTTGGCGACCACCCGGCCGAACTGCGAGTCGACCACGGTCAGCTTGACGCCCCGCTGGCGCTTCGAGGCCGATGCCTCGCCCTCCGAATCGGGCGCGGCGGCGCCACCGCCGAGCAGACCGACCGCGGCGATCGCGATCACGGACAGCATCCCCATCTCGTTCCTCCTCGTCTCTGGTCCAGGCACCCACCAGGGTTCCGGACCGAGATTACGAGAAGGTGACGGCCGGCCCGCCCCGGCGCTCAGCCGAGCAGCGGGAAGACGCAGCGATAGTGGGTGGGGACGGTGGAGAGGGCGTAGTCGATCTCGCCCGCCGGAGACACCGTGGTGACCGCGTACGCGCCTTCTCCGGAGACCGCCGCAATGTCGCCACTCCACTCGCCTCCTTCCGCCAGCGAGACCCCGGGCTCGAGCGCGAAGGCAGCCAGCGCCAGCGCCTCCGGCAGCTCGCCGCCCCGGTCGGCGCAGGCCCGCGCCGCCGCGTCGGCGGCGACCGCCGTCGGCTGGTGGGAGGCCTGCCAGCAGGCGCCGGCGAAGTGACGCGTGCCCGCCCCGCACCCGGCCGCGTAGCCGTTGACCCGCTGCGCGTCGGCGGCGCTGACCGCGTGCACCGCCGTGCCGGCGCTGGCGGCCGAGTCGGCGCTGGCGGCGTGGGCGGCGCTTGGGACCCGGCCCAGGGTCGAGGCGTCGACCTGGGCGCCGGTCACCGAGCCGCGGGCGAGGCGGCTGCCCGGGATCGTCCCCGGCCGCAGCCGGTTGCCCGGCACCGAGCGCACGATCAGTCGGTTGCCGGGCAGCGACTTGACCTTGATCGAGTGCCCGTTGATCCGCTTCGCGGCGTAGACGGTGCCGCCGAGCGCGACGAACAGCGCCAGGCAGGCGATTGCCACCGCCACCCGGCCGCCGAGTCCTCCCCTCATCGAGATCCCCCTTCTCCCGCCCCGGCCGGTATCAGTTGTAAACGGCCGGGTTCTTTTCAGTGCCACCAGGTTAGCTGAGCGCTCGAGTGGCGCGGTGGCGCCGCGGCCGTCGGCGGGCCGGGTAGACTCGCCGCTGTAAATACGGTCGGTGGTGAAGGGAAGTCCGGTGCGAATCCGGCGCGGTCCCGCCACTGTGACCGGGTCAAGGAGGTCGCGGGCGCCAAGCGCGTCAGCCACTGGGGACGACACAGACTCCCCGGGAAGGTGCGACCTACCACCCCGGAAGCCAGGAGACCTGCCTCCGACCAGCCAATACAACCCTCGAGGAAAGGGTGGCGTAAATGCCAAGATTCACCCCATTCCGGCTGGCGGCAGCGTGTGCGCTGGTCGCGGTCCTGTCCCTGTCGATCGTCTCCACCGCCGCGGCGAAGGGCCTCTCGGCCGATCTGCGCGTGGTCGGGAAGAAGGGCAGGGTCCTGACCGAAAAGCGGGTCGGCGCTCGCACCACCGCGGTCAAGACGAGCCCACGGGCGCGCTGCTTCGGCCCTGAAAACGGCGGCAGCGGCAAGCCGGTCTCGATCCGCGGCAACACCGCGATGGGCCTGCTCGCCAGGGCCTCGAAGTCGACCCCGCGGCTGCGGCCGCTGCTGATCAGCGACGCCTTCGACTTCGGTCTGGCGCTCTGCGGGATCGGCGGCAACGTCGCCAGGGCCGGGACCGAAGAGTCCTGGTACCTGAAGATCAACCACAGGGCGCAGTCGGTCGGTGGCGACCAGGCGCGGGTGCGGCGCGGCGACGAAGTCGTCTGGGCGCTGGTGACGTCGTTCGAATACCCGGACGAGCTCTGGCTGAAGGCGCCGCGGCGCGCCAGGGCGGGCAAGGCGTTCACGGTGCGGGTCTTCGCCTACGACGGGAGCGGCAAGCGCCGGCCGGTCAAGGGGGCGAAGGTGACCGGGGCGAAGTCCCGGACCCGAGCCGACGGCCGCACCAAGGTGAGGCTGCCCGGCCCGAGGCGGCTGATCGCCCGCAAGGGCCAGGAAATCCCCTCCGCGAAGGTCGCGGTCTGCGTCGGGGGCCGCTGCCCCAAGTGACCCGGAGCCGCTGCACGGCGGTCGCGATCGCGCTGCTCACGGCGGCGCTCGCGGCTGCCGGCTGCGGCCTCGGACCGGGGGAGGAGGTCGGCTCGGTCGAGCTGACCGTGACCCGGGACTTCGGTGCCGAGCCGTTGCTGGAGCGCTCGCTGCAGGCGCGCGAGTCCGACACCGTGATGCGGGCGCTGGAAGCCGAGGCCGAGATCGAGACCCGGTACGGCGGCGGCTACGTGAGCGCGATCGAGGGAGTGGCCGAAGGCAGCGTGGGCGGCAGTCCCCACGACTGGTTCTTCTTCGTCGACGGGGTCGAGTCCCCGGTCGGCGCCGCCGAGCGGCCGCTGCGCGGCGGCGAGCGGATCTGGTGGGACCACCGCGACTGGTCGGCGACGAACCGGGTCCCGGCCGTGGTCGGCTCCTGGCCGGCGCCGTTCAGCGACGGCTACGAGGGGCGGCGCCACCCGGTCGCGATCGAGTGCGAGGGCGGGGGGGCGGCCTGCGGCGCGGTGCGCCGGGCGCTGGAGGACGAGGGCGTGGCGGTGGCCGGCGCCGCGTCGAAGGGCGCAATCCGGGTGCTGGTCGGGCCCTGGGCGCGTCTGCGCGACGACCCCACCGCGGCGCAGCTCGAGGACGGGCCGGAGGTGAGCGGCGTCTACGCGGAGTTCATCAGGTTGGGGGCGGAGTACTCGCTGCTCGGGCTCGGCCTCGACGGCATGGTCGGCCGTCGGTTCGGCCCGACGGTGGGCCTGGTCGCGGCGACGCGGCGGCTCGAAGCGCCGCCGGTCTGGGTCGTCACCGGGGTCACCGCGGCGGGGGTCGAGGCGGCGGCGGGATTGCTTGACGAGGCGACGCTGCGCGACCATTACGCGCTGGCAACCGAGGACGGGTTGGAGGAGCCGTTGCCGCTGCGATGAGATCGCCGTTCGCCTATACGCCGCGGCCGGGGCCGCTGCAGGCGGCCTCGCCCGGCGCCGCCGTCGCCTACCTCGGGGCGCTGGTCGCGGTCGCCTTCATCTACTCGAACCCACTGGTGCTGGCGGCGGCCGGAGCTGCGGCGGCGCTGGCCGGGGTGCTGGCCGGGGCTCGCACCGCGGTCCGAGCGGCGCTGCGGATGGGCCTGGCGCTGGCGCTGCTGATCGTCGTCGTCAACGCCCTGGTGGTCGGCCGCGGCGCGACGGTGCTGGCCCGGCTCGGGGACTGGCCGCTGCTCGGCGAGGTGACGGTGACCGCGGAGGCGCTTGTCGCCGGCCTCTCGATCGGGTTGCGGGCGGCGGTGGCGATGGTCGCCTTCGCCGTCTACTCGGCCTGCGTCGACCCCGACCGGGTGCTGCGGGCGCTGCGCCCCGTGGCCGGCCGCTCGGCCCTGACCGCGACCCTGGTCTCTCGGCTCGTCCCGGTCGCGGCGGCCGACGCCGCCCGGCTGCGCGACGCCGCCCGTCTGCGCGGCCCCGGCGCCGCCCCGGTCGGCCGCGCCCCGCTCGCCCGCCGCCTCCTAGCCGGCTCGCTCGACCGCGCCGTGGACGTAGCCGCCACGCTCGAGCTGCGGGGATACAGCCTGCCGGCTCCGTCCCCATCCTCCGGTCGCCAGCGCCGCACGGTTGGCAGGGGGGCCAGGCCGCGGTCGCGGCATGACCGGCCGTTCTATCTCGCCGGGGCGTTGGTGCTGGCGGCGGCCGTGGCCGGGAAGCTGGCCGGGGCGGATGGGTTCGAGGCCTACCCGGCGATCGAGATCGCGGCCGGGCCGGCGACGCTCGGCCTCTGTGCGCTGCTGCTGGCGAGCGGGCTGACGCCGCTGCGCCGACGTCCGCGCCGCGTCGCGACGGCGACGAGGGCGGAGCCGGCCCGTGTCTGAGCTGGCGACCCGCCGCGAGGCCGTCCCGGCATTGGCGGTGGAGGGCCTGAGCTACTCCTACCCGGGCGCAGAGGCGCCGACCCTCGCCGATGTCTCGCTTGAGATCGCGCCGGGCGAATTCGTCCTGCTCGCCGGCCGCTCGGCCTCCGGCAAGTCGACCCTGCTGCGGGCGGCCTGCGGGCTGGTGCCGCACTTCCACGGTGGCCGGATCGAGGGCGAGGTGCGGGTGGCCGGGACCGACGCGGTCGCCGCCGGGCCGGGCCGGCTGGCCTCCGCGGTCGGCTACGTCGCCCAGGAACCGGAGACCCAGGTCGTCTCGACCACTGTCGCCGCCGAGATCGAGCTGCCCCTGGAGATGCGCGGCGACCCGCCGGCGGACCGCGCCCGGGCGGTCGAGGAGGTCTCGCTGGCGCTGGCGATCCCGCACCTGCTCGACCGCACCGTCGACACCCTCTCGGGCGGCGAGCTGCAGCGCGTCGCGCTGGCCGCGGCGCTGGCGACCCGTCCCGGCCTGGTCCTGCTCGACGAGCCGACCTCGCAGCTCGACCCGGTCGCCGGCGACGAGCTGATCTGGTTGCTGCGGCGCCTCAACGAGGAGTGGGGGGTGGCGGTGCTGCTGGCCGAACACCGGCTGGAGCGCTGCCTGGCTGCGGCCGACCGCGTGGTGGCGATGGCGGCCGGGCGAGTGGGCTTCGACGGCGCGCCGGATCAGTTCCTGGCCTGGGCCCAGGGCGCCGACCCTGCTCTGGAGACCCCGGCCGCCCGCCTCTTCTCGCTGGCCGGGATCGAGCCGCTGCCGACCGGCGTTCGCGCGGCGCGGAGGCGGCTGGCCTCGGTCGCCGCCGGTCCAGCCACCGCTGTCCCCCACCCGGGGAAGGGTGTGGGGGCGGATTCTCTCCCCCCTGGCGATGGGGATTCCACGCTCGTTGCACGCGATCTCTGGGTCGAGCTGGTCCGTGACGAGCGCCCGCACGACGTCCTGCGCGGAATCGACCTGCGGGTCGGGCGCGGCGAGCTGGTTGCCCTGATGGGCCGCAACGGCGCCGGCAAGAGCACCCTGCTGCGCACCGTCGCCGGCCTCCACGACCCGGTCCGCGGCCGCATCGCGCTTCCCGGCGGAGGCGTCGCGCTCCTCACCCAGAATCCGGGCGACTACCTGGTCCGGGAGCGGGTCGGGGACGAGCTGCCCGGCGAGGCCGGGACGGCGGCGCTGCGGCTGGTCGGGCTCGAGCACGCCGCCGACGCCGACCCGCGCGACCTCTCCGGCGGCGAGCGGCAGCGACTGGCGCTGGCGATCGCCCTGGCGGGCAGGCTCGAAGGTGCCGACCCACCCGGCCTGGTCGCACTCGACGAGCCGACCCGCGGCATGGACCGGGCGCGCAAGGACGACCTCGCCGACCTGGTGCGGGGGTTGGCGGAGCGCGGCACTGCGGTCCTCGTCGCCACCCACGACGTCGAGTTCGCGGCGCTGTTCGCCCGTCGCGTCGTGCTGCTGGGTGACGGCGTCACGATCGCCGACGGCCCGGCCGCCGAGGTCCTCTCCGGCGGCTGGTACTTCGCCACTGAGGTCGCCCGCATCCTCGACCTGCCCGGCGTGATCACCGCGGAGCAGGGCGCCGCGGCGCTGGCCGCCGGCGTGCAAGGCGCTTTCTTCAACCAGAGGTTCAACAAAGCGCCTCGCGAGGAGCGCCAGTGAGCTGGCAGCTCGCCAGCTTCCTGATCCTCGGCGGCGTCCTGCTCGGCGGCTTCGCCTGGTACGAGCGCTCGCGGCCACCCGCACAGGTTGTCGCTCTGGTCGCGGCGCTGGCGGCGCTGGCGATCGCCGGCCGGATCGCCTTCGCGGCCTTCCCCAACGTCAAGCCGACCACCGACATCGTCGTCTTCGCCGGCTACGCGCTCGGCGGCGCGCCGGGGTTCGCGGTCGGCGCCCTCGCCGCCCTGGTCTCCAACTTCTGGTTCGGCCAGGGACCGTGGACCCCGTGGCAGATGGCGGGGTGGGGGATGTGCGGGCTGCTCGGCGCGGCGCTGGCGCTGGGGACCCGCAACGCCGGGCGGCTGACGCTTGCCGCGACCTGCGGCCTGGCTGGCCTTCTCTACGGCGCTCTGCTGAACTTCTCCCTGATGGCGACTTACGGTGGGGACCTATCGTGGGAGCGGTTCTGGGTGCTGGAGGCGCGCGCGATCCCCTTCGACGCCGCCCACGTCGCCGGGAACGTCGGCTTCGCCCTGCTGGCCGGGCCGGCCCTGGTGCGGATGCTGAGCCGCTTCCGACGTCGCTTCGAGTGGGGGAGGGGCCGGCTCCAGGTCCCGGCGGTGGCCGCGGCGATGCTCCTGCTCGCGGTTCTCGTCCCGGCCGGGGCCGAGGCCTCGCGGGTCAGCCGCGGCGCCGAGTGGCTCGCTGCCCAGCAGAACGCCGACGGCGGCTTCGGCGCCTCGACCGACAGCGACTCGGGGCCGGAAATCACCGCCTGGGCGATGCTCGGCCTCGCCGCCGCCGGCCGCAACCCGCTCGACGTCAAGCGGCTCGGCCGCAGCCCGGTCGCCTACCTGCGCGGCCAGCTCGACGAGCTGCGCCGGCCCGGCGATCTCGCCCGCACGATCCTCGCCCTCGACGCCGCCGGCGTCGACCCCCGCAAGTTCGGCGGCGCGAACCTGGTCAAGCGGCTGCTGGCGAAGCGGCGCGACGACGGCTCCTACCTCGGCTGGCCGAACTCGACCGCGTTTTCGGCGATCGCGCTGCGGACCGCCGGGGTCAGCGGCGGGCTGCCGAAGACGCTCGCCTGGCTGCGCAATGCCCAGAACGAGGATGGGGGCTGGGGCGACACCCCGGCGAGCGCCAGCACCGCCGACGGCACCGGCGCGGTGCTGCAGGCGCTCTCCCCCGACTCGAAGGCGGCGAAGCGCGGCGTCGGCTACCTGACCGGGGCGCAGCGCAAGGGAGGTGGCTTCTCGCTGGCCGGCAACGGTCCGGTCAACGCCCAGTCGACCGCCTGGGCGGTGCAAGGGATCATCGCCGCAGGCCGCAAGCCGTCCCAGTTTCGGCGTGGCGGAGTCAGCGCCCCCGAGTACCTGGCCAACCTCCAGCAGAAGGACGGCCACTACCGCTACTCGGGCGCCAGCGACCAGACCCCGGTCTGGGTGACCGCCCAGGTCCTGGTGGCCGCGTCGGGCAGCAGCTACCCGGTATCGACGCCAGCGCGCCAGAAGCAGGGCCAGACCCAAGTCCCGATCGGGATCGGGACCGACTCGGACGCAGCGACCACGAACCCAGCCCCATCTCAGACCTCCCCCACGGACGCTGCGGCGCCATCGTCAGAACCCACCCCTGTCTCGCCAGCCGAGCCCTCAGGCGGGGGTGGCGGCACCCCTCCTGAACGTTTTGCGGGTCCCGGGCAGCCCACCCCCGAGGCGCCAGCCACTCCGTCCCCACCCGGGATCGGAGAGAAGGAGGGGTCCACCACCCCCGCCCCGGAAACCTCCGTCTCGAGCGGAGAGCCCAGCGACGCGACGAGCGGCACCGACAGCAGCATCCTCGGCTCGATCCTGGTCGGCCTGGCGGCCGGCGGCCTCCTCGTCGGCGCCGGATTCGGCGCCCGCCGCGGCTGGATGCGCTGGCGCTACGGCCTCTGAGGGCCTATACCCTCGATGGGATGGACGTCGAGACGGCGATACGCACCCGGCGCACCCACAAGGCCTTCGGCCCGGAGCCGCTGCCACGCGAGCAGCTGGACGAGCTGCTCGGTCTCGCCAACTGGGCGCCCAACCACAACCTCACGGTGCCCTGGCGGTTCCGCGTCGTCGGCCCCCGCGCTCTGGCGCGGCTGAAGCAGGCGGCGGGACCCGAGGCCGCCGCCAAGCTCGACCGCTGCCCGACCCTGGTTGTCGTCTCCTGCGCGCTCGGCGGCGACCCGGTCGGCGACGAGGAGGACCTGCACGCGACCGCCGTCGCCGCCTACATCGTGCTGCTCGCCGCGCACGCCCGCGGCCTCGCCGGCTACTGGCGCACGCCCGCCGTGCTGCGCTCCGAGCCGGGCCGCGAGGCGGTTGGCCTGCCCGCCGCCGAGCGCGCCGTCGGCCTCCTCCACCTCGGCCACCCGCGCCAGCAGCGGCCCGTCCCGGACCGCCCCGGCGCCGACCGGGTCGTCCTCCACCTCGACTGATGCTCTCGCGCGCCCGGGCACTCGAGGAGATCGCCGGCCAGCGCTTCGAGGTGGTGGTGATCGGCGGCGGCGTCACCGGTGCCGGGGTCGCCCTCGACGCGGCCTCGCGCGGCTACTCGGTGGCGCTGCTGGAGCGCGGCGACTACGCGGTCGGGACCTCGAGCCGCTCCTCGAAGATGGTCCACGGCGGCCTCCGCTACCTGCAGAACTTCGACCTCGGCCTGGTCCGCGAGGCGCTCCTGGAGCGCCAGCTGATGGTCCAGCTGGCGCCGCACCTGGTCTACCCGACCCCGTTCCTGGTCCCCGCCCTGGGCGAGGAGCGCCGCGACCGCAAGGTCGGGATCGGGCTCAACATGTACGACGTGATGGCGACCACCCGGGTCGGCCGCAGCCGCCGCGAGCTGCGCTCCGCCAAGCCCGACGACGAGGACTCCTACTGGTCGCCCGACCGCCACCGGACGATCGACCGCGACGAGGTGCTGGAGCTGGTCCCGGCGCTGGCCTCGCGCGACCCCAAGGACGCCTACCTCTTCTACGACTGCCAGACCGACGACGTCCGCCTCGTCCTCACCGTGCTCGGCGAGGCCGAGCGGTTCGGCGCCGTCACGTTGAACGGGGCTGAGGTGACCGAGGTCCTGTTCGACAACGGCCGCGCCGCCGGGGTCGCTTTCGTCGAGGAGGACTCGGGCGAGCGGGCCGAGCTCCACGCCGACCATGTGGTCAACGCGACCGGCGTCTGGGCCGACCGGATCCGGCCCGAGGAGGTGGTCGAGGAGGAGGACGTGCCGCGGATCACGCCCAGCCGCGGCACCCACCTGCTGCTCGACCGGGCTGACCTGCCGATGGGCGAGGCAGCCTGCGTGGTGCCGGCGGGGGAGGGCCGGGCGATCTTCTCGCTGCCCTGGTACGGGCGCACCCTGGTCGGCACCACCGACAACGACTTCGACGGCGACATCACACACCCGCGCCCGGCCGGGGACGATGTCGAGTACCTGCTGGACGCGGTCAACGCCTTCTTCGGCACCTCGCTGGGGACCTCGGACCTGGTCGGGGCTTACGCCGGGGTGCGGCCGCTGATCTCGACCGGCGACCCGCGCAAGTCGGTCGACATCTCGCGCAAGGCGGAGCTGTATGAGACCTCGTCGGGGATGCTGACGATCACCGGCGGCAAGCTGACGACCTGGCGGCGGATGGCAAAGCAGACGGTCGACCGCCTGGTCGAGCGCGAGGGCCGCGAGGCGCCCTGTCACACGGCCGAGATCCCGCTCGGGATGGAGGCGCGGCCCGAGGACCTGGAGGCGCCGCCCGGGGTCGGCGAGGAGGCGTTGGCGCAGCTCGCCTTCCGCTACGGCCACGCCGCCCGCAAGGTGCTCGATCTGGTCCGCGAGGACCCGGCGCTGGGGGAGCCGATCGCGCCCGGCCGCCCCGACCTGCTGGCCGAGGCGACGATCGCCGCCCGCCACGAGCAGGCACGCAGCGTCGCCGACGTGCTGCTGCGGCGGACCAGGCTGGGGATCCTGGCCGCTCCGGCGCTGCGCGACGCGGCCGCCGTGCGCCCGGTGGCCGAGCGGCTCGGGGCCGAGCTGGGCTGGTCGCGGCGCCGTGTGAAGCGCGAGGCGGAGGCCTGGCCAGCCGTTGCCGCCGCCGAAGGAGTGGACCCGGCGGCGTCGGCCGGGCCGGTGGACTAACCTGCCGCCTCGATGAACAAGGCCGAGCTGGAATCCAAGCATCTGTCCGACCTGCACGCGCTTGCCGCCGAGGCCGGCATCAAGCGGTTCCGGATGCTGAGCCGCGGTGAGCTGATCGAGAAGCTCAGCGACGGCGATGGTGGCGGCTCGGGCCGCACCGAGCGGTCCGGCCAGCGCCCACAGCGCGACCGCCCGCAGCGGCGGCGCCGCGAGCGCGGTGGGCAGCGCGAGGAGAAGCCTTCCAAGCCCGAGCAGGCGCGCCAGCCGGAGCCCAAGCCCAGGCAGGAGCAGGCGCCCCGGCAAGAGCAGCAAGAGCCCCGCCAGCAGCGGGAGCCGGCCGCCGAGCCGGCCCGGCCACGCCGCCGTCGCAGGCGCCGCCGCTTCGGCCGCCGCAAGGAGGAGGCGGTGACCCTGCAGGGGCTGCTGCTGCCGCCGGAGCCCGGCCGTCAGGCGGTCCTCTGCGCCGAGAGTCGCGAGGCCTGCACGGCGCTGTTGCGCGAAGTCGCATCCGACCTCGCCGCCGACTCGAAGGGCCCGGACCCGATCGCCCTGCTGATCGACCCCAGCCCCGAGGAGCTGGCCGACTGGAGGCGCGAGGCCCCGCAGGCGGAGATCGTCGCCGCCGGCCAGCCCCGTCACGCCACCGACGCGCTCGCCCAGGCCACCGCCCGGGCCGGCAATGGCGAGGACGTGATCCTCCTGGTCGACTCGCTGACCCGCCTCGCCGCCGCCCACGGCGACGCCGACGCGGCCAAGGACTTCTTCGACGCCGGCCGCACCACCAAGGGCAACGGAACCCTCACCGTAGTAGCAGCCGTAGAGCGCACCACCTGAGCTCGCCGCGCCGGCGCATCTCCGCGTCCTTGGCCTGCTTGGCCCGGCAAGCTCAGGCAGCGCGCCTGCCTCCGTCAGCGGGACCCGGTGAGGGGTGGAGCGTCTTGTACTTTTTCGACAGTCCGCAGCTCGGACGGCCGGCGCTGCATGACCGAAAAAGTTAAGCGGAACCCCTCACCGGGTCCCGCTCTCCACCGCCAAGTCAACGCCGGTAGGCGATGCGGCGCCAGCTCGGCTCCTTGGAGAGCTCGATCAACTCATTGCTGCGGTCCGGCTGCACGTACCCGAAGGTCTGGGTGCGCTCGTCGAAGACGATGTCCAGCTCACCCTCCTTGACCCGCTGGTCGAGCCAGGCGCCGCGGAAGACAAGGCGGCGGATCCAGTGCACGAGGCTGCGGTTGGAGGGGCCGACCAGGTCCTCCCAGTTCTCGTTGATGTGTTCTCCGAGCGAGGAGCTGGGCTCGGCGATCTCGCCGCTGACCGCGAGGTCGAGCAGGTCGTCGAGCTCCTCGCGGCTGAGGCCCTGGTCGACGAAGGCAAGCTTGACGGCGGCCTGCTCGACCCGCTGCGCGAAGTCCTCCTCGTTGAAGGCGAAGCGGAGCTCGCCGTACTCGAGCACGTAGTCCGAGCCGGACTCGTAGTTCCCTCTGCGGGTCGTTTTCCTATCCATGAGTTGAAGCCAAGCCCGCCCGCGCAAGCCCTTGCGCGAGCCGCAGTGATCTTGCCGATCATCCCATCTCCATGCCGGCTCGGGGGGACCTCTGAACGTGCGGTTGCACCGGACCGCGCTCCCGACCGACTAGCCTCGCTGCAACCCCACCGATGATCGACCTCCACTGCCACATCCTGCCGGGCGTCGACGACGGCGCCGGCGACCTCGACGACAGCATCGCGATGGCCCGGGTCGCCGCCGCCGACGGAATCGAGGCGGTCTGCGCGACGCCCCACATCCGCCACGACCACGACGTGCGGATCGCCGAGCTCGCCGGCCGGGTCGAGTCGCTGAACGCGCGGCTCGGGGAGGAGGGGGTCGCGGTCGAGATCCTGACCGGGGGCGAGGTCGCGGAGACCGCGGTCGAGTCGCTGAGCGCGGGGGAGCTGTCCCGGGTGGCGCTTGGCGACGGTGGCTGGATCCTGCTCGAGCCGGCGCCCGGCCCGCTCGGCGATCAGCTGCTCCGCCGTGTCGCCGGGCTCGCCGACCGCGGCCACCGAGCCCTGATCGCCCACCCCGAGCGCCACCTCTCCGTCGACCTGTTCGAGCGGCTTGCGGCGCTGGTGCGGGAGGGGGCGCTGGTCCAGGCGACCGCCGACTTCTTCCTCCGCGAGGAGATGGCCGCCGGGATGGCGGCGATCGCCGAGGCCGGCCTGGTCCACGTGATCGCCAGCGACGCCCACAGCTCGCTGGGCGGCAGGCCGCTGCGGCTCGGCCCCGCGGCGGAGCGGCTGGGCGCAATCGACGCTGTCGCGCCGCACCTCGAGTGGATGCTCACCACCGCCCCCCGCGCGATCGTCACCGCCGCCCCCCTCAACCCCCCCTTCAGCCCGTCGCTCTGAGCGCTGCACGCATTTTGGCCCCCCTGGGGGCCAAAAGGTATGCAGCGGTGGGCCGCGTTAGAGCTCGTTGAGCTCGACCTGGGGGAGGAGGTCGTCGACGACGCCGCGAGCGCCGCTGCCGAGGCCGTGGCGGAGGAAGTTGGCGGCGCCGGCCGCAGCGGCTGTGCGCACCGCCTCCTCCCACTCGACGCCCGCGGCGAGCGCCGCCGCCAGCCCGCCCAGCATCGAGTCGCCGCAGCCCTCGCGGGAGCCGCGCTCGAAGCGGGGTGGGACCAGCTCCCAGGCGCGGTCGCCGCGCAGGACCAGGGCCGGCTCCGCGGCCCGGGTGACGATCGCCGCCCCGGCCCCCTTCTCGAGCAGCCGTTCGGCGGCGCCCCGCATCCGCTGCGGGGTGTCGACCGGGCCGTAGACGAAGGCGGCCAGCTCCCAGTCGTTGATCTTGACCACGTCCGGGCCGCCCTCCAGAGCGCTGTCGAGCCGGGGCGGGGAGAGGTCGACGAGAACCGGGGTGCCGTTGGCGCGGACGTCGGCGACCAGGTCGCCGTAGACCTCGAGCGGCAGCGCCTCGCCCGGGTAGGCGCCGCAGACGGCGAGGACGTCGCTCTCGATCGCGGTCGCGCAGGAGACCGAGAAGAGGTCGTCGACCTCGTGCCGGGAGGGCGGCGAGGTCGTGCTCTGGGCGATCGGCTTGCGGGTGCCGCTGCGGCGGTCGTGGACGTAGGCGCCGCTCGGGGCGGCGGTCTCGATCAGGCGCGACTCGAAGGGCAGCCGCTCGAGCAGGGAGCGGAGCACCTGCCCGGTCTCGCCGCCCGCGAAGCCGCAGAGGACCGGCGCGGCGCCCAGCTCGGCAGCCATGCGCGCGACCCAGACGCCCTGGCCGGCCGAGTGCATGTGGACGTCGTCGCCGCCGTCCGGCCCCTTGCGCTCGATCGTCACCGAGAGGAGTGGAGTGGGGCCGAACACCGCGACCCTGGACCCTGGGGTCATCGCCAAGAGGGTAATGGGGCGGGGGAGAACCGAGGGCCGGCGCGGACTTGTGGAGTGGTGGAGATGACGAGCGGACGCTTCGACGGCCTGCCCCGTCGCCGGGTGTTGGGCCGGCTGGTCCCGGTCGCGCGCGGCCCGCGGGCGCGGCTGCTCGGCCTCAGCCTGCTGCCCCGCGAGCGGGCCGGGCCGGGGCTGCTGATCCCCCGCTGCCGCAGCGTCCACACGTTCGGGATGCGGTTCGCGCTCGATCTCCTCTTCCTCGACCGCGCGGGCGGGGTGGTCGCGGTGCGGCGTGCGGTGCCGCCGCGGCGGTTTGTCGCCCAGCGGGGGGCCGACGCGGTCCTCGAGTTGCCGGCGCAGGGGGGAGAGTTGGCGCGCCCCAGGACTTAAGGGGGTACATGCTGCCGAACCGGGACGAGATCGCCACCGTGGTCGTCTGCGAGGACGACGAGGTCACCCGCGAGCTGCTCTGCGACCACCTCGCGGCGGACCGCTTCGGGGTGCTGCCGGCGCCGACCGCCTCGGACGCGCTGCGCCTCTGCCGCTACAACCACCCTCACCTGCTGCTGCTCGACCTGGCGTTGCCGGACGCCTCGGGCCTCGACGTGCTGCGCGAGATCCGCGAGGCGGACGGGGTCGAGACGCGGTTCGACCCGGGCCTGCCGGTGGTCGTGCTGAGCGGCCGCGCCGCCGACGCCGACCGGGTCCGCGGCCTCGACGCCGGCGCCGACGATTACCTGCCGAAGCC
>Ga0209939_1000013_pt1 | contig 70656 bp, 70 predicted proteins | sample SalPon2A_A_D1_MG_FD_185714 | JGI IMG/M metagenome (GOLD analysis project Ga0209939, IMG submission 185714) | Soil microbial communities from South San Francisco under conditions of wetland restoration - Salt Pond MetaG R2A_A_D1_MG (SPAdes)... | ecosystem: Environmental > Terrestrial > Soil >...
AGCTGGTCTCCGCGGCGAAGCGCGACATCGAGGCCGAGACGCGGCGCTCGCTGGAGCAGATCCGCCGGGAGGTCGCCGACCTGACCGTGCTGGCGACCGAGAAGGTCACCCGCAAGAGCCTCAGCGACGACGACCAGCGCCGCCTGGTCGAGGAGGCTCTGGGCGAGGTCGACTTCAGCTCGCTCTCGGGCACGGAGGGCTCGCAGAACTGATGGAGGCGGCGCGCGTATACGCGGAGGCGCTCTTCGACGTGGCGAAGCAGAAGGGCAAGCTCGACACGGTCGGCGCCGGCCTCGGCCAGTTCGCCGACGCGGTCGAAGGCGACCGCGAGCTGCAGGTCTTCCTCTTCAGCCCGCACTTCTCCTCGGCCGAGAAGGCCGAGGGGCTGGGCCGCGCGGTTGTCGGCGCGGACCCGGAGCTGACCAACTTCCTCGAGCTGCTGATCGAGAAGCAGCGGACGACCGAGGTCTTCCGCATCCGCCGCGAGTTCGACCAGCTGTGGAAGAAGGAGGACAGGCGGATCGACGTGACCGTGACCAGCGCGGTCGAGCTGGACCCGGCCGTTGTGGCCAAGATCGGTGAGGAGATCGAGCGACAGACGGGCCAGCGGGTCGAGCTGGCCAGCCGCGTCGACGGCGAGATCCTCGGTGGCATCGTCCTGCAGGTCGGCAACATGGTGCTCGACGCGAGCATCCGCAGCCGCCTGGAGAAACTTCGAAAGAGCGTCGCGCAGGCGGCGTAAGGAGGCAGAGAGCACCGCATGGAGATCAAGCCAGACGAGATCGCATCGATTCTGCGTGAGCGGATCGAGGGCATGGACACCGGCAGCGCCGACCTTTCCGAGGTCGGCACCGTGCTGTCCGTAGCCGACGGCATCGCCCGCATCCACGGGCTCGACAGCTGCATGGCGCTGGAGATGCTCGAGCTGCCGCACGGGGTGACCGGGCTGGCGCTCAACCTCGAGGCCGACAACGTCGGCGCCGTGCTCTTCGGCGAGTGGGACAAGATCGTCGAGGGCGACACGGTCAAGCGCACCGGCCACCTGCTGCGGATCCCCGTCGGCCCCGAGCTGCTCGGCCGCATGGTCGACCCGCTCGGCCGCCCGCTCGACGACAAGGGCGAGATTTCGACCTCGCAGACCCGCCCGGCCGAGTTCAAAGCGCCCGGCGTCGTCCAGCGCCAGCCGGTGACCGAACCGGTGCAGACCGGCCTGATGTCGATCGACGGGATGATCCCGATCGGCCGCGGCCAGCGAGAGCTGATCATCGGCGACCGCCAGACCGGCAAGACGGCGATCGCGATCGACACGATCATCAACAACAAGGACAAGGACCTGATCTGCATCTACGTCGCGATCGGGCAGCGGATGTCCACCGTCGTCCAGCTGAAGGAGACGCTGGAGGAAAACGGCGCGATGGAGAACACGATCATCGTCGCCGCCCCGGCCGACGAGGCGGCGCCGATCAAGTACATCGCCCCCTACGCCGGCTGCGCGATGGGCGAGCACTTCCTCTACAACGGCAAAGCCGCGCTCTGCGTCTACGACGACCTCACCAAACACGCTTCCGCCTACCGGCAGATGTCGCTGCTGCTGCGGCGCCCGCCGGGTCGCGAGGCCTACCCGGGCGACGTCTTCTACCTGCACTCGCGGTTGCTGGAGCGCGCGGTCAAGCTCAACGACGAGCTCGGCGGCGGCTCGCTGACGGCGCTGCCGATCATCGAGACCCAGGCCTCCGACGTCTCCGCCTACATCCCGACCAACGTGATCTCGATCACCGACGGTCAGATCTTCCTCGAGTCCGACCTCTTCTTCTCCGGCGTGCGGCCGGCGATCAACGTCGGCATCTCGGTCTCGCGGGTGGGCGGCAACGCGCAGACCAAGGCGATGAAGAAGGTGGCCGGCAAACTGCGCCTCGACCTCTCCCAGTACCGCGACCTCGAGGCCTTCGCCCAGTTCGGGTCCGAGCTCGATGCCGAGACGCAGAAAGCGTTGACCCGCGGCGAACGGCTGGTCGAGCTGCTCAAACAGAAGGAGCGCGAGCCGCTCAGCGTCGGCGACCAGGTGGCGGCGATCTACTCCGGCACCGGCGGTTACCTCGACCGGATCAAGGTCGAGCGGGTCGGCGAGTTCCTGGCCGACCTGCGGACCCGGATGCACACCGAGAACGCCGAGCTGCTGGGCCGGATCGAAGAGACCGGCAAGCTCTCCGAGGAGGACGAAGAGGCGCTCGGCAAGGCGATCGCCGACTTCGTCGACGACTTCGGCCCCGACTTCGACGTCGAAGGCAACCCGCTCGAGGCCGGCGAATCCGACCGGGTCACCTCGGCCGAGGAGCGCGAGGACCGCGCCGAGGAGACGACGGCGGCTTAACCCCCGCCGCGCGCTGAGCCCATGGCCACCCAGAAGGAAGTCAAGAACCGCATTGCGTCGATCAAGAACATCAACAAGATCACGCGTGCGATGGAGATGGTCGCCGCGGCGCGGCTGCGCCGCGCCGAACAGCGGATCGACGATCTGCGGCCCTACGCCGAGGGCATCCGCAAGCTGACCCGGCAGGCCTCTGCCCGGGCCGGCGCGATCCCCCGCGTCCCGGTGATGGCCGAGCGCGAGAAGGTCGAGCGGGTCGGGATCCTCCTGATCACCGGCGACCGCGGCCTGGCCGGCGCCTTCAACTCGAACATCATCCGCGAAGGGATGCGGATGGCCGAGGACGTCCGCACCGAGGGCGCCGAGCCCTCCTTCGCCGCGGTCGGCAAGCGCGGCGTCTCGGCACTCACCTTCCGCAAGCAGGAGGTGGCCGGCGCCTACACCGGGTTCACCGACCGCCCCGCCTTCGCCAACGCCCGCGAGATCGGCGAGGCGCTCACCGCGCGCTACGTCGACGAGGAGCTGGACCGGGTCGAACTGGTCTACAACCGGTTCGTCTCGCCGCTCACCCAGCACGTCTGGCGCCAGACCCTGCTGCCCCTGCAGCAGGCCGAGGTGATCGGCGAGGGCGCCGAGGACGAGCAGGCAGGCGGCGAGCTGACCGAGGCCGAGGAGCGGCAGAGCCGCTCGGAGTGGAGCTACGAGCCCGACCCCGAGGAGCTGCTGGCCCGGCTGATCCCCGAGTACGTGACGATCTCCGTGTACCGGGCGCTGCTCGAGTCCGCGGCCTCCGAGCTGGGGGCGCGGATGACCGCGATGCGCAATGCCGCCGAGAACGCGGAAGCGATCATGGACGACCTGACCCTGGAGATGAACCGGGTCCGTCAGGCGGAGATCACGCAGGAGATCTTGGAGGTCGTCGCCGGCGCCGAGGCGCTCGGGTAGGCGACGCGACAAACCCTTTGGACAGACCAGAAAAGGAAGTCATGGCTGAGAGCAACGGAGCAACCGGAACCAACGTAGGGCGCGTCGAGCAGGTCACCGGCGTGGTGATCGACGCGGTCTTCCCCGACGAACTGCCGGAGATCTACTCGGCGGTGACGATCGAGATGACCGCCGGCGACGGCGACAACGAATCGACCGAGCTGGTCTGCGAGGTCCAGCAGCACCTCGGCGACGACCGCGTGCGCGCGGTCGCGATGGACGCCACCGACGGCATCCAGCGCGGCGCCAAGGTGGTCGACACCGGCAACCCGATCTCGGTCCCGGTCGGCGACGTCACCCTGGGCCGGATCTTCAACCTGCTCGGCGAGCCGATCGACAACGGCGCCGAGATCCCCGAGGGCGAGCGCTGGCCGATCCACCGGCCCGCCCCCAAGGCCTCCGACCTGACCCCGACCCAGGAGATCCTCGAGACCGGGATCAAGGTCATCGACCTGCTGGCCCCCTACGCGAAAGGCGGCAAGGTCGGGCTGTTCGGCGGCGCCGGGGTCGGCAAGACCGTGCTGATCCAGGAGCTGATCCGCAACATCGCCGAGGAGCACTCCGGCCTCTCCGCCTTCGTCGGCGTCGGCGAGCGCTCGCGAGAGGGCAACGACCTCTGGCTCGAGATGAAAGAGTCGGGCGTGATCGACAAGACGATGCTCGTCTTCGGTCAGATGAACGAGCCGCCCGGAGCGCGGCTCCGCGTCGCCCTCTCCGGCCTGACGATGGCCGAGTACTACCGCGAGCAGGGCGGCCAGGACGTGCTCCTGTTCATCGACAACATCTTCCGCTTCGTCCAGGCCGGCTCCGAGGTCTCGGCGCTGCTGGGACGGATGCCCTCGGCGGTCGGCTACCAGCCGACCCTGGAGACCGAGATGGGCGGCCTGCAGGAGCGGATCACCTCGACCGACCGCGGCTCGGTCACCTCGATCCAGGCGGTCTACGTGCCGGCCGACGACTACACCGACCCGGCCCCGGCCTCGGTGTTCGCCCACCTCAACGCCACCACGGCGCTTTCGCGGTCGATCTCCGAGAAAGGCATCTACCCGGCGGTCGACCCGCTCGACTCGACCTCGACGATCCTCAAGCCCGACGTGGTCGGCGAGGAGCACTACCGGACGGCGACCGACGTCCAGGAGGTGCTGCAGCGCTACAAGGAGCTGCAGGACATCATCGCCATCCTCGGCATCGACGAGCTCTCCGACGAGGACCGCCAGACGGTCTCCCGGGCGCGCAAGATCGAGCGCTTCCTCTCGCAGCCGTTCTTCGTCGCCGAACAGTTCACCGGCCGCACCGGCGAGTACGTGCCGGTCGCCGAGACGGTGCGCGGCTTCCGCGAGATCCTCGACGGCGAGCACGACGAGCTCTCCGAGGGCGCCTTCTACATGCAGGGCTCGATCGACCAGGTGACCGAGAACGCCAAGGCCGGCGCGGCCGCCTAGGGACACGATGGCCGCCGAGCACATGATCGACGTCGAGGTCCTCACGCCCGAGGGAGAGGTCTTCGACGGCGAAGCCCGCCAGGTCTCGACCCGGACCGAGGTCGGCGAGATCGGGATCCTCGCCAACCACGCGCCGCTGCTGGCGGCGCTGCGGCCGGCCGAGCTGCGGCTTCGCGTCTCGGACTCCGAGACGAAGCGGTACGCCCAGGCCCACGGCTGGCTGCAGGTGTTCGGCAACCGCGCCCGGCTGCTGGTCGAGGAGGCGATCCCGCCCGAGAATCTCGACGCGGCGACGCTGCGCGAGCAGCTGGCCGACGCCGAGCAGCGGCTGGCCGACGCCGACCCCGACAGCGCCGAGCAGGCGCGGGCGAAGAAAGACCTGGAGCGGGCGGAGGCGTTTCTCGCGATCGCGGGTTGACCGTCGGGTGCCGGTGGTCTCCCGCGGGAATTGAGTCGCTCGCCCTTTGGGCGTCGCTCCGTGAGAAAGTGCGCGCCTATGGCGCGCAGTAATCGGATTGCATTTCCGCGGCCTTCGGCCACATTCCCGCGGGAGACCACCGGCACCCGACGGCTGGTGCGGCTCGCCGGTGGGAGGGCTGAGTCTTGAGCTCTGAGCTGATCTCCGTCGCCGAACGGCTGATTCGGTTTGAGACCGTGGAGGCGGAGGGGGTCTCGGAGGCGGCGGGGTTCGTTCAGGGTTGGCTGGAAGCTCGGGGGATCGCGGTCTCCTCCGACGAGGTGCGGGGACTGCCGGTGGTCCGGGCCGAGGTCGGTCCGGAGGACGCGCCGACCGTGGTTCTGCACGGCCATCTCGACGTCGTCCCCGGCCGGCCGGGCCAGTTCGACCCGCGGGTCGAGGGCGACCGCCTCTACGGGCGTGGCGCCTACGACATGAAGGGCGCGCTGGCGGCGATGCTGCTGACCGCGGCGGCGATGCGCGACCAGGACCGGGTGCGGGTGCGGCTCGGGATCGTCGGCGACGAGGAGTCCGAGGAGGAGACCGAGCGCGGCTCCGACCACCTGGTCGACTCCGGCTTCACCGGGGACTTCGCGATCACCGGCGAGCCGACCGACCTGCACATCGGGATCGAGGCGAAGGGCGTGCTGGCGCTGCGGCTCGAGGTCGCGGGGACCGCCGCCCACGGCGCCACCCCGTGGCTGGGCGACAACGCGGTGCTGAACGCGATCGACGTTTTCCGCAGTATCGAGTCGCTACCGTTTGCCCGGCACAGTTCCGAGCTGTTCGACCGCCCCTCGATCAACCTTGGACGGATCTGGGGCGGCGACGCGCTCAACAAGGTTCCCGACCGATGCGTGATCGACGTCGACATACGCCACCTGCCCGACCAGGACCCCGCCACGATCCTCGACCAGGTTCGCGAGCTCGCGGGGGTCGAGGCGCGGCCGCTGTTCACACGGCCGCCGGCGACGGTCGCCCGCGACTCGGCCTTTGTGCTGGCGCTGCGCGAGGCGGCGACCGAGCACCACGACGGCGAGCCGATGAGCGTCGGGCGCGACGGCGCCTCCGACGCCGTCTCCTTCCTGCGGGTGGGGGTGCCGGCGGTCGAGTTCGGGCCGGTCGGAGCCGGCCACCACGGCCCCGGGGAGTGGGTCTCGGTCTCCTCGCTGGAGACCTACCGGCAGGCGCTCGAGTCCTTCCTGCGGGCGATCCCGGGCCGGCTCGATGAGTGAGCCGCTGGGCGGGGACCGGGGCACCCGCAGGCCACCGCCCTCCGGAGACCACGAGCCGGCGCCGAAGCCGACCCGGTTCTGGTGGCGGTTCCTGCTGGCCGGGGCGCTGATCGTCGTCGTATCGGCAGGGGCGACCTCGATCGCCGTCCTCAACTACTTCGACGCCGTCGCCAACGAGATCTCCCCCGAAAACAAGCGGGAACAGTCGGAACTGGAAAAGGTCCTCGCCGAAGCCGAGGGAGGCGAGCCGCAGAACTTCCTCCTGGTCGGCTCCGACAAACGGGCCGGGGCGGAATTCGCCCAAGACAAGGGGCGCTCCGACACGACGATCCTGATCCGGGTCGACCCGGAGAAGCAGCTGATCTCGATGCTCTCGATCCCGCGCGACCTCAAGGTTGAGATTCCCAACGTCGGCACCGGCAAGTTCAACGAAGCCTATTTCCACGGCGGCACCAAGCTGACCGCCCAGGTCGTGAAGCAGCTGACCGGGTTGCCGGTCAACCACGTGATCAACATCAACTTCCTCGGCTTCGCCCAGGCGGTCTACGCGATCGGGTGCGTGTTCACCGACGTCGACCGCCGCTACTACCACTCCAACGAAGGGGTGCCTCCCTCGCAGCAGTACGCGGAAATCAACGTCAAGCCCGGCTACCAGCTGATGTGCGGCAAGCAGGCGCTCGACTACGTGCGCTACCGGCACACCGACACCGACATCGTCCGCTCCGCCCGCCAGCAGGACTTCCTCAGCCAGGTTCGCCAGCGGATCTCCCCCAAGGACCTGGTGCTCGACCAGGACGAACTGATCGAGATCTTCGGCAAGTACACGACCTCCGACATCAGCGACGGACGGGAACTGCTCGACATCGTGAAACTGATGCTGGCGGCGCGCAACGCGAGCGTCAACGAGGTCGACTTCCCGGCTGAACTCGGCCCCAGCTACGTCTACGCCTCGCAATCGGCGATCAACGAAGCGGTGAACGAGTTCCTCGGCGGCGAGTCCAGCGGCGGCGCTCCGCGCAACCGGCAGGGCGCCGAAGAACGCGAACAGGACGCCAGCAAGAAGAAGAGCGGCAAGCGGGCGAAGGCGAAGGCGAAGAAGCGGCGCAAGCAGCGGGAACGGAAGAAGAAGAAGGTCGTGATCAGCAGCAAGCCCGGCTCCGACGAACTGGTCCCGGCCCGCGAAGCCGGAGAAGAGGAGGCGAAGATCGCCGCCCGGCGCCTGCACGAACCGTTCCCCGTCTTCTACCCGACGCGACTGCCGCCCGGCACCTTCTATGAGCAGAGCAACCCCTACGAGAAGATCGTCGACCCGTTCGCCTACCGGATCAAGGACGGGCTCGACGAGGACGCCAACCGCTACCAGGCCTATCGCATGGTGTTGGTCTCCCAGATGTCGGACGGCACCCACTACTTCGGCCTGCAGGGGATCCGTGGCTGGGAGGACCCCCCGATCCTCGACGACCCGACCGAAACGCTGACGGTCGGCGGCCGCGAGTTCGAGATCTTCGCCGACGGCGGGCGTGTCAAGCTGATCGCCTGGCATCGGGGCGAGAACAGCTACTGGATCGCCAACGATCTCCTCAAGAGCCTCAGCAACGAGCAAATGGTCGGTATGGCACGCTCGCTCGACGTGATCGTGCCTGAGCCGAAGCGACAGAGAGTGAGCGAAGAATGAGCGAGCAGCGTCAGCCGGTCGGCGTGATCGGCGTCGGTTGGGTCGGACTGGTGACCGCGGCTTGCTTCGCCGAGCTGGGCCACCGCGTGGTCGCCCGCGACATCGTCCCCGAGAAGGTGGCGGCGCTCTCGCGTGGCGAGTCCACCTTCCACGAGCCGGGTCTGGCCGAGATGCTGCGCCGCAACGCCGAGCGGATCGACTTCACGACCGAGATGCCGGAGCTGCTGGAGGGCGCCCGCCTGCTCTTCGTCTGCGTCGACACCCCGCCGACCTACTCCGGCGACGCCGACCTCTCGCGGGTCCGCAGCGTGGTCGAGGAGCTGGGAGCCGACAGCGACCACGTGCTGGTGATGAAGAGCACCGTCCCAGCCGGGACCGGCGAGTCGATCCGCCGCGACCGCCCGGGCCTGCCCTATGTCTCCTGCCCGGAGTTCCTCAAGGAGGGGACGGCGGTCACCGACTTCATGAACCCCGACCGGGTGGTGATCGGCGCCGACCCCGGTGACGAGGCGGCGGGCGATGCCGTCGCCGCTCTCTACCAGCCGCTGGGCGGCGAGATCCTCCGCACCGACGTCTCCAGCGCCGAGATGATCAAGCTCGCCTCCAACGCCTTCCTGGCGACCAAGATCTCCTTCATCAACGAGATCGCCAACGTCTGCGAGGAGGTCGGCGCCGACGTCGGCGAGGTCGCCCGCGGCATGGGCCTCGACCAGCGGATCGGCCCCGCCTTCCTGCGCGCCGGGATCGGCTACGGGGGCAGTTGTTTTCCGAAGGACGTCAGCGCGCTGAAGATGTTGGCCGGCAACACCGGCTACCACTTCCAGCTGCTGAACTCGGTGATCGAGGTCAACGAGCTGCAGAAGCGGCGGGTGGTCGGCAAGCTGCAGAAGCACCTGGGCTCGCTGACCGGGAAGCGGATCGCCCTGCTCGGGCTGGCCTTCAAGCCCGACACCGACGACATGCGTGAGGCATCGAGCCTGGTGCTCGCCTCTCGCCTGCAGGGGGAGGGGGCGGAGGTGGTCGCCTACGACCCGGTCGCCGGCGAGGCGGCGGCGGCGCTGCTCGACTCGGTTGAGATGGCGGGCTCGACCCTCGACGCGGTCGAGGGCGCCGACGCGGCGGTCCTGGTCACCGAGTGGAGCGAGTTCGCGGAGCTCGACTGGGCGGCGGTCGCCGAGCGGATGGCCCGGCCGCTGCTAATTGACGGCCGCAACGCGCTCGACCCGGAGAAGCTGCGGGGGGCCGGCTTCCAGTACGAGGGAATCGGCCAGAGCGTGGATGACCGGCGCATTTCGGCGTCCTCGGTCGCTCGCGTGCAGAGCACGCCACACTCCCTGCGTCCTTGAACTGCTTGGTCATCCACGCTCTGGCGAAGTCATGCAAGCAATAGTTTTAGTCGGGGGCGAGGGGACGCGGTTGCGGCCGCTGACCGAGGATGTGCCGAAGCCGGCGCTGACCCTGGTCGACCGTCCCTTCCTCGCCTACATGGTCGAGTGGCTGGGCGCCCACGGCGTGACCGAGGCGGTGCTTGCCTGCGGCTTCCTGCCCGACGTCCTGCGCGAGGCGCTCGGCGAGGGCGAGCACGGCGGGGTGCGGCTGCGCTACGTGGTCGAGCCGGAGCGGCGGGGGACCGCCGGCGCGATCCGGTTTGCGGCGGAGGCGTTGGGCGACGATCTCGACGACCGCTTCCTGGCGCTCAACGGCGACGTCCTCACCGATCTCGACCTGACCGCGCTGGTCGGCGCCCACGAGCGGCGCGGGGCACGGGCGACGATCGCCCTCTACCCGGTCGAGGACTCCTCGGCCTACGGCCTGGTCGAGACCGGGGCCGGGGGAGAGGTGACCGCGTTCACCGAGAAGACCGGGGAGCCGGTCCCGGGCGAGATCAACGCCGGCGCCTACTGCCTGCAGCGCTCGGTGCTGGACCTGATCCCGGCGGGCCGCGAGGTCTCGATCGAGCGCGAGGTCTTCCCGCAGTTGGTCGGCGCCGGCCTCGGCGCCCTCCGCCTCGACGGCTACTGGATGGACATCGGGACCCCGGAGCGCTACCTGGAGGCGAGCTGGGACATCCTCGAGGGCCGGGTCGAGACCCGGGTGCGGCCGACCGCGTCCGGGCAGCTGGTCGACGCCGGGGCCGAGCTGGCGGCCGACGCCGAGGTCGGCCCGCGCGCGGTCGTCTCGGCGGGGTGTCGGATCGGGGCCGGCGCCCGGGTGCGGGACTCGGTGCTGTTGCCGGGGTGCACGGTGGGCGCCGGCGCGGTGGTCGAGCGCTCGGTGCTCGGCCCCCGAGTCGAGGTCGAGGCCGGGGCGCGGCTTCTCGACGGGGTCGCCGGCCGAGATGAGAGGGTTGCCGTCGCATGACGCTCGTCGATGACGTCCTCGGCATTCCGGACCAGCTCCGCGACGCCCTCTGGCGGGTCGAGACGGCGCGCCTGGAGGCGGCCGAGGCGGCTGGCCTCCTCGTCTGCGGGATGGGCGGCTCGGCGATCGGCGCCGATCTGGCCGCCGCGGCGCTCGGCGACCGGCTCAGCGGACCGCTGCTCGCCAACCGCGGCTACTCGCTGCCCAGCTGGGTGACCCGGGACTGGGCGGTGCTCTGCTCCAGCTACTCGGGCCACACCGAGGAGACGGTTGCCGGCTTCGAGGCCGCCGGAGCGCTCGGCGCCCGTCGCTTCGTCGCCAGCACCGGCGGCCCGCTGGTCGACGGCGCCCGCGAGGCGGGCGTCCCCGTGGTCGGCCTGCCGGGGATCTTCCAGCCCCGTGCCGCGGTCGCCTACATGTTTGTCGTCGCCGCCGAGGTCGCGGCGCTGTGCGGTGTCGCGCCGCGGATCAGGGGCGAGATCGAGGAGGCGGCCGACTTCCTCGCCGAGCGCGCCGAGGGGCTGCGCGGGCGCGCCGCCGAGCTTGCCGCCGAGCTCGACGGCCGGGCGCCGGTCGTCTACGGCGCCGATGCCACCGCCGCGGTCGCCCGCCGCTGGAAGACCCAGGTCAACGAGAACGCCAAGCGCCCCGCCTTCTTCTCCGAGCTGCCCGAGGCCGACCACAACGAGGTCTGCGGCTGGACGGTCGAGTCCGCGGGCCGGTTCGGCGCCGTCCTGCTCGGCGATGCCGACCAGCACCCGCGGCTGCGCCGCCGGGTCGAGCTGACCGCAGAGCTGGTCGGCGCGACGGGCGCTCCGGCGGTCCGGGTCGAGACCGAGGGCCCGAGCCGCACCGCCCGGGTGCTCTGGGCGACGATGCTCGGCGACCTGGTCTCGCTCGAGCTGGCCCGCCTGGTCGGCGCCGACCCGTTGCAGATCGAGGCGATCGAGCGCCTCAAGGCGGGGATGGGGCAGCCCTAGTCCCCGGGGCCGCCGGTCCGCTACCGTCCCCTCCCGATGAGAGCGATGCTGCTTGCCGCGGGTCTCGGGACCCGGCTGCGACCGATCACCTACGAGATGCCGAAGCCGATGGTCCCGGTCGCCAACCGGCCGGTGATGGAGCACATCCTGCGGCTGCTCGCCCGCCACGGCTTCAGCGACGTGATCGCCAACCTGCACTGGTTCCCGGACCTGATCCGCGACCGCTTCGGCGATGGCTCCGGGGTCGGTGTCGCCCTCTCCTACAGCCCCGAGGAGCAGCTGCTCGGCACCTCCGGCGGGGTCCGCAGGGCCGCCGAGTTCCTCGGCGACTCCTTCCTGGTGATCTCCGGCGACGCGCTCACCGACATCGACCTCGGGGCGATGCGCGACTTCCACGAATCCCACGACGGGATCGCCACCCTGGCCACCAAGCGGGTCGCCGACACGACCCAGTTCGGGGTCGCGATCACCGGCGCCGACGGCCGCATCCAGGGCTTCCAGGAGAAGCCCGAGCCGGCCGAAGCGCTCTCCGACCTCGCCAACTGCGGCATCTACATGTTCCGCTCCGAGATCTTCGACTTCTTCCCGCCACCGGGGACCAGCAAGGCGGCCGGACCCGGCGACCCCGAGGGCTTCGCCGACTGGGCGATGGACGTCTTCCCGCGCCTGCTCGACGGCGACGTGCCCTTCTACTCGCACGAGATCGACGCCTACTGGAACGACATCGGCAACCTCGAGGAGCTGCGCTCCGGCAACGTCGACGCGCTGACCGGCGCGGTCCAGCTCGACCCCGACGGCGAGCTGCACCAGGGCTTCCGGGCCGGCGCCGCGCCCCAGGGTGAGGACGAGCCGAAGGGGCCGGTGCTGCTCGGGCCCGGCTGCGAGATCGGCGAGGGCGCCCGCATCGATGGCCCCTCGGTGATCGGCGCCGGGACCCGGATCGGCGCCGGGGCCAGGCTGCGCGAGGTGATCGCGCTGCCGGGCGCCGAGGTCCCGGAGTCGGCGGTCCTGGTCGGCGCGATCGCCGCCCGCGCCGGGGGTTAGCCCCCGCGCGGATCGTGCGGCCGGCCCCAGCGCGGACACCGGCTGGACCCATTGTGGGCGCTCGCCCGCTCGCCCAGCATTGGTGGCATGCGAACGACCGCGCCGCACCCGTCCCGGTTCAACCTCACCGCCCCCGCAGGTCGCTGGCCTTCGCCTTCGCGCTGGGTGGGAGGCGTACGATCGCGCTATGAGCACTGAGCGTGCCGCCGGCGCGCGGCTTGGCGCGATCGCCGGCCGGGTCGGCCGCGACATCGCCTACGTGGTGGCGATCCTCGCCACCAGCGTCCTCGCCTTCACGCTGGTCGTCACCGGCCTCTCGCTCACCCTCTCGTTGCTTGTCTTCGTGATCGGGGTCTTCGTCTGGATCGGGACCGTGTACGCGTTCCGGGGCATGACCTGGATCGAACGGCGGCTGGCCGGGTGGGCTCGTGGCGAGCGGATCGAGGGCCGTTACCGGCAGCCGCTCAAGCCCGGCCCCTGGGACCTGCTGAAGACGCTGACCACCGACCCCCAGACCTGGCGCGACCTCGCCTGGCTGGTCGTCAACTCGTTCCTCGGCTTCGCCCTCGCGGTGCTCTCGCTGACCGCGCTCACGGTTGTCCTCGCCTATGTCTCGCTGCCGATCTGGTGGTCCTACCCGGCTGACCCGGACGAGCTCTACGGGATCGTCCAGTTCGGGGTCTGGGAGGTCGACTCGACCGGCCGCGCCTGGATCGTCTGCGGCGTCGGGCTGGCGCTGGCGCCGCTCGCGCTGCTGCTCAACCGTGGCGTCGTGCAGCTGCACTCCGGGCTGGCCGCGAAGCTGCTCGGACCGGGCCGCGAACGCGAGCTGGCCGAGCGGGTCGACGTGCTGACCCGGACCCGGCGCGGCGCCCTCGACGTGCAGGCGGCCGAGCTGCGCCGGATCGAGCGCGACCTCCACGACGGCGCCCAGGCGCGGCTGGTCTCGCTCAGCATGCAGCTGGGCCGGGCCGAGGCCCGGGCCGAGGCCGGCGAGGACGTGACCGAGATCCTCCGCGCCGCCCACGGCGAGGCCGACGCGGCGATCGCCGAGCTGCGCGACCTGGCGCGCGGGATCGCGCCCCCGGTCCTGGCCGACCGCGGCCTCGCGGCGGCGATCGAGGCGCTCTGCGGTCGCACCCCGATCCCGACCGTCGTCTCCGTCGAGGTCGAGTCGCGGCCGGTGCCGGTGATCGAGACCGCCGCCTACTTCGTCGCCGCCGAGGCGCTGACCAACGTCGCCAAGCACGCGCCGGGCGCCGAGGCGCGGGTCTCGGCGCGGCTCCGCGAGGCGGTGCTCGAGGTCGAGGTGCGCGACGACGGTCCCGGCGGGGCGGACCCGGAGGGGAGCGGATTGAGCGGACTGCGCAGCCGGGTCGAGGCGCTCGATGGCCGGCTCTTCGTCGGCAGCGACCCCGGCGCCGGCACCACCGTGAGGGCGGAGCTGCGATGCGAGCCGTAGTGATCGAGGACCACGCCCTGCTGCGTGAGGGGATCGTCGCCCTGCTGCGCGAGCACGGGGTCGAGGTCGTTGCCCAGGGCGAGGACGCGCCGGCCCTGTTGCGGGCGCTGAGCGGGCACCGGCCCGACGTCGCGGTGGTCGACGTGCGGTTGCCGCCGGGCTTCGCCGACGAGGGCGTGCGGGCGGCGCTCGAGGCCCGCGAGCGCTACCCGGAGGTCGGGATCCTGATCCTCTCCCAGTACGTGGAGCCGGTCTACACCGCCGAGCTGTTGGCCAGTGGCGAGGCAGGGATCGGGTACCTGCTGAAGGAGCGGGTCGGCGACGGCCCGGCCTTCGTCGACGCCGTCGAGCGGGTCGCCTCCGGGGGCACGGCGCTCGACCGCGAGGTCGTCGCGCAGCTGGTCAGCGCCCGCCGCTCCAACGACGAGGGGCCGCTGGAGACGCTCTCGGCGCGCGAGCGCGAGGTGCTGGCGCTGATGGCCGAGGGCCGCACCAACGCGGCGATCGCCCGCGTGCTGGTCGTCACCCCCGGCGCGGTCGAGAAGCACATCTCCAGCATCTTCGGCAAGCTCGGCCTGCCGCCCAGCGACGACGACCACCGCCGCGTCCTCGCCGTCCTCACCTTCCTCCGCGAGACGGCCTGAGCGCCGCAAGGCGCTTTCTTGAACCAGAGGTTGAGAAAAGCGCCTTGCCCGACTGCGGTCACGCGGTTGGCACGCAGCTGACGCTTTTTGCGCGCCACGGGTGCGCGGTTGCCGCCCAGGATCGGGGCATGGAGCTCGTGCCCTCGCTTGCGGCCGCCCTGGTGCCGCCGACCTGCGCCGCCTGCGGCCGGTCCTGCCGGCCCCGGGCGGTCGTCTGCACGCGGTGCGCGCGCCGTCTCGCCGCCGCCGAGCCGCTGCTCGGCAAGGGGCCGCCGGGGCTCGACCGGGCCTGGTCCTCCGCCTCGCACGAGGGCGTCGCCCGCGACCTCGTCGCGGCGCTCAAGTTCCGCCACCTGCTGCCGGTCGCCGAGCTGATGGCGGACCGGATCCACTGGCTCGCCCCGGCGCACCTGCTGAGCGGCGCGGTCGTCCCGGTCCCCGCCTCGCCGGCCCGGTTGCGGCGGCGCGGCTTCGACCCGGCGGGGGAGCTCGCCGCGGCCCTGGCCAACCGCCTCGACGCGGAGCCGTGCCAGTGCCTCGCTCGCCGTGGCGGCGGCCGTCAGGTCGGGCAGCGACGCGGCCAGCGGCTCGGCCGCCCGCCCCGGATCGAGGCCCTCGGCGCCGCCCCGCGCTCCGTCCTCCTAATCGACGACGTCCTAACCACCGGCGCCACCCTCACCGCCTGCGCCCAAGCCCTCCGAGTCGCCGGCGCGAAGCGAATAGTCGCCATCACCTTCGCCAGACGCCTCTGATTCAGCCATCTCAATCCAAGGCAAACTCGCACCCGACCCCTCGACCGGCCGCAGTCGCCCCCGAACCACAAAGGAGGGCGGGGTGTCCCTCCGAACGTTTTGCGGAACTTTGTCGGAGCGGGCAGCACGGACGACCGGAGTCCGCCCCTCAAAGGATCCGAGTGAGGAGGGACACCCCGCCCTCCCAAACGCGACGCGCGGTTCCAAACCGACGCAATACGTCCAAAAGGAACCGCGCGATGGCGCTACGGGTGCGACTCCGCCGGCCGTCCCCGCATCCGGTCGACCAGGCGCCGCGTGCGGCTGCGCTTGCGCCGCAGCTCGCGGTGCTTCTTGACCTGGCGCCGCACGTTCTCGGCCAGCTCGTGGACCGAGTGGGTCATCTCCGGCGAAGCCTCGCTTGCCCTCAGGGTGACTCCCTTCAGGTGGAGGGTTGCCTCGGCGACCTGGCTGTCGGCGATCCGCGGGTTGCGCTCCTCGGAGAGGGTCACTTCCAGGGTCGCCACCGGCGAGACCTGCCGGCTGAGCCGCTGGAATCTCTTCCTCACCATCTCATGCAGGTCATCCGTCATCTCGACGTTCCGGCCACGAATCTCAATCCGCATGAGTGCCTCCTTGTCGTTTCTGCCCCCCGATCGTACGCCGAGCCGGCCGGAGGGGCAAGGGCCAACTCGCCCCCGCTACTCTTGGTCCATGCCAGCGATGGACCTCGTCACCAAGGCGCTGCGCGCGGGGGAGGGTCGGAAGTTCAAGGCCTACCAGAAGCGCGCCGACGCGATCAACCGGTTCGAGCCGGAGATGGAAGCGCTGACCGACGCGGAAATCCGCGAGGAGGCCGACAAGCTGCGCGAGCGCGCCCGCGGCGGCGAGTCGCTCGACGACCTGTTGCCGGAGGCCTTCGCGCTGACCCGCGAGGCGGCGCGCCGGACGATCGGCCAGCGCCACTACGACGTGCAGCTGATCGGCGGCATGGTCCTCCACGACGGCGCGATCGCCGAGATGCGGACCGGCGAGGGCAAGACCCTGACCGCGACCCTGCCGGTCTTCCTCAACACGCTGGCCGGCGGCAGCGTCCACCTGGTCACCGTCAACGACTACCTGGCCCGCCGCGACTCGGAATGGATGCAGCCGGTCTACGACGCGCTCGGGGTCACCGTCTCAGCGCTCCAGGACGCCGACGACCACGACGTGCGCCAGGTCAAATACGCCTGCGACGTCACCTACGGCACCAACTCCGAGTTCGGGTTCGACTACCTGCGCGACAACATGGCGCCGGCGCTGGAGCACTGCGTGCAGCGCGACCACAAGTTCGCGATCGTCGACGAGGTCGACAACATCCTGATCGACGAGGCGCGGACTCCGCTGATCATCTCCGGCGCTCCCGAACAGGCGGCCCAGACCTACTACACCTTCGCCCGCCTCGCCAAGAAAATGGTCGGCGTCGCGGCGAAACAGAAACTGAAATCGCTGGGCGAGAGCAAGGACACCTCGGCCGCCGAGTACGACTACGAGTACGACGAGAAGCACAAGACGGTGGCGCCGACCGAGCGCGGGGTCAAGGAGACCGAGCGGTTCCTCGGCGTCGACAACCTCTACGTCAGCGAGCACGGCAGCCTCGTCAACCACCTCGTCCAGGCGCTGAAGGCCGAGTCGCTCTACAAAAAAGACAAGGACTACGCGGTGATCGACGGCGAGGTGATGATCATCGACGAGTTCACCGGCCGCATCCTCGAGGGCCGGCGCTGGTCCGAGGGTCTGCACCAGGCGGTCGAGGCGAAGGAGGGCGTGGCGATCCGCGAGGAGAACCAGACCCTGGCGACGATCACCCTGCAGAACTACTTCCGCCTCTACGACAAGCTCTCCGGGATGACCGGCACGGCGCTGACCGAGGCGACCGAGTTCATGAAGATCTACAAGATCCCGGTGGTCGAGGTGCCGACCAACCAGCCGATGGTCCGGGCCGACGAAAACGACCAGATCTTCAAAACCAAAGACGGCAAGTGGAAGGCGGTGTTGGACGCGATCATCGACCGCCACCGGGCAGGGCAGCCGATCCTCGTCGGCACCGTCTCGGTCGAGGTCTCGGAGATGATCTCGGAGGCGCTGAAGCGCGAGGGGATCGAGCACGCGGTCCTCAACGCGAAGCCCGAGCACGCCGAACGAGAGGGCGAGCTGATCGCCCAGGCCGGGCGCAAGGGCGCGGTGATGATCGCCACCAACATGGCCGGCCGCGGGGTCGACATCAAGCTCGGCGGCGACGCCGAGCAGCTGGCGATCACGGCGCTGAAGAAGCAGGGGGTGACGCCCGACCAGGAGGGCTACGAGGAGGCGCTGGCGGCGAAGACCGCCGAGCTGGAGCCCGAGTGCAAGGCCGAGGCCGAGCAGGTGCGCGAGCTCGGTGGGCTGTTCATCTGCGGCACCGAGCGCCACGAGTCGCGTCGCATCGACAACCAGCTGCGTGGCCGCTCCGGCCGCCAGGGCGACCCCGGCGAGTCGCGCTTCTTCCTCTCCGCCGAAGACGACGTGATCCGGCTCTTCGCCGGCGACCGGATCTACAAGATCCTCGATCGCCTCGGGCCGGTCGACGACGACGGGACCGAAGTCCCGCTCGAGGCGAAGATGCTGACGAAAACCGTCGAGAACGCCCAGAAGAAGGTCGAGGAACAGAACTTCCTGATCCGCAAACGGGTGCTCGAGTACGACGACGTGATGAACGAGCAGCGGCGGATCATCTACCGCTACCGGCGCGAGATCCTCGAAGGCCGCGACATGTCCGAGACGGCCCGCGACGAGCTCGAGGGCGTGGTCGAGCGGCTGGTCGACGAGTACACCTCGGCCGAGCTGCTGGAGGAATGGGACATGGACGAGCTGGAGACCCAGCTGCGCCAGATCTGGCCGGTCTCGGTCGAGGTGGCCACCCTTGCGCCGGAGGCGGTCGACCGCGAAAAGCTCAAAGACGAGCTCGACGACGACGCGATGAGCGCCTACGACGAGCGCGAGGCCGAGCTCGGCGAGGAGCTGATGCGGTATCTGGAGCGCTCGATCCTGCTGCAGGTGATCGACAACCGGTGGCGCGAACACCTCTTCGACATGGACTACCTGCGGGAAGGCATCCACCTGCGCGGCTTCGCCCAGATCGACCCTCTGGTCGCCTACAAAAACGAGGGCTTCTCGATGTTCGAGGAGCTGATGCACTCGATCTGGGAGGAGTTCGCGAAACTCGTCTTCCGGGCCGAAGTCGAAATCGACCCCTCCGAAGTGGGGCCGGTGGCCGCCGCCGACGGCGGCGTCGAGGAGCTCGACTACTCCGGCGGCACGCTGGAGGCGCAGCCCTCGGCGCTGCAACAGGTCGCGGCCGGCGCCACCGGCGCGGCGGGAGCGGCCGGGGTCGCGGCAGCCGGGGCGGCCGGTGGGGGCAACGGCGGCTCCGAGGTGGTCGAGACCGTGGTCAAGGACGAGCGGGAGAAGGACATCGGCCGCAACGACCCCTGCTGGTGTGGGTCGGGCAAGAAGTACAAGAAGTGCCACGGAGCCTGAGGACGCCTAGCTGGCGCACCCTCAGTGACCCTCCACCACGATCCCATCCGCGAGTTCATCCGGGCCTTCAACGAGCGCGACCTGGACGGGTTCGTCGCGGTGCTCGACCCCGAGGTCGAGCTGCACTCGATGCGGGGGTTGCGCAAGGGGCGTGAGGCAGCGCGGGTGTGGGCGACGCGGGCGCCGGGCGGGGTGCAGCAGACGATCGAGCTGGAGCAGCTCTACGAGGAAGGCCTGGAGGGCGGCGGCGGCCGCGCCGTGGCGCTGATCCGCCGCGCCTGGCACTGGGACGAGGACGGCTCCGACGCCGGCGCCGACGAGATGGCCTGGGCCTTCGAGCTGCGCGACGGCCGGGTGCGCAGCTGGCGCCCCTACGAGGACCGCGCCGCGGCGCTCCGCGCCGGCGGCTTCCGCCCCTGAGCGCCGCCGCAGATAAGCTGCGCTGGATGGCCGACGCCCGGGCTGAACCTGTAGCGCCTCGCCTCGCCTCTGTCCGCGAGCAGCTGTCCCTGCTCTCGGACTACCTTTGACCCCGATGCGCTGAGGGCCGAGGCGGACCGCCTCGAAGCCGAGATGTCGAAACCGGGCTTCTGGGACGACCAGGACGCCGCAGCTGCCACCTCGGCCGCCCACGCCCGGGCGAAGAAACGGCTGGAGCTCTTCGAGGGGCTGGAGGCCGACGTCGGCGACCTCGCCGACCTGGCGGAGATGGCGGAGGAGGACGAGGAGATGGCCGCCGAGCTCGACACCCAGCTGGGCTCGGTCGAGCGCCGCCTCGCCGAGCTCGAGGAGGCGCGCCTGTTCAGCGGCGCCTACGACAGCGGCGACGCGGTGGTCAGCGTCCACGCCGGGGCCGGCGGCACCGACTCCCAGGACTGGGCCGAGATCCTGCTGCGGATGTACCTGCGCTGGGCGGAGCGCCGCGGCTTCGAGGTCGAGATGAAGGAGGCCTCGGCGGGGGAGGAGGCCGGCCTCAAGTCGGCGACCTTCATCGCCCGCGGCGAGAACGCCTACGGCCTCTTCGCCGCCGAGCGCGGCGTCCACCGCCTGGTCCGGATCTCCCCCTTCGACTCCTCCTCGCGCCGCCACACCAGCTTCGCCCAGGTCGAAGTCGGACCGGTGGTCGAGGACGACGTCGAGGTTGAGATCGACGAGTCCGACCTGCGCATCGACACCTACCGCGCCTCCGGGGCGGGCGGCCAGCACGTCAACAAGACCGACTCCGCGGTGCGGATCACCCACGAGCCGACCGGCGTCGTCGTCCAGTGCCAGAACGAGCGCTCCCAGACGCAGAACAAGGCGGTCGCGATGCAGCTGCTGCGCTCGAAGCTGATCGAGCTCGAGGAGCGCAAACGCTCCGAAGAGCTGGCCAAGCAGCGGGGCGAAGTCAAAGACGTCGCCTGGGGCTCGCAGATCCGCAGCTACGTTCTCCACCCCTACACGATGGTCAAGGACCACCGCACCGAGCATGAGGTGGGGGACGCGCAGCGGGTGCTCGACGGCGACATCGACGAGTTGATCCGCGACTACCTGAACAAGACGGCCGCGTCGTCGGCGACCGGCTAGGGCCGGGTTCGACGCAAACCGGGTGGATCGGACTAGATCGCCGCCTGGGCCGAGTGGGCGAGGCTGAGCGCGATCACCAGCCCGACGGTGGCCACGAACGAGACCAGCGAGGCGACTCGGATCTGGCGGGCCTCACCGGTGGAGCGGGCGGAGCGCGATCTCATACCGGCCTGATCGGCTTCGAGACCGGACCGCTTTAGTGCTGGCGCGGCTTTGGCGCTCAGTCGTCGAGAACGCCCTCCAGCCGCAGCAGCCCCTCCTTCATCGGCAGCCCGCCGCCGTAGCCGCCGAGCCCGCCGCCGCGGCGCAGCACCCGGTGGCAGGGGACGACAAGCGGCAGCGGATTGCGACCGCAGGCGGTGCCGGCGGCGCGGACGGCGCGCTCGTTGCCGGCCTTCGCGGCCATCTCCGTGTAGGTGCGGGTCTTGCCGTAGGGGATGCGGGCGATCGCGTGCTGGACGCGGCGCTGGAAGCCGTCGCTGAGCTGCCAGTCGAGCGGCAGGTCGAAATGCTCCAGCTCGCCCTCGAAGTAGCGGTCGAGCTCGCGCCGTGCCTCGTCCAGCTCCGCCGGCGCCTCCAGCACCCGCGGCGAGACCCGCCGCGCCAGGTCCTCGAGCAGCTGCTCGGGGTCCTGGTTGGGCAGGCCGACCCGGACCAGCCCACGTGGGGTGGTGGCGAGCAGCAGCGGCCCGAAGGGCGAGTCGGCGGTCGCGTAGGCGACGTCGAGCAGCCCCTCCTCCGCGGCGCGCGCGGCAAGTCTTTGCAGGGAGTCCTTCATGCCAGCTCCTTTCGCAGGCGCTTGATTCCCTCGTGAAGGCTTCGTCGGGCCGCCTCGGGGCTGCAGCCCAGGGCGGCGGCGATCTCGTTGTGGGGAAGGTCGGAGGCGTAGCGCAGCGTTACCGCCGCCCTTTGTTTCGGCGGCAGCGCCGCGACCAGCTGCCAGATCTCGTCGTCGGGCTCGGGGTCGGTGACCGCCACCTCCCCGACCTCGGCGACCGGGACCGGCCGCCGCCCCCGGGCCCGGTGGTGGTCGATCGCCTTGCGGTGGGCGATCGTGAACAGCCAGCCGCGCAGGTTGCGGCCGTCCTTCAGCTTCGGGTAGGCGCGCAGCGCCGAGAGGAAGGTCTCCTGGAAGCAGTCCTCGGCCCCGTCCCGCCCGACCGCGCCGCGCAGCACCCCCAACACCTCGGAGGCGTGCTCATCCAGCAGGGTTTGGAATGGAGGCAACGTGCTCACCCGTCCATTAAACGCCCCGGGGCAGCGAAAACGTGAGGCAGGGCAGCTGGTCTAGGCTGGCGCGGTGACCCAGGCTGGCGACTCGGTGCGGGAGCTGGTGGCGCGGGCGTTGGCCGAGGACCTCGGCGGCGGCGACGTCACCTCGGAGTCGACCGTGCCCGCAGCGGCGCGGGCACGGGCGCGGATCGTGCAGAAGCAGCCGGGGGTCGTGCACGGGCTCGCGGTGGTGGCCGAGGCGATGCGCCAGTGCGGGGTGGGGGACATCGACAACCTGGTGGTCGAGGGACAGTGGCGCGAGGACGTCCCGGCCGACGTCGTCTTCGCCGCCGGCCCGGCCCGGGCGCTGCTTGCCGCCGAGCGCACCGCACTCAACTTCCTCGGCCATCTCTCGGGGATCGCGACCCTGACCGCCCGCTTTGTCGAAGCGGTCGCCGGCACCGGCGCCCGCATCCTCGACACCCGCAAGACGACGCCGGGGCTGCGCGAGCTGGAGAAGGCGGCGGTCGCGGCGGGCGGCGGGCGCAACCACCGCATGGGCCTCTACGACGCGATCCTGATCAAGGAGAACCACGTCGCCCTCGCCGGCGGGGTGGCGAAGGCGATCCACGCCGCCCGCACCGCCCACCCCGAGCTGGCGGTCGAGATCGAGGTCCGCGACCTCGACGAGACCGCCTACGCGCTCGGCACCGGCGCCGACCTGCTGCTGCTCGACAACATGGACACCGAGACGCTGCGCGCCGCGGTGAAGTTGCGCGACGAGCAGGCGACCTCAGCTCGTCCCTCGCTGGAGGCCTCCGGCGGGGTCAGCCTGGAGACGGTCCGGGCGATCGCCGAGACCGGCGTCGACTTCATCTCGGTAGGCGCCCTCACCCACTCCGCCCCGACCCTCGACTTCAGCCTGCTCCTCGAGCCCGCCTGAGGCGTGTCGAGTTTCCTCGGGAGGGCCGAGGGAAGTCGACACGTCTCACTTGAGGAGCTTGGAGAGGCGGCGGTCCTTGAGCACGCGGCCGCCGGTCTGCTCGGCCGGGCAGTAGTTGGTCTGGTGCTCGGAGAAGTAGACGGCCTCGATCGTCGTCCCGCAGCGCGGACAGGGCTCGCCCTCGCGGCGGTGGACGCGGAGCGGCATCGGCACCTTGTCGGGGACGTCGGCCCCGATCGTCTCCTCGTAGCGGTCGATCGCGTCGCCCAGCACGTGCAGCGCCGCGTGCAGCCGCTCGACCTCCTCCGGCTCCAGCTCGGCGCCCTGCCTGAAGGGCGAGAGCCTCGCCTCCCAGAGGATCTCGTCGACCCAGGAGCGGCCGATCCCGGCGATCTCGCGCTGGTGGCGCAGCAGCGGGTGCAGGTGGCGCGGCTGGTCGACCGCGGCGGCGAGCTCGGCGAGCGGGGGAGGGGGCCAGGCCTCGGGGCCGAGCGTCCGCACCGCCTCGTCCTCGGCGACCGCCTCGGTCGGCAGCAGCTTCGCCCAGGCCCGTTGCTTGGTCCCGAACTCGCGCAGCCGCAGCTCGCGGCCGTCGCCGAGCCGCAGCAGGACGCGCGAGGCGCGGTCCTTCGGCGAGGCGCGCTTCTCGAAGACCCGCAGCCGGCCGGCCGACATCAGGTGGACGAGCAGCGCCAGGTCGCCGAGCTCGACCAACGGCATCTTGCCGATCCGCCGCACCCCCGTCACCGTCCGCCCGGCCAGCGCCTCCAGCGGCGGGTCGAAGGTCTTCATCACGTTCATCCCCGGCGCAAGCGCCGATTCGACCTCGGCCCCGCGCACCGCGGCGTCCAATCGGCGGGCGACGATCTCGACCTCCGGCAGCTCCGGCATCGGCCCAAGTCTGACGGCCCAGCAGGCCCGGGGAGTAGACTGGCCGCAGTTCATTCGACTGGACTCCGGCGCGAGCCGTGCCAGCGAACATACGATCACCGTCCGACCCACGAGGCCCGTAGGGGCGTTTCGAGGCACCCGATGAGAGAGCTCCCGACGATCAACGAGCCGGTCCCGGTCCTTGACCTCTCGCCGCAGGAGATCGAGGAGCTGAGCGCCGAGGTGCGGCAGCTGGCCCGCCAGCGCGACGCGGTGATCCTCGCCCACAACTACCAGGTGCCCGAGGTCCAGGACGTCGCCGACTTCGTCGGCGACTCGCTGGCGCTCTCCCGCCAGGCGGCTGCGGCCGGCGCCTCGACGATCGTCTTCTGCGGGGTCCACTTCATGGCCGAGACGGCCGCCGTCCTCTCGCCCCGGAAGACGGTGCTGATCCCCGACCTCGAGGCCGGCTGCTCGCTCTCGGACTCGATCACCGCCGGCGAGCTGCGCAACTGGAAGGCCCGCCACGGCGAGGACGCGGTGGTCGTGATGTACGTCAACACCTCGGCCGAGGTGAAGGCGGAGACCGATTACTGCTGCACCTCCTCGAATGCGGTCAAGGTGGTCGAGCACATCATCCGCGAGCACGGCCCCGAGACCGAGATCCTGTTTGGCCCCGACATGTGGCTCGGCTCCTACGTCGAGCGCGAGACCGGCCACCGGATGCACGTCTGGCCGGGCGAGTGCCACGTCCACGCCGGGATCCGGGCCGACGACATCAGCGCCCAGCGCGCCGCCCATCCCGACGCCGACTTCCTGGTCCACCCCGAGTGCGGCTGCGTGACCCAGGTGATGGAGTACGTGGCGGCCGGGGAAGTCGACCCCGAGGGGGTCCACATGCTCTCCACCGGCGGCATGATCGAGCACCTGAAGAGCCACCCCGAGGGCGAGTTCATCGTCGCCACCGAGAACGGGATGCTGCACCCGCTGCGCCAGGTCGCCCCCGACGCCAGCCTGATCGAGGCCAACCGGATGGCCTACTGCAAGTACATGAAGATGATCACGCTGCCGAAGCTGCGCGACGCCCTGGCCGAGACGAAGCACGAGGTCCGGGTCCCGGCCGAGATCGCCGAGCGGGCGCGGGTGCCGATCGAGCGCATGGTGGCGATCGGGTAGCCACCCGGCGCCGTCGCTCAGAAAACGCTTAGGAAGCGCTAAGGAGCGCCAAAGCAGGGTAGGGGAGGCTCAGGGTGAACCTAGGGAAGGAGCCCCGATGCCCGCCACCGAGAGAGTGCTGCTGGTCGCCGACCGCGACGCCGACGCGCCGCCGCCGAAGACGCCCACCACGCCCGTGGCTTCGACCGCCTCGTCTTCGCCACGCCCAACGCGGGCCAAGGCGCTTTTGTCAACCAGAGGTGAAGAAAAGCGCCTTGCCACCGGACTATGAGCAAGTGCTTATAGTCCGCTAAGCTCTCGCAAATTCTTTTTGGGCGCATAGTTGCGCTGCCCGCGGCGCGAAGGAGTCACCCTGTGTCCGCAGAACCGAGCCCCCGCATGGCGAGATCGAAGAAGAACAAGCAGCGCGACCCGGAGCCGTCCCCGGAGCAGAGCGGTACGCGGCCGCGCCGCGCCCCGATCATCGAGCTGAACGAAGCGACCAAGGTCTACCCCGGCGGCCACATGGCGCTGGACCGGGTCAGCCTGGCGATCGGTCGCGGCGAGTTCGTCTTCCTGGTTGGCCCGACCGGGTGCGGCAAGTCGACCCTGATCAAGATGCTGATCCGCGAGCTGCCGGCGACCGGAGGCACGGTGAAGATCGCCGGCCGCGACATCGGCGCGATGCCGGACAAGAAGATCCCGCTGCTGCGGCGCAACATCGGCACCGTCTTCCAGGACTTCAAGCTGCTCCCCAACCGGACCGTCTACGACAACGTCGCCTACGCGCTGCAGGTGATCGGCGCCAGCCGCGCCGAAATCCGCGAGCAGGTGCCGGCGACGCTGCGCCTGGTCGGCCTCTCGACCAAGCTCAACAGCTACCCGGACCAGCTCTCCGGCGGTGAGCAGCAGCGCGTCTCGGTCGCCCGCGCCTTCGTCAACCACCCGCCGCTGGTCCTCGCCGACGAGCCGAGCGGCAACCTCGACCCGGTCACCTCGATCGGGATCATGCAGCTGCTGTACCGGATCAACAAGACCGGCACCACGGTTGTCGTCGTCACCCACGACCGCGAGATGGTCGACAACATGCGGCGCCGGGTGGTCGAGCTCTACGAGGGCCGGGTCGTCCGCGACGAGGTCTCCGGCGGCTACACCGAGGAGTCGACCACCGAGTTCGGGCTGCGGATGCGGGCCGAGATGGGGGTCGGCCAACAGGACGAGGAACAGACCAACGGCCACGACCACGAGCGCCTCTTCTGATGTCACGGCTGATCTTCTTCGTCAAGGAGGCGCTGCGCGCCCTGCGCCGCAACGGCGCCCCGACCCTGGCGGCGATCGTCACCACCGTGGTCACCGTCGTCCTGCTCGGCGTCCTGATCCCGGTCTTCCAGACCGCGCAGGGCAAGAGCGAGGAGATCCGCGACGAGCTCAACGTCCAGGTCGAGCTCTACGCCGACGCGACCAAAGGGGAAATCGCCGCCCTGCGCGAGGAGCTGGTCGCGGTCCCGCACGTCTCCCGGGTCGAGTTCATCTCCAAGGGGCAGGCGCTGAACGAACTGAAAGAGACCCTGGGCGCGGAAAAGAGCCGCGAGCTGCTCGCCCAGCTGAAGGAGAACCCGCTGCCGCGCAGCTTCCGGGTCACCCCCGACGACCCCGCCAACCTGCCGGGGATCGAAGCCGCGATCATCACCACCGGGCCGAACGGCAAGGAGACGAAGATCTCCCCGATCGTCGCCGACATCTTCGACCGCGAGTCCGCCACCCAGCAGATCGAGCAGGTGACCAGCGCTCTGAAGATCATCCTCACGGTGATTACCGCGCTGCTGGTGCTGGCCTCGCTGATGCTGGTCGGCAACACGATCCGGCTGTCGATCTACACCCGCCGCCGCGAGGTCGAGGTGATGCGGCTGGTCGGCGCCACCCGCTGGTTCGTGCGCTGGCCGTTCATGATCGAGGGCGTGATCGTCGGCTTCGTCGGCGGCGTCCTGGCCATACTGATCCTGTGGCTCGGCAAGATCACCGTGGTCGACCCGCTCAGCGACTCGATCGGGCTGGTGCGGGCGCAGGAGAACGTCGGCTTCCCGACCCTGGTCGCGATCCTCTTCGCCGCCTCGATCCTGGTCTCGACGATCGGCTCCGGCGTCACCCTGCGCCGCTTCCTCAGGGTCTGAGGCCGCGGTGAGAGCCCGCGGGGCCGTGGCGTTCGCCACCGCGCTGGTGGCGGTCCTGCTGGCCGGCGTCTGGCTGGGCGGCCACCCCTCGCAGCTGCCCGGCTTCCTGCGCGACGCCTTCGTCGCCGAGCCCGGCGGCCTCAGCGCCGAAGCGGCCGAACAGATCGAGCGCAACTACTTCCGGCCGGTCGGCGAGGAGGAGCTCTCCAACGCCTCGCTGCAGGGGATGGTCCGGGAGCTGCGCCGCCGCCACGACGACCGCTACACCGAGTACTTCTCGCCGGCCAGCCTGGCGGCGTTCAACGAGCAGATCGAAGGCCGCTTCTCGGGGATCGGGATCAGCGTCGTCTCGGTCGAGCGCGGCCTGCGGGCGGAACGGATCTTCCCCGGCTCGCCGGCCGCCGAGGCGGGGATCTCGGTCGGCGACACGATCGTCTCGGTCGAGGGCGACTCGATCGCCGGCCTCAGCAGCGACGAGGCGACGCGGCGGATCAAGGGTCCGGAGGGGACCGAGGTGACGATCGGGGTCCGCGACGCGGAGAGCGGCAAGGTCCGGCAGGTGACCCTGACCAGGGCCGAGGTGCGGCTGCCAAACGTCAGCAGCCGGGTGGAGACGGTCGATGGCACGAAGCTCGGGTACGTGCGCCTGCTCGCCTTCAGCGAAGGGGCGAGCGAGCAGCTCGCCGACGCGGTGCGGCGGGTGCAGCGGCGTGGGGCGGAGGCGATCGCTCTCGACCTGCGCGGCAACCCCGGCGGCCTGCTGCAGGAGGCGGTGCTCTGCGCCAGCGTCTTCCTGCCCGAGGGCGAGCTGGTGGTGACGACCGAGTCGCGCAGCAAGGGCCGCCGCGTCTACCGGGCGGTTGGCGGCAACCTGCCGCGGCGGCCGCTGGCGGTGCTGATCGACGGCGGCACCGCGTCGGCGGCGGAGATTCTCGCCGCCGCCCTCGACTCGAACGGCGCCGTGGTGGTCGGCGGGCGCTCCTTCGGCAAGGGCCTCTTCCAGGAGGAGGTCGGGCTCGCCAACGGCGGCGCCCTGAAGCTGACCGTGGGCGAGTACTTCACGCCGGAGGGGGTCAACCTCGCCAGGAGCAAGGGGATCAAGCCGGACGTCCGCGCCGAGGACGATCCCCAGACCAGGGCCGACGAGGAGATCCGGCGCGCCCTCGGCATCCTCGCCCGCCGGGCCGAGAGTTGAAGCGGGGGCGGCGAGGCGGGGCGCCACGGCGGCGTTCGGGGCGAGCTCGCGGCGACGGGCGACGCGGGTCCGCGCCGCCGCCCCCGGCCCGCGACGCGGTCGACGAGCTGCTGCGCGAGCAGCTCGGGTTCCGCGGCTTCAAGCCGCGGCTGGAGGAGGAAGCGGCGGCGGTCGCCGACTCGCCTCCGGGCGGCGCAGTCGCCCGGCGCGACCTGACCGCGCTTGCCACCTTCACCGTCGACCCGGCCACCGCCCGCGACTTCGACGACGCCGTCTCGGCCCAGCTGGAGGGCGAGCGGGCGCGGGTCTGGGTCCACATCGCCGATGTCGCCGCCCACGTGCGCCCCGGCACCCCGCTTGACCTCGAGGCGCGGCGGCGCGGCAACAGCACCTACGTCCCCGGCGCGGTCGAGCCGATGCTGCCGCACGCGCTGAGCAGCGAAGCCTGCAGCCTGACGCCGGGCGAGGAGCGGCTGGCGGTGACCGCCGAGATCGAGCTCGACGCCGAGTTCCGGCCGCTGGCGGCGCGCTTCTACCGCAGCCGCGTCCGCTCCGACGCGCGGCTCGACTACGACCAGCTCGACCGCGTCTTCGCCGGCCGCGAGCCGGCGCCGGAGGCGGTCGCCGAACCGCTGGAGGCAGCGCGGCGGGTCGCCGCCGGGCTGGGTGAGCACCGCGGCACGACCAGCCTCGACGTCGAGTCCTTCGAGCCCGAGTTCCGGTTCGACGCCGAGGGTGGGGTGGTCGCCGCCCAGGGGGTCGAGCAGACCGAGGCCCACCGGCTGATCGAGCGGCTGATGATCCTCACCAACGAGCAGGTCGCCGAGCTGCTGGCGCGGCGCCGGGTGGCGGCGATCTACCGCGTCCACGAGCAGCCCGACCCGGCCCGGATCGAGCACCTGCTGGAGCGGCTCTCGGCGCTCGGGGTGCCGACGCCGCCGCTCGGCCAGGGTCTCTCCCCGCAGCAGGCGGGGGAGGTGGCCGCCGCGGCCAGCCGCCTGGCGCGGCGCGAGGCCGCGCGGCGCGGCCACGGCCGGGAGGCGTATACCTCACTTGTGCTCCGTTCCCTCAAGCAGGCCCAGTACAGCGAGCGAAACAGCGGCCACGCCGGCCTCGGCAGCGAGGCCTACACGCACTTCACCTCGCCGATCCGGCGCTACCCCGACCTGGTCGTCCACCGGGCGCTGCTCGCCCTGGTCGGGGAGGGGGAGGAGGCGCCGCGGCTGGCCGAGGCTCGCGAGGTCGCCGCCGACTGCTCGGCGCGGGAGCGCGAGTCGGCGAAGATCGAGCGCGAGGCAGACGACGTCTGCGCCGCCTACCTGCTGGAACGTGAGTTGGGCGAGCGCGGGCTCGACGCCGTCTTCGAGGGCGAGGTCTCCGGCGTGATCCGCTCGGCCGCCTTCGTCTCCTTCGCCGGCGAGTTGGGCGACGTCTACGAGGGCATGCTGCCGGCCCGCCGCCTGCCCGGCGGCCGCTGGGAGCTGGACCGGGCCGAGGTGGCGCTGGTCCGCCGCGGCTCGAAGGCGCGGCTGCGGCTGGGCGACCCGGTCGCGGTCCGGGTGGCGGGGGTCGACCCGCCCCGCGGCCGGGCCGAGCTGGCGCTGGCCGAGGCGGAGGAGAACCTATCCCGGTAGGGGTTCCGCTTAACTTTTTGCCAGAGCGGCAAAAAGTACAAGACGCTCCACCCCTACCGGGATAGGTCCTTTCAATGGCTGACAAGAAGAAGAAACGCCTGCCGGCCTCCGGCGACGTGGTCACCAACCGCCGCGCCCGGCACAAGTTCGAGCTGGTCGAGAAGATGGAGGCGGGGGTCGCCCTGCGTGGCTCCGAGGTGAAGGCGCTGCGCGGCGGCAAGGCGCAGATGACCGACGCCTACGCGGTGGTCGAGGGCGGCGAGGTCTGGCTGCGCAAGCTCCACATCCCGCCCTACGAGTACGCGGAGGTCGACGCGCATGAGCCGGAGCGGCCGCGCAAGCTGCTGCTGCACCGGGCGGAAATCGAGCGGCTGATCGGGAAAACGGCCCAGAAAGGGCTGACCCTGGTCCCGACCCGGATCTACTTCAAGGGCCCGCGGGCGAAGGTCGAGCTGGCCCTGGCCCGCGGCAAGGAGGGCAAGGACCGGCGGCGGGAGATCGCCGACCGCGACGTACGGCGCGAGGTCGAACGCGAGTTCAAGGGCCGGATGCGGTGAGTCCCGCCGCTCGTTTTTAGAACGTCCGTTGCGGACCGCGCCCGGTCGCTTGCAACGGCCGCTTTACGTGTAAGGATGCAGGGCGATGCGGAACCGAACGATCTTCAAGTCGTCGCTCGCGGGGTTGGCGATGGTGACGCTGCTGGCTCCGGCCACGGCGCAGGCCGACTCCTTCCCGCAGGAGGTGAGCGATTACGTCAGCGACAACACCATCTACTTCGTCGGTGCGCTGCTGGTCGCGATCCTGCTCCTGCTGCTTGTCGTCAGCATCACCCAGCGCCGGACCAAGGAGAAAGAGGCTCGCGCCCAGCAGCCGCCCGGTCCGGCCGGCGCCGCGCCGCCGCCTCAGGGCGGCCCGGGCGCGCCGCCGCCGCCCCAGGGTCCAGGCGCGCCGCCGCCCGCCGGCGCCGCGACCGCCGAAATGCCGGCGGTTGCCGCTGCCGCCGCGGCCGGCTCGCAGCCGCCGCCCGGCGCCCCTCCGGCGCCCCCGCCGGGCCAGGCGCCGCCGCCGCAGCCGGCACCCGGCCAGGCTCCGCCGCCGTACCCCGAGAATCGCAAGCAGCGCCGCCAGCGCCAGCGCGACGAACGGCGGGCGCAGCGCAACGCGAAGCGCCAGGCGCGTCGCGAACAGATGCAGCGCCGCAAGCAGGAGCGCCGTGGCGTTCCCGTCGCTGCGGCCGGGGCCGCTGGCGCCGCTGCGGCCGGACAGCCACCGGTGAAGGAGAAGAGCTTCTTCGGGATCAAGTACGGGGGCGGCAAGCGCAAGCGCGAAGCAGCCCTGGCCGAGCAGCGGTTGGCCGCCGCCCGGGCCGCCAACGAAAGGGCGATGGCCCAGGCCCAGGCCGGACAGCAGCCGCAGCCCCCCGGGCCGGGCGCGCCGCCTCCGCTCGAGGCCGTGCCGCCGAGTCAGCCGCCGCAGCCAGCCGCAGCCCAGGCCCCGCCGGTGCCGCCACCGCCGCCGGTCGGCGGGGCCGTGTCCCCGGCGCCGGCCGAGTACGACCCGGCCGCGGCCGAACAGCGAGTTCGAGAGAAGGTCGAGGAAGTCCGGGCCGAGGAGCAGCGGATCCGGGCCGAGGCCGACCGCCGGATCGCCGAGGCGGAGCGTCTCCAGCAGGAGCAGCAGCAGGTCCCTCCCGTTGCCGCCGCGGCGCCGGCCGACCTGAGGACCGCGGAGCACCGCCTGCAGGAGGAGCGACAGGCGCAGGAGCGCTCGATGGCCGAGGCGGAGGAGCGGTTGCGCCAGGTCGAGGAGCGGACCAAGGCCGCTGAGCAGCGCGCCGCCGAGGCACAGCGCCTCGAAGGGCTGCGGGCCGAGGAAGAAGAGCGTCAGCGCCGCCTGCAGGAGATGCAGCGGAGCGTCGCCGAGGCCGAAGAGCGGGCGCGCGAGGCGGAGCGCCGCGCGATCGAGGCCGAGGAAGCGGTGGTCCGCTCGGTCCGGGGCGAGGCCCCGCCGCCCGCCGCCGCGCCTGCGCCGGTCCAGCCGCCAGCGCCCCCGACGCAGCCGCCCCCGCCCGTGCAGCCGGACTCCCCGGCCCAGCAGCCGCCGGCCCCTGCGCCGCAGCAGCCGCCCGCGCCCTCGCCGACGCCCGAGCCACCGCCAGCGCCCGAGCCACCGGTCTCACAGCCGCCGCCGATCCAGCAGCAACAGTCGGCTTCGTCCGAGCAGGCGACTCCGCCGCCGGCCCCGGCCCCCGAGCCCCCCGCCGGCGGGGGCGAGATCAACCTCAACTCCGTGACCTTCGAGCAACTGCGCGAGCGGGGGCTGTCAGTGACCCAGGCGACCCGCCTGCTCGCCCAGCGCGAGCGGCTGGGCGGCTTCAAGGCGGTCGCCGACCTCGACCAGGTCGCCGGCTTCCCCCAGGACCTGCTCGAAGACCTCAAGGGACGCTCAACCGTCTAACCGATCCCGCGGTTCCTTTCGGACGGTACGCGTCTGCAAGGAACCACGGGGTACAATTCCAGCAGCACCTGCACGGGGGCGACAGGCTTCGACGTGGTCGACTCGTGCGAGAGGTTGCAGGTCGAGGTTGCCGGAGGCCTCGTTAAACACCGGCACAAACCAATACGTGCGGACCATGAGTTCGCCCTCGCCGCTTAGCAACAACTAAGCGCTGTGAGAGTCGGTCCTCCCTCGCCCGCAGGGAGGGTAGCCGGCTTCAGAACGCGGGCTCACCCCGACGGAGCGTCCCGGCCGCAGGGGGAATTTCAAGGGACTGGTTCTCCCGCAGTGCCCGCCGGCGCGGACCCCGGGAGACGAGACTGAAGCGCCGGCTAAACCTGTAGACACCCTCGCGCCGCGTCCGCGGATCCGAGTTCGAATCTCGGCGCCTCCATCGTCCGGAAACCCGCTCACAGAGCGGGTTTCCGGTGTGCCTGAAGGCGTGGCAGAGGTTAGTTGCGCTATGCGCAACTAACCTCTGCCACGGCGGTCCGTGGGGGCGTTGAGGTCGGCTCGGGGGAGGGCGGCGACCTCGATCTCGCGGCTGACCGCGCCGATCTCCTCGGGCAGCGCCGCCAGCTGGACGTTGCCGACGAAGCGCAGCGGCGCGCCGAGCGGCTGGAAGAAGTTGTCGTAGTGGGTGGGGACGACGGCGCGCGGTTGGAGGATCGGCAGGATCCGCTTCCAGTAGTCGCGGGTGAAGCTGCGCCCGGCGACCCCGGCGAGGAAGACGTCGACCTCGCGCTCGCGGATCTCCTCCTCGCGCAGGTTGGCGCTGCCCTGGTGGTAGAGGCTCATTCCGGCGACCCGGATCGAGATCCCCCAGACCTGGCCGCAGCGGTAGGCGCCGGGCGAGAGGCCGTCGAGCTGGTCGCAGCAGAGTTCACCGTCGTAGGGGACGGCGAGGCCGAGCAGCAGCTTCGAGTGCAGGCTGGGCGCGAAGGAGACCTCGAACGGCCCCAGCTCGTAGGTGCGGTGCGGCTCGACCTCGACCGTGCGGTCGGCGAGCCCGTGCAGCGCCATCAGGTTGAGCAGCGAGCGCGAGCCGTAGGCCGAGCAGCCGAAGCGGCGGGCGATCGCCGGCGCGTCCACCGCGTGGTCGAAGTGCGTATGGCCGACCAGCACCCCGACCACCTCGCCCGCCGCGCCGCCGAAGCGGTCGAGCGCCGCCGGGTCGGGTAGCGCCTGCCGCCGCAGCACCAGGTCGCGGAAGGGGACGCGCGAGAGGTAGGGGTCGACGAACAGGGTCCGGCCCTCGTAGGTGAGGCGGTAGCCCGAGACGCCCAGCCACTCGATCTCCAACCCGGCCGGCAGCGCCAGCGGTCGCGCCTCGAGCTCGCCCAGCGCCTCGCCGTCGGCGCGCTCGGAGGAGCGCCGGGTCGCCCGTGCCCGCGCCAGTTCGCCGAGATGCCTCAGCGGTCCTCCCACACCGGAAGGGTACGCCGGATCGCCGCTCACTAACTTGGGCGGGACGATGGCGATCGCAACCGCAACCTCGCTCCAGATCCACGTCGGCGGCAAGCTGCTGTTCGACGAGGTCGGCTTCAAGCTGGAGCCGCGCGAACGGATGACGCTCTCCGGCCGCAACGGGGCCGGCAAGTCGACCCTGCTCCGGGTGCTGGCCGGCGAGCTCACACCCGACGTCGGCTCGGTCTCCCTGCAGCGCGGCGCCAAGGTGATGCTGCACGACCAGCGCCCGCCCCGCGAGTCGCCGACCGCGCTTGGCGAGTACGTCTACTCCGGCCGCTCCGAGATGCTCGAAGCGGAGTCCGAGCTGGTCCGGCTGGAGGCCGAGATGGGCAAGGGCGAGGTGGGCGAGGAGACGATGGCCGCCTACTCCGCCGCCCAACAGCGGCTCGAAACCGGCGGCGGTTACCGTTGGCGCGACGAGGTGCTGGCGGTGCTGCGCGGGCTTGGCTTCGACGCCGAGCAGACGGAGCGGCCGCTCTCGACCTTCTCCGGCGGCGAGCTGACCCGCGCCTCGCTGGCCCGGGCGCTGGCCGCCAAGCCCGACCTGCTGCTGCTCGACGAGCCGACCAACCACCTCGACATCCCCTCGCTGGAGTGGCTGGAGCGCTACCTGGTCGAGCTCGACGCGGCGATCGTCCTGGTCGCCCACGACCGCTGGTTCCTGGAGGCGGTTGGGACCTCGGTGCTGGAGCTGGAGGCACAGCGGGCGCGCTTCTTCGCCGGCCCCTGGCACGCCTGGCGCAAGGAGCAGGCGGTGCGGCAGATCGCGCTCGGCAAGGCGATCGAGCGCCAGCAGGCGGAGATCGCCCGGATGGAGCGCTTCGTCGAGCGCTTCCGCTACAAGGCGACCAAGGCGCGTCAGGCGCAGTCCCGGGTCAAACAGATCGAGAGGCGCAAGCGCGAGAGCCCGGTCGCCGAACGGCGCGACGAACGGCGGCTGCGCTTCTCCTTCAAGCCTCCGGAGCGGCCGGGACGGGTGGTGCTGAAACTGGTCCGGGGCCGGATCGAGGTGCCGGGGCGGGTGCTGCTCGAGGGCGCCGAGATGGAACTGGAGCGCGGCGAGCACGTCGTCCTGGTTGGCGCCAACGGCAGCGGCAAGACGACCCTGATCGAGGCCCTAGCCGGGCAGCGCGAGCCGGCCTCGGGGTCGGTGCGGACCGGCCACAACGTCCACATCGGGTATCTCTCCCAGCACGCCGAGACGGCGGCCGGCGAGGGCACCGTGCTCGACGCCGCGCAGCGCGAGACCGGGCTGACCGGGCCGAAGGCGCGCGCCCTGCTCGGCGGCTTCCTGTTCTCCGGCGAGGAGGTCGAAAAGCAGCTGTCGGAGATCTCCGGCGGCGAGCAGCGGCGGCTCTCGCTGGCGATCCTGGTTGCCTCCGGCGCCAACGTCCTGCTGCTCGACGAGCCGACCAACCACCTCGACATCGAGAGCCGCGAGGCGCTGGAGGATGCGCTGACCGAGTTCGAGGGGGCGGTGCTGCTGATCTCCCACGACCGGGCGCTGCTGGAGGCGGTCGGCAGTCGCACCCTGGTCTGCGAGGACGGCGAGCTGAGCAGCCACCAGAGCGGCTGGGCCGAGTACCAGCGGCGCCGCGACGAACGCGCGGCCGAGGCCGCGGCCGCGGCGAAGCCCGCCGAGCCCGGCCCCGGGGGCAAGCAGCACGCGGCGCGCAAGTCCTCACAGAAGGCGGCGCGCAAGGCGGCACGGCTGGAGCAGCGGATCGAGCGGGCCGAGGCGGAGCTGCGGACGGTCGAGGAGGAGCTCTCCGATCCCGACGCCTGGGCCAGCCCCGGCCGTGCCGAGCGCGCCAACAAGCGTCACGAGGAGGCGAAACGGGCGGTCGAGGAGCTCTACGCCGAGTGGGAGCAGGCCCAGCAAACAGCCGAGGTCACCGACGCTGGCTGAACCTTTTTTAGGGCGATAGGCCTAAAAAACGTTCAGCCTTCGCGGACCACCGTCGTGCCCTTGGCGGGGACGACGGTGATGTTCCGCACCCGGCCCTTTTCCGGCTTCGGGTCGGGCGCCCGCAGGTGGGTCCGCTCGAGGATCGTCCGCAGCACGATCCGCATCTCGTATTCGGCGAAGGAGGCGCCGATGCAGCGGCGCACGCCGCCGCCGAACGGGATCCACGCGTAGTTGTCGGCGCGCCCGTCGAGGAAGCGCTCGGGGCGGAACTCCTCAGGTTCCGGGAAGAGGTCGGGCCGGTAGTGCAGCGCCGCAGTCGCCGCCCCGATGAAGGTCCCGGCGGGCAGCTCGTAACCGCCGATCCGCAGCGGCTCGGTCGTCTTGCGGGCGACGTCGACGATCACCGGCCGGGCGCGCAGCGTCTCGCGGACCGTCGCGTCGAGATACTCGTCGCCCTCGGGCAGCGACTCGGTCAGCCGCCGCATCGCCCTCGGGTTGCGGATCAGCCGCTCGACCGCCCAGGCGAGGGCGGTCGCGGTCGTCTCGTGGCCGGCGGCAAGCACGGTGACCAGCTCGTCGCGCAGTTCCTCGTCGCTCATCGGGTTGCCGTCCTCGTCGCGGGCGGCAAGCAGCAGCGAGAGGATGTCGTCCCGTTCCTCCGCTCCCGCTTCGCCGCGGCGCAGGGCGATCTCCTCGTAGATGAACGCGTCGAGCGCGGCGCGGGCGCGCAGGAAGCGACCCCAGGGACTCCAGCGGCCGAGGTTGCGACGCAGCGGCGGGAAGGCGGTGACCATGTTGACCCGCCTGGCGAAGGTCTCGATCAGGCCCTCGAAGCGGCGCAGCCGCTCCTCGTCGTGGACGCCGAAGACGGCGCGCATGATCACCGCCAGGGTGATCGTCTGGGTGTGGGGGCGCAGCGCGAACGGCCTACCGGTTGGCCAGGACTCCATCTCGGCGAGGGTCACCTCGCGGATCAGCTCGCCGTAGCGCTGGATCCGCTCGCCGTGGAAGGGCGGCAGGAGCAGCTTGCGCTGGCGCATGTGCGGCTGCTCGTCGAGAGTGAGTACCGAGTGCGGGCCGAGCGCCGGCTCCAGCACGGTCGCGTTCGCCTCGCCGGCGTGCAGCTGCTCGGGCGAGGTCGTGAACAGCTGTTTGACCAGGCCGGGGTCGGCGACGTAGACGATCCGGCCGAAGAAGGGGAAGGTGACGGTGAAGAGGTCGCCATAGCGTCGCTGGAACCGGACCAGGAAGCCGTACGGATCGAGCCCGTACATCGCGGCCTGGACGGCGGAGGGAAGCCTGGTCCCGGGCGGGAAACCGGTCTGCGCGGACGTCTGCGGTCGGGCGATCGTCGCCTGCTCCATCGGCGTCACGTTAGCGAAAAACTGGCCAGCCAGCCAGTCCCTCTCCATCGCGTGGTTCCTTATTCGCGCAATGCGTCAAAAAGGAACCACGCGATGGTTCGCGGTCCCCTTCGGAGCTCAGAAGACGATCGTGCGCTCGCCGTCGAGCAGGACGCGGTCGTCGAGGTGGGCGATCACGGCGCGGGCCAGGACGAGGCGCTCGATGTCGCGGCCGATCCGGACCATGTCGGCGACCTCGTCGCGGTGGCTGACCCGGGTCACGTCCTGGTCGATGATCGGGCCGGCGTCGAGCTCGGGGGTGACGTAGTGGGCGGTGGCGCCGATCAGCTTGACGCCGCGCTCGTGGGCGCGGTGGTAGGGGTCGGCGCCGACGAAGGCGGGCAGGAAGCTGTGGTGGATGTTGATCGCCGGCGCCCCCAGCTCGGCCAGGAACCGGTCGCTGAGGACCTGCATGTAGCGGGCGAGGACCAGCAGGTCGACCTCGCCGACCAGCTCCAGCGCCCGCCGCTCGGCCTCCTCGCGCGAGCCCGGCTCGACCGGGACGTGGTGGAAGGGGAGGCCGACCGCCTCGACCTGGTCGCGGTGGTCGGCGTGGTTGGAGACGACGCAGGTCAGCTCGCCGCCGAGCTCGCCATTGCGCCAGCGCCAGAGCAGGTCGGAGAGGCAGTGGTCTTCGCGCGAGACCATCGCCGCGACCCGCTTCACCCGGCCCGACTCGGCGAACTCGTGCTCCATCTCGAACCGCTCCGCCACCTCGCGCGCGAACCGCTCCTCCAGCTCCCGCCGCCGCTCTGCCGGGACCGAGTCGAAGACCATCCGCATGAAGAACCGCCCCTGCTCGGTCGAGTGCTGGTCGACGTCGACGATGTTGAGCCCGGCATCGGCGAGGAACCCGCTGACCGTGGCGATCAGCCCCGGCCGGTCCGGGCAGGCGAGTAGCAGCCGCGAGGTCGGATGCTCGGTCAAGGCTCGGATGATGCCGCTTCGGCCCGTTGTCTTGACATCAAATGAAGATTATGTTCTGATTTTTCAGAGACGGATGAGTACCGCGATCAAACTGGCCGCATTCGCATACCTGGAGCCCGGGGGCAAGAACCAACCGACCTGCAGGAAACAGGATCTCTCGGACCTGGTGGCGGAGTTCCTCGAGAGCCACGTCGCCGACCTGGTCGAGAAAGCGAGGGGGGAGCGGGCGCCGGCGGCCGGGTTCGCCGACGGCAACTCGCGGTCGATCTTCGACCACCTCGCCTCCAAGGGAGGCAATGCCTTCGTCGCCTCGGCCACCGAAGCCGCGCAGGCGCTGCAGGCGGGGATGGACCAGCGGGCCAAGCCGGGTCTCTTCGTCGCTCTGAAGCGACAGGAGAAGGACGGGCCCGCGGCGGCGATCCTCAAGCTCGACGTGGTCGAAGAGCATGCGGGCCGGCTCGCCGAGGAAAACGGTCGATTTGTCCTCCGCGTCGTCGAAGACCTGGTCGACCGCCCCGGACGGCTGCAGAAGGGGGCCGCGGTGCCGGACCCGCGTGCCGGCAGCGATGTGATCGTCGCCGAAAAAGCGTCGGGGCGGGCGTCGCAGTACTTCCTCGATGCCTTTGGGATCCGGCAGATGGTCAAACCCGCCGTCGGCACGGTGCGGGTGATCGAAGCGGTGCGCCGGGCCGCCCCGAAAATGCGTGCCAGCATCGAGCGCAAGCTGGAGAAGTCCGAGGCGACCGACGCCGGCGAGCTGCTGGGCGAGCTGGAGGAGCTGGTCCCGAAGAAGGAGTTCGCGGGGCTGCGGGCCGGGCTCACCGACGGGGCCCAGCCGGTGGGGGAGATCCTGCCTCCGCCCGAGGTGAAACGCATCCTCGAGGGCGAGGGGGTGCGGATTGAAGGGCGCGTCTCCGACATGAGAAAGGTCCGGGCGAAGCAGCTGGAGGGCGGCGACTGGAAGGTCGAGATCGCCTTCAAGTCCGAGCCGCGGGAGCGATTCGCCTGAAGGCAGCGGAGCTGGAAGGGCTGGAGGCGGCGCTGCAGGTCGCCGAGGAGCTGGTGGCGAAGCCGGTCTCCGGATCCAGTCCAAGCGACAGCATCGATGCGACGACCTGGAACCTGCGGCTGCCGCTTGCGGTGTTGCTGCGGGACGAGAGGCTGGAGCGGCTAATCGGGCTGCCTGTCTCGGTCGTGGCGAGGGTGGGGAGCGAGCCCGCCTCGGCGACGATCGAATGCCCGCGCCGAGGCGGGCCGGAGGTCCGGTGCGGCCAGAGCGTCTTCGAATTGGTCGAGGACGAAGACGCCTTCCTGGGGAGGGCGGGGGCAAACGAAGCGCGGCCGGCGATCGAGCAGCTGGTCGAGGACAACCCCGGGATCGAAGCCGACCTGACGATCGAAGTCGCCAACGACCCCGAGAGCTCCGGGGTGCGCTGGATCCGCACCGCGGAGGCCCTGCGCGTGGGGCTGCGCGAGAGTTGGCTCGCGACCCTGGAGGAGGTCTTCAAACGGGGCACCACGGAGAGGCTGGTGGTTGCCGACGGCGGGGATGCCGGTGTCTGGACGCCCTGCCTGCAGGTCTGCGGGCCAGCGGCGTCGCCACGGCCGCTGGCCAACCCGGAGCTGCCCGAGGTCCCGTCCAGGTGGTGGCGGGAGCACCGAGCCGACGGGCGGTCGCTGCCCGTCCCGGCCGGGCTCATCCCGACCGACCGGGACGGCGACTCGCTCGGCAATCTCGACCGGCTGCTGACCGACGCTGCCCGGGCTCTCGTCTGGCTCTGGCTTGCCGCCAAGGTCAGCAGCCCCGAGCTGGGGCAGCCGGTAGAAGTGACCTTCGAGGGCGAACGGGTTGCCCAGGCGAAGCTCGAGGTGAGCGGCGCCAACCACGCCTCCGACGAGCTGCTGCTGTGGGACTGGGCGATGGAGGACGCCGACCCCGCCCGGTTCGACGCGATCCAACGAGCGGTCGCGCTGGCCGTCTTCCGCGACAAGGACTTCGAGCGGGCGGCGCGGCCCGCCCGCCGCACCGCCAAGACCCTGTTCCAGGTGCTGCGCGAAAACGAGCTGTCCGAGGCGATGGCGACGCGGCGCACCGTCCGTGACGCGGCGGTCGGAGCGGGGAGGGCGGCCGCCGATGCCGGGCGGGCGGCTGGGGCGAAAAGTCTGGAGCGGGTCCTGGTGCAGGCCGCGGCCGCGGCGGGGATCCTGATCGCCAACAGCGGCGACGCGATCTCCACCACGACGACCGTGCTGCTCCTCTCCCTGGTCGGGGCGCTGCTCGCCGCGTCGGCGACGATCGCCCTCGCCTCCGACTACCCCGCCGCCTTCGGCATCCTCGACTCCTTCGAAGAGGACCTCGATCTCTATGGCGACACCCTCTCCGACGGTGACATCGCCGACATCAAGAAGATGGCCAGCCTCGCCGACGCGCGCCGCCGGATCACGGCCAGCCTCACGATCACGGTCGTGGTCCTCGTGCTCGCCGCGACGGCGTTGATCGTCGCCCTGGTCGCGGTGTAGTAGCTGACGGGCGCTTGGTCCCAGGCACGCAGGAGTGTTCTCTGTGCGATAGCGCACACATATCCCTTCTATGTATAAGCGCGCAAAGCTAGATCCGAAGCCGCCTCGGCGCGATACACCGCCACTCGACGCTGAGCACGAGGACGAAGAAGACGACTGGGAAGCCGACCTTGACCTCATCGAGGTTGAGAGCGAAATCGAACGGGACGAAGAAGAGGCGGGCGAGCGCTAAAGCCACTCAACGTCGAGCAGTCCGCGCCGCTCGACCCCGTGCCCCTTCATCCGCAGGACGTTGCGCACCCGAACCTTCTCCCCACCCTTCAAGTCCACTGGGTAGGTGCCGAGGCACGCGGCTCCGTATTCGGCGACCTTCTGGCGCAGTGCGTGAAGGTCGCCGCAGGCTGCATCGATCTCCGCGACGGGAAGGGCCATCCGGAGCGACGCACCGCTCTTGCGACCTGGCTTCGTCCTGTGGAGGACCGGGGTTCCGTCGCCTTCCGGCAGATTCAGATTCCAGTCCCCGTGAGCGAAGTCGTTCCGCCGCTTGATCTCGTCGCGGACCTCTTTCCGCAGGCGGATGCCCACGCGCCGCTCTTCGTCGTCTAGTTCGGCCACTTTCTCGCAGACCGCGAAGAAGGCCGGAGCGAGTTGGTCGGCGGTGATCTGGCCCAAAGCTAGAGATGCAACGCCTACATCGCCGCCACGGTTGAGCCGCCGCTCGATTCCGAAGCGCATGTGAAACATCAGCCGCGAAAACTCGACGACGTAGCGACCGACCGCTCGGTACACGTCATCCTCAGTTACCCGCTCCTTACCCGCCACGCAGTGCGGAGACTACTAACCGCTCGGCGAGATTGATGTCAACTCACTTGACAACAGCACGTCTGTCAAGTAGATTGACAGACGTGCCACCGGCCAACCGACACGAACCGCGCCGAGCGAAGTCTTCGACCTCCGACTACTCGGTCACCGAGTTCCTACGGGACTTCCCCGACGATGCCGCGTGTCTAGAGCACCTGTGGCGCACCCGCCATTCCCCCGACGGCGAGCACGCCCATTGCCCGCGCTGCGACACCGAGCGGCGCTTCAAGCGCTATGAGACCAAGCAGCATCGCCAGTCGTGGACCTGCACCGCTTGCGGGCACCACGTCCACCCGACCGCCGGGACGATCTTCCACCGCTCCTCGACCTCGCTGCGGCTCTGGTTCCACGCCATGTACCTGATGACGAGCACTCGCTGCGGGATCTCCGCCAAACAGCTAGAGCGCGAGCTGGGCGTCCACTACAAGACCGCCTGGCGGATGTTCAACAAGATCCGCAACGAGCTGATGACCGAGGGCGAGCTGACCTCGACCCTCAAGGGCGAGGTCGAGATAGACGAGACCTCCTGGGGCGGGAAGCCGCGCCGGAAGTTCCGGACGCGCTCAGAGTCGGTCCGCTTCGCCGAAGCCAAGCCGACGATCCTCGGCATGGTCGAGCGCGGCGGGCGGGTGCGGCTGCGGGTTATCGAGTCGCGCCGTGGCGAGCCGCTTAGCTCAGCGGTGCGAGCGCACCTGGACCCGGCCGCGTTCATGCTCACCGACGACTGGATCGCCTACAAACCGCTGCGGCGGGAGTACGCGCACGCGGTTATCAACCACTCCGCAGGCTCCTACGTGGTTGGCAACGTCCACACGAACACCATCGAGGGCTTCTTCGGCAACCTCAAGACCGGGATGCGCGGCGCCTACAAGAAGGTCTCGCGCAAATGGCTCCAGTCCTACCTAGACGAGTACGCCTGGCGCTACAACAACCGCCACTCCGGGCAGCGCTCGATGTTTCACGCCCTCGTCAACGAGGCGGCGCGGCAATGAGCGGCGAGGCGATGATCCTCCGCAGCATCCGGGGAGCGGCGAAGCGCCGGGCGAGCGCCGAGGCTCGCAAACGTCAGGCGACCGATGACCTGCGCGGCTTCTGCGAGCAGGCGCGCCGTCAGGGCGTGTCGATCACCCGGATCGCTTCTGAGGCCGGTCTTTCCCGTCAGGGCGTTTACGACCTGCTGGGGGAGCGACCTTCCGCATAGCGGCGTCGAACTCCCCCTTGGTCGGGACGGGGATCTCCAACCCCTTCTCGGTCTTCTGCTTGCGGCGCTTTGCCATGCCCACAGGCTAGAGCCTCAGTCCTCCAAGACCTCGTAGGCCCGCAGCGCCGCCCGCGTGGGCAGCACCGCCGCTTCGCAGCGGAACAGCAGGCCGACCTGGATCAACTCCGCGACGGCCCGCTCGATCCGGTCCCGCTCGCTGAAATCCGAGCCGTCCGTCAACTCCCGGACCAGATCGGAGAGCCGGAAGCTGCTCGGGTAGTGGTGGGTGATGTGGACCAGGACGATGCCCTGGTCGTGGCGTTCGCTCGCCTCTCGCTTAGCCTTGCCCTGCATGGGAAGTACCCCTTCCTGTGCCGGGCCGGGGGCGGTGACAGCCGCGCCCCGGCCGTTTCTCTGAATGTGGGCGGGGACGCTAGGCCGGGAAACGGCTGGAAATCACTTCTACAGAGAAGGGATAAGTGTGCGATAGCGCACACATAGATCTCGGAATCTAGGCAAGTCTTCCGCGCTTGCTCATGAAACCTTCACATTTGGTCCTGTTGCTGGTCCTTGCGCTTGCCTTCCCCGCCGTCGCCCTGGCGGCCGGTGGGGGAGATGGCGATCCCGGCGATCCGGGTGCCGCCGTCTCCGCGGCGGTTGAGTTGGAGCCCCTGCAGCGCCCGGTCGAGCGCTTCCACGACGTGGTCGCCTCGACGGCGGACCGGATCGAGGCGGAACGGCTGACCGCGATCCGGCGCCGCGAGCGGGAAGAGCGCGAAGCCTTCGAAGAGTTGCCGGGCGGGGTCTCGATCGAGACGCTGAATGCGATCGCCGCGTGCGAGTCGGGCGGCGACCCGACCATCGTCTCCGCCAGCGGCGCCTACCGCGGCAAATACCAGTTCTCGGTCAGCACCTGGGAATCGGTTGGCGGCAGCGGCGACCCGGCCGCCGCCCCCGAGCACGAGCAGGACTACCGTGCCGCGCTCCTCTACGCCCGCTCCGGCTCCAGCCCCTGGCCCGTCTGCGGCTGAGGTCCCCGCGACGCGCCTCGTGGCAGAGCCTATGGGGAAAAAGTCCCCCCAAAGCTCTGCCGCACGCCCGTCTGCCACACGGCCGGGCGCTGCCCTACGATCCGGGCGATGAGTGACGATGGGGTGGCAGCGGGCGACGAGCAGGTACCGGCGCCCGACGCCGGTGGGCCGCAGCGCAAGCCGCCCAAGGAGGCGATCGCCGAGGCGCGGGTGCGGGCGCCGACCCGGGGCAACCGCAAGCTCGAGACCTTCCTCGACGCCGTGAACGCGGACGAGCAGGTGCGGGCCTGGTGGTACATGGCCCAGGTCCACTCCCAGCGGCTCGGGATGTCCGACCACTCCTGGGTCCACGTCCAGATCGTGCTCAACATCTCGCTGCGCCTGCTGCGGCTGCTGGTCAAGGCGGGGGTCGAGCCGGCGCTTGTCGCCGACCACGGGATGCGCGACCGCGACTCCGAGGTGGTGGTTGCCGGCGGGGCGCTGCTGCACGACGTCGGGATGTCGATCCACCGCGCCGACCACGAGGCCTACTCGCTGTTCCTCGCCAACGGGGCTCTGGAACGGCTGCTTGCCGAGTCCTACCGCGAGCCGGAGCGGACCGTCGTCGCCTCGGAGATCCTGCACGCGATCATCGGCCACCGCCGTCGCGGCGAGCCCTACACGGTCGAGGCCGGGGTCGTCCGCGTCGCCGACGCGCTCGACATGGCCCAGGGCCGGACCCGGATCCCGATCGAGGCCGGCCACGAGGGCATCCACTCGATCTCCGCCGCGGCGATCGACGAGGTCCGGATCGAGGCCGGGGAGGAGCGGCCGGTGCGGATCGAGATCGAGCTCAACAACTCAGCCGGGATCTTCCAGGTCGATGACCTGCTCGCCACCAAGATCCGCGGCACCCCACTGGAGGGCAAGGTGGAAGTAGTCGCCCAGGTAAAGGGCGAGACCGAGAAGCGCCTATTGAGCGGCTTCCGCCTCAGCTAGGAGCCTCTAGCGAAACTCGCTAGGCCAGTTGTATTGCGGGTTCTGGAAGTCGGGTGCATCGGGGGTACCTCGCTTTCGGGGACGGTCTACCCCTTGCTGTTGACGGTGAGGGAGGGTCACCGTAGGCTCGACCTGCCCTCCGGCCCGGCGGCGGACACCGCGGATGCGGCGTCCTCGGTCGGCCGAATAGCACTGCGCGAACGGCGCTCGCGATATTGACCATGCTCAGGTGTGGTCAATGTCGCGAGCACCGTTTGGTCGCCGCGTCCTTGCCCCGCTTGGTCCGGCGCTCGCCGGATCGCACGCGAGTTTGGCTAGAACCTCTAGGAGAGCCGCGAAAGGTCCGCCTTGCGGCGTTCCTTGCGCTTCTCCAGGTGCCCCTGGAGAAGCGAGAGGCCGATCACCAGGGCGGCGAAGAAGGCGATCACGCCGAAGCAGAAGAAGGTCACCGTCTTGTCGGTGGTCGGCCCGGCGAGGCCGACGCCGTTCTCCGCCATCGCCGCCGGGGCGGAGGCGAGCAGAATCGCCCAGGTGGAGAGCGTTGCTGCGATCGAGCGGGTCATCGGCCGGGAATCTAGCGCACCCGTAGGATTCGCCGCCGATGTCTGACCTCGAGGCCCTCCTCCTCGGGATCGTGCAGGGACTGACCGAGTTCCTGCCGATCTCCTCATCCGGCCACCTGATCCTGGTCCCGTGGCTGCAGGACTACACCTTCCTGCTCGAAAACGAGGAGTTCAACAAGACCTTCGACGTCGCTCTCCACGCCGGCACCCTGGTCGCCGCGATCGCCTACTTCCGGCGCGAGGTCGTCCGCCTCCTGCACGGCTTCGTCGCCGCCGCCCGCCAGCGCTCGATCGAGACCGCCGACCAGCGGCTCTCGGTGGCGATCGCGATCGGCACCGTGCCGGCGGTGATCGCCGGCGGCCTCGGCGCCAGCTTCATCGACGAGCGGCTCGGCGAGCCCTGGATGATCGCCCTGCAGCTGATCTTCTTCGGCGCCCTGCTGGGCTGGGCCGACCGGATGCCGCAGCGCAAGAGCCTCGACCAGACCGGCCTGCGCGACGGCTGGTACATCGGCCTCGCCCAGGTCCTGGCCCTCGCCCCGGGCACCTCTCGCTCCGGGATCACGATCACCGCCGGCCGCTGGCTCGGCCTCGACCGCGACTCCGCCGCCCGCTTTTCCTTCCTGCTGCTGATCCCGGTGGTCGCCGGCGCCACCGTCTTCAAAGCCGCGGAGGCGATCGCCGAGGGGCTGCCGGAAGGGGTGATCGGGCCGATCGTGGTCGGGACGGTCGCCGCCGCGGTCTCCGGCTACCTGGCGATCGCCTTCCTGCTGCGCCTGGTGCGGACCGCCAGCTACCGGCCCTTCGTCCTCTACCGCTACGTCGCCGGGATCGCGGTTCTGCTGATCATCGCCACCGGCCTGCGACCGGCCACCTTTTGACCGAGTTGCCCGCAATTTCGGGGCGCCGAAGCTGTGAAAATCCAGTGAACGCAGGCATTTCGACCGCCGGTTCCCCCTACAATCGCTGCGTCCCGCCGGTCCACCGTCACTGACTCGACCCGGCGCCTCCGAACTTGAACCCCCACCAGACCATCCGGCTCGCGGTGATCGACACCGACAGCGGCTTCGTCACCGTGCTCTCCAAGCGGGCAGAGGCGGCCGGCTGGCAGGTCCGCGCCTCGGCCGGGGCCGTGCCGCCGGAGGAGCTGGTGGCGATGAAGCTGAGCGCGCTGCTGATCGACCCGGCGGCGCTCGGCGAGGACGGCTGGGGATACCTGGAGCGGGTCTGCGGGATGCTGCCCGACCTCGGGGTGCTGGTCTGCAGCGGCCGTTCGACCGTCGCCCAGCGGGTCCGCGGCCTGCGGCTCGGCGCCGACGACTGGCTGACCAAGCCCTGCCATCCCGAGGAGGCCATGGCCCGGGTGGAAGCGATCTCGCGCCGTCGCCGCCGCAGCCGGCACGAGTCCGAGGACGGCCCCGTCCTGGCCGGCGAGCTGGAGATCCGGCCCGACCAGTTCCAGGCCTTCGTCGGCGGCGAGAGCCTCGACCTGACCCGGCGCGAGTTCGAGCTTCTGCACCTGCTGGCCGAGGCAAAGGGCCAGGTGCTGGAGCGGGAGACGATCTACCAGCGGGTCTGGGGCTACGCGATGGCGCACGGCGACCGCTCGGTCGATGTCTTCATCCGCAAGCTGCGTCTCAAGCTGGAGCGCCGCTCGCCCGGCTGGGGCTACATCCACACCCACTTCGGGGTCGGCTACCGGTTCGACCCGGAGTCGGTCGGCGGGGCCGCCGAGCCGCTGCTGCCGGCGGACGCGCCGGAGCCGGCCCCCGAACCCGATTCACAGGTCGTTCACAACAGCTTCACCGCCGGGTAACGGATTCGGGTCGCGCCGCCGCCATCCTCGGGAGCGATGGCGACGGGAACTGGTCAGGAGGCCGGGAGCGCGGTCGGCGTGCGGCTCGAGGTCCGGCCGGGGGAGCACACCGCCCTGGTCGACGGGCAGCCACTCTGCCTGACGATGCGCGAGCTGCAGCTGCTCACCACCCTGGCCGCGCACCCGCAGCGGATCATGACCCGCGGCGAGCTGTTCGCCGCGGTCTGGGGCGGCGCGCCGCGCCGCGACGACCGCTCGGTCGACGTCTACGTCAGCCGCCTGCGCGCGAAGTTGGCCGCGGCGCTGCCCGGGGCGCGGCTGATCCACACCCACAGCGGGATCGGCTACCGCTTCGCGCCGGACGGCTGACCCCCCAAACTGCCCAGAGCAGGGGCCTTTTACATCTTTTTCACAACCCCGACACAGCCGGGTAACAAGCTCCCGGTTGGCCGCTGCGAGTCTGCCCCGGTCGTCGGCCCCAAGTCGGCGCCGATGCCTTTCTCGACAACGAATAAAGGGAGTCTGATGTCTAGCTCTAGATGGATTGCGGTCATCGCTTCGATGGCGATACTCGCCCTCGGCGTCGCCGCTTGTGGCAGCGACGACGACGGTGGCTCGTCCGGTGGCGACCTTTCAGGGGAGATCGCCGGCGCCGGGGCCAGCTCTCAGGAGGCCGCCCAGGAAGCGTGGATCGCCGAATTCCAGAACGCCAACGCCAACGCGACGATCTCCTACGACCCGGTCGGGTCGGGCGGCGGTCGCGAGCAGTTCACCGCCGGCGGGGTCGCCTTCGCCGGCAGCGACGCCTCGCTCTCCGAAGAGGACAACGAGCTGAAGAAGGGCCTGGAGCGGTGCGAACCGGGCGAACTGATCGAGATCCCGGCCTACGTCTCGCCGATCGCGGTCATCTACAACCTGCCGGCGGCCGAAGAACTGCGGCTCTCCCCGGAAACGCTGGCGAAGATCTTCAACCAGGAAATCACCAGCTGGGACGACCCGGCGATCGCCGCCGACAACGAAGGCGCCGAGCTGCCGGACACCCGGATCACCCCGGTCAACCGCTCCGACGAGTCCGGGACGACGGAGAACTTCGTCGAATACCTGTCCCAGGCCGCGCCTAGCATCTGGACCCATGAAGTCACGGGCGACTGGCCGGTCAAGGGCGGCGAGGCCGCCTCTGGCACCTCCGGCGTGGTCGAGGCAGTGACCGCCGGCGAGGGCGCGATCGGTTACGCCGACGCCAGCCAGGCCGGCGAACTCGGCGTCGCGCTGGTCCAGGTCGGCGAAGACTTCGTCGGCCCGACCTCCGAGGCGGCAGCCAAGATCCTCGAGGCCTCGCCGGAAGACGAGGAGGTCAAAGAGGGCCAGTACATGTTCCCGTTCTCGCTCGACCGGGCGACCCAGGAGTCGGGCACCTACCCGATCGTGCTGGTCTCCTACCTGCTGGCCTGCACCGCCTACGGCTCGGCCGAGGAAGCTGAACTGGTGCAGGGCTACCTCGAGTACGTGATCAGCTCCGAAGGGCAGGCGGCGTCCGAAGCGAACGCCGGCTCCGCTCCGCTCTCCGCGGCGCTGACCGAAAAGATCACCCCGGCGATCGAAGCGATCGAAGCTGGCTGACCCCGTGCCCGAGGTCGACACCACGACCAACGCGGGTCAGCTGCTGGCGGCGGCGTCCGGAGGGCGCCGCCGCCCCGGCGATCGGATCTTCTCCAACGCGGCGACGATCGCCGGGGTGACGATCGTCGTCCTGCTGGCCGGCGTCGCGATCTTCCTCTTCGCCGAGGGACTGCCGGCGGTCACCGCCAGCGCCGAGGAGCTGCCCGGCGGCGAGAGCCTCCTCGACTACGTCGCCCCGCTCGCCTTCGGCACGATCCTCGCCGGCGCGTTCGCGGCCCTGGTCGCGGTGCCGCTGGCGGTTGCCGCGGCGCTCTTCATCACCCACATCGCGCCGCCCCGGATCGCGCTGACGCTCGGCTACCTGGTCGACCTGCTGGCGGCGATCCCCAGCATCATCTACGGGCTCTGGGGGATCTTCGTGCTCGGCCCCGCCACCGTCCCGGTGATGCAGTGGCTGGAGGACAACCTCGGCTTCATCCCCCTCTTCAAGGGCCCCGCCTCGGCCACCGGCCGGACGATGTTCGTCGCCGTCCTGGTGCTGGCGGTGATGATCCTGCCGATCGTCTCGGCGGTCGCCCGCGAGGTCTTCACCCAGGCGCCGCGCAAGCTCCAGGAAGGGGCCCAGGCGCTGGGCGCCACCCGCTGGGAGATGATCCGGATGACGGTCCTACCGTTCGGCAAATCCTCGATCGTCAGCGGCGCGATGCTCGGCCTCGGCCGCGCCCTAGGCGAGACGATGGCGGTGACGATCATCCTCTCGGTCTCCGGCGTCGTCACCTTCAACCTGATCAGCCAGGCGAACCCCTCGACGATCGCCGCCAACATCGCCCTCAACTTCCCCGAGTCCTCCGGCCTCGCGATCAACGCGCTGATCGCCACCGGGCTCGTCCTCTTCGCGATCACCCTGGTCACCAACATGGCGGCGCGCGCGATCATCGCCCGCCAGAACATCGAGTAGATGGCGCCGCCCGAACGACAGCCGCCGCCCGCGCCGCTCGCCTCGGCCGAGATCGGCGGCGGCGTCCTGCCCGGCTGGGCGACCTACGCGGCGATCGGCGGCGCGGCGCTGGTCGCGGCCGCCGTCCTGCTCGCCACCGGCTCCTTCACGGTGGCGCTGCTGCTGGTCTTCACGGTGCCGCTCGCCTGCGCCGCGATCTACGCCTGGTCGCGCGCCGTCGAGGGCCCGCGCCGGGCCAAGGACCGGGTGATGACGCTGGCGATCGCCTCTGCCTTCGGGCTGGCGATGATCCCGCTGATCTCGCTGCTCTACGAGGTGATCAAGCGCGGCCTGCCGGGGATCAGCCTCGAATTCTTCACCGAGGACGCGCGCGGCCAGATCGGCGGCGGCGGCGCCGCCCACGCGATCGTCGGCACCCTGGTGATCACCGGCGTCGCGGTCGCGATCTCGGTCCCGATCGGGATCATGACCGCGATCTACATGACCGAGTACGGGGCCGGCAAGAAGCTGCGCCGGGCGCTCACCTTCTTCGTCGACGTGATGACCGGGATCCCCTCGATCGTCGCCGGCCTCTTCGCCTACGCGCTGTTCGAGCTCTTCTTCGGCCCGGGGATCCGGCTCGGGGTGATGGGCTCGGTGGCGCTCTCGGTGCTGATGATCCCGATCGTGATCCGCTCCGCCGAGGAGGTGCTGAAGATCGTCCCCAACCACCTGCGCGAAGCGGCCTACGCGCTGGGGACGCCGAAGTGGAAGACGATCGTCAAGATCGTCCTGCCGACCGCCTTCGCCGGCCTGGTCACCGGTGTGATGATCGCCACCGCCCGGATCATCGGCGAGACGGCGCCGCTATTGATCACCACCGGGGTTATCGACACGATCAACTCCAACCCCCTCGACGGCCGCATGCAGAACCTCGCCGTTTACGCCTTCAGCGAGTACCGCTCGCCGGGCGTGATGAAGCAGGCGTCCTACGACCGCGCCTGGGCGGCGGCGTTGACCCTCATCGCTATCGTGATGATTCTCAACATCGTGGCTCGACTCGTCTACCGGCGTTACAAGACCGAGATCCGCTGACAGTGGAAGGAAGGAAGCTGAGAGCCATGTTCGGAGCCGCAAGCGCGAGACGGGACTCGGCCGGGGCAGATCGGGTGGAGGCGAGCGAGAGCGGGACGCCGCCCGAAGCGGTTGCCGCCACGCCGGCGTCGCCGTCCGAGCGGGGCGCGAAGACGATCGAGGTGAGGGGCGTCAACCTCTTCTACGGCGACTTCCACGCGGTCGAGGACGTCGACATCAGGATCGAGCCGAACAAGGTGACGGCGCTGATCGGGTCTTCGGGCTGCGGCAAGACGACCTTCCTGCGGGCGCTCAACCGGATGCACGAGCTGACCCCGGGGGCGAGGGTCGAAGGCGAGATCACCCTTGACGGCGAGGACATGTACGGGCCGGGGGTCGACCCGGTCCGGGTGCGGCGCCTGGTCGGGATGGTCTTCCAGTCGCCGAACCCGTTCCCGACGATGTCGATCTACGAGAACGTCGCCGCCGGCCTCTCGCTCAACACGCGGCGGATGAAGAAGGCCGACAAGGACGCGGTGGTCGAGCGCTCGCTGCGCGGCGCCCATCTCTGGGAAGAGGTCAAGGACCGGCTCGACAAGCCCGGCTCCGGCCTCTCCGGCGGCCAGCAGCAGCGGCTCTGCATCGCCCGCGCGATCGCCGTCGAGCCGGAGGTGCTGCTGATGGACGAGCCCTGCTCGGCGCTCGATCCGGTGGCGACGCTGGCGATCGAGGACCTGATCGCCGAGCTGAAGAGCCGCTACACGATCGCGATCGTCACCCACAACATGCAGCAGGCGGCGCGGGCCAGTGACGTCACCGCCTTCTTCAACCTCGAGCAGTCCGGCGACCCCGGCCGCCTGGTCGAGGTCGGAGCGACTGAGACGATCTTCACCAAACCGACCCAGAAAGCGACCGAGGACTACGTCAGCGGTCGGTTCGGATAGGGGATACCGATGGCGGAACCGGTACGAGTCGAATACCAGGAGGAACTGGACGCGCTGGAGGCGAGCGCCCTGGGCGGCCTCGACCTGGTCAGCACGGCGCTGACCCGGACCCTGGAAGCGGTCGAGCACCAGGACGTCGAGCTGGCCCAGATGGTGGTCGCCGACGACGACCGGATCGACGGCCGCTACCTGGAGGTGCACCAGAGCCTGATCGCCCTGCTCGCCATGCAGTCGCCGGTCGCCACCGACCTGCGGCTGATCTCGGCGCTGCTGCACATCCTCAAGAACATCGAGCGGATGGGTGACCAGTGCGTGAACATCTGCAAGCTGATCCCGATCTCCGGCAACGAGCCGCCGGTCGATCCCGAGATGGTGAAGCTGATCGTCGCGATGGGCGGGCACACGCGGCCGCTGATCGCGCAGGCGAAGCGCTCCTTCGAGGAACGCAACGTCGAGATGGCGCGCGACCTGGTCCGCCAGGACGACGTCGTCGACGACCTCAACCGCGAGTGCTTCCGGACGGCGCTGGAGATCGGCGACGACGCCGACCAGCGCGAATGGGCGATGACGATGCTGCTGGCGGCGCGGGCGATCGAGCGGATCGCCGACAACGCGGTCGACATCGGCGAGCAGGTCGCCTTCGTGGTCACCGGCCTCTTCCGCGAGTTCGAGGACGCCTCGCACCCCGCCTGATCGGGGGGCCGGGGTCCGCGGCGTTTGCCAAGATGGGGCCTTCCGCCCCATGCTCTGCGCTGCCATAGACATCGGCTCCAACACCACCCGCGTGCTCGTCGCCGAGCCGGTCGGCGGGCAGCTGAAAAAGGTGATGGAGCAGCGCGCCTACACCCGCGTCAACAAGGCGATCGACGCCGAGGGCGAGATCTGCGCGGAGAAGATCGAGGAGGTCGCCGAGGTGGTCGCGACCCAGGTGCGGCTGGCCCGTGAGCTGGGCGCCGAGACGATCCGCTCGGTCGCCACCGCGGCGGTCCGCGAAGCGGCCAACGGGGCGGTGGCGGCGCGGGCGATCGGCGAGGCCTCCGGGGTCCCGGTCGACGTGCTCAGCGAGCAGGAGGAGGGGAGGCTGGCATTCATCGGCGCGACCAAGACCCTCGGCCACCCGGTGGCCGGCCGGATCGGGGTGGTCGACGTCGGCGGCGGCTCGACCGAGGTGATCCTCGGCACCGTCCCCGGCGGGGTCGAAGAGGTGCGCTCCTGGGGCGTCGGCTCCGGCGTCCTCGCCGACGAGCTGATCGCCTCCGACCCGCCCTCGGCGGCGGAGATCCGGCGCATCCGCGACCGGGTCGAGGACATCTTCGACGGGGTCGAGATCGAGCGCCCGGGGCAGGCCGTCGCGGTCGGCGGCAGCGCCACCTCGCTGCGCCGCCTGGTCGGCGCGGTGCTCGAGTACGAGACCCTGGAGCGGGCGATCCGCGTCCTCTGCGGCGACCCCGCCGCCGATGTGGCGCGCCGCTTCGAGCTCGACCCGCGCCGGGTCCGCATCCTCGCCACCGGCGTGCTGCTGCTGGAGAAGCTCTCCGAGCTGCTCGGCCAACCGCTGCAGATCGGCAAGGGCGGCCTGCGCGAGGGGGTCATCCTCGACCTCCTCAACGGCGGCGCCTCCAACGGCACCCCGCCGGCCCGCCTCGCCGCCTGAGACTGAGTTTTTCCCCGCCTACGAGCTGAGGCTGACTTTGTCCCCGGTATGCGGGGAGAAATGCAGCCTCGCCGGCGCCCCGGAGAGAAACTCAGTCTCAGGCGGGCACGATGCCCGCGCCGTCCCTGGGGAGTCAGTCACCGGAAGTTCACACTGGGTTAGCGGCGTGTTCACAAGTTGTCCCTGCTCTTTGGCGAATCTGGGGAGGACAGACGACCACGGACAGGGGATGACGCCGATGACTTCCCGCGTTGACATGCATTGCCACTCGACCGCCTCGCAGGTTTCGCGCCTCGGGGTGCAGCGTTCGCTCGGGTTGCCCGAGTGCGCGACTCCGCCGCAGGAGGTCTACGAGCTGGCCAAGCGCCGTGGCATGGACTTCGTGACGATCACCGACCACGACACGATCGACGGCTGCCTGGAGCTGGCCGGCCGTCCCGACTGCTTCATCTCCGAGGAGCTGACCGCCCGCTTCGCCGGCGAGCCCCGGGCGGTGCACGTCCTCTGTTACGGGATCACTCCAGGAGACCACGAGTGGCTGCAGGCACATGCCGGCGATGTCGAGGCCTGCGCCGCGTTTCTTCACGAGAACGGGATCGCCTGCGCCCTGGCGCACCCCTTCTACAACGTCGCGGAGCCGCTCACACGGCGCCACCGCCGTCGCCTGGCGGAGCTCTTCCCGATCTGGGAGGTCCGCAACGGGTCGCGGGCCGCCGAGCTGAACATGCCCGCCGTCGTCTACACCGAGACGCACGGCGGCGCCGGCATCGGCGGCTCCGACGACCATGCCGGCGTCGACATCGGCCGCACCTTCACCGAGGCGCCGGCCGCTGCCACGCCGGAAGAGTTTCTCGCCCACCTGCGCGCCGGCGAGGCCGAGGCGCGCGGCGAGCAGGGCAGCGCCGCCAAGTGGACCCACGCCGCGATGGCGCTCGCCACCCGCTCCCTCTGCCCACCCAACGGTGACGCCGGCGGTGGGGTGGACCCGGGGGCGGTGATGAAGATGGCGGAGCGGGTGGTCTCGCAGGGCGCGGTACGCGAGGGCAAGGTGGCGGCCGACATCGGGCCGGACGATGCGCGGGCGCTGCTCGAGGCCTGGCTCGACTCGGTCGGCCTCGGCCTGCGGGGCCGCGAGCTGATCGCCCACCTGCAGGACGCCGAGTTCTCCCACGCCGACCTCTACCGCCGCGCCCGCCGCATCCACGACCGGCGGCTGCGGCACGCCGTCGCGGAGGGCGCCGAGGCGGTTGCCGGCGGCGACGTCGGCGGCGCGGTCAACGGCCTCTTCGGGGCGCTGCTGCCAGCGATCCCCTACGCGCCCTCCGCCACCTTCCTCGGCGCCGAGAAGGCGAAGCTGCGCGGCCGCGACGGCGAGCGGCGCCGGGTCGCCCTGATCGCCGACGGGATCGGCTCGATGCACGGCGTCACCCACACGATCGAACAGATCCGCTACCACGGCGCGCCCGGTTTCGAGATCGACGTGATCGGCACCGACGCCGGCGTCGACCGCCGCCTCCCCGCCGCGACCGAGATCGAGATGCCCTTCTACGAGGGGCTCGGGCTCGGCGTCCCCGGCCTGCCCGACCTGGTCGAGGCGCTGGCCGAGGGCCGCTACGACCTCGTCCATGTCACCGCGCCCGGCCCGGCCGGGGTCGCCGCCACCCTGCTGAGCCGGGTCAGCGGCGTGCCGCTCCTCGCCAGCTACCACACCGAGCTGGCCGACTACGCCGGCCTGCGCAGCGGCGACACCGGTCTCGAGGCCGCCGCCCGCCAGGCGCTCGGCGCCTTCTACCGGGCGCCGCGGCTCGTCCTCTCGCCGAGCCCCGCCGCCGACGCTTCGCTGGCCGCGCTGGGCGTCGAGGGCGGGCGGATCGGCCGCTGGGAGCGCGGCGTCGACCTCGACCGCTTCGACCCGGAGAAGGCCGAGCGCAGCGCCTTCCCGGGCGAGATCAAGGTCCTCTACGTCGGCCGCCTCACCCGCGAGAAGGGGGTCGACCTGCTGGCCGAGAGCTTCCTCCGCGCCCACCGCCGCGACCCGCGCCTGCACCTGCTGCTGGCCGGCGGCGGCCCCGAGCAGGCGGAGCTGCGCGCCCGGCTCGGCGAGCGCGCCACCTTTCTCGGCTGGCTGGAGGGCGAGGGCCTGGCCCGCGCCTACGCCAGCGCCGACCTCTTCCTCTTCGCCTCCAGCACCGACACCTTCGGGCAGGTGATCCTCGAGGCCGGGGCCAGCGGCCTGCCGGTTGTGGCTGTCGCCGAGGGCGGTCCGGCGGCGCTGGTCGAGAACCGCCACACCGGGTTGCTCTGCCGGCCCGACCCCGATCACCTGGCCGGCGCCGTCCTGCAGCTCGCCTCCTCGCCGCTGCTGCGCCACCACCTCGGGGCGGCTGGCGCCAACGCCGCCCGCCAGCGCTCCTGGGGGCGGGCGATGGAGCAGCTCGCGGCCGGCTACCGGGGAGTCCTCGACCCTGCCGCCGCGGCCGCGCCGCAGCCGCTGGCCCAGGCGGCCTGAGCGGTCAGGGAGCCACGTGGACGAGCAGTACGATGGGGCGATCGACGACCCCGCTCTCTACTTCAACCGCGAGCTCTCCTGGCTCGACTTCAACCAGCGGGTTCTGGAGCTGGCCGAGGACCCGGAGGCGCCGCTGCTGGAGCGGCTCCGGTTCTGCGGGATCTACGCCTCCAACCTCGATGAGTTCTTCATGGTCCGGGTCGCCGGCCTCTTCGACCAGCTCGACGCCGGGATCGACGCTCGCGGGCCGGACAACCTGGCGCCGAGCGAGCAGATCGACGCGATCCAGACCCGGGTGCTGGAGCTCGACGGCCGCCTCCATGCCTGCTTCGGCGGCGTCCTGCGGCCGGCGATGGAGGAGCACGGGATCCGCATCCTCACCCTCGAGACCGCCTCGGAGGAGGAGCGGCGGGAGATCGACGCCCGCTTCCATGAGCAGGTCTTCCCGGCCCTGACCCCGCTGGTGATCGGCCTCGGCCGGCCCTTCCCCTACATCTCCAACCTCTCGCTCAGCCTCGCGGTGCTGCTTCGCGACCCCGAGAGCGGGGTCGAGATCATCGCCCGGGTGAAGGTCCCGAAGGAGCTGCTCGGCCGCTTCCTCGCAGTCGGCGACGGCGCCTCGTTCGTGCCGCTGGAGGAGGCGATCGCCGCCAACCTCGACGCGCTCTTCCCCGGAACCGACGTGATCGACCACGGCTACTTCCGGGTAACCCGCGACGCCGACTTCACCGTCTCCGACGAGGCCGACGACCTGTTGCAGGCGGTCCAGGACGAGATCCGCCGCCGCCGTTTCGGCGAGGTGGTGCGGCTCGAGGTCGAGGCCGGGATGAACCCGAAGCTGCGCGAGCAGCTGGTCGGGGCGCTGCGGCTGGAAGATCGCGAGGTCTACGACGTCGACGGCCTGATCGACCTCGGCGACCTCAACGACATCGCCGACGTCGCCGGCCACGCCGAGCTGCGCTGGCCGCCCTGGTCGCCGGTCACCCAGCCGCGCCTGCAGGGGGAGGACGACGAGCCGGTCGACATGTTCGCGGCGATCCGCCAGGGCGACATCCTCGTCCACCACCCCTACGACTCCTTTGCCACTTCGGTCGAGCGCTTCGTCGAGCAGGCGGTGGCCGACCCCGACGTGCTGGCGATCAAGCAGACGGTGTACCGGACCAGCGACGACTCGCCGCTGGTGCCGGGGCTGATCCGCGCCTCCGAACGTGGCAAGCAGGCGGTCTGCATGGTCGAGCTGAAGGCTCGCTTCGACGAGGAGGCCAACATCCAGTGGGCGAAGGCCCTGGAGGAGGCGGGCGTCCACGTCGTCTATGGCATCCCGGGCCTCAAGACCCACGTCAAGGCGATCCTCGTCGTCCGCCGCGAGGGCGACCGGGTGCGCGAGTACGTCCACGTCGGCACCGGCAACTACCACCCGAAGACCGCCCGCCTCTACACCGACTTCGGCCTCTTCACCGCCGATCCCGACATCGGCGCCGACGTCGCCGAGATGTTCAACTTCCTGACCGGGTACGGACGGCCGGCGGTCTACCGCAAGGTCCTGGTCTCGCCGACCACGATGCGCGACCGGATCGTCGAGGAGATCGAGCGCACCGTCGCCGCCCACCAGGCCGGGGAAGAGGCGCGGATCGCGCTGAAGATGAACTCGCTGGTCGACGCCGGCTGCATCAGGGCGCTCTACGCGGCCTCGGAGGCGGGGGTGCGGGTCGACCTCAACGTGCGCGGGATCTGCTGCCTGCGGCCCGGCCTGCCGGGCGCCTCGGAGAACATCCGGGTGGTCTCGATCGTCGGCCGCTTCCTCGAGCACTCGCGGATCTACAGCTTCCGCCGCGGCGAGGAGACCCGGGTGCTGATGGGCTCCGCCGACCTGATGCCGCGCAACCTCGACAGCCGGGTCGAGCTGGTGGCGCCGGTCGAAGACCCGGAGCTGCGGGCCGAGATGCTCGACGTGCTGGAGCGCGGCTTCGCCGAGAACGCCAACGCCTGGGAGCTCGACGCCGAGGGGCGGTGGAGCCGGATCCCGACCCCCGAGCAGGGCCGGCGCAGCGTCCAGGAGGAGCTGCGCGAGGTCAACGCCGCCCGCGCCGCCGAGCAGCTCGCCGCGACCGCGGGATGAGCGCGGCTCGCCGGGCACGGGTCTAGGATTGCCGCCTTGGCGCGCTTCTCGCTCCTGCCCCGCGACCGGACCTTCTTCGACCTCTTCGTCGAGGCCGGCCGCAACAACCTCCACGCCGCCCGCCTCCTCGACCGGATGATGCAGGAGTGGCCGGAGGACGGCGGCCTCTCGCGCGAGGTTCTGAAGGCCGAGCAGGAGGGCGACCGCATTACCCACGACATCGTCCAGCGGCTCAACTCGACCTTCGTCACCCCGATCGACCGCGAGGACATCTACGGGCTGGCGACCAAGCTCGACGACATCGTCGACTTCACCGAGGAGGCCGCCGACCTGCTCGGGCTTTACCAGATCGAGGCCCCGATGGAGCAGGCTGTGGCGCTGACCGGGGTCCTGGTCGGGGCCTGCGAGCAGCTGGCCGAGGGGTTGGAGCACCTGCGCGAGTTCAAGGATCTCGATAGGTACTGGATCGAGGTCCACCGGCTCGAGAACGAGGGCGACCGGATCTCCCGCGACGCGGTCGCCTCGCTGTTCTCGAACGGGATCGACCCGATGGTGGTGATCCGGTGGAAGGACATGTTCGCGGTGCTCGAGGAGGCGATCGACGCGACCGAGACGGTGGCGCAGATTCTCGAGGGCATAGTCATCAAGAACTCGTGACGGCGCCAGACGTCGCCACGCTGCGTCCTCGGTCGCTCACGTGCAGAGCACGCTTCGCTCCCTGCGTCCTTGCCTGGCGACGTCTGGCGCTCGTCATATGAGTTCGGATCTGGTCATTGCGATCGCGATCGCCGCGGCGCTTGCGTTTGGGTTCAGCAACGGGTTCCACGACACCTACGACGTGATCGCGACCGCGGTCTCGACCGGGGTGGCGCCGCCGCAGGTGGCGGTCGGGGTCGCCGCCGCCCTCAACTTCGCCGGCGCCTTCATCTCGGTCGAGGTGGCGCGGACGATCGCCACCGAGGTGGTCGAGGCCGGCCTGATCACCCCCGCGGTCGTCCTCGCCGGTCTCTTCGGAGCGATCGCCTGGAACCTGGTGACCTGGTGGCGGGGGCTGCCGTCGAGCTCCTCGCACGCGCTGATCGGGGGCGTGGTCGGCGCCACCGTCGCCGCCGCCGGCACCGCCGGGGTGATCGGGGGCGGCCTGCTCGACCAGGTGCTGGTCCCGGCCCTGGTCGCCCCGTTCCTCGCCTTCCTCCTCGCCGCGGCGCTGATCGTCCTCGCCTACCGGATCTTCGGCCACCGCCGGCCGGGCGCCGTCAGCCGCGGCTTCCGGTTCGCCCAGGTCGGCTCCTGCGGCCTGCTGGCGCTCGCTCACGGCGCCAACGACATCCAGAAGGCGACCGGCGTGATCGTCCTCGCCCTGGTCGCCGCCGGCAACCTCGGCGCCGACGCCGACCCGCCGCTGTGGGCGACGCTGAGCGCCGCCGCGGCGCTTGCGGTCGGCACCTACGGCGGCGGCAGGACGATGCTCCGCAACGCCGGCCGGCGCAGCATCAAGGTGGACGCCGCGCAGGCCTTCTCGGCCCAGGGGGCCGGCGCGGCGACGATCCTCGCCGCCACCTTCATGGGCTTCCCGATCTCGACGACGCACGCGATCAACGGCGGCGTGATCGGGGCCGGCGCGACGCAGCGGATCTCGCCCGCCCGCTGGGGGATCGCCGGCAACATCGTCGCCGGCTGGCTGCTGACCCTGCCCGCCGCGGCGGCGCTCGGGGCCGCCGCTTACGGAGCGATGCGGCTGTTCGGCACCAGCGTCGCCGGGCCGCTCCTGGTCAGCGTCGCCGCGCTGGCGCTGCTCGTCGTCTTCTTCGCTGCGCGCGGCCGTCGCGGGGCGCCGCTCCCCGCGGCCTGAGCGCGGCGGGCGCGGCGTACAATTGGCGCATGCGGAACGCGCGCAACGTCGCGATCATCATGCTGCTGGCGCTGGCGGTCGCCTTCGTGCCGGGCGGCGGCAACGCCGTCGACACGATCTTCACCGCGCTGCTGATGAGCTTCCTGGCCGGCATCTCCTGGATGCTCTACACGCTGAGCCGTCAGAACGAGCTCACCCTGGCGGCGCTGCGCGATAGCCGGCGGGCGATGCTCTACGGGGCGCTGGGGCTGATCGCGCTGCTGATCGCCGGCACCGAGAAGCTGTTCGCGAGCGGCGGCGGAACCCTGCTCTGGATCGTCCTGCTGGCGGCCGCGGTGGCGGCGCTTTGGAAGGTCTGGACCGAGGCCAACACGCACAGCTTTTAGCGGCGAAGTAGCGCCGAAGGCTTTACAGAAGATTTTCTTTCTGCGCGCCATGCGTGCGTGGTTGCCTGGCACGGTCCCGGCATGTCGCGCAGGGCCGTCAGCAGGGGACCGAACGGGGAGGAGGGGACCGCCTCCGTCGAGCTGGTCGCGGTCGTCCCCTTCCTGCTGCTGGCGGTCCTGGCCGCGGCACAGCTGGCGCTCGCCGGGCAGGCCCTCTGGTCCGCCGGGGTGGCGGCCCGGGCCGGGGCGCGGGCCGCCCTGGTCGGCGGCGACGCGGGAGCGGCGGCGCGGCGGGCGCTGCCCGAGCCGATGCGGGGTGGGGCGAGGGTCGAGGAGGACGGCCCGGTCTCGGTCCGGGTCCGGGTGCCGCGGCTGCTGCCGGTGATGCCGCGACTGACGGTCGGGGCGCGGGCGGGGCTCGGGGGCGGCGGTGGCTGAGCAGCGGGGCCAGGCCACGGTTGAGCTGGTGGCGGCGCTTCCTGCTCTGCTGCTCGCTGCGCTTGTCGCCCTGCAGCTGCTTGCCGCGGGTTACGCGCTGACCCTGGCCGACGGCGCCGCCGAGGCCGGGGCGCTGGCGCTGGCCTCCGGCGGCTCGGCGACCGAGGCGGCGCGGGCGGCGCTGCCGGGCTGGGCGGACGGCCGGGTCGCGGTCGCGGTGCGCGGCGGCGAGGTGACGGTCCGGTTGCGGCCGCCCTCGCCCCTTGCCGCCCTCGCCGAGCGGCTCGAGGTCAGCAGCGCTGCCAGCGCGAGGCCGGCCCCGTGAGCGCCGCCCCCCCGGGCCGCAGCCCGGTGGTCCTGGTCGCCGCGGCGGGCGACGCCGAGGGTTCGCTGGCGGCCGCGGCGGCGCTGGCCTGCGCCGGCTCGGTCGGCGATCCGGCGCCGCTGCTGGTCGACGTCGAGGGGCGCGCGGCGCGGCCGACCCTGCTTGCCTCGGCGGCGGCGCAGCGCCTCGAGCGGCGCCTCGGCGCACATCTGCCGGGGGTGCGGCCGGTGGCGCGCGGGCAGCTTTGCCAGCTCGTCGTGGCGGCCGAGCCGGAGGGCCTGATCGCTGCCGCGGCGGCGGTCACCGTGGCCCGCGGCGCGCCAGCCGTGGTCCATGTCGGTCAGCCCCGGTTCCGCGACCTGCTCGAAGCCGCCGAGGCGCCGTCCCCGACCGCGGTCCTGCTCCGCGCCGATGTCCGCTCCGACCGCGCTCTGCTCGGGCTGCTGGTCCCCGAGCTGCGGGAGCGGGGGCTGGCGGTGGCGGTGCTGAAGCGCCGTCTGGGCTGGGTCGCCGAGCGCCGCGCCCTGTTCGGGGCGCTGCCATTGGGCGCGGCGGCGCTGCCGGGCCGGCTGGTCGCGCGACTGCTGGGCGAGGGGGCAACGTGAGGGCCCGGGCGCGGCAGGCCGACATCGACCACACCGGGGGGTGGTCGACGTCGGATGCGTTGCGGCGCGAGTCCGGGCAGGCGCTGGTCTTGGCGCTCGGCGGCGCTCTGGCGATCCTCGCCGGGGCGGCGGCGCTGGTTGCGATTGCCGGGGCGGTGACCGGCAAGGGGCGGGCACAGCGGGCCGCCGACCTGGCGGCGATCTCGGCGGCCCGCTCGATGCGTGACGACCTGCCTCGCCTGCTCTCGCCGCCGCGCCTGCCGGGCGGGGCGCCCAACCCCTCGCACCTGACCAGGCCGACCTATCTGGCCCGCGCAAGCGCCGCGGCGCTTGCCGCGGGGCGCGCCAACGGGGTCGCCCCCGGGCGCCTGCGCGTCTCCTTCCCGGACGCCGAGACCCTTCCGCCGCTGCGGGCAAGGGCGGTTGTAATCGGGCGGCTCACGGTCGACGAGGCCCAGGTGGAGGTTCGGGCCTCCGCTGTCGCCGAGGCCGGGGCGCCGGGTGGGGCGGCGGCGGGCGCCGCGACGCCAGTCACCGCAAGCGGCGGTGGCTACGGCGGGCCGCTGGTCTACCGGAGCGGCAAGGGGATGCGCCCCGACGTCGCCGCCGCCTACGACCGGATGGCCGCCGCGGCCCGGGCTGACGGGATCGCCCTGGCGGTCGTCTCAGGGTTCCGGTCCGACGCCGAACAGGCGCAGCTCTTCGCTGCCCATCCCGACCCGCGCTGGGTGGCGCCGCCGGGCCGCTCGCTGCACCGCTGCGCGACCGAGCTCGACCTCGGCCCGGCGGCGGCCTACGGCTGGCTCGCCGCCAACGCCAGCCGTTTCGGCTTCGTGCAGCGCTACAGCTGGGAGGCCTGGCACTACGGCTTCGCGGCCGGTCCCGAGCCGTGTTCGGCGGCGGGTGAAGCAGGCGGCCTCCGCGCTTCGGGAAGGGGAGGTGGGGCCGGGGGAGACGGCATCCTCGCGGGCAACACCCTGCCCTCCTTTGTCCCGCCCGAGTACCGCCCCACGATCCTCGTCGCCGCCAGCCGCTGGAACGTCTCGGCGGCCCTGCTCGCCGGCCAGCTGATGGCGGAGTCGGGCTTCGACCCCAACGCCGGCTCGCCGGCCGGCGCCCGGGGTATCGCCCAGTTCATGCCTTCCACCGCCGCGGCATACGGCCTGCGCAACCCCTTCGACCCGGTCGAAGCGATCGACGCCCAGGCCCACCTGATGTCGGACCTGCTCGCCAAATTCGGCGATCCCCAGCTTGCCCTTGCCGCCTACAACGCCGGTCCCGCCCCGGTCGAGGCCTGCGACTGCGTCCCCGACTACCCGGAGACGCAGGCCTATGTCAGCCGCATTCTCGCCCTGCTCGGCGGCGCCGGGGCGCTGGCCGTGCCGGCGTTTGAGGTGAGGTTGGTGGAGTGATGCATTCAAATGCAAGAATGCTTGAACCGATGCGAACCACGGTCGAGCTCAGCGATCGCACCTACACGCTGCTGCGTGCCCGGGCCGCGGAGCTGGGGATGCGCGGTTTCTCCGCGATCGTCGAGGAGGCCTTGGTGCGGCACCTGGAAGGGGGTGGCGTCGATGCCGACCGCCTGGCGGCGGCCGAGGGGGCGTGGAGCGAGGCGGAGATCGAGGAGTGGGAGCGCGAGCGCAGGGAGGCGTGGGAGAGTTGGCCGAGCGGCCCGTCCTCGACTCCGACGTCCTGATCGACTTCCTCCGCGGCGCCGGCCCGGGATGCGAGGTCGTCCGGTCGCTGGCGCGTGGCGGCGGCTACCGGGTGACCGGGGTGACCGCGTTCGAGCTTGCTCTGGGTCGCGCCTACCGAAGGGACCCGAGGCCGGTTCACACGGTGCTTGCCGTGCCTCTGCTGCCGCTGGGCCGGGAGGCGGGGTTGCGGGCTGGAGACCTGCTCGCTGAGCTGCGTGGAGCAGGTCGCGCGCTTGACGTTCGCGATGCGATGCAGGCGGGAATCTGTCTCGCGGCCGGGGCGACGCTGGTCACCAGGAATGCCGCCCACTTCAACCGCGTCCGCGGCCTTCGGGTGGTCGACCCCGCCGAGCTCTGACTCAGATCCCGCCGCTCAGCCTCGCCCGGAACTGCTCGCCGGTCAGCGGGGTGCGGGGGGCGCCGGGGAAGTTGACCGAGAGCGAGCCCTGCCAGGTGGTGGCGCCGTCGGGCGTGGCGCGGTAGGTGGCGGTGCCGTGGAAGGGGCCCGGCGGGGTCACCCGGGCGAAGTCCAGCGATTCGGCGATCTTCGGCTGGGACGGCGGGCCCTGGCCGAACGCGAGCCGGAGGATCGCCACCTGGCCGACGCTGGTCGACGAGTCCGCGACGTAGACGGTCCCGGACTTCGAGCCCTGGGCGGCGAACGAGGTCGAGCTGACCCCGTCGCGCCAGCTGGCGGTCAGGTTGACCGGCCGCGGGCCGCTGGGCTCGCGAGCCGAGGAGCCGGCGAGCGGCGCGGCATCACCGCGGCCTTCCCTGTCCTTGCACTGCGGGGCGATGCCGACCATCGCGCCCTTGGTCCGGCGGATCCGCACCGAGACGTACCCGTTCTCGCCCCGGAACCTGAGGTTGCCGGTGAAGACGCCGTGCCTGCGCACGAACCGGTGCTTGCCGCGGCAGGTCCGGTGCGGCTTGACCCAGGTCCGGTTGCGGGAGGGGCGGAACCGCATCGAGATCCTGCCGAAACGGCCGAACGAGGCCTGCAGGCGGCGCGAGCTGACGGTGCCGGGGGCGATGTAGCCGGAGAAGGCGAACTGGCTGCGGGAGACGAAGAGGAACACCTTGTCCGCTTCGCCGCCGACTTCGATCGTGTAGCCGTCGCCGGCCCCGATGGCGATCTGCGGGGCGACGTAGGGTCGCGGCGAGACCGAGCCTTCGTGTTCGATCGCGGCGCGGAGCAGGGGGTGCGATGACGGGGCGGGCGCGGCCGCCGCCGGCCCGGCGCCGCCAAGGCAGGCAAGCGCCGCCAGGGCAACCGCAAGCGTTACCAGCCGGCCGCTCACCGGACCCTCGCCGCCCGCCGGTAAAGCCGCGCCACTTCGGCGCCGAAGTAGGGTCCGAAGGCGGCGGCGCGGTCGTCTTCGTAGCCGTAGCTGGTGACGCTGTTCAGCCGCCCGTCCGCGGTCGTCCAGCCGCCGCCCGAGGCGCCGGCGGTGACGTCGCAGGAGACGCCGACGTTGAGCGGCCCGGGGAAGACGAAGGAGAGCGGGTCGTGGCCGAGATACGACGTCCCCGCGCAGCTGCGCTGCAGGCGGCCGTTGAACGGCTGTTCCGCCGGGTAGCCGTGCACGTCGAAGACCTGGTCCGGGCTCCGCTTCCAGGCGATCCCGACGCTGCCCACCGCCGGCGCAAGCCGCTGCCCCCGTTCGTTGCGGCCGACCACCGCGATCGCGACGTCGGCGTTGGGGCTGCCCGATCGCCGCCACTCCCTGGTCGTCCCCAGCCACCTGGCAGGGAAGATCCCGAACGGCCGCTGGCCCGCCCGGTACCCGGGCACGAACGCCCAGCGCCGGTCGAACCAGATGTCGAAGATGCCGCCGTGCGCGCAGTGGGCGGCGGTGACCACGACGCTGCGGTTGGGCGCCTCGACCGAGGTGCCCGAGCAGCGGGCGAGCCCGAACAGGAACTGGAAGAACACCACCCCGTGGACCCGGGCGCCGGGCGCGGTCGGGTCGGCGACCGGGTCGAAGCTCGAGCTGGCGGTGGCGCCGGCCGGCGCCGAGAGGACCTGCGCGCGGGCGAGGCCGCGCGCCCGCTGCTTACCGCCCGCGGCGGCCGGGTCGACTCCGTGGCGCCGCAGCAGCCGCTCGACCGGCTTCGCTCGCTTCATCCTGCTCGGGGTCCAGAACTCGGCCACGGCGCGCGCCGCTGTCGCAGAGCCCCCGGCCTCCCGCTTGCCCGCCGCCACGGCGTCGCCTGCGCCGAAGGCGAGCACGACCGCGAGCACGACCGCCAGGATGGACCCGATCGGCGCGCCGCTCCCTGTCCGTAGTCCGCCGCGGCTCGGTATCGGAAAAGTCACCAGCCGAGACCCTACTGGCGACCTACACTGAACCGATGGAGGGAGCGGCTCCGAGCCGGTTCGAGGTGCGCGTCCACGGGCGCGGCGGGCAGGGTGTGGTGACCGCCGCCGAGTTGCTCTCGGTCGCCGGCTTCGACGAGGGCCTGCACGCCCAGGCCTTCCCCAGCTTCGGCTCGGAGCGGACTGGCGCCCCGGTCGTCTCCTTCTGCCGTTTCGACACGCGGCCGATCCGCAGTCGCGAGCCGGTCTCCCGGCCCGACGCGCTGATCGTCCAGGACCCGACCCTGCTGCACCAGGTCGACCTCTTCGCCGGCCTCGCCGCCGACGGCTACCTGTTGGTCAACAGCGGCCGCGACCTCACCGAGCTGGGCCTCGCCGACCTGCTCGACCGCCACCGGCCCGAGCGCCTGCTCACCGTCCCGGCCGGAGAGATCGCCCGTCGCCTGCTCGGCAAGCCGCTGCCCAACGCGGCGCTGCTCGGCGGCTTCGCGGCGCTGACCGGGCGGCTGCGGCTCGACTCGGTGCAGGCGGCGATCCGCGAGCGGTTCCGCGGCAAGCCCGGCGAGGCCAACGCCGCCGCCGCGGCCGAGTGCTTCGAGCTGGTCGCGGCGCGGACCGGGGAGGGCGCCCGTGCTTAAGCAGACCGAGGGCTCCGCCGCGGTCGCCGAGACGGTCGCCGCCTGCCGCCCCGAGGTCGTCTGCGCCTACCCGATCTCCCCCCAGACCCACATCGTCGAGGGGATCTCCGACCTGGTCCGGGCCGGCGAGCTGGAGCGCTGCGAGTACGTCACGGTCGAGTCGGAGTTCGCGGCGATGTCGGTCTGCATCGGCGCCTCGGCGGCCGGCGCCCGCGCCTACACCGCGACCGCCAGCCAGGGCCTGCTCTACATGGCCGAGGCCCTCTACAACGCCTCCGGGCTGGGGCTGCCGATCGTGATGACCGTCGCCAACCGGGCGATCGGCGCCCCGATCAACATCTGGAACGACCACTCCGACACGATGTCCCAGCGCGACTGCGGCTGGATCCAGCTCTACGCCGAGACCAACCAGGAGGCGGCCGACCTGCACGTGCAGGCGTTCCGGATCGCCGAGCGGCTCTCGCTGCCGGTGCTGGTCTGCATGGACGGGTTCGTCCTCACCCACGCCCACGAGCGGGTCGACGTCCCCGAGCGCGAGGCGGTCGACGCCTTCCTGCCGCGCTTCGAGCCGGCCCAGGCGCTCGACCCGGCCGAGCCGGTGACGATCGGGGCGATGGTCGGGCCGGAGGCCTACGCCGAGGTCAAATACCTCGCCCACGCCAAGCAGCTGCAGGCGCTCGACGCGATCCCCGAGGTCGCCGCCGAGTTCGAGTCCGCCTTCGGCCGGCCCTCCGGCGGCCTGCTCCGCGGCTACCGGACCGAGGACGCCGAGACCGTGGTGGTGGCGCTCGGCTCGGTGCTGGGGACGATCGAGGACACGGTCGACGCGATGCGCGAGGACGGGGTGGCGATCGGCGCCCTCGCCCTGAAGTCGTTCCGGCCCTTCCCGGTCGAGGAGGTGCGGGCGGCGCTGGCCGGGGCGAAGCGGGTGCTGGTGGTCGAGAAGGCGCTGGCGGTGGGGATCGGCGGCATCGTCTCGGCCGACCTGCGGATGGCGCTGGCCGGGCTCGAGGTCCGCTGCGACACCGCGATCGCCGGGCTCGGCGGCCGCCCGATCACCGGCGAGGCGCTGCGCGGCCTGTTCGAGGACGCGGTCGCCGGGCGGCTGCGCCCGCTCACCTTCCTCGACATGGACTGGGAGCGGGTCGAGGCGGAGCTGCGGCGGCTGGGCGAGGGCGGGCGCAGCGGCCCCCACGCCGAGAACATCCTGCGCGAAGCGGGGATCGTCGCCGGGAGGTCGCATTGAGCGGCCACCAGCGCGTCCGCTTCTACCAGGTCGGCAGCCACGTGGTCGGCAACCGCCTGCTCGACCCCGGGCAGCGCACCGTCCAGGCCCGCACCGACCGCTCCAACGCGATCACCTCCGGCCACCGCGCCTGCCGCGGCTGCGGCGAGGCGCTCGGCGCCCGGTACGTGCTCGACGCGGCGATGCGGGCCAGCGGCGGCCAGCTGGTCGCCGCCAACGCGACCGGGTGCCTGGAGGTCTTCTCGACCCCGTTCCCGGAGTCCTCCTGGCAGCTCCCCTGGATCCACTCGCTGTTCGGCAACGCGCCGGCGGTCGCCAGCGGGGTCGCGGCGGCGCTGCGCGCCAAGGGCCGCGAGGACGTGCGGGTGATCGGCCAGGGCGGCGACGGCGGCACCGTCGACATCGGGTTCGGCTGCCTCTCGGGGATGTTCGAGCGGGGCGACGACGTGCTCTACGTCTGCTACGACAACGAGGCCTACATGAACACCGGCGTGCAGCGCTCCGGGGCGACGCCGCCAGCCGCCCGGACCGCCAACACCAAGCCGATCGGCAAGCACCCGGGCAACGCCTTCGGCCAGGGCAAGGACATGCCGCGGATCGCGCTCGCCCACGGCGTCCCCTACGTCGCCACCGCGACCGTCGCCGACCCGCACGACCTGGAGCGCAAGGTCGAGGCGGCGATGGAGGTGCGCGGCGCCCGTTACCTGCACGTCTTCGTCCCCTGCCCGCTGGGCTGGGGGTCGGAGGCGAAGGACACGATCAAGCTGGCGCGGCTGGTGGTCGAGACCGGCCTCTTCCCGGTCTTCGAGGCGGTCGACGGCGAGGTCCGCGAGGTGACGAAGATCCGCCACCGCGCCCCGGTCGAGGAGTACCTGAAGCTGCAGCGCCGCTACGCGCACCTGTTCGGCCCCGACGGCCACCCCGAGATCGTCGCCCGGATCCAGGCGATCGCCGACCGCAACATCGAGCGCTACGGCCTGCTCGACGGGGACGTGTCGAGTTCCCATGGGTATGCCGAGGAAAGTCGACACGAGGAGGGCGAGTGAAGAAGCCCTACGCGATCACCCTCGACGTCGGCTCCAGCCTTGCCAACCACACCGGCAGCTGGCGCGACGAGCGGGCCGTCTACGTCGACCGGATGCCGCCCTGCAATGACGCCTGCCCGGCCGGCGAGAACGTCCAGGCCTGGCTGTACGAGGCGGAGGAGGGGGACGGCGGCTACGAGCGAGCCTGGCGCAAGCTGGTCAAGGAGAACCCGTTCCCGGCGGTGATGGGGAGGGTCTGCTACCACCCCTGCGAGGGCGCCTGCAACCGCGGCCAGCTTGACGAGGCGGTGGGGATCCACGCGGTCGAGCGCTTCCTCGGCGACGAGGCGATCCGGCGCGGCTGGCGCTTCGAGCGCGAGGCTGAGCCGAGCGGCAAGCGGGTGCTGGTGGTCGGGGCCGGGCCGTCGGGCCTCTCGGCCGCCTACCACCTGGCCCGGCTCGGCCACGCGGTGACGATCCACGAGGCGGGGCCGATGGCGGGCGGGATGATGCGGTTCGGGATCCCCCGCTACCGGCTGCCGCGCGAGGTGCTGGAGGCGGAGGTGGAGCGGATCCTCGACCTCGGGGTCGAGCTGGTCCTCAACCGCAAGGTGGAGAGGATCGACGCGGAGATGCGCGAGGGCGGCTTCGACGCCGCCTTCCTCGCGGTCGGCGCCCACATCGGCCGCCGCGCCTACGTGCCGGCGGGGGAGGCGGAGCGGATCATCGACGCGGTGAGCCTGCTCGAGGGTTTGGAGGAGGGCGAGAGGCCGCTGCTCGGCCGGCGGGTCGCGGTCTACGGCGGCGGCAACACGGCGATCGACGTGGCGCGGACGGCGCGCCGGCTCGGCGCCCGCGACGCGGTCGTCGTCTACCGCCGCACCCGCGAGCGGATGCCCGCTCATGACTTCGAGGTCGCCGAGGCCGAGGAGGAGGGGGTGATGATGCGCTGGCTCTCCACCGTCCGCCACTTCGACGGCGGCAAGCTGGAGCTGGAGCGGATGGAGCTGGACGAGGAGGGCTTCCCGCAGTCGACCGGGGAGACGGAGGAGCTGGAGGCCGATTCGCTGGTCCTGGCGCTGGGGCAGGAGGCCGACCTCTCGCTGCTCGAGGGGGTGGAGGGGATCGAGGTCGCCGACGGCGTCGTCCAGGTCGGGCCGGACATGATGACCGGCCACCCCGGGGTCTTCGCAGGCGGCGACATGGTCCCCGCCGAGCGCACCGTCACGGTCGGGGTCGGACACGGCAAGCTGGCGGCGCGCAACATCGACGGCTGGCTGCGCGGCGCCGCCTACCAGCACCCGCCACGTCCGGAGCTGGCCGGGTTCGAGACGCTCAACACCTGGTACTACTCCGACGCGCCCCGCGCCCACCAGCCGGCCCTGGAGGCGGCCCGCCGCACGACCGGGTTCGAGGAGGTGGTCGGAGGTCTCGACCCGGCCAACGCCCTCTTCGAGGCGCGCCGCTGCCTCTCCTGCGGCAACTGCTTCTCGTGCGACAACTGCTACGGCGTCTGCCCCGACAACGCCGTGATCAAGCTCGGCGCCCCCGGCGAGCGCTACGAGATCGACTACGACTACTGCAAGGGCTGCGGCATCTGCGTCGAGGAGTGCCCCTGCGGCGCGATCGAGATGGTCCCCGAGCAAACCTGACCACCCACGCGGATCCGCGCACGCGCCAAACCGCGCCCCGCACCGATCCGCGCGTTCGCGTACCCGCCCGTCTTTGCTCTCAGCCTCCTGAGCGGCTATGGATGAGACCGGTCCACAAACCTGGACCGACGAACATCCACAGAAAGGAAAGAGCAAATGACTCGCAACCTAAAGGCAATGGGCCTCGCCCTGTTTGCCGCCTTCGCCCTCAGCGCCATCGGCGCCCAGACGGCCTCGGCGGACCTGTTCGTGGCGCCGCCCGACACGGTGGTGACAGCCGAAGCCGACACCGTCGATCACACCTGGGCCTACGGGCTCGGCACGGTCAAATGCGAAGTGACCAACTTCTCCGGCACATCCGGGGAAAACGAAGAAGAAACATCGCTGACGGTCACACCGACATTCGACGAATGCACGCTGTTCGATGACCTGGCGGTGGTGCGGACCAACCACTGCTACTACGTGTTCACAAGCCACACAGACGGCAACGGCCACGCGCCGGTCCACATCGAATGCGAAAACGCCGGCGAACACATCGAATTCGAAGTGGTCGAAACCGGGTGCACGGTGACAGTAGCCGGCGGACAGACGACGGGCAACGGCGTCTCGTTCGCCAACGGAGACAGCGGCAGCGAAGCCGACGTCACAGTCGACCTCACAGCGGAATTGGAGGCGACCCGGGACAACCCGACAAGCGACTTCCTCTGCTCGTTTTTGCCGGCCAGCGGAACAATGGCGACAACCGGCAAC
>Ga0209939_1000015_pt1 | contig 32992 bp, 31 predicted proteins | sample SalPon2A_A_D1_MG_FD_185714 | JGI IMG/M metagenome (GOLD analysis project Ga0209939, IMG submission 185714) | Soil microbial communities from South San Francisco under conditions of wetland restoration - Salt Pond MetaG R2A_A_D1_MG (SPAdes)... | ecosystem: Environmental > Terrestrial > Soil >...
CTTCCGGCAGGTGCCACCGTCATCCTGGTAGCCTGCAGGACATTGGCTCCAGCAGACAGGGCCAACGCCTGTATAGCCGTCGTTGCAGGCGGGATAGCAAAGCGCGCCATCTTTTTCCATTCCAGCCGGACATGAGTCGATCGCAAGCCCGACGCCGCGATTACGTACCGGCTTCTTGCAGGAGACACCGATGTCTTCCCAGCCGGCGGGGCAATCCGGACTGCACACGCAACATCCCGCGGCATGAAAGTTCTCTTTACATTTGGGGTAGATAAGGGCACCGGAAGTCTCACAGTTTCCAACCCCGTGATCACGCTCACAGATTCCCTTGTCCCAAAGGGCGTAGCCAGCGCCGCGACCATAAGATTCGGGTTTGCCACAATACGAGCCGGAGTCAGAATATCCGGCGGGGCAGTCCTGGTAGCAGGCGGTGACGTCACCTCTCCAGCCTTGCTCACATTGGGAATAGCACAGACCGGCCTCGTACACGAGTCCTTCAGCACATACCATAGGTTGACCGGCTCCCCGACCATAACTTTCCTTGGCGATGATATCGGCAGGCAGGCGACAGGTCGCGCCATCATCGACATAACCGTCCTGGCATTGACTCCAGCAAACGGGCCCGACACCTTCAAAACCGGCATCACAACCCGGGTAACACAAAAGGCCGCTTTTTTCCTGGTCAGATCCACACTCACTCAGTGGCTCTCCAACCCCGCGTCCATAGTTATCACGCCAGCAGAATGTGTCTTGCGCAATAACAGGCAGCGCCATGAGAAGGCAGAACGGCAGCACGAGCGCAACGCGCCTCAATGCCCGTAAATTCGGAACTCGAAACATGGGATTCCCTCAATATTTGAATGTGCTAGCTCTGACCCAGCTGAGAACACTTGAACTGTCAGAGACTAAAAAGTATATATCAAACTCGCCGAAATCAGGCTCATATATTTAAGCGTCGGACAACGTGGATGATGGTTTCGTTTTAATTCTCCCAAATCTGCGAATTCGGGGTAGATACATTCGCGTCGCTGTCTCCGGAAGCGGCCACTCCCTTGCCGATATGCCCGCTTTTGGCTGTGACCTCAACCGGTCGATGCAACACCTATTCTCTAAGTATAAAGAGGAGGAAGTTGCAGATGAAACGACGAGCGCGATATCAAAGGGCGCGTAATCGGAACCCTGTGCTTTATCCGCCAGGGTCAGTGAGCTGACTTTCCCAGCGTCGAGCTTACGAAGGACCTCGCTACAGGTTTTCGTCGGCCCGGTCCCGCCGATAGGCATCCAGAATTGCGCCGTGAGCTGCCGCATCGTTGGCCGACAGCAGGAAACGGATAGCTTCCGTCTTGTCTTCAGCCTGGTCGTAGTAGGCGCGAGCCATCTCGCGGCCCAGCGAATAACCGATCTGGAACGGCATTTCGGGCTTTTCCGGGTGGACACCATAGAACCAGCCGTTGTCGTCATTATTCAGGTCTTCTGCGACCGGCTCGAACAGCGCCCAGATGATAGCCTCGTTTTCATAGAAATATTCTGCTCGCGCTTGCACGCTCACGAGTTCTGAGAGATCGCCGGCGATTGCAAGGTCAGCAATGAAATCGGCCACACCCTCGCGAACAGCCCGCGCCATGTTGGTATCGCGTGCTTCGTCGCGATACATCGCCAGATAGCCAGGCTGGCCCTGGTAGATCATCTGGTAGTAATGCACCATCTCATGGACAGCAGCCTGCAGCACAACGGCCGGGTCGATTTCGAGATCGATAATTTCTGTGATGTCGACACCCGGCTTGATATCCGAGAGCGACTTGCCCGGCTTCGCTGAAAATGCGCCAATCGTGACGTAGTTGCCCGTCAGCGCCCAGGACCCCGATCCGTTAAGCACCGCAACCACAAAATAGGTCGGCAGAATTGGCCCGGTATTGTCAGGAAACAGCTCCTGAAGACGCGAGTAATAACTGCGCAGGGTGTCCTCGTGCTGCTTCAGCGTTGCAGCATAGCCATACGGCATACGCGCCCAGTCCGGTTGTCCGCCCACTCGCCTGGCCATGAATGCTGCGGCTCGCTCAGGCGTCGCATCGGCTCGCTCGAGCCAGAGCTTGATGCCGGTGCCACCACCACTGTAGTAGTCAAGAAAAGTGGCCTCAGGGTCGGCGCCCGCCTCAATGGCGTCGAGCGCCTGGTCATAGCGTTCGAGATCGGTGTAGTCGATAACGAAATGATCGTGAAGCTGGGCGAAGGCGGGCACTGATGCCGCGAGCATGGTGACGATTGCGGCTGACTGCAGGCAGGCTTTGATTATTTTCATGTTTTCCCTGTCGATAAAGGCAGATTCGAGATTGTTCGCAGAGTCTTATGCTGCTACTGAAACATTGCTGGTAACAGCCTTCTGCTAATTGTCTTCCAGATCGAAGAATCGCATAGCATTCTCAATCAACACCATCCGCTTTTCCTGGTCGGTCAGGAATGACAGCGACTCCAGGTAGGCGATTGAATCCCCGATGGCAAACGGCCAGCTCATTTGGTCGGAGCCAAACATGACCCGGTCAAGCATTCCGGCCTTTTTGGCCTTACGCAGAAAGTCTGATGCGTATTCCTGAGCCAGTTCGTCCACCCACAGGACAGCGCCCAGGTCGGCATACACATGTTTGTAAACGCGCATGACCGATAGCGCCTCGCGGTAGAAAGATTCTCCGCCGTGCTGGAGGTAGACTCTCAATTTTGGATGGCGAACCAGCACATCCTCCACGAGCAGTGGATTGCCCAGCGAAACGCGAGCTTCGGGACAACAGGTCAGTGGTGCCATCGGTGGAAGTCCACCTGCGTGAATTGCAAGAGGGACACCGTATCGTTCAGCAATCTCGAGATATGGCGTATAGGTTGGATCCGCCGGCTTTTTGCCGACGAACAGTGGGGCGAATTCGCCAAGCACCCTGATGCGGCCGGCTTCGACATGGCCCTCAAATTCTTCCGGGGAAATAATATTGGAGCCTGTGATCTGGTAGCCGGGGATGAAACGGTCATCCGCCGCCGTCCACATCGCAAGTGCGTCCATGTTTCCGCTGATCACGGCAAAGCGGACATCATGTTCGTCCATTGCCGCAATGGTGGCATTCATGTGTTCGGTCCCGGTGGCCGGGGAAGCTGAGTCCATTTGTCGATAGTTGTCATCCGTCCAGCCGTGGAGATGGGTGTCGATGACCTGCCCATGTGCAGTTGAAAAAAACAGCATTAGCAATATCGGTAACAAATAATTCATTGATTTTTCTCCAGCTCTCAGAAAAGAATTTCAAGCATCTGACCCATTGGCTTTCCAGGCCCTTAAGGGTGATCGCACCAAATGCCAGCGTCCCATTCTAATCAACGCTATCGATGGTATCGATATCGACCAGGGTCGACTTTTAAGCGATCGACCGATTGTTTATAGCTCAGATTCTCCCTACGATCAGGTCACGCCGTTCGACGAATGAACATTCTATGGTCTTCGTGATCAGAAAATGCTGGCCAGAATCACTTGCTGGTCAGGTGATACTGGTGGCAATAAAAGCAATGATAGGGTCGTACCGTATTTTGCCACTCCTGCTTGACGTAATGAGCAGCATTGATGGCTTCTTCCAGGGTTTTATACATTTTCTTGTCAGGAAATTCCGGGCACCGTTGACTGGGCCGGAGGCCCTCCTTTACCGATTCAGAAAGGCTTCGTATTTGTGGCTCGTGCTTTCCGTCAGCCCGGGGTGGTTTTGACGGCACCCGTTTTTCAAATTTCAACGGTCGAACATCACCCATCTCATGGCGAAAAAGATCCATGTCCTCCGGGGTTTTTTTCTTGCCACCCAAATCTAAGAGGCTTCCCTCGGGCTGTAATCAGCTGCCAGTTCCTGTTGCACATTGTGCGGTACCGGGTCGTAGTGGCTGAACTCCATGGTGAAACTGCCCTGGCCCTGGGTCATTGAGTTTAGCTCGGCGTGGTAGTCACTCAACGAACTCAACGGCATATCGGCTTGAACGGTCATCAGGCCACCACTCAGGCTTTCAGTCCCGCTGATACGGGCCCGCCTGCCTGCCAGGTTGCCGGTGATGTCGCCCATATGGGTATCAGGGACGGTCACGTCGACAGTCACAACCGGCTCAAGGATTTGCGGGCCGGCGTTGCGGATCGCGTCAAGAAAAGCGTGGCGCGCTGCAATCACAAATGCGATTTCCTTGGAATCAACAGGGTGATGCTTTCCGTCGTAGACTTCCACTTCAACATCCTGAAGCTGGTAACCCGCTATCGCCCCTTCTTCAACAATCTGCCGAATGCCTTTTTCCACCGCAGGGATCAGGCTGGTCGGTATGGAGCCACCCACAACCGCATTCTTGAATTCAAATCCTTCGCCACGGGCCAGCGGCCTGATTCGCAGATAAACCTCGCCAAACTGCCCGGCGCCACCCGTTTGTTTCTTGTGACGGTAATGACCTTCTGCGGCCCGGGTCACGGTCTCGCGGTAAGCAATGCGTGGCGGCCGGGTATCGACTTCCACGTTGTAGCGCTCTTTCATTTTTCTGAGCATCACGCGCATATGCAGCTCGCCCAGTCCGCGAATGATGGTTTCGTTGAGTTCCTGGTTATGCTCGACGTTGAAGCACGGGTCTTCCTCCGAAAGCCGATGCAATGCCTGAGCCAGTTTTTGTTCCTGGCCACGGCTCCTGGGCTGGATCGCCACCCCGTACATGGGTTGCGGGAAACCCAGTGGCTTCAGGAAAAAAGTATCCTCATCATGGGAGTCATGCAGGATGGCGTCGTAGTGAATGTCATCGACCTTGGCCACCGCGCAGATGTCTCCCGGTATGCCCGCGTCGGTTTCTTCGTGTTTGCCACCCTGGATTTTGAACAGGTGTCCGACCTTAAAGGGCTTGCGCGCATCACCAATGTACAACTGTGAATCTGGTTTGACGGTACCCTGGTAGACTCGAAAAACACTGAGTTTACCGACAAAGGGGTCATTGCTGATTTTAAACACATGTGCAACCACATGTGCCTCGGGGTCGGCCTTGATTTTTACCCTTTCCGGTTCCTTACCCTCGCCCTTGAAAATCATCGGGGGGTTACCCTCAGCAGGATTGGGCAGAAGTCGCTTTGCAAATCGCAGGAACTCGCCCAGCCCCGCGCCGGTGTTGGCAGAAACAAAACAGATCGGCACCAGGTGACCTTCGCGAAGCGCCTGTTCAAAGGCATTGTGAAGCTCCTCACGGCTTAACTCCTCGCCATCGAGGTACTTCATCATCAGGTCTTCATTGACCTCAACCACCTGGTCAATGATTTCTTCATGGGCCGTTGCCAGGGAGAAAACATCAGTGTCGCCCTCGGTTCCAAAAAAACAGTCACTGACGGTGCTGAAGTTTTCAGCGGGCAGATTGACCGGCAGGCATTCAGGGCCAAATTCCTCGCGAATCTGGCGGACCAGGGACTGCAGGTCGATATCTTCTGCGTCAATCTTGTTGATGATGATCACACGACATAATCTGCGACGCTTGGCGCGACGCATCAGGCGGCGAGTGGACATCTCCACGCCATTCTGGGCATTGATGACCAGCGCCGCGGTTTCTGTTGCCGCCAGGCCCGTCAATGCGGGTCCGCGGAAATCCGGGAACCCCGGTGTGTCGATAATGTTGATATGAATGCCTTCGAAATCGATGCTGGCTATGCCTGAGTCCAGTGAACTCTGAAATTCCTTTTCAAGGGGATCGAAATCTGTGGTGGTGCTGCCGCGTTCGATGGTGCCGGCTTCTCCGATGGTGCCTGATTTGGCAAGCAGCGCTTCGGTGAGTGTGGTTTTACCGCATCCGGCGTGCCCGACGAAGGTGATGTTGCGAATGTCTTCGGTACGATAATTCGGCATTCGAGGCTCTTATTTGATGGGGGGACAAATATCCTAGTACAGAAACTGTTAATGACCAAGCTCAATGCGGCTCACATACACATTTAGCCTGCAGTTCAGGCCCTGTTCAGCTTGACAACGCTAGTCTGTGATCGACAACCGGAAAAGGATTCGGTTGTAAGACAGCACAAGCGAGATTGGCAAAGCAGTCAAAAAGGAGCCAACCATGAAAAATTTCAGCAAAGTATTGATGACGTTCTGCATCGCGCTTTCGGCAACTCCCGCAATCGCGCAACGTGGCGGTGCGAGTGTTGTGTGGGCAAAAGTCGTGGACGCCCAACCAGTTTACGAGTCATATCGTTATCCGGTGAAACAGGAGCGGTGCTGGGAAGAAGAAGTCTGGCGCCGCGAGCCGGCTGTTCGGTCGGCAACACCTGTCATTGTTGGATCAATCATCGGTGGCGTCATCGGCAACCAATTCGGCGGAGGCAGTGGAAACGTTGCGCTCACTGCTGCTGGCGCTGTTCTGGGTGGATCGATCGCCAACGATGCCTCACATCGGAAACATCCGGATAACTATTACCCGGCAACCGAGCAACGGTGCGCCGTGGAAACTCAATGGCAAACCGGGGAACAAATTGTCGCCTGGGATGTCAGATATCGTTACCACGGCGAGGTTTACCAGGCCCGCTTTAAAGACCAACCCGGAAAACGGATTAAAGTGCGCGTGGATGTAGAGCCTCTTGGTTACTAGGTATGGATCAGGGCATTATTGAAATTACGTAAATCACTCCTGGGATCATCACTATCCCTCTATTGGGGCGCCAAAACCGGCGCCCTTTTTTTTATGGCAAAGCTAAGGCATCGCGTTACATCGTCTGTACACACATGGGTGGTTGGGGTAACGTTTCGGCGGTTAACCCCCAATATTGCATGACTTGCGCAGCATTTTTGCAGGACCGTATCTGGTGAAAGAAAAGTGGCTTGTTCTGAAGTTCGGCGGCAGCAGTGTCCGTGGTCCTGACCAATGGATTGCCATTGCCGATCGAATCGAGGAAAGACGTCAGCAGGGGTATCGCGTTTTACTGGTTTGTTCTGCAGTAGAGGGCATCACCGATCTGTTGCACAAGCTGTCATGCACTCCGGATGATCAGTCACTGATAGACCGGTTTGTTGCAATCCACCAGTCCCTTTCCGCATCGCTCAATATCGATGGCGACGAATGGATCAATAAATCCCGCGCTCGACTGGTTCAACTGAGTTCCGAGCTGAGCGAGTCCCTGATTCCCGCAACAGTGGCCAGGTTGATGGCCACCGGTGAGTGGTTAAGCACCCGGCTGGGGTGGGTATTCCTTCAGAAAAAATTTGAAACCGAATGGGTCGATTCTCGCGGGTTGCTCGAAGCACAGCCTGATGATGACGCTTCAGAAAAGCGCCAGTGGTTGTCGGCAGACTGCAGGCCGGGATCAAGTCACTCTCTCAGGACAGGTCTTGAAGGATGCTGGCCAGTGGTGATTACCCAGGGTTTTATAGTGGGTATGCCAGGTGGCGGTACGGCGTTGCTTGGCAGAGGTGGTTCAGACACTTCGGCAGTCCTGCTGGGTGGCCGCATTGAAGCCGAGCGCGTCGAGATCTGGACTGATGTGCCGGGGTTGTTCAGTGCAGACCCACGCAAGATTCCAGAGGCGCGTTTGCTGAAGCGGCTGGAGTATTCAGAAGCGCTGGAAATGGCTGCCAGTGGCGCCAGCGTTGTGCAGGCACGCGCGGTACGCGCTGCAGCAGCCACCAACACCCCGGTCTGGATTCGTGACACCTCACGACCCGAAATAGGTGGGACTCATATCAATGGGCAGGCTGATCACACCGAAGGCGCAAAGGCAGTGGTGTGCCAGGAAGGAATGGCGGTTTTGCTGCTGCAAAACATTGATCCTCGCCAGCAGGTTGGATTCCTGGCCTGGGTTTTTCAAACCATTGCAAACAATGGCATTTCCATTGACCTGGTTGCGACCTCGGAAACCACCACCACGCTGGCGATTAACCTGGCAAACAATCATATTGATTCCGAAGATCTCAAAGAGTTGGCGCAGGACCTGCGAACGCGATGCAAAATCGATCTCTTTCCGGATTGTGTCACTGTCAATATTGTTGGTCGCGGGGTCCGCAGGGCCCTGCCAAAACTAAACCCGGCTTTCACCCAATTCGATGAAAAGCCGTTGTTGATGGTTTCACAATCGGCCAATGACCTGTGCCTGAGTCTGCTGGTGCAAAAAGGCCATGAGGCAGCTGTGATTAAGGCCGCACACAATGCATTGGTTCCTTCATTGTCGGGAGATGCTCTTTTTGGACCAAGCTGGCTGGAGCTTGAAAATGTCTCTGCCGGTAACGTCGTTGTGGGAGGCCAGGGTTGAGCGCTTCAGATCCCGGCTGGAAGCAAGCGCGTACCTTCCGATTCTTGAGTGCGACCTATACTCCGGAGACGGGTAAGGCAAAGCTGAGATACGCCCTTGATGACGCTGCCGGAAATTCTACCAGGCTGGTCGAGACCATCACATTTCCCTATTCGCCGTGGCCGTCCGAGCCATCCCGGCAGGATGCACTGCAAAAAGCGCTCAGGCTGTTACACCTGGTTGCCGGGGTGAGCTACTACAAGGCAGTGGTCCCGCCGTCAGTGGAAATGGAAGGTGAACCCATTGACCGGCCCTTCGCCATGTTTCTTAACGATTTATATATCCAGGGGTTGGCAGAGTTCGCCTACCAAAACGAAATAGACCTTTCCTCAAAGATTGATTTCCAGAGCCTGTGTGCACAGGATCCCTTGCCCCCTGTTGTGCCCCCGGAGCTGGTCCTGCCAGAAAGAGCACTGGTGGCAATGGGAGGCGGAAAAGACAGCCTCGTCGCATTGACGTTGTTGCAGGAGCAGGAAATGGAGTCTCAACCCATTTGTGTTGGCAGCGCTCATTTGATTGAAGACACCACCCGGGCTGCCGGCCTGCCTTTGCTTCGTATAGGGCGTCAGCTTGATCCTGCACTGGCTGAAATGAACCGCGAGGGCGCCCTGAATGGGCACGTTCCGGTAACAGCCATCAATTCCGCCATTTTGTTGTGTGCCTCGGTGCTTTATGGCTATCGATATATTGTCTTTGCCAACGAACGTTCAGCGGACCAGGCCACCATGAGAATCGGCCGTGATCAGGAAATTAATCATCAGTACAGCAAGACATCCAGGTTCGAGGCTGGTTTTCGGGCGCTGATCAAACGTGAGGTCAGTCCGGACATTGAATATTTCTCCATCCTGCGGCCATATTCCGAATTGGCAATCGTGGGCAGGTTCAGCCAGCTGGATCAATACCATGATGTATTTTCAAGCTGTAACCGCAATTTCCACCTGGATGGCTCACGTACTGTCGGTCGCTGGTGTGGAGATTGTCCAAAATGTCGCTTTACGGCGCTGGCACTGGCTGTGTTTATGTCTCCAGAGGAGGTCACGGCCATCCAGGGTACAGACTTGTTGAACGATTCCGACCAACTTGATGGTTTCCGGGAATTGTGTCGACTTGGCCGGGAAAAGCCATTCGAATGCGTTGGTGAATACGGAGAATGCCGCGCTGCAATGCAGGCGCTGGCGTCGGACAAGGCGTGGCGAGATCACGCGGTGGTTGTGGCGCTCTTGCCGGAGCTCGCAGGTGTGGAAACACCTTCACTGGAGTCTGTCATCAGCGCGTCTGAAAGACATTTTATTCCGTCCGTCCTGGTGCCGGAAGCATTGACGGCCAGCTTCGATTCAAATGCCGACTGAGTTGAACATTCGTGGTCGAATCGGAATTCTTGGCGCTGGTCGCGAAGGCATGGCCGCATTTGAACATCTGCGAAAGGCCCACCCCCAAAATGACATTACGGTCATCTCTGAGGCATTAACCGGAAACCAGAATGAAGCGGTGCTTCGGGACCTGGGTGTTTTGAAGGTCTGCCCTTTTGATGAGGCAGGTCTGGATGAGTACGATTGGTTGATTCGTTCACCCGGTATCAGTTGCTATCGACGGTGCCTGCAACGGGCCAGCGCAGCAGGTGTTGGAACGACCACCCCGAGCAATATCTGGTTTGACCAGCACCCTTTAGCCAGCACCATCGTGATCACAGGCACCAAGGGAAAAAGCACGACTGCCGCGTTGCTGGCGCACCTGTTGAAGTCGGCCGGTCTCAAAACCCGTCTGGCAGGAAACATCGGTACTCCATTGCTCGGCTGCGACGATGAGGATGTGGATTGGTGGGTGGTCGAGCTTTCAAGCTATCAGCTTGCAGATCTTCAGGCGCAGCCAACCATTGGAGTGCTTTTAAACCTGGCAACAGACCACCTGGACTGGCATGGCACAGAGGCTCGCTATCACGCAGACAAGTTGAGGCTGGCAGGCCTTGTCAGGGCTGGTGATCTGATCGCCAACGGATCGGATTCAAACCTGCGCAAAGCACTTGCCAAACACGAGTTGGTTCAATGGTTTGATGGCCATGATGATGACCTGGCTGTCATCACCATGCCTGTCTCGTTACCTGGCAGGCACAACCGTGAAAACCTGGCTGCGTGCATGGCGGTATTGCAGAAACTGGGCATCAGGCCAGGGCAAGTCAGTAAAAGTCTGGCAGGTTTTGAAGGCCTGCCTCACCGGCTCAAATCTGTGGGAGAATTCAATGGTGTTGAGTACGTTAACGACAGCATCTCCACAGCACCGGTTGCGACAATTGCTGCACTTGAAGCTTACAGGGACAGGCAGGTTATATTGCTGATCGGTGGTTTCGAGCGCGGAATCGACTGGGATTCTTACGCGGAAAGGTTTCAGCAGCACCCGCCACTTGCCATGGTGGCATTGCCTGATAACGGGCCCGGGATTGTGCGTGCTCTTGAGAAACGGGGCATCAAACCCGAGCTTGGTACAGTCGTAAGCCAGAACCTGGCCCAGGCGATGGAGTATGCCAGGCAACTGGCGCCGCCGGGCAGTGTGGTGCTGCTTTCGCCGGGGGCCCCCAGTTTTCCGCAATTTAAGGACTACGAGGATCGCGGCCAACAGTTTGCAGCGCTTTGTTCTGTAAACAGTGATCATGATTAAAGACTTCCCGGCGCACTAGGTGCGCCGGGAAAGTCAGGTACGAAAGACGTTAATTTGAGGCCGCGGGCCAGGGGGTGAGGAGTGCAGAATTCGCCCTGTAAGGTTTGAGGGAGAGACCATTCCCGCGGCCTCAGTAATAAGACCGCCTAAAGGCAAAAAAAGTTTCAAAATTCATACTGGAGAGTTTAAAAAATGTCATCCTCATCAAATGCTGCAAGTGCAACCATCAAGACCAATAAAGGCGACATTAATTTGACGCTATTTGCTGACAAAGCACCTCTAACTGTCGCTAACTTCGCTAATCTTGCCAAGAGGGGCTTTTATGATGGTATTGACTTCCATCGAGTGATCGACAACTTCATGATCCAGGGCGGCTGTCCCAATGGCACCGGAACCGGTTCACCGGGATATCGTTTTGAGGATGAATGCAACCCGGATGCCCGCCATGACCGCCCCGGAGTTCTGTCCATGGCCAATGCCGGACCTGGCACCAATGGCAGCCAATTCTTTGTCACCCACGTGGAAACGCCATGGCTGGATGGTAAACATACGGTCTTTGGTGTGGTGAATTCGGACCAGGATCAGCAGGTTGTCAACGCCATCGCGGCTGGCGATACCATTGAGACCATCGAGGTTTCAGGTGCTGATGACGTCCTTGCAAAACACGCTGATCGGATTGAAGAGTGGAACAAGGTGATGGGCGACTGATCTTCGCCTGGCCAGGAAAGCCAGAAAGCTGGCCCACAGCTGGCCCAATCAACGCGTGGATCAGAATTCGCGCTTGATGCTGTACTCAGCGAGCGAACGCATTGCTTTGGTCCACTCGGATTCTTCGAAGCCCTCGATCGCATCCTTGGCTGCCAGTGCATATGCACGGGCCTGCTGTCGGGACCGGCGCAACGCGCCGCTGCTCACGATGAACTCCATGATCTGACCCAGGTGTTCGACCTTTCCGTCACGAATGGCGCCGTCAATCATTCGTTGTTCATCACGGGCCAGGTTCTTACGGCAAAGAATCAGCGGCAGGGTGGGCTTACCTTCGGACAAATCGTCGCCCACGTTCTTGCCCAGTTTTTCGCCATCGCCGCTATAGTCGAGAACGTCATCAGCAACCTGGAAGGCGGTGCCCAGCGCACGGCCATAGCTGGCCATATCGGCTTCCTTGTCTCTGCTGTTGGCAAGAACTGCACCTAGCTGGCAGGCTGCTTCAAAAAGTTTTGCGGTCTTTTTCTCAATCACCTTGTAGTAACGTTCTTCGCTGACCTCAGGATCATGCATGTTGAGCAGTTGTTCGACCTCGCCCTCAGCGATGAGGTTGGTGGCGTTGGACAGCACCTCCATGACCCGCATCGACCCAACTTCAACCATCATCTGAAAGCTGCGGGAATACAGGAAATCGCCCACCAGGACACTGGAAGCATTGCCCCAGACTGAATGCGCAGACTGCTGTCCACGTCGCATGTCTGACTCATCGACGACGTCGTCATGCAAAAGGGTGGCGGTGTGAATGAACTCAACAATTGCGGCCAGCGGTACATGATCCCAGCCACGGTAGCCGCACGCGCGTGCCGACAGACACACCAGCATCGGCCGTAATCGCTTGCCTCCGGAACCAATGATGTATTCAGCAATTTGCCTGATCAGGACAACATCTGAATCAAGACTGTCCCTTATCAATCCATTGACCGCATCCATATCTTCGGCGCACAAATCGAAGATTGGCTGAATATCAATTACGCCTGTTTCCTGATTCAAATCCCTGAATCTCCTTGCCTCGCCTTTCACATTATAATGGCCTGTGGTTCAAATGGCCTCTGATGTTTCCGCAAGCATCAGAATGCGAGTGGCTATCCTACATGGACTTTTTGTCGACTGTGATAAACTTCGCGCACATTTTTTAACACAATCTAACCAAATTCAATCGGGCAGAGATCAAATTCTGGCCCCGGAGAGGAATTGCCTCATGGCACGAGGAATCAATAAAGTCATTCTGGTTGGGAATCTGGGTGCTGACCCTGAGACCCGTTACACCGCAAGCGGCGCAGCCGTAACCAATATTCGCCTCGCTACAAGTGAGTCGTGGCGCGACAAGCAAAGTGGAGAAACCCAGGAGCGAACTGAATGGCACCGGGTGGTGTTTTTCAATCGCCTGGCTGAAATTGCCGGAGAATATCTGCGTAAAGGAAGACAGGTCTATATCGAGGGTTCAATTCGGACCCGCAAATGGCAGGACCAGTCGGGACAGGACCGTTACACCACCGAAGTGGTAGCCAACGAAATGCAGATGCTGGGCGGACGCGATGGCGACAGCGGTGGTGGCTCGGCCCCATCCAGCCAGGGGTTTCGGGATAATAAGTCGAAACAACAGGAAAAACCCGATGCCGTTGCAGATGATGGTTTCGTTGACGACGATATTCCGTTTTAGGCAGAGTCCGGCCATCTCTTCATGACCACCTTGCTCGTGACCGGCGGCGCCGGTTTCATAGGCGGTAATTATGTTCTCAGGACCCTGGAGCAGGACCCTGACTGCCGGATCATCAACCTTGATCTGCTCACCTACGCAGGAAACCTCGAAACACTGTCTCCATTGAACGGGGATGATCGACATTCCTTTGTTCGTGGTGATATCGGTGATGCCACACTGGTTGATGAGCTGTTGGCAAAGTACCAGCCCGATGCCATCGTCAACTTTGCCGCTGAGAGTCATGTCGACCGATCGATCGACGGTCCTGCCACATTTGTCCAGACGAACGTGGTCGGCACTTTGAATTTGCTTCAGTCGGCAAAAGAATGGTGGCAATCTTTGCCTGCCGATGCGGCAGAAAAATTTCGCTTTCTGCATGTTTCTACTGACGAAGTTTATGGAAGTCTTGGCCCCACCGGTGCGTTCACTGAAGAAACACCATACGCGCCCAATTCGCCCTATGCAGCTTCCAAGGCATCGTCCGATCACCTGGTGCGAGCCTACCATCACACTTTCGGTCTTCCGGTGCTGACCACCAATTGCTCCAACAATTATGGTCCGTACCAGTTTCCTGAAAAACTGGTGCCATTGATCATTCACAACGCGCTGGAGAAGAAGCGCCTGCCCGTCTATGGTGACGGCAAGCAGGTGCGTGACTGGCTTTTCGTTCAGGATCATGTTGATGCCATCAACCGTGTTCTTTCATCAGGCGAGGTGGGCGAGGTCTACAACATTGGCGGAATGTGTGAGCGCACCAACATCGATGTGGTTCATGCCATTTGCGATATTGTCGATGATCGCCGTCCCGATGCAGAATTTGGCAGTCGCAGGCAACTGGTTGAATACGTCGCTGACCGGCCAGGTCACGATCGACGCTACGCCATCGATTGCAGCAAAATTTGCGGTCAGCTGGATTGGCATCCCTCGGTGAATTTCGAGGCCGGGCTGGCTCGCACGGTGGACTGGTATCTTGAGAATCAAACCTGGGTAAATCATGTCAGGGATGGCAGTTACCAGGGCGAACGGCTCGGTCTGGGAGCAACACAATCATGAATCGCAAAGGCATTATTCTCGCCGGCGGCAGTGGAACCCGGCTGTACCCACTGACACAGATGATCAGCAAACAGCTTCTGCCTGTTTACGACAAGCCGATGATTTACTACCCGCTCTCGACTTTGATGGAAGCAGGTATTCGCGAAATCCTCATCATTACCACACCCCATGAGCAATCCATGTTCATCAACCTGCTTGGCGATGGCAGTCATTGGGGTTTGCAATTGAGTTATGCCGTCCAGGAAAAGCCTGATGGCCTGGCCCAGGCGCTGATCATTGCAGAAGAATTTCTGGCCGGACATCCAAGTTGCCTGATCCTGGGGGACAATATCTTTCATGGCGGCGGATTGCGTGATGTGCTTCAGCGTGCCGAGGAAAGCGAGAGCGGGGCGACCGTTTTCGGTTACTGGGTGAGCGATCCTGAACGTTATGGCGTGGTCGAATTTGACAATAGTTTTCGAGTGCTGAGTCTCGCGGAGAAGCCGGAAAATCCAAAGTCGAACTACGCGGTGACCGGCCTGTATTTCTACGACCACAGGGCTTCAGAATTCGCCCGAAACCTTAAGCCTTCTCCTCGCGGTGAATTGGAAATCACCGACCTGAACAAACGCTACCTCGAAGAAGGTCAGTTGTCTGTTGAGCGGCTTGGGCGTGGATATGCCTGGCTGGACACGGGCACTCACCAGTCATTGCAACAGGCAGCCAGTTTTATTGAAACGATTGAAACTCGCCAGGGCCTGAAAATCGCCTGTCCTGAAGAGATAGCACTCCAGCAGGGCTGGATTGATCGCGAACAAGTGGCAAGGCTCGCTGAGCCCTTGCGGAAAAGTGGCTATGGCGACTACCTGATGCAGCTGATTAAGCGGGGACACTAGGGCCGGTCATGCAGCACTTCGAGACCGGAATTTCCGGCCTGATCATCGTTGAGCCAGACGTCTACGGCGATCGTAGGGGTTTTTTCATGGAGAGCTGGAACGCGCAGCGCTACAAGAAACTCGGTTTGCCTGAAGATTTTGTCCAGTCAAACGTATCGCGTTCTACCGCGGGCGTCATTCGCGGCCTGCACTACCAATATCCCAATCCCCAGGGAAAGCTCGTACAGGTCCTGGAAGGGCGGATTTTTGATGTTGCGGTGGATATTCGTACCAATTCGCCAACATTTTGTGAATGGGTCGGGGTGGAGCTTTCTGCCGACAATCATCGTCAGCTTTATGTGCCGGAAGGATTTGCGCATGGATTTTGCGTTTTGGGTGATCAGCCAGCCATGATGAGCTACTTGTGTACCCGCGTGTTTTCTTCTGAAGACGATGCGGCCATTGCATGGAATGATCCGGATATCGGAATAAAATGGCCGGTGCAGCCACAAAGCCTTTCCATTAAAGATTCAGCTGCACCGCGAATCAGCGATATCGAGCAAGCAAAATTACCGGTCGTTGAAGAGGAACGAGGTATGCAGACATGACCATATTTCTGACCGGGGCCAGTGGACAGCTTGGAACCGAATTAAATTCGGCGCTTACTGATTCGCACAGCATCGTGTCGAGTGATGTGCTCCCTCCCAGGCACCGGGTGCAGCGGTTTCATTCGCTAAATCTGGGTGACGAAAAAGCGGTGACCGGATTACTCAATGAAGTCAAACCACGGGTCATCGTCAATGCCGCCGCCTATACACAGGTAGATAAAGCAGAAAGTGAGTCGGACCTGGCTTTCCAGATCAATGCGAGCGCGCCTGCCCTGCTGGCGGGTTGGGCCCGGGAAAACAATGCCTTTCTCCTTCATTACTCAACCGACTATGTTTTTGATGGCCATTCTGATCGGCCATACCTTGAGAGTGATAAACCCTCACCGTTAAACGCATATGGAGAGAGCAAGCTGGGCGGTGAACAGGCAATACTGTCGAGTGGCTGTGACCATGTCATTTTGCGAACTTCCTGGATCTACTCTTCTCATGGGAATAATTTTCTTCGCACCATGTTGCGACTGGCCAGCGAGCGTTCACACCTGAATGTCGTGGATGACCAGTTTGGCTGTCCAACCTGGGCACGCAACCTTGCACAGGTGAGCGCTGTCGTCATTGAAGCAATGACAGGCGCAGGGCAGGGACCAAACCACACCCGGCCGGATTCGGGGCTTTATCACTACAGCGACGGGCCGCCATGTACCTGGTGTGATTTTGCCAGGGTGATTTTTGAAGCTGCTGTAACCAGGGGGATTCTGGCCCGTGCACCCCAGGTAGATGGGGTGACTTCCGACCAGTTCCAGACCGCAGCAACGCGTCCCAGAAATTCTGTGCTTGATACCAGCAAAATCTCCAGGGTATTCAGGATTGAACCGGCTGAATTGAGGCCTTCCCTATCAGACTGCCTTGAGGATCTGAGTATTGATGACTGAACGCAAAGAGGCCGCACCATTGGTGCCGGTTATATTGTCCGGCGGCGCTGGAACCCGTTTGTGGCCGGTTTCACGACGCGCTCATCCCAAGCCTTTCATGAAACTGATGGATGGTGAGACGCTTGCTGAGAAGACATTTAATCGGGCGCTTGCGGTGGCACATAATGCTCCGATCCTTACGGTCACAAGCAGGGACTATTATTTTTACACCCGGGATCTCTACAACAGCCTGGCAGGCGAGGAGCATCAGCATCCTTTCCTGCTGGAACCAGTGGGTCGCAATACTGCACCTGCCATTGCAATGGCAGCCACCTACATCAGCAACCGCATGGGTGAATCAGCCCGAATGCTGGTCATGCCTGCTGACCATCTGATTCGGGATCTGAGTCGATTCAGTACAGCGGTTGATGAAGCTGCATCGCTGGCAGACCAGGGCTACCTGGTGACATTTGGCATCCATCCGACGCATGCTGAGACCGGTTTCGGCTACATTCGAAAAGGCGTGGAGATTCTCAACTCAGCCGGCCACGAAATTGCCGCTTTTGTCGAGAAACCAGACGAGGAAACTGCCCGGGAATACTATGAATCAGGCGACTATGCCTGGAACTCGGGAATGTTTTGTTTTACCGCAGGTGCTTTCCTCAAGGCGCTGGCTGAACACGCGCCCGAGGTATCTGCTGCCATTGAAAGGTGCTGGGAGGAGACGGACCAGTTTCGACAACCTCTTGAGATCTCAAAAGAGCTGTTTTCCGAAGTGCCCAGCATCTCGGTGGACTATGCAGTGATGGAAAGGGCTGACAACTGTGCTGTGGTGGGTGCCGAATTTGGATGGAGTGATATCGGCAGTTGGAAGGCGATCAGTGAATTGTACGAGTCTGATGCTGCTGGCAACCGAATCCATGGAAAGGCTTTAATGGTGGAAAGCACGAATTGCTTTATCCAGGGTGAAAAACGCCTGGTGGCGGCAGTGGGCGTAAACGACCTTGTCATAGTGGATACAGGCGATGCTGTGCTGGTGGCCGATCGTGATCGGGCCCAGGATGTAAAGTACGTGGTTAGCCAGTTAACTGAGCTGGATCACGAGGCAGCTGACTTCCACCAGACCGTTCACAGGCCCTGGGGTAGTTATTCAATCCTGGAAGATGCGGATGATTGCAAGGTCAAGCGACTGGTGGTGAAGCCAGGCCAGGTTTTGTCTTTGCAATTGCATCACAAGCGTTGTGAACACTGGACTGTGATTAAGGGGACAGCAAAAGTACGATTGGGTGAGAAAGAATTCCTGCTGGAACCGAACCAGTCAACTTACATCCCGATTGAAACCCTGCATCGGCTTGAGAACCCTGGCACCGAGGATGTGCACCTTATCGAAGTTCAGACCGGGGACTATTTTGGTGAGGATGATATTGAACGGTTTGAAGACATTTACGGACGCGTCGACTAAAGATTCAAACCGCCATGGAATGAAATGCCGTAACGGCATTTCATTGGAAAGGGGCGATCAGGGCCGGGTTTGTCCCCATCCCTGGCGAATGATGTAGAAAAAAGCCAGCCATGGTGAAGAGTAAAGAGGCGCTTTAATGTCTGTGATTTTTTCTTCAATGGATTTCATTTCCACATTCCTGTTTGGTGAATCGGTCTTTCTGGATTGAATTGGCGTTTGCATCTCTGGCATGTCCTTTTCTCTTCGTTTGTTGACCGTTCATGGTTATTGACACTGTTTATCTACTTAGGTTGACGTTGACAGGGGCAATTTGGTTACGTTCTGACTCACCTTTTTTTCGTTTTAGCGCTACATGAGACAAGCCGATTCGCCGAATGGGTCAGGCCGAATCGCTCCTGCCGGGTCCGCGACCGAGTTCGCGATCAATTTCAAATTCCTTGGAAGTGACAAATGCTTCCATTTTTTCCAGCCGGAGATTCAGTTCCTTGAATCGGTGACTCAGTGAGCCAAAAACATCCGACGGGGCATTGCTCACGCCACGCCAGAATTCAGCCTGCTGGACATCCTGCTGATAGAGATTGTCGGGTTTGACCGGTAACAGGATGGCCAGCACGATGTAAGAGATCGCCATGAAAGGAAAAAATGGTGGCACCACGCAAAGCAGGGCCCACGCGACCCGGATTGCCTTTCGATTCCATCCGAAATACTCCGCAACGCCCGCGCAGACGCCCGCCAGAACCGCATTTTTCTTGTCGCGGTAAAGCTTGTGCGGATTCTTACGCTCGTAAAATGCATTCATTAGCGCTGTCTCCAGTTTGGTGCTTCGATGTCCAGGATGCGCTCCAGGGTCTTGATCCGGTCTTCCATGCGGTTGGTCGATTCCCAGACCTCACTCAGCATTTTCTCGTCTTCCGGCGTTAGTCCCTTGGAAGTCTTGATCTTGGTTATGTAGTGAAAAACAATCCAGATCGGAAAACAGACCGTCAGAAGGATAATTGCGATGGTTTCGCTCATTTCTTATTCCTCCGATTCAGCGTTATCGTTTTTGCTTTTTTCTTTCTTCCCGCCGCCCACTTTGCTCTTGAGCTCAGTCAGTTCCTCTTCCACGCGGTCGTTTTGTTCCAGGTCTGCGATTTCATCGGCCAGGGTACGGCCCTTCCCGCGACCCATCGAGATGGCTTCACCTTCCGATTCAACCCGGTCGATCCGGCGTTCCGCATTTTCGAAGCGGAAAAGCAATTCGTCCATTCGGTCGTTGTGAATATGCTTGCGGGCTGAAAGCTGGGAACTGGCAGTCTTGTGGCGAACCACGATGCTACGCTGACGTGCTTTTGCATCGTTCAACTTGCTTTGCAGCTGAGTGATGTCTGCATTGAATTTCTCGAGTTGATTGTCGAGAACTTCCATTTCGTCTTTTAGCTGCGCAACGTGATCGGCAATGGCCTGTTTCTCCGCAAGGGCGGCACGGGCCAGATCATCGCGTTCCCGGCGGATGGCGAGTTCGGCACGCTTGGCCCACTCTTCCTGTTCCTGCTCAAGATAACTGATGCGACGCCCGTGCTCTTTGCGGTCGGCAATGCACTTGGCCGCCGCGGAGCGGATTTCGACCAGCGTGTCTTCCATTTCCTGAATCATAAGACGAATGATCTTTTCCGGATCTTCCGCTTTCTCCAGGACTGCATTGATATTGGCATTAACAATATCGCTGAATCTCGAAAAAACTCCCATTGAATTGGCTCCTGACTGATTTAACTTGCTATAAGTAATGCAGACTTCGTGCCAAGAGCAGATGGGGCTGTATCTATCTGAAATAAAAAGAGAAATAAATCGATCAGTGAAGTCCTGGTTAACCACAGCTGATCCGTGTGGCGAATTCAACCAACACTTGGGCAGAATTCGCCGGACCAATATTGAAATATGGGCGCGAAACTTGGGCGCGTGTTTGTAGTCTATGTACCGGCGACTTGCCATTAGAAGTTATTAAGAATGACAGGCGCGTGACTGCTCCTGTAGAATAGGCGCCTTTTCGCGCGTCCCTTAATCATAAAATCAGGTTCCAGTCTTCACCAAGTTCGTTTGGGATCGGGTTCAGGGAGCCATGAAAATTGCGCGTAAATAAATTGAATTCACTCAGGAGGTTATTACCTATGCGACCTGTATTCGCAAACACGCTGTTGCTCGCCCTGGTTGCAGCTTTATCGATCGGGCCGCTTATGGCCCAGGATCTGGAAACTGATAAGGGTAAACTCAGCTACGCCGTTGGCTGGGATATTGGAGAAGACATCAAGCAGCGCGGCGCTGAGTTTGATGTTGAATCACTTATTACAGCAATCCGTGATTCTGCTGCGAGTGCTGAGCCGCAGGTCTCACCCGAAGAGATGGTGTCTTTGCTGACAGCAATGCAGCAGAAAGTCCGGCAGGAACAGCAGGAAGCCTTTATTGCGCTGGCTGAAGAAAACCAGGCAGCGGCTGAAGCTTTCCTTGCTGAGAACGTGACCAAGACCGGCATCGTAGAACTCCCAAGTGGCGTCCAGTACCGAATCATTGAAGAAGGTGAAGGTGCCCGCCCTGGCATGGAAAGCACGGTCAAAGTGCACTATCGCGGTTCCAAGCTGACTGGTCTTGAATTCGACAGTTCTTTCGCACGTGGTGTGCCTGAGGAATTTGCCGTCAATACCGTGTTGAGAGGCTGGCAGGAAGTCCTGCCACTGATGAAGACGGGCTCGACCTGGCAAATATTTGTTCCGCCTGAACTGGCTTTCGGAGCCCGGGGTAATCCTCCGGTGGGGCCGAACGAGGCCCTGACTTTCGATCTCAAACTAATCGAAATCGTCGAATAAAGTACAAATTGAAACGGGGCCCAGATGGCCCCGTTTTACTTTTTGACATGTTCTTTTAAGGCCCGCACTCGCAGGCCTGATGAGTTCCCTGCCATGCCCGACTGGAAAGCCCGACTGATCAAAGCTGTTTCTCCACTGGAACACGGCGTTGGTCCATTGGAGGTCACAGGTTTTAAGCCACCTGGTGAAGAGCTTTACCGTCCTGGTCGAACTGCTGCAGTGCTGGTGCCAATTATTGACCAGCAACAACCAGAAGTCGTGCTGACCCTGCGTTCAAGAGATCTGGCTCATCATCCCGGACAAGTGAGTTTCCCCGGGGGCGCGATGGAAAGTATTGATGGCTCGGCCGTGGAAACAGCAATGCGCGAAACACGCGAAGAAATTGGAATTGCCGAGACCACCATCAAACCCATCGGATTTCTTGATCGATTTGACACCATTTCGGACTACCGGGTTTTGCCTGTGGTCGGCCTGCTTGAACCCGGGCTGAACTGGATTCCGGATTCCAGGGAAGTGGACGAGGTGTTTACTGTTCCGCTTTCATACATCACTGACGTCAGTCGGTTTCATCGCACCGAGCGCGAATACCGGGGCCAGGTCCATACGATCTGGTCACTGAACTGGGAAAGTCACGTCATCTGGGGTGTGACTGCGGCGATTATCCGCAACCTTGTTGACCGGCTTGATGCCAAATAGCAGTCAAAGATTTTCCCGGACTATTTTCCGAGACGTTCAAGCACCTGGCGCATCACAGCCTGGGTTTCGTCTGAAAACCAGACGCCGGTAAACAAATCCACGTCTTCCTGAGTCAGATCATCGTAGTTTGTGGCCAGGTCCTGTCTCATAAGGCTTCGGGTCTGGGACATTGCACTGCGTGGCAGGGCAGTATGTTTCTTACACCAGTCCACAGCCCGCTCGACAGTGTCTTCAGGTCCATCTGCCAGTTCGTCCACGAAACCGATTTCAAGTGCCTGTTCAGGTGAGAGCAGCTCGCCTGCGACCATCAGACGTTCTGCACGATGTTTTCCAACCAGCCTGATCAGAACCCTTTGAATATGTGGCGGTACCACGAGACCCACCTGCACTTCATTCAGGCCGATCTTGTAATTGCCATGGGACATCACGCGATAGTCGCCATGAATGGTCATAACAGCGCCACCTGCGGGGCAGTGGCCGGTTATGGCCGATGCGATCGGCACCGGGGATGCTCCAATGGTTTGAAGAAGTCTGAAAAATTGCCTCCAGAACCGCTCAACCTGTTCATGATCAAGTTGCATCAGCCTGACGACATCCAGGCCTGCAGAGAACATGCCTGGCTGCCCTGACAAGACTATGGCCCGGTAATGACTTGCCTTTTCCTCCAGTGCCGACGTTAGCCCGTCCATGAACTCCGGACCGATGGCATTAACCGGTGGATGAGCCATTCTGATTTCACAAATCCGGCCATGCTCAATGAATTCAAACATATAAAAAATTCTCCAAAAAGGTCTGCCGGCGGCGCTGCATCTGAAAGCAAACGGGGCTGATTTGAGTTCAGTCCACGTTCAGCATGCCCAGTCTATTCTGGCATTGCGAAGAGCGCAAAGGAGGAATCAAAATGAAACTTGTACTCGTTATTTCACTGGCCATCATGCTTGGATTTGGCATGAGCGATTCGGCCCAGGCACATGGCTACAAAGCGGCTGCCGGAGGCTCCTTTTATTGGTCCAATAATGGCTACCTGGTAGGAGTGAACTATGGTGCGCCCTATGCCGTGCCCTATTACGCCCCGCCGCCTCGTTATTACGGGCGTGGATACCGTGCCCCTCGCTATGAATATCGTCATGGCAAAAGACACGGGTATCACAAGGGCTACAAGAAGGGTTACAGGAAAGGCTATCGCAAAGGCAAGCGTCGTGGCCATCGCGATTATGACCACGGTTATTACGGCGACCACTAGTCGAACTCTCTCCACAAGTCGACTGGGTCAGTCAGGGGTCGGAACCATTTTGGGGTTCTGACCCCTTTTTTCCGGTCTGTTCGGCTCAAAAGGTATGAATTCCCTTGCCAGTCAGGTTAATAAGTACTCTGGCTAAAAATTACTCTGGCCAATAAGTACTTTGGGAGTTCAGGAAATCCACGATGAGCTATTTGAAGCTTGCCTGCTTATATTTCTGCCTTGTCTTTTCGACGCTGCTCGAAGCCGACGACCTGGTGCTTGAAAGCATGCAGTCCATCCGCGATGTACAGCATCACAAGCTGGACTCAGAAATTCTGGAGCGACCTTTTCACCTGCTGATCAAATTACCCCCTGGAGCGACAGATTGCTCAGAGTGCCGTTTTCCAACTGTGTTTTTGCTCGATGGCGGTGCGACGTTCTCGACACTCGCCGGATACAGCAATTACCTGTGGCATGAAGAGGCTGTCTCAGAATTCATCCTGGTCGGAATATCGTACGGCGGTGAGACCTTTGAAGAGGGTAACTATAGAAGTACTGACTACACCGCCCCAAGCGAGGAACGGGAATACTGGGGAGGTGCGGAAAATTTCCAGCGTGTCCTGGCAGAGGAGATACTGCCAGTGGTTTCAGCTAAATACCCGGTTGATCCCGCCCACCGCATCATTTTTGGCCAGTCGCTGGGTGGGCAGTTCATCCTCTATACCGCCATGACCCAGCCGGGTTTGTTTTATGGTCACATTTCCAGCAATCCGGCATTGCACAGGAATCTTGATTTCTTTCTGCAGGACCGTGATGGCGAGGGCAGTACAAAATTGTTCGTCGCTGTGGGTTCGAACGATTCACCCAGGTTCAAGCCATATTCTGAGCAGTGGATTGCTCACTGGCAGGCAAAACCTGATGCACCCTTTGAGTTAAACGCCCACGAATTGCCTGGCTATGGGCATTTTTCAATTCTTCCGGAATCATTTCGTTTGGGCCTGATGTGGCTGCTGGATAAGTAATGCACAAAAAAGCCCGCTCTGATTGCCAGAGCGGGCTGTAGATCAAATATTCCTACCAGGTGTAGTGAACCGTGTAGGTGATTACTTTCTCTTCTTCCGGATCCACTTCAACGTCGAATCTTATCCGGTTGCTGTTTTCTTTCTCAAAATCCTGGCTGGGGTTTTCAATGGTCCAGTTTGCGGCCCGATAAAGGTTTTCCAGGACTTTCACCTCAACTGACTCTTCCTTGTGGTTTCGGAGTTTGATTTCGAAAGTCTCCCACGCGTTTCGTGTGCGGGTGTCGACCCTGAAGTCTGTCTGGACGCGCTCACCAACCACATCGAAGGCGTTTCCCATCGTGATAAGGACATCCTCGTTACGAGGTGTGTGGTCGATGACATCTTCACCAATGAATTCCAGGCTGTCATCAGCCTCATCCAGCTGGCTGACGCGAATCCGACCGGCAGGAAGCGCCACGCCAAGGCCCTGGTCTTCTTCGTTTTCAAAACGCAGGTACACTTTGACGTCCGCTTTACCATATGAACCGTAACCCTTGTCCAGTTGCTGACCGCCGTACCAGGAAAAATTCATGGTTGGTGCAAAAACCAGTTCCTTGCTGCATTCAACGCCCCTGGCTGTTGGAATCAGCTGAAGCTGCTTGGTGGAGTTGTTGGGCAGGTCAGTCCGACGACCCAGGGTGTAGAGGTGATACTCAAAGAACGCTTTTTCCTGGAATCCATCGGCCATTGGGGCCGCAGCCATCATGTCCATCTGCTGGCGAATCATGCGTCCTTCATTAGGCGCCGGGGCACGATTGACATCACCCGCGATCAGTTTCAGGCGTGCATTGTTATATCCGGCGCCTGACTGGTTGATGATGCTCACCCAGGAAGAAAGGTCCATCTGGCAATCATTGCCACCTTCATCGGAGTAGATAATGTTGTAATCAGCCCACCAGGTCATGCCCTTGGTTTCATAAGCGATGCGGGTTTCCTGTTCTCCGGATTCCGGGCTGTCGAGCATCCACTCGAGCGTCGGGCGGGTGATCAGGCCGCCTGGCAGTTCTGAAAACCGTACGTTTCCCCAGTTCCTGAGTGCGCTGATGCTGCCATCATCGAGTTGCAGCGTGAGTCCATCACCAAGGCCCAGCAAGACTCCTTCAACCAGGTCCAGGTTGTCACCACGAATCTGTTCGACGGTGATGCGCTGGCCCAGGTACTTCTCCATCAATTTGGCCTGGCTGACCAGGTCGAACTGGAAGCTCTGTTCAATCACGCGAGTTTCGGGTACATCCAGTGAAGTAAAAGTCACCGTGGTGGGGTCAATCAGCGCAGCGACATCGGTGACGCGAAGTGTTGAGGTGCCTCGTTCGATATCGTATTCGCGATCATGCCTGACAATGGCGTATCCGGGAACATTGCCTCCGTACTGATGCCCACCCACGGGCCGGTAAAGATCGGGGGACACTGCACCGGGCTGCATCCGTGAATAGATTGTGACCGAATCGTCGCTTTCTGCTGCCCAGGCGGTGGACGTTGAAGCCAGGCTGCAAGCGAGGCTGACGGCAAAAGCCAGTGTTCTGCTCTTTGTGTTACTCATTTTGTGGGTGTGCATGGTCGCTCTCCGAATTTCACAATCGTGGTGTTACACCATTGAGTTCAATTGTGCCGGAATGTTGCACGTTTAATGTAAACGGTTTGTAAATGATATTCGCAACAAGCGAATTTCATCCCGGGAATTCCAAAGGAATTATCCGGGATCCACGTTGCGGCCAAAGTGCTTCGCCTGGTGGATCCCGGCTCGGGGGCCGGGATGACGCGGTGAAGAGTGATCCCGGAATGCGGGTCGCGGCTGAAGCCGCTCCTACAGGCGTTTTGCAGGATCGGTCTTATAGTCGTGACCCGATGTGGCACCCTGTAGGAGCGGCTTCAGCCGCGACTAGGCGCTGCGACGAACGTTTCGCTGAACGTTGCGCTCCAGGATTGGTGCCAGGAACTGACCGGTGTAGCTGTGTTTAACTGCCGCAACTTCTTCAGGTGTGCCACGTGCGATGATTTCACCACCCTTGTCGCCACCCTCAGGGCCGAGGTCGATCAGCCAGTCTGCGGTTTTGATCACGTCAAGATTGTGCTCAATCACGATCACCGTGTTGCCGTGATCCCGCAGGCGGTGCAGCACATGGAGCAGCTGTTCTATGTCATGAAAATGCAGCCCGGTTGTGGGCTCGTCGAGAATGTAGAGAGTCTGGCCTGTATCGCGTTTGCTCAGCTCCCTCGAAAGCTTGATTCTCTGGGCCTCACCACCGGAAAGCGTGGTCGCACTCTGTCCCAGCTGAATATACGAAAGCCCTACATCCGCCATGGTCTGCAGTTTGCGGGCTACTGCCGGGACCGGCTGAAAAAATTCCAGCGCATCTTCAACGGTCATTTGCAGCACATCATGGATGCTTTTGCCCTTGTAAGTCACACTCAGGGTCTCGCGGTTATATCGTGCACCTTTACAAACATCGCATGGCACATAGATATCGGGCAGGAAGTGCATTTCCACCCTGATGAGGCCGTCACCCTGGCAGGCTTCACAACGGCCGCCTTTCACATTGAAACTGAACCGCCCGGGCTTGTAGCCGCGTGCTCTTGATTCCTGCGTGCCAGCAAACAGGTCACGGATGGGTGTGAAAAGACCCGTATACGTTGCGGGATTGGAGCGTGGCGTGCGGCCAATGGGTGACTGATCAATATCCACCACCTTGTCGAACAACTCCAGCCCTTCAACACGTTCATGCTGTGCTGGCTGAGTGGAACTTCCGTACAGCTCGCGTGCAGCCAGTTTGTGCAGGGTGTCGTTGATCAGGGTTGATTTGCCGGAGCCTGAAACACCGGTCACGCACACGAAAAGGCCAGCAGGAATTTCAAGGGTCAGGTTCTTGAGGTTATTACCCTGGGCGCCATAGACGCGCAGCATCCGCTCCGGATCCGGTTGAATGCGGGTGCCCGGTATGGATATCTCGCGTTTACCAGACAGGTACTGGGCTGTCAGGGTATCGCCCTTGAGCAAAAGGTCCTTTGGTTCGCCAGTAAAGACTATTTGACCGCCATGCACACCAGCACCAGGGCCGATATCAACCACATGATCGGCGCTGCGAATGGCTTCTTCATCGTGTTCAACCACGATCACCGTGTTTCCCAGGTCCCGCAGTCGTGTCAGTGTGGCCAGCAGCCTTGCATTGTCGCGCTGATGGAGTCCGATTGATGGCTCATCAAGGATATACATCACACCGACCAGGCCGGCTCCGATCTGGCTTGCAAGTCGAATTCGTTGCGCTTCGCCGCCGGAAAGCGTGTCTGCCTTGCGGTCGAGAGTCAGGTAATCGAGGCCAACATTGACCAGGAAATGCAGTCGTTCGTGCACCTCCTTGACGATTTTGGCAGCGATTTCACCGCGTCGGCCTGTCAGGGACAGATCAGTGAAAAACTGCAGACAACGCTGAATGGGCCAGCTGGTGATATCCGGCAGGTTGGTATCTGAAATGAAAACATGACGGGCCTCACGGTTGAGTCGCTGGCCACCACATTCGCTGCAGGCCGCCTGGCTGATGTACTTGGCCAGTTCTTCACGAACAATTCTCGAATCGGTTTCGCGATAGCGTCGTTCAAGATTGGGGATAATGCCTGCGAAAGGGTGCCGACGTTTCCGGGAACCGGTTTCGCTGGTGTAACGGAACTCGATGACCTCATCGCCGCTTCCGTAAAGGACAATGTCCTGGACTTTTTTTGACAACTCCTGGAACGGCGTATCCACGTCAAATCCATAATGCTTGGCAAGCGCCTGGATGGTCGTGAAGTAAAAGGCATTGCGTCGATCCCATCCGCGGACAGCGCCGCCTGCCAGACTGACCTGTCTCTTCCTGACCACCAGTTCCGGATCGAAAAACTGGCTGACACCCAGGCCATCACACTCCGGACATGCGCCATTCGGGTTGTTGAATGAAAACATGCGTGGTTCGAGCTCTTCGAGACTGTAGTCGCAGTAAGCGCATGAAAATCTTGATGAAAACAGTTTTTCACCGCGTTCGCTTTCGTGATCCATAGGCGCGACCATTGCCAGGCCTTCGCTCAGGTTAACGGCAGTTTCGAACGATTCAGCCAGGCGTTGCTTCATGTCAGGCCGAACCCGAAAACGATCAACCACGACCTCGATGGTGTGTTTCTTGCGCAGTTCGAGTTCCGGAATCTCATCCATGTCATAGACGGTACCGTCGACCCGAGCACGCACAAATCCCAATGCCCGCAACTCGTTGAACAGCTGCAGGTGTTCACCTTTGCGCATGCGAATCACGGGTGCCAGGAGCATGAGTTTCTCACCTTCAGCCATCGCCATGACATGGTCGACCATCTGGCTGATTGTCTGCGCTTCAAGAGGAACATCATGGTCCGGACAGCGTGGTGTGCCCACGCGTGCAAACAGCAATCGGAGATAGTCGTAAATCTCGGTGATGGTGCCGACAGTGGAGCGTGGGTTATGCGAAGTGGATTTCTGCTCGATGGAGATCGTCGGAGACAAGCCTTCGATATGGTCAACGTCTGGCTTTTCCATCAGGGAAAGAAACTGGCGGGCATAAGCAGACAACGACTCAACGTAGCGCCGCTGGCCTTCTGCGTAGATGGTGTCAAAAGCCAGGGAAGACTTTCCCGAACCTGATAACCCTGTGACCACGATCATCTTGTCACGTGGCAGGTCCAGGTCGATATTGGCTAGATTGTGGGTGCGTGCGCCACGAATCTGGATGGTGTTCGTGCCCGTGCGGGAGGCATTACTCATTGTGGGTTCATTCCGCCAAGTCAAACCGTCTATCATACTCCGCAAATTGAGTCAGGGCCAAAGAGATAGATGTCTTGCAGGACACTCCTTTTAGATGCAATTCGCCCTTGACCATGGGCCAGGAAACCGGTAGCATTCTCGCTCTTTTGCAGGGCCGTTTGAACACGGAGCGGAAAACCCATGTACGCAGTATTCAAAACAGGCGGAAAACAGTACCGCGCCTCTGAAGGCGACGTTATAACCGTCGAAAAAATTGAAGCCGAAAAGGGCGCCACGGTTGAGCTTGACCAGGTGCTGATGGTCGGCGAAGGCGAAGACGTAAAGGTCGGAACGCCTTTTCTGGATGGCGGCAAGGTCTCAGCCACGGTTGTGGACCATGGTCGTCACGCTAAAATCACGGTGCTGAAATTCAAGCGGCGCAAGAATCATCAGAAACAGATGGGTCACCGCCAGTATTTCACGCAGCTCGAAATCACGGGAATCGAAGCCTGATCAGGCATTGTCTGAGCAAAGGCGGGAGGAAGCAGGAAAATGGCACATAAAAAAGCAGGCGGTAGTACACGCAACGGCCGCGATTCGAATCCCAAGTACCTGGGTGTAAAGGCCTACGGTGGAGAGTCTGTGGTTGCCGGTAACATCATCGTTCGTCAGCGTGGAACGCGTTTCCATGCAGGCACCAACGTTGGCGTCGGACGCGACCACACGTTGTTCGCAACCGCCGACGGCAAGGTTAAATTTGAACGACGTGGTGCCAGGAATCGCCAGTTCGTGAGTGTAGAATCAAGCTGATCACGACCCTTCAGATTCAGAAAAACCCTGCCAAGGCAGGGTTTTTTTTCGCGCCAAGATTTACCTGGGATTTGCCCGGGAATGGCCCGGGAATGGCCCGGGGCATTCCCGGGGCGGGCCCGGTCTGGCCATATGGCCGGTGTATTTTTCCCATCCGGTTTAGAATGAAAGTCTTATGAAATTTGTCGACGAAGCAGAAATCACAATTGCGGCAGGAAAGGGTGGCGATGGCAGTGCATCTTTTCGGCGCGAAAAGTACATACCCCTTGGCGGGCCTGACGGGGGAGATGGTGGACGGGGCGGCAGTGTTTACCTGGAGGGTGATTCAGGGTTGAATACGCTGGCTGATTTTCGCCACAAACGATCCTACAAGGCGGCCAACGGACAATCCGGCATGGGTCGCCAGAAGACCGGCAAGAGTGGGGAAGATATCAGTATTCGTGTGCCCCTTGGCACCATTGTTATCAATGCGGAAACTGATGAAAAAATTGGCGATGTAACGGAACATGGCCAGCGTCTGCTGGTTGCACGGGGCGGTAAGGGCGGCCTTGGTAACTTGCATTTCAAGAGTTCAACCAACAGGTCGCCACGACAGACAGTACCTGGTGAGAAAGGAGAGGCCAGGGACCTTCATCTTGAGTTGAAAGTGCTTGCAGATGTTGGCTTGCTGGGTTTTCCAAACGCTGGTAAGTCCACCCTGATCAGTTCTGTTTCTGCGGCCCGGCCGAAAGTGGCGGATTATCCATTCACAACACTGCATCCGAATCTGGGCGTGGTGAGAATCGGTGTTGACCAGAGTTTCGTGATTGCAGATATTCCTGGCCTGATCGAAGGCGCTGCTGAAGGACAGGGCCTGGGTATCCAGTTTCTCAAGCACCTGCAACGCACACGGCTGTTATTGCACCTGGTTGATATGGCGCCTACTGCTATTGAGACCGACCTGGCGCTGCAGATCAGAAAACTTGAAGACGAGATGCAGCGCTATGACGAATCCCTGATGGCGATGCCACGTTGGCTGGTCTTTTCCAAATCAGACCTGCTGCCGCCAGGGGAGGCGAGGGGAAATGCAGAATCCGTTGTTGATGCTCTCAACTGGGAAGCACCCTGGTACCTGATTTCATCAGTCAGCCAGGACGGAACCGATCAGTTGATGACGGACGTTATAAAAGCACTGGAAGCATTGGATGAGGATGCCATTGCTGGCAGGAATCCAGGGCTTCAGGACGATGAAGATGTTGTTTATCCGGATACGGACCCGCTAAATGAAAACCCCGCCTGAAGCGGGGTTTGAATCATTGAAGGTCGCGAATATGGGCATTAAGGCGCGATTTGTGCCGCGCAGCTTTGTTTCTGTGCATGATGCCTTTGGTCACGGATTTGTCGATCGCGGGAACGGCATCTTTATAAGCCGCTTCGGCCGCTTTTTTATCGCCCGATTCGATCGCCTTCAGAACTTTTTTAATCGCCGTACGAACGTAGGAACGCTGACTGGCGTTCTGCCTGCGGTGACGCTCTGCCTGACGGGCTCGTTTTCGAGCTGATAGACTGTTAGCCAAGGTGTTTCTCCAATAAATACAAATTCGCAATAGAGCCCTATATTCTCCCATTTCAGCGTCTTCCGGTCAATGGGGTTTATGAAGGAAAAGCAATTGAAACTCCTTAGATCAACGGCCACTGTCGGCACCGCAACCATCGCCTCACGAATCCTGGGATTTGTGCGGGACATGGTGTTCGCGCGTTTCTTCGGGGCCAGTGGCCAGACCGACGCGTTTTTCCTTGCCTTCAAGATCCCGAATTTCATGCGACGCCTGTTTGCAGAAGGGTCATTCTCACTCGCTTTCGTGCCTGTGTTCGCAGAAGTTCGGGCCAGTGGCGACAAGCGCGCAATGCGTGACCTGGTTGATCATGTCGCAGGGACCCTGGCTGGCATTTTGCTTATTATCACAGCCATTGGCGTCATCGCCGCACCAGCTGTGCTGGCGATATTTGCACCTGGCTGGCTGATTGAGGGCCGGCCCGAGTTCGAGCTGTCTGCCGGCATGCTGCGTATCACTTTTCCCTACATCCTGTTCATTTCGCTGACCGCACTGGCTGGCGGCATTCTGAACACCTTTGAGCGTTTTCTTGTCCCGGCGCTGACGCCGATCCTTTTGAATCTCTCGCTGATCGCTGCCGCGGTTTGGCTATCGGGATCCTTCCAGGTGCCTGTCAGGGCATTGGCAGTGGGGGTGTTTGTCGCAGGTATCGCCCAGCTTCTGATCCAGATTCCCGCACTGATGAGAGTCGGATTACTGCCACGACCGCGATGGGGCTGGCGCCACTCGGGCGTGCGACGGATTCTGCGTTTGATGATTCCAACCCTGATCGGATCTTCTGTCGCGCAGGTCAACTTGTTATTCGACAGCGTTATTGCCACTTTTCTTGTCAGTGGCAGTGTCACCTGGCTCTATTATTCGGATCGATTGCTGGAGTTTCCGCTGGGGGTATTTGGCGTGGCACTTTCCACGGTTATCCTGCCCAACCTCTCGCAGAAGTTTGCCAAAAAGAGTCCTGAAGCATTTTCAGCAACGCTGGACTGGGCACTCAGGATCGCACTGATCGTCACGATTCCGGCTGCAATAGGTCTCGCCGTATTGGCAAAACCGATTCTTGTGACACTTTTCCAATATGACGCCTTCACGCTGAGCGATGTGGACATGTCCTCTCTCAGCCTGGCTGCCTACTCGCTGGGATTGCCGGCATTTATTGCAGTCAAGGTTCTGGCGCCCGGTTTTTATGCACGCCAGGACACCAAAACACCGGTACGAATTGCGATCATCGCGATGGTTTCAAATATGGCCCTGAACCTGTTGTTCGTCGGTGTGTTGCTGTGGCTTTCCTTCCGCGGCCCACACACCGGTCTGGCACTTGCCAGTTCGGTGGCTGCCTATATCAACGCAGGCCTGCTGTTTCGTGGTTTGCGTAACCAAGGCGTTTATCAACCGCTGCCTGGTTGGTTGAGGGTGTTTCTTGCGGTCATTATTGCTTCTGTTGGCATGCTGGCGCTGCTGTATTGGATGACCGGGGGTGTTTCTTTGTGGGCATCGCTGGGTGCGATGGATCGTGGGCTCAGGTTGTTTTATGTGGTGTCTGCGAGCATATGGACGTATGCATGGCTGCTATTGATCGCCGGATTGCGTAAACGACATCTGGAAAAAGGCGGCACTTGAGGTATTGACGCTGCCCACAAGACCGTATTTCTGGCCGCTTCGCTGGTATAATTTCGAACTTTTGTGGCCCCGATAAATTTACCCGGGGACGGTGGTATGCGGGTTTCCAGAAACAG
>Ga0209939_1000016_pt1 | contig 32973 bp, 22 predicted proteins | sample SalPon2A_A_D1_MG_FD_185714 | JGI IMG/M metagenome (GOLD analysis project Ga0209939, IMG submission 185714) | Soil microbial communities from South San Francisco under conditions of wetland restoration - Salt Pond MetaG R2A_A_D1_MG (SPAdes)... | ecosystem: Environmental > Terrestrial > Soil >...
CGGGCCCGCGACCAGGTCGTCTGGCTCGACTAGGCCGCGGCGCTCAGGAGATCGGGTAGGGGACCAGGGCGCCGACCTTCCAGCCGCCGCCTTCGCGTTCCATCTGGATCGTGTAGTCGGTGTCCTTGGTGCCGTGGTAGAGCGCGAAGCCGCGGTTGCCCTCGACCCGGAACCCGGAGATCGGCCCGGTCATCGTGTTGGCCCGCGTCGAGGGCGGCGTGCGCTTGTCGATCGCGGTGAAGATCGCCACGCAGGAGGCGCCGGGTTCGACCCCGGGGACCGCTTTGGCGAGGTCCTGCAGCTGGGCGCGCACCGTCTTCGAGAGGCTGGCGCAGGTGGTCTGCGCGTCTTCGGCGGCGCGAGCCTTCATGTAGGTCTCGAGCACTCGCGAGGCCGCCTGCCGTTCGGCGGTGCTTGCCTCGGCGCCAAATTCCTGCACGCTGTTGTCGCCACCGGGGACGGTGAACTCCTTGCTGCCCGAGCCCGAGCTGCCTCCGCCGCTCGATCCCGAGTCGCCGCCGGAGGAGCCGCTGCCGGACGACTTGCCGGAGCCGCCCGAGGAGCCGCCGCCGGACTTGCCGCCGGCCGAGCCGTCCTTGCCGCCCCCCTTGGGGCCGGAGCCGCCTTCGCCGCCCGAGCCGGCCTGACCGGCGCCCGAGCCGGAGCCCTTGCCCCGATCGGTCTTGCCGGCGTCGCCCTGCGCCGTGGTCGCATCGCCGCCCGTGGCGCCGGTCGCCGCGTCGGTCCGGATGGCCGTCTCGCCCTCGGACCTGGTCGAGTCGCCTCCGCCGCAGCCGAACGCGGCCGCGATCAGCAATCCCGCGACCGCAAGCACCAGCGCCAGCTTTCCCCGCCTCGCCATCAGCTGCCTCTGATTGTAGGCAACTCTCATCGATTGGGTACGCCCCCGTCCGAACCGCGCGACAGCCCCGAAACTGCTCTACAGTCTGGATGTGGCATCGAGCAGACGCGCGGTCAATTTGAGCGAGCGACTGCCGCGCGGAAGGCACGGCCTGTCGCGGGAGGCCGTGACCGACTCGCAGCGCAGGCGCATACACCGGGCGATGGTCGAGGTGGTCTCGGAGCGCAGCTACCCGGAGACGCGAGTGGTCGATGTGATCGGCGTCGCCGGCGTCTCGCGCAAGACCTTCTACGAGCTGTTCGACAGCAAGGAGGACTGCTTCCTCGCCGCCTACGACGTCCTGCTCGGCAACCTGCTCGGCGACACCGCCAACGGCTTCGAGTCGCAGCCGGGCGCCGCCTGGGCCGACCGGGTCTCCGCCGGGCTGAAGGCCCTGCTCCAGCACCTGGCGGACCATCCCGACGAGGCGCGGTTCGCGATCGTCGAGGTGCTGGCGGCGGGCCCGAAGGCGCTGGCCCGGCGCGACGCCGCGCTGCGCCAGTTCACCGGCTTCCTCGAGGCCGGCCGCTCGGAGACCTCGGTCGAGCTGCCGGGGATCACCTCGCTCTCGCTGGTCGGCGGGATCAACGAGCTCCTCTACAGCGAGATCCTGCACGGCGCCGCGGCGCGGCTGCCGAGCCGCCTGCCCGACCTGATGTTCTGGATCGCCCTGCCCTTCCTCGGCGCCGAGGGCGCCGCGGCCGAGCGCGACAAGGCGCGACTCTCGATGCGACGCTCCTGACCGGCGTGCGCCTTGTTAAGGCGCTCTTTTCCGTGAATGGGCGGGTTTATGGAGAGGTGGCCGAGTGGTAGTTTGGCTTCCGGAGGGATGTATCACCGATCGACGCAAAGCTTCGACGGCCGTCGGCCCGATCGGGCGGGCCGCAAAAGGAGACATATAGGGAGATGCGCAAGTACCTGATTACCACCACGGCCGTGGGACTGCTGCTGGCGCTTGTCGCGACCAGCATCGCGGTTGCCGAGAAGCCGGTCAAGACCCGAGTCGGAAACCTCGAACTGACCTTCAACGGGGGGTTCTTCCCCAAGAAGCTGCCGAAGAAGAAGATGGCCCCGATCGGGCTCTCCCTCTCCGGCAAGATCAGGAACGTCGACGGGACCCACCCGCCGGCGATGCGTAAGTTCGTGGTCGAAACCGACAAGAACGGCTCGGTCTTCACCAAGGGCTACCCGAAGTGCCGGAGCGGGCAGCTGCAAGCCCGGAACAGCTCGGAGGCAATGAGGGTCTGCAAGAAGGCGCTGATCGGCAAGGGCAAGACGGCGGTCGACGTCGCCTTCCCCGAACAGCCTTCGATCCGAGCCACCAGCGAACTGCTCGCCTTCAACGGCGGCACCAGGGGCGGCACGACCACCTTCTACATCCACGCCTACCTTAGGCAGCCGGTGGTCGCGGCGATCGTCACCACGGTGAAGATCAAGAAGATCAAGAAGGGCCGCTACGGGCTGAAGTCGACCGCGTCGATCCCCCAGATCGCCGGCGGCTCCGGGTCGGTGAGGTCGTTCAACCTGACGATCAACAAGAAATACAAGTGGAAGGGCAAGCGGCGAAGCATCCTCAACCTGCGCTGCCGCGATGGCAAGGTCCTGGCCCGGGGCGAAGCGGTCTTCGATGACGGCACCAAGGCCAAAGCGGGCGTGGTTCGCACCTGCAGGCCGAAGGGCTGAGCGCCAGCGCTCCGAGTTCTCCTCAGGAGAGGCGGGACGAAAAGGGGCGGCCGGGGGGCCGCCCCTTTTCATGTCCGCGTTTGACCAAGCGCCACACATCGCCCCAAAGCTGATGCTCACCCCCGCTGGCCACTATTAGTCGATGACGAAGTCGGCTTCAGAGGTGGTCGCCCGGGCATGGACGTCTGTTTCTGTTGTCCACTCGAAGAGGACGCGCGATTTTGGAGCTCGGCGCGGCTGTGATTTTCGACCCTTCTTCCGCCACTTCGGAATTGAATGTGCTGTCGCCTTCGACGGAGCCGGAACGCGGGCCAACTGGCCGCGCCGGGACAAGGAATAGACGGCGGGGTCGAAAACAGTCAAGGCAGTACTCGGTGAGGAGATTGGCTCCCGGTGGCGCGCTTGGAACTCCCTGCACATCGCCGGGCGCGGATTTACGCGCGCGCCGATCCGCGCGTTCGCGGAATCGCGCCTGACGCGGTCGGCGCAAGTGAGCTTGGGCGTCTTCTAACGCCGGTGCAAAGCGCGGCTGCGCTTCTTCTTACGGGCGCAGGCCTTGACCTTGACCGCGGGCTTGGTCTTGTAGCGCTTGGCGTTCTGCCCGATCAAGTTGAGGTAGGCGCGCTGCTTCTTGCGGCAGAGGAATTCGGAGTTTTCGAGCAGACCCCTCTTGCCACCGCTCATCCGCAGCACGAACTTCTCCACCGGGACATCGGGGGCGTTCAGCACCTTGGTGCGAACCCGGCCCTTCTTGGCCTGCAGGATGGCGATCACCAGGTTGTATTCGAACTGGCCCCGCAGCGCCACCACGAGGTCGGGGAGCTTTCGTTCCCCGCCGTTGGAGCGGAAGTAGACCGGGCCTTCAAGGGGGGAGTCCAGCAGCGGGGTGAAGGCTCTGCCCCTGCCGAGGATCGAGCGCTTGGGGCAGCGGTTCTCGGCGAACTGCACCCGGGTGCAGGGGTTGGCGATGTGGGCGTTGTCGATGAACTGGGAGGGCGGCAGGGTGACGATCGCCCCCCTCAGGTTGGCGTCGCCGCCCCGCGCCTTCAGTTCCGCCCTTAGGGCCGGGTTCTTGGCGCGCTTGGTGGCGCCGCTGAGGCGGAGGTTGAGCTTCGGCTTGAAGGCGAGGTTGCCGCAGCTGGCCGCCTGGAAGCGCTCTCCAAGTGGCACGGCGACGTCGTCGGCGGGACTGAACGGGTTGGCGAAGCCGCCGAAGGCGGTCGCGTTGACGCTCTTTGACTGGCAGCTGGTCGGGTTCAGCGTGAAGCCCTCGCGGTCGACGTGGACGCGCAGGTCCCTGACCTTCAGCGGGATGCCCTCGAGGATGTGGGGGATCGGGTCTGAGGCAGCGCCGTCGACTTCGACCTGGGCGGTGTTCGGGTTGAGGTTGAGAGCCTCGCGGACGACCACGGTGCCGACGTCGAAGGGACCGGCGACGGCTGGGGTGATCACCGCCAGCGAAAGCGGCGCGCCGCCGAAGGGACCGGCGAGGTAGATCGTCCCCGGCACGTAGGTGAGCGCGGGGCCCACCCCGGCGCCGACCAGGACACGACCGACCCGGGAGGCCGCGGGGCAGCTCGGGGAGGCGAGCTCAGCGCGGCCGCTCTTCGCGGCGGCCGCGGCGATCGCCGCCTCCGAGCACTCGGCGACACCGGCAATCTTGCCGGTCAGCCCGTCGGGCAGGACCGCGTCGAAGCGGGTGATGTCCTGTTCGCCGTCGGCGCGGGTGAGGCGCATCGAGAAGGGGGAGAACTCCCCGGCGGTGTTGTTGGCAGAGCCGGCGGTGAAGCCCGGGGCGAAGGGCGGCACCCCGCCCTTCGGGCAGGGGGAGCCGTTGGGGCCCGAGGTGAGGGTGAAGGACGGAGATTCGGGGAGCGGCGCCTGTCCCGACCAGGGGGTGAGCTCGGCCTCGGCGGCATGGGCGCCGCAGTGCGGTGGCGTCACCAGCGGCGCCCGCGGGCCTTCGCGGAAGCGAACCGTGAGGTCGGAGAAGGGCACCTGCGGGACCTCCTCGAAGGTCGAGACGATGCGGCCGGTGGTCGGGTCGGGTTCGACCTTGCCCGCCTGCTTGATCAACACCCCATATTTCTCGCTGCGGATCACCATGTAGACGGCGAGCAGCGACCCGAACGGGTTGTCGTCTTGGGAGGCGAGGTAGAGGGCGCCTTCGAGCGGGTCCTCGACCAGCGGGCTCTTGACGCGGACGGTGCCGAGCTTGGAGGATTCCGGGCAAGCATGGACGGCCAGCGCCTCCGCTTCGTACTGGGCCAGGGAGCAGACGCCGAGGCCTTCGGCCGCCGAGGGGTTGGCGGTCATCCCGGTGGGCAGCGCGACGACCACCTCGCGGATGTCCGACTGGGCGCGGCCGCCGGGGGCGGTGAGGCCTTGGTCGGTGACCTCGAGGCGCACGTCGAGTCCGGTCGGCGCCTCGGCGGCGGAGTTGGTCGGCTTGACCGAGATCTCCGGCGAGAAGCCGAGCTCGGGGCAGCCGGTCATGCCCTGCGGCACCGAGGGCGTCTCTTCGTTGTGGGTCAGCGCTTCCCCGCTCGCCGTGTCGCCCAGCCAGGAGAGCGCATCGAAGAACGTGGTCAGAGGCCCCTCGCAGGCGCGGGGCAGGGTCAGGAAGGCCTTCTCCTCAACGCTGACCGGGCATTCCCCCAGCGAGACCGGCTCTTCGCTGGTTTCAACGATCTGACCGACGCAGTTGCCCCGCAGCGAGTCGTGGGCCGGGCTGGCCGGGTTACCCCAGAGGGTCACCCGGGAGCGGTAGAAGAGGACCGCCTGGGGGATCTCCTTCAGCTTGGCGGTGACGTTGTAGGGGGGGGATTCTTCGAGGCCGCCGTCGATCACGACCGGCACGTTCAAGACGACAAAGCCGAGCCGGGCGGCGACGCCCGGCGGCGGGGTCAGGTTGTAGATCGGGACGTGGAAGAAGGAATCGGGTCCTTCGGCCGGGATCACCTCGTATTCGGCTTCGACCGCGGCGATCCCGACCGCGCTCGCGTCGGGGCAGAGGGGGCGCCCTTCGACGCGGGTGTTGAACTCGGCGGCGCTGCAGGTTTCCACCGCGGTCGGGTTGGCGATGAAACCGGGGATCTGGGTGATGTCGAGGTTCCTGACTTCTCCGTCGGGGGCCTTGCCCCCGGGTACGGGGACGGTGGCGATCGCCAACTCGGTGGTCATCTCAAACGGGTGCGAGCCCGCCTGGGTGGCGGCGGCGCCGGCTTTGGTCTCGAAGGTGACGTCAAGGTCTTCGAGCCCGAAGGCCGCCGCGGCGGGCGCGGCTGCAGCTGCGGACAGCGCAACCGCGGCCAGGGCCGCGAGCGCAATTCGCCTCATCGCGCCGCCCTCCGGTTGGGGTGAACTCGCCGGTGGATGCGGTGGCTGCGCTTGACGCGCTTCTTCACGCAGCGCACCTTGCCCTTGCGCTTCACCTTGCGCTTGCCCTTCGCGCAGCGCCGGGTGTTCTTCTTCTTCACGTAGGGCGGGTTGCCGGGACCGACCACCGTGCTCGACGGCGTCTGGGCCTCGGGGGCGGGCGGCGGGTTCTGGCAGGCTTCGCCCCGGCACTTGGCCGGCGGTGCGGGCGGAGCGGGGAAGCCGCCGTCGACGCGGGCGTCGTAGATGTCGACCAGGCCCGTGTCGGTGGAGACGAGCTTTGATTCGGTCTTGAAGAAGACGTCGTCGCCGTCGGCGCCGATGTCGACGATCTTCGAGGGCTGCTTGCTCTGGCCGCTGGAGATCAGCTCGACGCAACCGCCGGCCTCGGCGCGATAGTTCGGGCCTTCAGTGGTGCAGCTGCCGCTGCCCACAGCCTCCCACTGGTAGACGTCCAGCTCGGCGTTGACGTCGCGCGGAACCAGCGCCTCGAAGCTGTTGAAGTAAAGGCGGGTGCCGGCGTCGGAGAGGACCCGCTGGCCGTAGAGCTGGGACTCCCAGGCCGGGAACCAGGCGGCAGCCCAGGTGTCTTCGACCAGTTTTTCACCGATCGGAGCGCCGGCCGGCCGCGCCCCGGTCGGGTTGCAGGAGACGCAGCGCAGCGCCCCCGCGCCTTCGGCGGCGGTGGCGTCGTAGAGGAAGACCTCCTGGTCGGCTTCGCCACTGACCGCGTCGGTGTTGTCATAGCCGGTCAGGCTGCCACCCCACATGAAGGCGATCTGCTGGCCGTCGGGAGTGACCCGCGAAGCGCGACGGCTGGGGGTCGAGCTGGCCGGGTGCAGGCCTTCGGCCGCGTCGGCGGCGCGCAGCGTCGCCACGAACCTGAAGCCAACCCCCGCCTCGTAGAGGTAGAGGTTCGGTTCACCTTCAACCGCACCCGCGGCCAGCACTTCGCCGGACGTGAGGTAGACGCGCGAGGCGTCCTCGCTGGCGCCCGCCACGCCCCCCTGGATGGAGTCGGCGCCGGTGATGCTGGCGATCGGCGCCGCGGTTTTGGCGTCGACGTCGAATTCAAACAGAGCGGAGCCGACCGAGTAGATCACCTTGGAGCCGTCTGCCGCCGCGGTCCAAAACCGGGCCGGTTCGGTGGTGATCTGGATCGTTTCGGTGCCGTCGATGCGGACGTAGAGGTTGCCCGGGCCGCCGCTGGCGGCGGTCCAGAAGATCCTCGATCCGTCTTCGGAGATCGCCCGGTCCACCGTTCCCTTCCGTTCACCGGAGCCGCCGCTGATTCCCGCCGAGCAGGGTCCTTCGAAGGCGCTTTCGTCGGGCAGGACGCAGACCAGGCCCAGTTCCCCGGCTCGCGTTTCATAGAGTCGCTCCTCGCAGGAGAGGGATTTTTCGCAGTTGGCCGGCTGGCTGGGCGCGTCTTCGGTCAGGTTCGCGGTCGCCCCGAAGATCGCCACCGCCCCGTCGGCCGAGGTGCCCTGGATTTCGGGGATGAACTGGCGGTTTTCCAGTCCCGGGTCGGTAACCGGAGGCTGCACCCGCGAGATCGCCTCATAGCCGCCGAGGCCGGGATCGCAATTCTGGCGGCGGTAGAGGCCCCCGTATTCTTCGATCCCGCCTTCGGCCAGGACCGGGTTTGCGTCCTGCACCACCCAGCCGTCGCAGAGGTCACCGCCGAAGTACTTGTATTGGCGGTCGAGCTGGGCGCTGAGGTAGGTCATGATCGAGGGCCCTTCGCGGGGCGGGGAGATCGCTTCGTTCGACCAGCCGCCCGCGCCGCGGCGGGCGAGGTACTGGTTGGTGTAGGGGGCGCTGGCGACCGTGCCGAAGGCTTTGTAGGTGGAGTAGGAGATCGAACCGCCGTCAAGCGCCGCCTGGTCGAGGCTGGCCGGGAAGCCGCTGATGTTGACGAGGGCTTCGACGTTTGCCCCGTTCTTGTCGACCGGGGAGACCATCTCATAGGCACGGCAGTCGGGCAGGAAGCCGGCGGGGCCGAGCCGGAAGGCGTCGTTGGGGCAGCCGCTGACCTTGCCCGCCGGCGAACCGAAGGTCTTAAAGCTCGCCTCGGGACCGGTGAAATCGCAAAGCGGCGCCGGTTCTGGTTCGCACTGGTTACGGGCGGTTATCCGGTAGCGGTACTCGGTGTCGGGGGCCAGGGAGAAGACCTGGACGAAGCGCTCCACGAAGCCTTCCCCTTCGCCGAGGTCGAGCGGTTCGGAGCCGGGCGCCGGCGCTTCGCTCGCTTCGGTGAACCCCGATTCTTCAAAGACGCTCTGCTCGACGTATTGGAAGCGAACCGTCCCCCCCAACCCGACGGGATTCACTTCGGCGTGCAGGGCGGCGCGGTCAGAGCCCGCTTCGGCCGACCAGACGTCGCCGAATTCGATCGGTTCCTTCGTTTCGAAGGAGGCCACCGGACCCTCCCGCGGCCCTCCGTCGGGGTTGGTCGCGACCGCCCGGAAGTGGTAGACGGTTTCGGGGAACAGTTCGGTGATTTCGGTTTCGGCGTCGTGCAGCTCGAAGTCGGCTTCGCCGGGCAGTGGCGTCTCCGCCGTGCTCACCGTGCCGGCGCCGAAGGTTTCCCCGGCCGCGATGTAGTCGGCGTCGGAGATGTAGTCGAAGTGGTAGGTGGTGGCCACGTCCTCGGGGTTGATGCGGGCGTTGAGCACCGCCCTAACGCTGCCGATCTCGGTCGCGACGTTGCTCGCCGAGGCGGGGTGGACGATTGGGCCTGGGGGTGGGAAGGAGATGTGGAGGAGTCGCGAGACACCACTCACTACCTGTAGTTCGGTCGCGAAAATATCGCCGCTGCCGGTGCTGAATGCCGCCAGGCCCTGCGCCGTGCTGATGAGAGATCCATAGAAGGTCCGCAGCTGCGTGCCGCTCGAGTCGTATTCGAGGATCTTGCTGACGTCCGTCCTGTCGGCGACCCAGAAGTTCCCGCTTTCCGGATCGATCGTCACGGCGTTGACGTTGAACGACGGGTCGACCGAGAACAGCTCGGTCCCCCCTTCGTCGTAGACGCGCAGGGCCCCGGTCGAAGCGTTCGTACCGAGATACATCCGGCCTTCCGAATCGACCGCGGTCGCGATAGCGTCGCCCGAGCCGCCTTCGACCGCCAGCAGGTGTTTCCCCGCATACGCGCCCGACGGTTCAAACAGCTGGACCCGAGTCTGGGCGGTGCTTTTGGAGCCTACGTGGTCGTGAACGTGGAGGATTCCCCCTGGACCGACGGCAACGCCAGCGCCGTTGAACGCCTCGTTGAGCTGGCCGTCGGCGTCGCCCTCTTCCCCCACCCCGCAGGTGTCGCCCGAAGCCTGCGTGCAGAGGTCTTCGCCGGTCGTCTTGTTGACTTCGCCGCCGACCGTCCAGACGAATTCGCCGGCCGGGGTGAACCTCTGCACCCGATTGTTGCCGCGGTCGAACACGTAGACGTCGTGGTAGGCGGGGCTGCCGGGATCGTTGTCGACCGCGATCCCGGCCAACCGTTCGAGCTGACCGGACCCGCTCCCCGAGAGACCCTTGAAGCAGGTCGTGGTGCAGACCTGCGGTTCTTCGCTGACCCCGTCGGCGACTCCCCAGCCGAAGGCGCGGATGAATTCGTCGGTCGTCGCGTCGAAGACCGCAACGCGCCGGTTGGCGGAGTCGGCGACGTAGAGCAGTTCGTCGGCGTAGTCGATGGCCAGGCCCCGCGGTTCGTCCGTCTGCCCAGCCCCCGAGCCTTGCGTGCCGATCTCCACTTCGGCCGAGGCCGCGCCCGGAATCGCCGCCACCACAAGCAGCGCCAACAGCAGCCCAAGCGCCCCGCGATGCCGAGCCGGCTCCCGATCCCCTGCCGTTCGCCCCTTCATCCAGCGTCCCCCTGCTCGGTGTCGTCCCCATCCGGTCCCCTGCCGAATCGCTCAACCAGAGGCTAGCGAATTGGAAACCGGCGTGTCAACGACTTGAGACGCGCGCCCCGAACCTGGAAAAGGCCGGGCCGGGCATGTCGCCCGGCCCGGCCCCAGACCGTGAAGGCGTTATCGCCTCACGTTCCGCACCCGCCTATTCGTCGATCGTGAAGTCGCCTTCAGAGGTGAGCGTCACCGGTGCTTCGGAGTTGTATTCGGCGCCTTCCTTTTCGCCGGTGCCGCTGAACGGGCACAGGAAGCCGTCTTTGGTGACGGTGTAGTCGATGTCTTCGACTGTCGCCCAGGCATGGACGTCTGTGTCTGTTGTCCACTCGAAGAGGACGTGCGATTTACCGCTCTGCGGGCCAACTTCGGCCGCGCAGGTCGCCGCGGTGATCTTGATCGAGTCTTCTCCTTCGCATTCGATGTCTGCTTTCGATGTGTAGACGTGGGATTCCGGTTCTGATTCCAGATCGAAGCCGTAGTCACAGCTTTCCATGTTCACCGTAGCGCTCACGAAGCCGAACGCCTCGCAGTTGGTGTAGGTCGGAGTCGCTGTGATTTCCGATCCGTCTTTCGCCACTTCCGACGTGAATGTGCTGTCGCATTCGACGTCGCCGGCCTCGGTCGTGAACACTTCGTTGCCCGAGCCGTTTTCGCCGTGGGCGTTGAGCGGGTATCCGCTTTCGGATGTGATTTCGATCGCCTGAGCGGCACCGGCGGTGACGCTCAGCGCGAGCGCCGCGACCATCGCGACGCCAAGCGTCTTCAGTACGCGATTCATCTCGTTTCCTTTCGCTTGTTTATGGGGCGCGGCGCCAATGGCCGCGCCGGGACTAGGAATAGACCGCCGGGTCGTAAACAGTCAAGGCAGTACGCAGTAAAGGCACCGGGCTCCTCGCCGGTGCTCCTGAAACTCCCTGCAAATCGCCGTGCGCGGATTTACGCGCGCGCCGATCCGCGCGTTCGCGGAATCGCGCCCGACACGGTTCGGCGCGTCTAACTCGCGGGCCCGAGGGCCTCGAGCCAGTCGAGCCGCTGGCCACAGAGGCGCCCAGCCGCCGCCGGCGCGACCCGGAGCAGAGGTGGATCGACGGCGTTGACCGGGCTGAGCGCCAACGGTCCGATCGGGTAGGCGGGGCCGCCGCTCCCGGGCGCCATCGAGGCGTCCGCATAGGTGAGGCGCGCAACGTGTGGGCCTGCGCGCAGCTCGACACGGCCAAGGCCCAGGTACTGACCGTCCTCGTTTCGCTGCGCCGAGACGGAGCCGGTCTCGGCGCCATCCACCGTGAGCGAGAGGCGGTTGCGAGTCCCGCCCAGCACGAAGAGGTCATAGAGCCCGGCGCGGGGCGGCTCGAAGCGCAGGCGGGCGGAGCCGGGCGCGCCGGGCAGCACTTCTGGCCGTTCGGCCTCGGTCGCCACCCACTCGGCGGGGCGCTCGGCGTCTACGAGCGGCGCGGCGACATTGGCGCCGCGCCGTGCCGCGACAACCGTGCCGCCCGGTCCGGCGACGGCCGCGAGCCGCCTCACCTCCGCGCACGCCGGTACCGCCCCGGGATCGTTCTCGTCGCCGAGCGGAAGGTGCTCAGCGATTTCCGCGGCCGCCCCCGGCTCGCGCTGCCAGACGTTGTAGTAATCGCCGCGTTCGACCAACGAGTAGGCGGACGGTGGACGGCTCTGCGCCGGGCTGCGGCGCAACACCAGCGTCCGGTAGGTCAGCAGCGCGTCGAGGGCGATGCGGTCGGTGTCGGCCCACTCCCCCTTTTCCAGGGTGGTGCCGTCGACCAGGGTGACGGGTCGGACGCGCAGCTCCGAGGCGCCCTCGGCGTCGAGCTCGCGCAGGAAGTGGCGAGCGCCGTAGGGCTGGTATTCGGTGATCAGGGCGGGGCCCTCGCCAGCGAACTCCTCGCCGATCTCCTCCAGCTCGCGCAGCTGCTCGTAGGGGGCGAGGCTGACGTCGTGGTAGGCGAGGGCATTCGACCAGAGCACGCCGGCGAGGATCAGCGCCAGCACCGTCGCGCCGACGGCGCGCTCGACTCGCGCCGCGACGGCGGCCGCGCCGGCCAGAGCCAGGAAGAGGACCGCGGAGCCACCCGAGGCGAGCGCCTTGGCCCCCACCCAGGGTGAGGCGTAGGCAAAGACTGCGATGCTGCCGAACAGGACGGAGGCGACGTACAGCCCCGGCTGCCAGGCACGGCGCCGCCAGCATACGACCGCGCCGGCGAGAGCCGCCACCACGGCCAGCCCGACGAGGTAGGCGGTCAGCGCCCCGTTGCCGGGCGCGACGCGGAAATCGCCGCTCGGCCAGATACCGACGATCTGGGCGAGGCCCAGCGGCTCGATCAGGTTGCCCAGCTCGCCGGCGTCGGTGAGCCCCTCCTGGGTCGGCGAGAATGCCCCGGCCGCGAACATCGGCGGCACCGCGAGGAGGGTGGTCAGCAGCAGGAACGGCAAGGCCAGGCCGACCGCCGCGCGCAGGCCGCGCAGCCGCCAGATTCCGAGCGCCAGCAGCCCGAGCAGGGGCGCCAGCCAGGCCATGCCTCCCCAGCCCACCGCTCCGAGCAGAGCCGTGGTGGCAACCACGATCGGCACCGTGTCACGCCATCCCGCCTCGGAGCGGCCCAGAGCGGCCCCCGTTGCCGCGATGGTCGCAAGGAGGAGGGCCACGGCGATCTCCTTGACGCCGCCCCAGAGTGCGTAGCCGTAGAGCAACGCCGCCTGGGCGGCGCCGAAGGCGACCAGGGCCGGCAGCCGCCGGCAGCCGAACAGCGGCTGCGCCAGCCAACCAAGGGCGAGCGCCATGATCGCCGCCATCGTCGCCATGTAGGGCTGTACGAGCCAGGCGACGTCGGCGCCGGTCAGCTTCGCCCCGACGCCGAGCGGCAGCAACGCACCGACGGGGTAACCCGCGGGCAGGTTCACTTCGAGGGTGCGCGCATGGGTCGAGAGCTCGAGCCGCGAGAGGTCGCGGCCGTGGTCCATCACCTGGTCGACGAAGGCCATCCAGGTGGCGGTGTCGTCGAGGGTGATGTAGCCGGCGAAGGTCGGCTTGCCGGAGAGGACGACCGGCGCCGCGTAGACGGCGAAGACGGCAAGGCCCGCGGCCAGCGTCCAGCGCTCGACCGTTCTGTCCCTCCACGGCCGGCGGAGGATGGCACCGGCCAGCGCCGCGAGGACGACCGCGGGGGTGGCCATCGAGGCAGTCTCGCCCCGGGCGGTGAGGATGCCGGCGATGACGACGATCGCGGCGAAGCCCGCCGGCGCCAGCAACAGGCTGGGCAGCCGGCGGCCGACGCACGCCTCGAGCAGCAGACCGCAGCCGAGGCTGAGCGCCACGAGGACGAGCGGGAAGACCACCCAGGCGAACAGCATCGTCATCCCCCGCCCCCCACCGACACGATCGCCCCGGAGCGGACCAGCTCCGCCGCGCGCCCCGGCCGCGGGTCGAACACCTCGACCTGGAGGTCGGACCCGGGGCGGACCATGTAGGCGCTGGTCGGGGCCGACTCAGCAAGAACGACCGACCCGCGCGGTCCGGACTCGACCGCGACCCCCGCTTCAGCGGCGGCCCTCCGGACGGCGGCGGCGGCATCGGCCACGGCGTAGGTTCCGACGGTGAGTAAAGCGCCCTCGGCTCCGGCCGATGCCCGGGGTGGCAAGTACCGGACGTAGGTGTCTCCGCTCCGCTCGGAGAGCTCGAGCCGACGCGGCGGACGCGGCCCGGCCCAGTAGACCGGGTGACCGAGGTCGTCGGCCAACTCGATCAACGCCGCGGGACCGACGATTCGCGGCGGTCGTTCGGTGGCTGGAGACTCGTCGTCGCCACCGGCCACGGCAAGCACGACCGCGACGGCGGCCAGCGCTGCGGCCGCGACGATTCCGGGCAGCCGCGAGCGCCGAAGACCCGCCCCCGCTGCGGCCCCGCCCCCATCGCTCATCGGGGCGATTCTATGCGGATCCGGCGGGACTCAGGTCCCTGCGCAGGCCTCGAGGCCGAAGTCTTCCGCCAGCCCGTCGGCGGGCGTGAACGGGGTCGGGTCGGAGAGCACCGAAACGGGTTCGTCCGCCACCTCCTCCACCGCTGCTTCGTAGGCGGCGACGATCGCTTCGGCTTCGGCCGCGTCGGCATCGGGGTTCGGCAGCGCGGCGAGCTGTTCGACCATCCGGGAGATCGGCGGTAGGGCGACGGTCCTCACCATCTGCAGTTCGGCTTCCTGGCCGAGCCGTTGCACTTCTTCGCCGAGGCGCGCGAACTCCGCTTCGATCGCCGCGTTCTTCTGCTTCTCGGCCTTGGCGCAGATCGCGTTCGCGCGCTGCACGTACTCGGCCCGGCTCACCGTCTCGTCCCCGCCGTCGTCACCACCGCAACCGAAGGCGATCGCCAGCAGCGCGATTGCCGCGATCAGAGCAGGGGTTCGCCGGTACACGTTCTGGTCTCCTTTTCACTCTAAAAACTTGATTGTTTAAAAGATTCTAGAGGATTGACTCGAAAGGGTCAAGCCGGCCGACCCCGCGGCCTGACGCGGCCGCGGGGTCGGTCTCGGCTTCGCCCCTACGGGTAGATCAGTTCCGCTGGCGCGATTTCGATGTCGATGTCCTGCACCGTCTCGTTGGTGCCGGCCGCCGCCGGCAGCCCGGCGGTCGCGTTGACCAGGCCGTTGATGCTGATCGGGATGAAGCCGAACAGGACCAGCTTGCAGCCGTTGGCTCCGGGCGCCGAGAACGAGTTGTCGACGTAGGTGCCGTTGAGAAACGCGAGGATCCCGTCTTCGCCTAGCGAGAATTCCGGCGAGACGCCGCTGATCGGTTCGTTCGGCGGCGGCGGGCTGGTCGTCCCCTCGATCAGGTTCAGGACGATCGGGTCCGAGGGCGAGCCGACATAACAATTGTTGCCCAGGACGGGATTGATCAAGTGCACCCGCACCGGCAGGGTGATCCCTTCTCCGATCTCCGGCGCGCCGACCAACTCGGTCACCGCGTAGAGCTTCAGCCCCTCGAGGCTGAGGAAGTTGACCAGCCAGTCGAGGCCGGTGATCCCGATCACACCGCCCGGAACCTGCTGTTTGACCGGCGGCAGGCCGCCTTCCGAGTTGGCCGCGAACCCGGCCAGTTCCGCGTTGACGCCTCCGGTCAGCGACATCGGGTTGTCGATCGGCACATCTTTGCTCCCCATCTGGAAATGTCCGCCGGTGATTTCGGAGCGTATGCAGGCCGCGACTTCCGGATATTCAGCCGGCGACGGGCAGCCGGCAAACCGCTCATAGCCTTCGGCCGGCGTTGCCGCCGCGGCGACCGGTGCGGCGAGCGCCATCGCGGCGATCGCGGCGAGGGCTGCGATCAGGGCCCTTTTCGGGTACGTCGAACTCATCTCTCTCCCCTATCTGAATAGCTTGACTGGTTTAAAAACTGCCATGTCAATCTATCCTTTTTTACTGATAAGCGCAAGGCCGGCGCTTGAGCCGATGGTCGAGATCGGCTTCTTCGTCGCTGACCCTCATCGCTTCTCCTTCGGTGGTGTATTTCCCGTCTTCTTTGGTCCCGGGGCCGTTGAACGGGCAGGGGAGCCGTCTTTGGTGACCGTGTAGACGATGCTGGTGACTGTCGCGGTCACTTCGACCTCACCCTCTGTGCCTCCCGTGGCATTGGCGAAGCCGACATGCTCGAGGCCTTCCTGGCCGCCCACTTCGGCTTCGCAGCTGGCCGCGGTGATCTGGCTCTGCGCGGGCTGACCCGGGTGCGCCGGGACCGCCGCGCTCAGTCAGGATTGGGTGCGCCGCGCTCAGCGCAGCCGCGAGTGGACACGGGAGCGCTTCGCCTTCTTGCGTGCGCAGGAAGGCGTCTTCACCGCCGGGCGCGTCTTGTGGCGGCGCCCGTTCTGAGCGATCAGGTTGAGGTAGGCGCGCTGCTTTTTGCGGCAGAGGTATTCGGAGTTTTCGAGCAGCCCCCTGTTGCCACCTGACATCCGCAGCACGAACTTCTCCACGGGCACGTCGGGCGCGTTCAGAACCTTGGTCCGGACCCGGCCCTTCTTGGCCTGCAGGATCGCAATCACCAGGTTGAAGTCGAACTGGCCTTTGAGCGCCACCACCAGGTCGGGCAGCTTGCGTTCGCCGCCGTTCGAGCGGAAGTAGACCGGGCCTTCGAGCGGCGCATCGAGCAGCGGGGTGAAGGCCCGCGCCCGGCCCAGGACAGAGCGCTTCGGGCAGCGGCCGTCGGCGAACTGCACTCGGGTGCAGGGATTTGAGATGTGGGCGTTGTCGATGAACTGGGAGGGCGGCAGGGTGACGATCGCGCCCTTCAGGTTGGCGTCGCCGTCGCGACTCGTCAGTTCGGCCCGCAGGCCGGGGTTCTTGCCACGCTTGGTGGCGCCCTTGAGGCGGAGGACGAGGCGCGGCTCGAAGGCGAGGTTGCCGCAGCTGGCGGCCTGGAAGCGCTCCGAGACGCCGACCGGGACGTCGTCGGCGGCGCTGAAGGGGTCGGCGAAACCGCCAAACACGGTCGCCTGGACAGCCTTGGGTTCGCAACTGGTCGGGTTCAGCGTGAAGCCGGGACGGTCGACGAAGACACGCAGGTCCCTGACCTTCAGCGGGATCCCCTCGAGGATGTGGGGGATCGGGTCCGAGGCGGCGCCGTCGACACTGACCTGCGCGTTGTCGGGGTCGAGGTCGAGGGCCTCCCGCGTGACCACCGTGCCGACGTCGAAGGGGCCGGCCACGGCGGGCGTGATCACGGCCAGGGAGAGCGGCGCGCCGCCGAATGGGCCGGCCAGGTAGATCTGGCCGGGGACGTAGGTGAGGGCGGGCCCGACGCCGGCGCCGACCAGGACCCGGCCGATCTGAGAGGAGGCGGGGCAGCTGGGCGAGGCCAGCTCGGCGCGTCCGCTCTTCGCGGCCGCCGCGGCGAGCGCCGCCTCGGGGCACTGGGGGATGCCGGCGATCTTGCCGGTCAGCCCGTCGGGCAGGACCGCGTCGAAGCGGGTGATGTCCTGCTCGCCGTCGGCGCGGGTGAGGCGCATCGTGAAGGGCGAGAACTCACCGGCGGTGTTGTCGACCGAGCCGGCGGTGAAACCCGGGGCGAAGGGCGGGACTCCGCCGGCCGGGCACCCCGACCCGTTGGGGCCCGAGGTGATCTTGAAGGTCGGCGCGTCGGGCAGCGGCGCCGTCCCCGACCAGGGGGTGAGCTCGGCCTGCGCCGTGTAGGTGCCGCAGGTGGGCGGGGTGACGAGCGGCGCCCGCGGCCCTTCGCGGAAGCGCACGGTGAGCTCCGAGAACGGGACCTGGGGGATCTCCTCGAAGGTGGAGACGATCCGCCCGCTGGCGGGGTCGGGGTCGACGCTGCCCGCCTGCTTGATCAGCACCCCGTACTGTTCGCTGCGGATCACCAGGTAGACCGCGAGCAGCGAGCCGAACGGGTTGTCCCCCTGCGCCGCCAGGTAGAGGGCTCCTTCCAGCGGATCGGCGACCAGCGGGCTCTTGACCCGCACCGTGCCGAGCTTCGAGGATTCCGGGCAGGCCCGGTTCTCCAGCGCCTCGGCTTCGTACTGAGCCAGGGAGCAGACGCCGAGGCCTTCGGCGGCCGAGGGGTTCGCGGTCACCCCCTTGGGCAGGGTGAGCACGACCTTGCGGATGTCCGACTGGGCGCGGCCGCCGGGCTCCTCGAGGCCTTCGTCGACGACCTCGAGGCCTACCTCCAGGCCGGTCGGCGACTCGGCTCCCGAGTTGGTCGGGCTGACCGAGACGGTCGGCGAGAAGGGCAGCTCCTGGCAGCCGGTCATGCCCTGCGGGGCCGGTGGTTCGTCGTCGGTGTGGGTCACGGCCTCGCCGCTCGCCGTCTCCCCCAGCCACGAGGTCGCGCTGAACACCGTCGTCAGGGGGCCCTCGCAGGCCCGCGGTAGCGTCAGGAAGGCCTTTTCGGCGACGCTCACCGGGCATTTGCCCAGCGAGACGGGCGCTTCGGTGAAGTTGGCGACTTCGCCGACGCACTCGCCGCGCAGCTCATCGTGGGCGGAGCTCGCCGGAACCCCCCACAGAGTCAGGGTGGAGCGGTAGAAGAGGACCGCCTGGGGGATGCTGACGAGCTTGGCGACCAGGTTGTAAGGGGGGGACTGGCTGAGCGTGACGTCGATCACCACCGGGACGTTGAGGACGACGAAGCCGAGCCTCGCCGGCACCCCGGGGGGCGGCGCCAGGTTGTAGACGGCGACGTGGAGATAGGTGTTGGAGGCTTCGGCGGGGATCACCTCGAATTCGGCTTCCACCCCCGCGTATCCGACCGCCGAGGCATCGGGGCAGGATGGCCGGCCTTCGACGCGGTTGTTGAACTCGGCGGCGCTGCAGGTCGGCACCACGGTCTGGCTGCCGACGAAGCCGGGGATCTGGGTGATCGTCAGGTCCCTGACTTCGCCGTCGGGCACCTTTCCTTCGGCGGTTTCGACCGCGGCGACCGCGAGGTCGGTCGTCATCGAGAAGGGGTGGGAGCCGGCCTGGGTGGCGACGGTCCCCGCTTCGGTCCTGAAGGTGACGTCGAGGTCTTCGAGGCCGAAGGCGGCGCCGGCCGAAGTCGCCGTCGCCCCGCAGAGGAGAGCTGCCGCCACCGCGGCCAACACCAGGCGCCTCATCGTCCCGCCCTGCGGTTGGGGTGGACTCGGTTGTGGCGGCGTTGGTTGCGCTGGACCTTCTTCTTGACGCAGCGCACCTTGCCCTTGCGCTTCACCTTGCGCTTGCCCTTCGCGCAGCGGCGCGGCTTCTTGGGCTTGACGTAGGGCACGTTGCCCGGCCCGGCCACGGTGCTGGACGGGGTCTGGGCCTGTGGTGCCCCCGCCGGGCTCTGACAGGCTTCGCCTTCGCATTCCCCTGGCGGCGGGGGCGGCTCGGGGAAGCCGCCGTCGACGCGGGCGTCGTAGATGTCGACCAGCCCCTTGTCCTGGCCGACCAGGCTCGATTCGGTCTTGAAGAAGACATCGCCGCCGTCGGCGCCGATCTCGACGATCTCCGAGTCGGTCTTGCCCTGGCCGCTGGAGATCAGGCTGAGGCAACCGTCGGTGGCCTCGTCGAAGCCGGGATCGCTCGTCGTGCAGCTGCCGGCGGCCTCCGCCTCCCACTGGTAGACGTCCTGCTTGCCGTTGACGTCGCGCGGGACCAGCGCCTCGAAGCTGTTGAAGTAGAGCCTGCCGCCATCCTCGGAGAGGAGCCGCTGGCCGTGCAGCTGGGACTCCCAGACCGGGAACCAGGCCGCGGCCCAGATGGTTCCGGCCAGCTCGCCGACCACCCTGCCCGCCGGCCGCGCCCCGGTCGGGTTGCAGGAGATGCAGCGCAGCCTCCCTTCTCCTTCCTCGGCGCTAGCGTCGTAGAGGAAGACCTCCTGGTCCTTTTCGCCGCTGGCCGCATCGAGGTTGTCATAGCCGGTCAGGCTGCCGCCCCACATGAAGGCGATCCGCTCGCCGTCGGCGCTGACCCGGGAGACACGGCGTTCGGGCCTGGAGTCCGCCGGGTGGATGCCCGCCGCCCCGTCGGCGCTGCGCAGCGTCGCCACCAGCCTGAATCCCACCCCCGCCTCGTAGAGGTAGAGGTTCGGCTGCCCTTCGACCGCCCCGGCCGCCAGGTCTTCGGTGGAGGTCAGGTAGATCCGCGAGGCGTCCTCGCTGGCCCCCGCGACGCCGCCGAAGCCGCCCGCGATCGGCGTCTCGGTTTCGGAGTCGACATCGAATTCGAACAGCTCCGAGCCGACCGAGTAGACCGCCTTGGAGCCGTCGGCCGCAGCGGTCTCGAAGCGGGCCGCTTCGGTCGACATCTGGATCGTTTCGGTGCCGTCGATGCGGACGTAGAGGACACCCCCGACCACGGAGCTGACCGAGTCCGCCCAGAAGACCCGCGAGCCGTCCGCTGAGACCGCCCTGGCAACGGTGCCCGTCCGTTCGCCGGAGCCTCCCTGCCTGCCAGCCCCGCAGTCACCTTCCCAGGCGCTCCCGTTGGGCAGGATGCAGGCCAGCTTCAGTTTCCCTTCCCGCGCTTCGTAGAGCCGCATCTCACAGCTCGCGGACACGTCGCATCCGGCCGGCTGCGGCGGCGCCCCCGCGGTCAGGTTGGCCGGCACCTGGAAGAAGGCAACCTCGCCGTCGGCCGAGGCACCCTGCAGTTCGGGGACGAACTGGCGGTTTTCCAGCTCGGGGTCGACGATCGGCGCTTCGACCCGGGTGATCGCCTCGTAGTCGCCGAGGCCCGGCTCGCAGTTCTCCCGCCGGTAGAGGCCCCCGTATCCGGCGATCCCGCCTTCGGCGAGGACCGGGTTGGCGTCCTGGACAACCCAGCCCTGGCAGAGATCCTCGCTGAAGTACTTGTACTGGCGATCGAGCTGGGCGCTTCCGTAGGTCATGATCGAGGGGCCTTCGCGCAGCGGCGAGATCGCTTCGCTTGCCCAGCCCCCGCCGCCGCGCCGCGCCAGATACTGGTTGCTGTAGGGGGCGCTGGCGACCTCGCCGAAGGCCTTGTAGGTGGAATAGGAGATCGAGCCGCCGTCGGCGGCCGCTTGGTCGAGGCTCGCCGGAAGGCCGCCGATGTTGGCGGCGGCTTCGACGTTGGCCCCGTTCTTGTCGACCGGGCTGACCATCTCATAGCCCCGGCAGTCGGGCAGGAAGCCGGCGAAGCCGAGCCGCATGGCGTCGTTGGGGCAGCCGGTGACCTTGCCCGGCGGCGGCGCGAAGGTCCTCAGGGTCCGCTCGGGGCCCGGCAGCTGGCAGAGCGGCGCCGGTTCTGGTTCGCAGCGGTTTTCGGCGAGGAACCGGTAGCGGTACTCGGTCCCCGGAGTGAGCGAGAAGAGCTGGGCCGAGTGGGTCTGCGCCGTTTCCCCTTCGCCCAGGTCGATCGCTTCCGAGCCGGCAGGCGGTGCTTCCATCGCTTCGGCGAAGCCCGATTCTTCGAAGCTGGCCTGCGCGACGATCTGAAAGCGGCCGGTCGCCGCGAGGCCGAGCGGGTTCGCCTCGACGTGCAGGGTGGCACGGTCGGTGCCGACCTCGGTCGCCCAGGTCCCCGTGTACTCGATCGGCTCCTTGGTTTCGAAGCTGAGCGTCGGGCCCGAGTTGGGGCCGCCGTCGGCGCTGGTGGCGGTTACCCGGAAGTGGTAGACCGTTTCGGGGAACAGTTCGGGCAGTTCCGCTTCGACTTCGTGGGCCTCGAAATCGACCGGGCCGGGCAGCGGTTCTTCCGGGGTGGACAACGTCCCCGTCCCAAAGGTTTCCCCCGCCGCGACGTAGTCGGCGTCGGAGATGTAGTCGAAGCGGTAGGTGGTCGCCGCGTTCTCCGGGTTGACGAAGGAGCGCACCGCCGCCCGGGTGCTGCCTATGTCGGTCACCACGGTCACGTTCCGGCCGAGCGCCGGCGCAGGCCCAGCCGCCGGAAAGCCGACTTCGGCAAGCCTCGAGGGGAATCCGAAACCGGCATCCTGCTCCGAGCTAAATATCGATTCGGTCCCGCCCAGCCGTGCCAGGCCAAGCTGCCGCTGGCCCGACGTGTTGTAAAACGCCCGCAGCTGAGTCCCGGTCGAGTCGTACTCCTTGGTCGTCTTAATCGCGGTGCCAGGCGGGCTGGCGACCGAGTCGGAGATGAAGACGTGGTCCGCTTCGTCGACCGCGAGCGAGGTGTCGTTGAACGAGGGTGACAGCGCGTACAGTTCGGTGCCGCTGGGATCGTATTTCCGCACGGCGCCCTGGGCGCCGGCGGTGCCCAGATAGATGTTGCCTTCCGAGTCGACCCCGGTCGCGGTGGCATTCCCCGAGCCGCCCGCGACCGGGAGCAGCATCTGTTCGAGATAGGCGCCGGACGGTTCGTATTTCTGCACCCGGCTTTCCGCGCTGACGCCCGAGCCGACCCGATCATGGACGTGCAAGATCCCCCCCGGCCCGACCGCGACGCCGGCTCCGTACTGGGGTGAGTTGAACGACCCTTCCGCGCTGCCCTCTTCGCCGGCAGCGCAGCTGTCGCCCGAGGCCGCCGTACAGAGGTCTTCGCCGCTGGTTTCGTTGACCCCGCCGCCGACCATCCAAACGAATTCGCCGGCCGGGGTGAGCCGCTGGACGCGGATGTTGGGGGTGCGCTCGAAGACGTAGACGTCGTGGAACGCCGGGCTGCCCGGGTCGTTGTCGACGGCGATGCCGGCCATCCGCTTGAACTGCCCCGAACCGGAACCTTCCAGGCCCTGGAAGCAGGGGCTCGTGCAGATCTGCAGTTCTTCGCTGACGCCATCGGCGACGCCCCAGCCGAAGGCCCGGACGAACGCCCCCGTGGAGGCGTCGAAGACCGAGACGCGGTGGTTGCCGGAGTCCGCGACGTAGAGCAGTTCGCTCGCCTGATCGATCGCGAGGCCGGTCGGGTCCAGGGTCTGCCCGGCTTCGGAGCCGTGGCCGCCGATCGGCGTGTCCGCCGCGGACTGCGCCGGAGCGGCCAGAGCGGCCAGGCACGCGGCCGCGAGAAGGCAGGTGCCGAGGTGGCGAAACGGTCCCCTGCGCTTTGCCTGCATCCCCTTCATTTCCTGGCGCTCCCCCTGAGCTGCTGCCTTGCCGCCACTTCCCGTCCCAACGGCCTCGAAGGCAAGGCTAGCGAATGGGGAACCGGGATGTCAATCACCAGGAATGACAGGGGCCGGGCAATCGCCCGGCCCCTGTCGGTCACGCGAACCTGCGTGACACTCCTCGACTAGCCGACGTCGAGGCTGTGTTCGTCGTCTGTGATCTTGGTCGCTGCACCTTCGGTGGTGTAGCTGCCGTCTTCTTTGGTCCCGGTCCCACTGAACGGGCAGAGGAAGCCGTCTTTGGTGACCGTGTAGGCGATTTCGGTCGCTGTCGCGGTCACTTCGACTTCATCTTCTGTTTCGCCGGTGCCGTTGGCGAAGCCGACGTGCTCGAGGTCTTCCTGAGCGCCGACTTCCGCCGCGCAGCTGGCCGCGGTGATCTTGATCGATTCACCTTCGCCGCACGCGACGTCCACTGTTGCCGTGGTGCCTTCTGCCGGCAGGTTGAACACGTAGTCGCACCCTTCGGTGTCGACGGTCGCGTTCACGAAGCCGAAGGCCTCACATTCGGAGTACTCGGCATGGGCCGTCACCGATGAGGAGGCTTCTTTCGCTTCGCCGGAGAATTCGCTGTCGCATTTGACGTCGCCGGCTTCCGTGCTGAACACTTCTTCGCCCGAAGTGTTAGAGCCGTGGAAGCTGGATGGGTATTCCGACGCTGTGAATTCGGTGGCCTGGGCCGCCGAGGCGACGACGCTCATCGCGAGCGCCGCGACCGCGGCGATCCCAAGGACCTTGAGAGCTCGATTCATCTCTGTTCCCTTCGCTTTGGTTTGGGTTTTGCGCGGGACTGTCCCGCGCCGCCAAAGCAATAGGGGTGTGGGGTGCGATCGGTCAAGAGCATGCTGTGCAACGGCGGTGGTCACTCGTGTACGGCGTGGTTTTCCCCTGCACAGGGCGTGCGACAGATGTTCACGCGCGCCGATTGGCGCGCGCGTGACTTCGTGCCGGGTGCGGTTCGGTGCACGCCGGCCCTCTCTCGTCCCATGAAAATTGGGTAGGGGCGGGGCCTTTTGGCCCCCCAGACTGGTGCTCGGGCGTGCAAACGCAGACGCCCCGGCACTTCGCCGGGGCGTCTGGTGCTGCGTGTGGTGCTTTCGCGGCGTTCGCTACGGGGTCGGAGCCGTGACCGCGTAGGTTCCTTTCCCGCGACCGTTGATTTCCGATTCCGCGGTCATCCTTGACCCGGTGGTCGAGGTACCACCGCCGGAGGACCCGGCTTTGAAGATGCTGAAATTACTGAATACAAATGCGTTCGCCAGGATGTCCGCATAGATGCAGAGGTGACCCGGTTCCGCAGTCGGTTCCTCTGCGGTGCCGAGGCAATCGGTCGGGGTGACGAGTTCGGGTTCGAAGGTGCTTTCGTTGAGGATCGCTTCTTTCCAGTCCGGACCTTGCTGTTCGAGGAAGTGAACATTGCCGGCCCCGAGCTCGGCGGCCAGCGGCAGGGCGAACGAGATCGCCACGTCGACTTCGTGTGCGGCGGTCTCTTTGCCGAACGCCCAGGCGCCGGTCAGCGTCTCGCCGGGCGGAAGCGTGCCGCCTGCCGTCCACGGCGAGCCTTCGGCGCCGGTCGCACCGGTGGCGCCGTCTTCGCCGTCGGCTCCGGTCGGCCCGGTCGCGCCGTCTTCGCCATCGGCGCCGTTAGCGCCGTTGGCGCCGTTAGCGCCCTTGGCCCCTGCTGGTCCAGCCGGGCCCTGCGGACCGGCCGGACCAGCCGGGCCCGCAATCGCGAACTGCTTGGAGAAGCGCTTGGAGAACTTCTTGGACCAGTTCTTCGACTGCTTCTTCGAAATGTTCTTGGAGATGTTGCGGACCTGCTTCTTCTGCTGCTTGTTGAGCCCGGAGGCGGCGTAGGCGCCGCCGGCGAGCGCGGCGACCAACGCCACTACGGCGACGATCAAGCCGGCCGTGCCGAGCTTGCTGTGAATGCGAGAGAACATCTATCCCTCCCTGTCGGTTGCTTCCCTGATCCCCGTGCGTGCCCGGACCCAAAAACATTCCGGTTCCCCGCCGGACGAGGTCAACGTAACGGAACGTTTACGTCGTTGTCAAGGAAAGTCGCTGCCCGGCGCGCACCTGCGGGGACGCCGCGAGCCGCGCTCAGGCGCCCTGGCCGACCCCGAACAGCGTGCCGTGGAGCGCCTCGACGACGGATGCCGCCAGGGTGGCCTCGCCGCCCAATTCGAGCCGGTCCGCCTCCTCGCCGAGCAGCGCCCGCAGCCAGGTCGAGACCGACCCGGCCGCCCACGCGTCGGGGTCGCCCCGCAATCGCGAGACGCAGGAGGCGACCTCGCCGTCGCGGATCTCGATCATCGCGCCGGCGAGCTCGTTCTCCCCCTGCGCGCCGCGGATCTCCGCCACCAGGCGGCAGGCGCCGGACTGCTCGGCCGAGAGGCGCAGCAACGGCGCGGGCAGCAGGAAGAACGACTCGACGTCGATTCGGCCGACCGGCGTCGCCCGGTCGGAGATGTGACGGCGCTCCCAACGTGCCGCGGCGACCAGTGGGGCGACCGCCCTTCGCAGCCAGTCGCTCACCAGGTAGGGAGTCCTCCTGCCCCCTCCGGGGCTGGGCTCGACCAGCCCGGCAAGGCGCATCGCGCCGATCCGGCGCTCCAGCGACGGGTAGTTGTGGGCGGCGATCAACCGGTTCAGTTCGGTGAGGGAAAGTGGCCGTGCCGCCAGGGCGCGGACGATCGTCGCCGTCCAGCCGTCGACTATCGCTTTGACTGTGCTCTTGGCGGCGGCGCTGCCGAGCGAGACGGGACCCTCCGGCGCCTCGAGCAGCCAAACTCTCAGCGCCTCCCGCACTGCAAGCAGATCGCGGCCCGGATCGGCCAGCTCGTAGTCGACCGACCCCGGGAATTCGTTCTGGCGGTGGCGGCTGATGACGCCGAGGTCGGTCAGGGCGCGCAGGTGGCCGCGCATCGTCGTCTGCGGAGGCGACCCGACCGCCCGGCGCAGCTCCACCAGGGGCATCGGCCTCGCCTCCAACGCCCGCAGCAGGTGGTCGTTGAGCGGGGCTGAGAGAACGGACAGCGCCTGGGCTCCTGCTCGCACCCCGAAGTTCCCCTTCCCGTCGAACTGGCATCGATCAGCGCGTTTTGTTTATAGCAGCTGGCAGCTGGGTGTCAAAACAGCCTGATCATTTCGCCGCGCGTTTGACTTGACCCTTTAATCGATTAGTCTTGTTCAACGGGAATGAGCCTGGAGAGCGAAAAACGGGGATGATCACGCTGGTCACTCTCGGGCCGACGGGGACCTGCCACGAGCGGGCCACGATCGAGTACATGGGATTCCAGGGGGTCGAGGATTTCGCGATCGAGTACATCGGCGACTTCTTCGACGGCCTGGAGAGGATCAGGGGGCACGACGACGCGTTTCTGGTCCAGTGCAGCGCCCACCCGATGGTCCACGAGATCACCGAGACACACTGGAGGGAGGTGTTCGTCGTCGACACCTTCATCTACCCGACCAAGGCTCTGGCGGTGCTGACCCGCCGCGAGGTCGAGCGGCCCAGGACGCTCGGCCTCGTTCCCGCCACCGCCGGCTACATCGACCCCTCCGAGTGGGAGGAGATCGTCGACGTGCAGTCGAAGCCGATCGTCGCCGAAGAGCTGCTGGCGGGCCGCTACGAGGCCGGCCTCACCCACCTCGAGCACCTGGAGAAGCACCCCGACGAGCTGCGCCTCGAGCTCGAGATCGGGGAAATCGACACGACCTGGGTGGTCTACGGGACCCGCAAGCGGTTCCAGGGGGAGGTGATCGGCATCCCCTCGCCGGATCTGTTCCGGCAGCAGGCGCTGTCCTAGATCTGGGTCCCGATCAGCCCGATCAACGCCACGACGAACGCGACACACGCCTGGACGAGGAGTCGATGGATGCCCTCGAAGCGCTCTTCGACGCTTTGGAATCGCTCTTCGACGCGTTCGAAGCGCTCGTCGACGCGTTCGAAGCGGCGGTCGACCAGTTCGAAGCGCCTGTCGACCTGTGCGAAGCGTTCATCGACCTGTGCGAAGCGCTTGTCCACCTGTTCGAAGCGCTTGTCGACCTGTTCGAAGCGCTTGTCGACCTGTTCGAAGCGCTTGTCGACCCGGTCGAAGCCGGCCCGCATCTCCTCCCGGAAGGCCTGGAATTCGGCCCGGGTCTCGGCCCGCTGGGCTCGCAGCTCGGTTTCGAGCCGGTCGAAGCGCCGGTCCATCGCCTCCAGCGGCGGTTCCTCCGTCATCAACTCCATGATGCCAGATCCTCGCAGACAACAACATACGTGTGTGTCACGGCTGTGGAAATCTTCTGTGACTTCCCGAGGCGGTGCTCAGCCGGCGACGCGGCAGACGCCCGACTCCGAGAGGGTGAGGCGCTGGCCGTCGGCGAACCGGTAGGTGGCGCGGGCGAAGGGGTAGACCGCGGACTCGAACCCGGCCGGGGCCGCGCAGGACGCGGAGACGTAGGAGCGGCGCTTGCCGCGGTATCCGTAGGTGCGGCGCAGCCGCAGGTCGAAGTGGGTCAGGTAGGCCCACTTGCGAGTCTGCTTGGGCAGGGTGGTGGTGAGCACAGTGCCGAAGGTGCCCTTGCGGCGCCGCACCGTGAAGGTGAGGATGAAGGCGCCGGGCGGGTCCTTGGCGTAGGCCTGGGCGAAGATCAGCTTGCGGCCGCCGCGGCGCGGGCCGTTGAAGGCGAGGAGCTTGGCCCGCACGGTGAACGGCGGCTGGCCGGGGATCCGCACCTGGACCCGGACGTGGCCGTCGCCGACCAAGGCGCCGCGGCAGATCCGCCGCGCGTTCTTTTCCCGCGCCGGCTGGATCTGGCGAGCCCGGCAGACGGGCAGCCCGCGGTCGAAGAGGCGGCCCTGGCGGTTGATCGCGACGGTGATCCGGCGCAGCTGCGGCAGCTGCTCGGCGGCGCCGCTGGCGCTGCGCACGTCGCCGCCGACCCGCACCGCGACCGGGGCCAGCTGCTTTCGCGGCAGCTTGGCCGGGGAGATACCCCCGTCGAAGCTGACGACGAGGTCGCCCTCGCCGTTGGTCGCCGCCCAGACCGGCACGGCCGCGGCGCAAAGCGCGGCGAGAGCCGCCGCGATCAGCGCCGCGCGTCGCACCTCAGCCGAACCGGGACTGCTCGAGCCGGCAGTAGTCGAAGCCGAACGGCAGCACCGCGTTGTTGGCCCGGTTGGAGTTGCGGTTGAGCTCCAGCGAGACCGATTCGGCGCGCCGCTTCTTTTCGGCCCGCAGCGCCTTGCCGATCTTCACGATCAGCCTCTTCTCCTTGCGCAGCAGCCCGAACCACTTCTTCAGCCGGTTCAGGTCGGCGGTCGGGCGCGGCACCCGGACCAGCTGGCGGATCGTCTTGCCGAAGGCGCGCGAGGCGCGGAAGAAGTGGCGCGATGCCTGCTTCAGCTGACCCCGCTTCACCTTGCCCTTGGCGCCGCGGAAGATCCGCTTGTTGGCGAGCACGTTGCGCTTGCAGATCGGCTCCGCCCGTTCCACGTACCGCTCCCGGGTCGGCTCTTCGCCGGTTTCCGCCGAGGCCGGCGCCGCGGCGGTAGCCAGCAGCGCGACGCCCACCACGAGCACCGTCAACTTCGAAAAACGTGACTGTCCAAGCATCTCTCTCCCTATCCCCCTGTCTCGCTCTCCCATAGTTAACACGGTCAGGACGTGTGAAGACCGATCTTCGGCAGGATTCGGTCGAGTCCGCGCGGCAGCCACCAGACCCGCTCGCCGATCGCCAGCATCAGCGCCGGCAGCAGGACGATCCGGACCACCGTCGCGTCGAGCACGACGGCGACCGTGAGGCCGGTGCCGAGCTGGCTGACGGTGGCGATCGGGGCTGCCGCGAAGGCGACGAAGACGGCGACCATGATCGCGGCGGCGCCGGTGATCACCCGCGCCGTGCGGCGCAGGCCGAAGAGGATCGCCTCGCGGTTGGAGGCGCCGGCCTCATGGCTCTCGCGCATCCGCGCCAGCAGGAAGACCGCGTAATCGATCGAGAGCCCGAAGACGATCCCGAAGATCCCGGCGGCACCGATCGCGTCGACGTAGGTGTGACCGCCCAGCGGCCAGCCGGCGGGAACGTCGAAGAGCAGGGTGAGGACGCCGAAGGCGACGGCGACGGTGAGCAGGTTGAGCGCCACCGCGATCGCCGCCAGCGGCAGAGCCCGCAGCACCAGCAGCAGGACGAGGAAGGTGGCCAGGGTGATCGCGGCGACGATCGCCGGCACCCGCGAGGAGACGGCGTCGGTGTAGTCGGCGAGCTGGGCGGGGCCGCCGGTGACCCCGGTGACGAGGCCCGACCGGGCCGAGAGCCGCTCGGCCCGGACCTTGAGCCGCGCGTTGAGCGCTTCCGAGCCGGGGGTGTTGAAGGTGTCGCGGGGGACGACCAGCATCTGGGCGGCCTGGCCGCCGTGGGCGAGGTCGACGACCTGGGCGGCGCGGCGGCGCTGGCGGGGCGGGGCGCCGTCGAGCGCGGAGAGGACGAAGTACCCGGAGTCGAAGATCCGCGGCGAGGAGCGGCGCAGTTGGCCGATGTCCCGCTCGAGCCGGTCGGCCGAGGCGGAGACCCGGACCCCGGCCCGGTCGATCCCGCTCTGCAGTGGCCGCGAGGCATCGTAGCCCTCGGCGAGGTTGGTTTGCAGGGCGTCGGCGCCCCCGGTCAGGCCGGCCAGCCCGGCGGCCAGCTCGGCGGCGCCGGCTTCGAGCTGGGCGAGGCCGGCGGGCAGCGCCTCGGCTTCGGCGGCGAGCGTCGCCGCGCCCTCGTGCAGTTCGGCGCCGCCCTTGGCAAGCCGGTCCTGGCCGTCCTTGAGCCGGGCCGAGGCGTTGCGGGCGCGCTGCGCCTGGTTGCGGGCCAGGGTCAGCGCGTCGACCAGTTCCTCGGCTTCGCGCAGGGCCGGACCGAGGCTGGGGTCGGAGGCGGCGGCGGCGCGGAGCCGGGCGCGGAGGCTGCGGGCCCGTTCCAGCCCGGCCTGGCGGATCACCGGCATCAGGGCGCTCAGTTCGTCGCGCAGCGAGCGGGCGCCCAGCGCGGCGCGGCGCTGGCCCTCGGCGAGCCGGCCGGAGCCGCGGTCGAGCCGGTCGAGGGCCGCAACCGCCTGGTCGGCGCCGGCGGCGGCGTCGGCGATCCCGGCTTCGATCTGGGTCGCCCCCTCGCCGGCCCGGCCCGAGCCGGTGGCGAGCAGGCCCGCGCCCGCCGCCGCTTCGGAGATCCCCTCGCGCAGGGCGGCGACCCCGCCGGCCGCCCGGTCGAGGCTGCGGCCGAGCTTGGCGAGGCGCTCCGGGTCGGCGTCCCCTTCTTCGGCCAGCAATTCGTCCCCCTGCTCCTGCAGCGGCCGCACCCGGCGCTGCACCTGGCCCGGCCCGATCACCGTCTGCACGCCCGGGTCGGCGGCGATCCGGCGCTGGGCGCGGCGCAAGCGGTCGAGGTCGGAACGGCTGGTGATCGGACCGCGCTCGGTAGCGGCGACGACCACGTAGGGGGCGTCCCAGCCGGACCCGATCGCCCGGTCGACGGTCTGGGCGTCGCGGCGGACGGCGTTGTCGGCGGGCAGCTGGTCGGCGCTGGGCGGGCCGGTCTCGAGCGCCAGGGCCGGCAGCGCCAGCAGCAGCAGGGCACCACCGATCAGCCCGGCGGCGAGCCGGGGGCGGCGCAGCGCGGCGCCGACGGCCGCCATCAGCCGGGCGCCGTCCGCCCTGCCGCCCAGCCGCCAACGGTCGAGGTTGGGGCCGAGCAATGCAAGCAGGGCGGGGGCGACGAGGTAGGCGATCGCGACGCTGACCGCGGTGACGAGGATCGCCGTCCCGGCCAGCGAGAGGAACAGCGTGCCGGGCATCACCCAGAGGATCACCGCCATCGCCAGCAGCAGGGTCGAGCCGGCGAAGGCGGTGGTGCGGCCGGCGGTGCGGCGGGTGCGGCCGGCGGCGGCCAAGTGGTGGGCGCCGCCGGCGAGCTCCTCGCGGAACCGGGAGACCATCAGCAGCGCGTAGTCGACGCCCAGCGCCAAGCCCATCATCGTCGCCACGGTGAGCGCGAAGCCGTCTATTTCGAGGCGGTCGGCGGCGAGGGCGAGCAGGCCGCGGGTCGAGAGGACCGCGGCGGCGCCGAAGAGGAGCGGGATCGCGGCGGCGACCGGGGAGCGGAAGACGAGCAGCAGGACGAGGAGGAGGAAGGGGACTGCGATCCGCTCCGCCGTGCGGGTGGCGTCGACCGACTCCTGCTGGAAGGCGCGGGAGAGGGTGGCGAGGCCGGTCTGGGTGGCGCGCACGGGGGGCTCGACGGTGGTCTCGATCGCGGCGTCGAGGCGGGGCACGGCGTCGCGGACCGCGCCGGCGCCGTCGACGTGGAAGTCGACCAGGACGAGGGCGCGGCGGGGGCCGGGGCGCAGCCGCTCGAGGTCGCCGCGGTCCCAGGGCGAGAGCGTCGTGGCGCCGGGCTGGCGGCGCAGGGCTCGGACCAGCCGCGGGCCCTGGCGGTCTAGCGCCGCGGCGGGGCCGCGCAGCAGGACCGCGAAGGGAGCGGAGTCGCCGAAGCGGTCGCGCAGCAGCTCTTCGCCACGGGCCGAGTCGGTCCCGGGAACGGCAAGCGAGGTCGGGCGCAACTCGTCCTCGACCCCGATCCCGACGATCCCCAGCGCCGCCACCGCGAAGGTGGCGAGGGTCAGGGTGAGGCGCGGCCGGCGCAACCCCCGACTTCCGCGCTGCAGGTCCCCACCCGGCACCCACCGATCCTAGCCAGCGAGCCACCTTCGCTCGGTAAGGGCAGCTTAAGAATCCGGGGGGCAACTTGTCCAACCGAACGAAATTGGACTTGCCGATCAAGGATCCCCTTCCTATAGTCCCAGATGCACTCGCAACGGCAACCTGGGAGGCGGGCAGTGCAGCAAGACGCGGTTCGGCTGGATCGCGCCGAGGTTCTCTTCCGGCGCGATATCTGGAGCGTCGCGCCGGAGGACGCGGTGACCGAGGCCGGCGTCCAGATGCGCTGGTTCGGGCCGGTGTTCGCCAGCGTCTTCGCCGACCTGCCGCACGCCGGCAGCCTCAACCTCGTGCAGGGCGGCGCCGACCCCGGTGCGGTCGCCGAGGGGCACCTGGGAGCGGCGATCGATTGGGTGCGGTCCTGGGGTGTCGACTTCGTCGTCCCGGTCGCCTCCGACCGACCCGGCACCGAGCTCGCCGAGCAGTGGCTGGAGTGGCACGACTTCGAGCAGCGGGTGGTGGTGCGCCGCTTCGTGCGACAGGGCACCGGGCCGCGACACGAACCGGTCCCCAAAGTCGAGGTGCACGGCCTGCCGCCACACGAAGACGAGCTGATCGGGTGCCTGGCCACCGAAGGCCTCGGCCTCCCCGACCTGGCCGAGATCCTCTTCATCGGCCTGCCCTGCCTGGAGAACTGGCGCTGCTACGTCGCCCTGCTCGAAGGAGACGTCGCCGCCACCGGCTCGATGATGATCGACGGCGGCGTCGCCACCCTCGGCCTCGACGCCACCCTCTCCTTCGCCCGCGGCCGCGGCTGCCAGCGCGCCCTGCTCGAGCGCCGCCTCGCCGACGCCGCCGGTGCCGGCTGCCACACGATCCAGGCCTTCGCCTGCGACAGCATCGACCCCCGCCACTCCCCCGCCTCGGGCAACCTGCGCCGGGCGGGCTTCGAGGAGATCGGCCGGATCGTCACCTGGCAGCTGCCGGGGTAGCAGCGACGGTGGCGACGCTCAGAACGTCCTAGAGCAGGCTTTCATGCCGTAGGCGGCGGCGAGCTTTTCGGCTTCGGCAAATTCCCCCCGGCCCCTGATCAGGGTGTCCGGGTTTTCTTCGGTCGCTTGGAGAGCTTCTTCGAAGCCGGAGATGATCCTTTCGACTTCCGCTTCGTCGCCTTCCGGCGGCGACAGCGCCGCAAGTTCTTCGACCTGCTGTTGGAAAGGTGGGACGGCGACCGCGAGGATGAGCTTTTCCTGGGACTTGCGATCGGCCGAAAGGGCTCCTTCATCCTGTTTCAGGTAGGCGCCGAGGGCAGTGGACTGACGTTGTTTCGTCTTGGCGCAGATCGTGTTGGCCCGCTTGATGAACTGGGCCTTGGTCAGCGGCTCGCCGCTGACCTCGTCGTCTCCCGCGGTCGCGGTGGAGCCCTGGTCAGCGGTGTCCGTCGTTGCCGCCGTCTCCCCCGAAGCGTCCGCGCCAGCCGCGGTTCCGGTCTCCGAATCGCTGCCGCAACCGGCAGCCGCAAACACAGCGGCAAGCGCCAGCAGCCCCGCGAATATCTTCAACTTGAAGGTCATTGGACTAGAAGAATAGATTCGACTATACCAGACTGAGTCATCGCCAGTACCTAATGCCGGGCAGCGCGGCGAGGCCGGGACCTCCCGGCCTCGCCCTACCTTCACGATGTGTCGTCGATTGAGACGCCCACCTGGTCGCCCTCGCCCCAGCTCCAGTGTGTGATGCCGGTGCCTGCTGTCTGGTGGCCGTTGTCTTTTGTCCATCCGGTGCTCGGACCGCTCGCGTATTCGTAGCCCTTCAGTGTCGAGTTGCCGGTGTATTTGCCTGTGTCGCTGGAGGGCAGGAACGA